>Ga0315909_10001783_pt1 | contig 28437 bp, 31 predicted proteins | sample LakEriMetagenome_11_FD_203527 | JGI IMG/M metagenome (GOLD analysis project Ga0315909, IMG submission 203527) | Freshwater fungal communities from buoy surface, Lake Erie, Ohio, United States - Buoy 2 MA125 | ecosystem: Environmental > Aquatic > Freshwater > Lake | place: USA: Lake Erie, Ohio... | reverse complement strand
TGGTGTACAAACGATTTGGACTGCTGCTCCGCTTAATTCACCAGCAGAGGCGCTTCCAAATTTCCCAACAAATTTCGGCACACTAGATTCTGTGGGAAAAAGTATATTTTCTACACAATCAAACAATGTTGATTCAACCATATACGGTAAACCATTTGCTTTAGCACCAGAATATGATGCTGGTCGAAGACTGTGGCAATATACGAATGTATGGAGTGGGGTCGGAAATCTGATTGATGCTGTCGCTGCTGGAAATGGTCTTGGTTGGTCTAATCTCATCGGAATCACAGGCACAAGAATAGTCAGGACTAAAGATGATTCTGGTATGCTTGGAACCGCTGCGATTAACTTTGATTCTGAAGGCGGTCTAACAGGCATCCGAAGAAACTTTGGAAATGGAATAGTTCAACTTGGAGATTTCCAAGGAACCTCCACAACCACATTCGAAGAGTCATACGAATCAACTCGCATCTTTGACAAGATGCCAGGAACCTCAAGGTACGCAGAGGCAGTTGGCGGAAGCAATGATGAGATCAGCATTGCAGTCGTTGACTTTGGTGGAAAGTTTGGACCAAGAGGAGGAATCCTTGAGAAGTTCGAACTGCTGTCAAAGGCAGTCGATGCAAAGAACCTTGATGGTCAGCCGATCTACTACAAGGACTATATCAATCAGAACTCTCGTTATGTCTACATGACTAAGCCATTTGGTTTCACTGGTGGTGGAAACTATGATTCACCTGCAACCACGGCATTTGGAGACATCTATACAAGATATAGTTTCGAAGGCGTAACATATAACCGCACTGGCTTCTATGATACATCATTTGATTATGGAGAGTCGAGTGTCAATGCAGTCTCTGCTGAGGAACTTGCAGATGGATACTCAATCTTCCTCAATGATGATGATGCCGCTGATGTTCTATTCTTGCCTGAGTCAAGCGTAACCGATGATCAGAGCGGAGACTTGACCACCGTAGAGCAATTGATCTATGACACGGTAATACAGCCAAGAAAGGACACCATACTGGTGATCCCAACTCCACCTCTTGCATCATCAAGCAAGCAATCATCTTATATCGCAAACAATGCAATCAACTACCGCAAGAGTGGTCTACAGTTGCCATCAAACTCCTATACAGTTCTTGTGGCAGGAAGAAAACTCTACTTTGATGCATTCAATGCACAGATCAGGAGAATGTCCCTTGCATCGGATGTGGCGGGAATAATGTGTGGTCAAGAGCAGTATTGGGAGTCTCCCGCAGGATTTGCAAGAGGCAATCTCAAGAATGCTCTCAGGCTTGAGACCAACTTCACAAAGGCTGATCGCGATGAACTCTATAAGAATCAGATCAACTTCTTCGTGAACTTCAATGATGGCGGCGGAAATGTTCTTCTTGGAGACAAGACATTGCTTTCCAAGCCAAGTGCATTCGACCGCATCAATGTACGCAGGGTCTTCATTGCCATAGAGAAGGCAATAGCAAGGTCTGCCAAGTATTCACTCTTTGAGTTCAATGATGAGTTCACGCGCTCGCAGTTCCGCAATCTTGTAGGACCATTCCTTGCAAGCCTTGCGGGTAGAAGGGCTATCGCGGACTTCAAGGTTGTATGTGATGAAACAAACAACACCGCTGCTGTAAGAGATGCAAATCAATTCGTTGCGGACATCTACATCAAGCCATTGAAGTCCATCAACTTCATTCAGTTGAACTTCATTGCCACAAGATCCGATCAAAATCTAACAACAATCGAATAAATAGGGTAAGAGGGAGACACTAGGATGAACATCAGAAATTTCGCCAACTCATTCACTGGAGCAGGAGTTAAGCCAACGCTGTTTGAGGTTCAAGGAAGAATCGGTGGAACCGAAAGCCCACTGACTCCATTCCTTGTACGGGCAGCATCCTTGCCAGGAACCGCTTTGGGAACCATCGAAGTTCCTTATCGTGGTCGTAGGCTCAAGGTTCCTGGAGACCGCGTATTCTCCGATTGGACGATATCGATCTACAATGACAACAAGTTCCAGTTGAGAACTCTGTTTGAACTTTGGGTCGATGGTATTCAGTCCATGCAGAGAAATGTCGCCGCAAACGAGTTCGTGAACTTCTCGCAGCCAATCTTCTGCGATTGGACTGTCAATCAACTCGACAGAACAGGAAAGCCTGTCAAGGCATATACCCTTGTCGGATGCTTCCCAACGGACATCTCGCCAATCGATCTAAGTTACGATGCAACGGATCAGATTGAGGAGTTCTCAGTCACTCTTTCATACTCGTACTTCACATCGAATACTGGTACGCCTGACGCAACGCCGCTCCCAACACTTACGCAACTTACTCCTGGTGGTTGATGACTTTTATCGGAGAGATGTATGGCACTTGAACTTTTTGGTTATTCTATAAGCCGTGCTGGCAAGGTAGCCCCGACAGAGAAGCAGGAGGATTTGACGGCAAATGCCTCATTTGCCCCTCCTGCCTATGATGATGGGGCTTTACCCGTTGCATCGGGAGTCTACTTCAGTTCATACATGGATTTCGATGGTGGCATCAAGGCTACCAGCGATATGATTCGCAAATACCGCGAGATGGCACTCTACCCCGAGGTGGAGATGGCAATCGCGGATATCTGTGATGAAGCAATCGTCTATGATGACACAAATCGACCTGTTGAGATAGACATCGATCAAAAGCGCATCTCTCCCAAGATCAAGGAAAAGATCGAAGGAGAGTTCGATGAAATCCTGCGGCTTCTGAAGTTCCAAGACAAGGGTTATGAGATATTTCGCAAGTGGTACATTGATGGAAGACTCTACTATCATAAGATCGTAGACAAGGACAATCCGAACAATGGTCTTGTGGAGTTGCGTCCAATCGAAGCCACGAACATTCGCAAGGTGCGAAATGTAGTCAAGAAGAAGGACAAGAAGACGAATGCAGATGTCGTTGCAGGCGTAGACGAGTTCTTCATCTACAATGAGCGCGAGGAAACAATCACATCGACTGCGGCATATACCCCTGCCACACCTCTCAAGGGAGTGAAGATAGCCACAGATTCAATCTGCTATATCCACAGTGGGCTGTTCGATGCTGGCAAGAAGAGAGTTCTCTCATACATTCATAAGGCTCTAAAGCCAATGAATCAGTTGAAGATGGTCGAGGATGCCCTTGTCATCTATCGTCTCTCTCGCGCGCCCGAGCGCAGAGTCTTCTACATCGATGTCGGAAATCTCCCGAAGGCAAAGGCAGAGCAGTACCTTAAGGAGATCATGAACCGCTATCGCAACAAGTTGGTCTATGATGCATCCACAGGTGAACTGAAGGATGAGCGTAGGCACATGACGATGCTTGAGGACTTCTGGCTTCCTCGCCGCGAAGGTGGCAAGGGAACTGAGATCACCACACTGCCAGGTGGTCAGAACCTTGGGCAGATGGACGATGTTCTGTACTTTCAGAAGAAACTTTACAAGTCCCTCAATGTTCCTTTCTCTCGCCTTGAGACCGATCAGAACGGCTTCAACATGGGCAGACAGGCAGAGATCACTCGCGATGAACTGAAGTTCTTCAGATTCATTGAGCGTCTACGCAAGAAGTTCTCCGAACTTTTCCGCGAACTTCTGAAGACTCAGTTGATTCTCAAGGGAGTCATGACAAAGGACGATTGGGAATATCTGTATCCCCACATCAAGTTCAATTTCCGCAAGGACTCATACTTCACTGAGGCAAAGGAAAACGAGATCATGACCAATAGGTTGAATCTTGCCACCTCTGCCGATGCTCATATCGGAAAGTATTTCTCCAAGAGATACATTCAGAAGGTCATTCTTCGCATGACCGATGAGGAAATTGCGGATGTTGAGAACGAGATTGCAATGGAAATGCAAGCAAATCCTCAGTCTAATGTTCCAACAGCAGTCACAACTCAGGCAACTACTCAGCAAATGACGGGTGACATTCAGATGCAGCAGCAGATGCAGCAGATGCAGATGCAAGCACAGATGGCTCCACCCGAGGAAAAGAAGCCACAGAAGTCAGAGAAGAAGAAATCCTAAATATCTAAATCAATTGGAGAGAACCATATGAGTCCATCACACGATCTTATCAAGTCCATAATTGACGAGGATTTCGTCAGTGCCAAGGAAATAACAAACAACCTGATCTATATGGCTGTCACGGATAAACTTGAAGATGCCAAGCAGGAAGTCGGTGCAAATCTATTTGGTTGCGATGACTGCGAGGAAATGAATGAAGGTCAGATGTCTGCCAATCGCTATAGCGGTGGCACATTGCCAACCAAGCCAAAGAAGAAGGTTAGCAAGGACTATGACAAGGATGGCACGGTGGAGACTCCCAAGGATGAAGTCCTTGGTTCCCGCATCAATGCAGCCGTCAAGTCTGGCAACTTGACTCCCGCACAAGCAGCAAAGACCAAGAACAAGGGCATGTACCGCTAAAGGAGCCAAAGATGCTACTGATCACCGAACATACTGAAGACAACATTCAGACCCTCTCTGAGGACGCAGGTGGAGGAAAGAAGAACTACTTCATTCGTGGCATCTTCATGGAGTCCGAAAAAGTTAACAACAACGGCAGAATCTACCGCAAGCCCATCATGGAGCGTGAAGTCGGTAGATACAATGACAAGTACATCAAGACTAGCCGTTCTCTTGGCGAACTTGGACACCCCGAAGGACCAGGTATCAACCTCGACAGGACTTCTCACATCATCAAGGAAATGAAGATGGATGGAACCACTGTCTATGGCAAAGCAAAGATTCTTGATACCCCATACGGAAAGATCGTTCAGAACCTAATCGATGAGGGTGTTCGCCTTGGCGTATCATCCCGTGGCATGGGTTCCTTGAAGCAAGTCAATGGAATCAACGAAGTGCAGGACGATTTCAGCCTTGCCACCGTAGATATCGTAGCCGATCCCTCAGCCCCAAATGCCTTTGTAAATGGCATCATGGAAGGCAAGGAATGGGTATGGAACAATGGAGTTCTTGCTGAGAGGCACATTGCTTCCTACAAGAACACCATCAAGAAGGCAAGTTCAAGAAAACTAGAAGAAGCAAAGTTTGAAGTCTTCAAGGACTTCATTTCCAAACTTTAACTTTTATACATATGGGAAGATAAAGGAGATTCTAATGCCACAGCCAGAAGAGTTTTTCGAAGAAGAAGAGATCCTTGAAGACACCACTCTCGTCAACGAAGAAGAAGTTGATGAGGATGAGTTTGTCGATGATGAGGACGAACTAGAAGCCGACGAAGAAGAAATCTCCGAAGAGGAAGAGGACTTTGACGACGATGAAGAACTCATCGATGAGGATGAAGAGTCCGATGAAGATGAGGACGAGGTATCCGAGCAGTATGAGGTTGTTGCAACCAGCGACACCGACACTGACTTTGGTGGTGGCAAGATCAAGAAGTGGCAAACCACTGATGGTCTTGAAGGAAAGAACCGCGCCACCATCTCCTCAAAGATGCCTTTCATTGGCAAGGCAAAGATTCCCGATAAGAGCGACTTCACAGTGAAGGAGCATATGACTGCCATGTTCGAAGGAGAGGAACTCTCCGAAGACTTCAAGACGAAGGCAGTCGCTGTCTTTGAGGCTGCAATCAATGAGCGTTACGATGCAATCGTTACTCGTCTTGAGGAAGCCTATGAGAAGACAATTGAAGAGAACACCGAGAAGATTCTTGATGAACTCTCCAGCCGCGTCAATGACTACATCTCGTACATTGCCGAGGAATGGATGAAGGAGAACCGTCTTGCTGTCGAGACAGGCATCAAGACCGAGATCGCAGAGAACTTCCTACAGGGCATCCGCGATGTCTTTGAGGAGAACTATGTGCAGGTTCCCGAGGAGAAGGTTGATCTAATTGACGATCTCTCCGATGAGAACGATCAACTCCGCGACGAAGTCAACGAGCAAGTCAACGAGAACCTTGCTCTCCGCAAGGAAATCCTTGCCCTTCGCTGCGATGACATCTTTGAGTCGTACTGCGATGGTCTAGCCGATACTCAGGTTGAGAAACTACGCACTCTTGCAGAAGGCATTGAGTTTGATTCAGAGGAACTATTCGAGGAGAAACTCGCAGTCCTCAAGGAATCATACTTTGGAAATGCTCGTCGTATAAGGAAGCCAGCATCGGCTTCAATGGATCTTGTCGAGGAGATCGTCCTTGACAGCGGCGAAACTGAAGAGAATCTTCAAGAGCAGGAACAAACATCACACAATCCAATCATGGAGCAGTACGCTTCCGTACTCTCCCGCAAAGGTCTTAAGAACAGATAAGAATCTGTTTATTCAAAGGAGATAGAAATGGGAACTTTTTCACTAGTAGAAGAACTTGAGCGGAAGTGGCAGCCAGTCATGGAGCATGACAGCCTCGTTCCAGTCAAGGATAATTACCGTCGCGCAGTCACCTCCATTCTCTTGGAGAACCAGGAACAGGCACTTCGCGAAGATGCAGTAAACAACGCAGGTGGTGCCAATGGTCTTGGATACAACGCCTCAAGTGGTCTTGCAGGCTACGATCCAATTCTCATCGCACTCGTTCGCCGTGCAATGCCAAACCTAATGGCATATGATGTCGCATCGGTTCAGCCAATGACCTCGCCAACAGGCTTGATCTTTGCAATGAAGTCAACCTACAATGACCGCAGCGGCAACGAAGCCCTCTTCCGCGAAGCATTCACCAGATTCTCAGGTACTTCTGGTCCTGGTGATGCAACTAGGGAATCAACTCTCGTTGGAGATCCTCTCTTTGGTATCACTGCTACAAACGGAACTGGTATCGGTACAACCCTCGGTTGGACTCCAAACGGAGGAATGTCCAGACAACTTGGTGAATGGCTCGGTGAAGGTGGAACCTATGGCGACTTCAACACAATGGCATTCACCATTGATCGTGCATCGGTTACTGCAAGGACTCGCGCTCTCAAGGCAGAGTACACCATCGAACTCGCTCAGGATCTCAAGGCTATTCACGGTCTTGATGCTGAAACCGAACTCGCCAATATTCTCAGCACGGAAATCCTTGCTGAAATCAACCGCGAGGTCGTTCGTTCGATCTACACCACAGCCAAACTCGGCGCACAGCACAGCGATCTTTACTACAGATCAGGCGTTTCATACGACTTTGCCACAAATGCACAGAGCGCCTCGGCGGGTCTTCTTTCTCCAGGTGGAGTCTACGATCTCGTCCGCGACTCAGACGGTCGTTGGTCGGCAGAAAAGTTCCGTGGTCTCATGTTCCAGATTGAGCGTGAAGCCAATGTGATTGCCAAGGATACTCGTCGTGGCAAGGGTAACTTCATCATCGTTTCGTCCGATGTTGCATCGGCACTCGCGATGGGTGGTTTCCTCAACATCAGCCCAGCACTCAATGTCAACCTTGATGTAGATGACACTGGCAACACCTTTGTCGGTGTTCTCAATGGCAAGATCAAGGTCTACATCGATCCATATGCAGGATCAGGATTGTTCTCTGCTGCACGCGACTTTGTCTGCGTTGGATACAAGGGAACCTCTCCATATGATGCTGGTCTCTTCTACTGCCCCTACATCCCACTACAGATGGTTCGTGCAATCAATCCTAACACCTTCCAGCCCAAGATCGGCTTCAAGACCCGTTACGGAATGGCAGTCAACCCCTTCGTAAACACGACAGATGTTCAGATTGCAAGCAACTATCGCGCCAATCAGTATTACCGAATCTTCCGCGTAGATAATCTCCACGGAACTCAGGCAGTTCAGGCATTCTGATAGTTGATCGGTAAATGATCTAAAGGTCGGGGGGAGAAATCCCCCCGACTTTCTTTTTAGGGATACATATTTGCATGCCTACAGAAAGCGAATATACATTTCCATCGGTTGTTAGCCAAGGTATGAGTTACAATCAGAATCGTCGTCAACCAGATACGACGAATCCGATGTTGGATACTCACTTCAAGTTGACCTTCAGCAGAATTCCAAACATGACATTCTGGTGTACATCGGTGAACATACCATCAATAACAATTGGTGACATAGCCATTCCAAACAAGTTTGTTCCTCTTTATGTTCCAGGATCGTCCATTCAAGCGGATAACTTCAAGATAACATTCATTGTAGATGAGGAGTTCTCCAACTGGAATGAAATCTATAAGTGGATGCACCAGATTATTCCGTTTGAGGATTTCAGAGACATCCTAAAGAATGATGCAGAGTATTATTCCGATGCAACAGTTCATTGCCTCAACAGCGCAAAAAGACCGAATGTAAACTTCATATTCCACAAGTTGTTTCCAATATCCATTGATGGATTTGATCTAAGCACAACGCTTACAGATAGCAGTCCCATCACGATAAACGCCACATTCGCATACGAAACATTCTCAATGGTCAAGGCTACTTGACTTGATTGAAATCTGTGCTATATTCTTGTCATGGATATCGAATCAATCAAGAAGTTGGTCGAGAAGGACATGGAGATCGATGATCTCAACCTCGACCTTGAATCACTGAAGACTCCACAACTACACGGCAAGTATCTCAACCTGCTGCACGACGAATCGCTTGTCCTGCACAAGTATCTCATTGAGCAGAAAGAGATGCGTAGGCTGAAGTGGGAATACTATCTCGGCAAACTCGACCAAGAGACCCTTGACGAGAAGGGGTGGCAACCATTCGGTCTCAAGATCCTACGCACGGATATCGATGTGTACCTTGAGTCCGACAAGGATCTACTGCGTCTAGAGGCACGAATACACTATCAGCGCGAGAAGGTCAAGTACCTTGAGTCCGTTCTACAGGGGCTTGGGCGGCGTGGATGGGATATCAAGTCGGCTATAGAATGGAAGAAGTTCATGAGCGGATCATGAAGATCGTAACGGATGGCATTCATAGAGTATATCTCCGACAGGCATACATTCATGCTCAGGCTCGGAGTGAGGATTCCAATACGCAGAATGGGGCATTGATCGTGTTCCCATCATCAGGAATCATTGCCGCCGATGTCAACCGTTATCCATCCATCAAGCAGCCAGCATATCAGGACAAGTACGATTACATCGAACATGCCGAAAGGGCTGTGATCTATCGATGTGCAAGCAAGGGTCTTACCACTCTCAATACCCATCTGTACTGCCCATTCATTGCTTGCCCCGACTGTGCAAGAGCCATAGTCATGTCTGGCATCAAGCGAGTGGTTGGTCATAAGACCATTTGGGACATCATGCCACCAAGATGGAAACCCAAGTGCAACATCGGGATAAACATCCTTGAGGGTGCAGGAGTGGAAGTCCTCTTATATGAAGGAAAGGTTTTGAACGAAGGGGAGTTCAAGATTAGGTTCAATGGGGAGGAAATAGAACCATAGATATCTGTATGGATACATTGGTTCTTGAAGATGTAGATTCAGTATTCATCCGAGTGAGATGTGAACGCGGAACCGCAAAGGAGTTGAGCGATTGCTTCTCCTTCAAGGTTCCTAATCACAAGTACATGTCCCGTTTCCGCAAGTCGCGGTGGAATGGAGACATCAAACTCTACAACATAGGCAAGGCAACGATCTACCGAGGTCTCAAGAACTATGTGACCAAGTTCGCTGCGGATCGTGGCTACCATGTTGAGAACAATCTTTCCGAGACTCCAAAGTTGCCATTGACAGGTGAGCAGGTGGACGAACTGTTCTCGCGCTGCGTAGGCAAGGAGTCGGGAATACCATCGCTCCACGATCATCAGCGGGAAGCCGTTGTGAAGGCAGCAGAAACATCTAGAATCCTCCTGGTGTCTCCAACGGGTAGCGGCAAGTCCTTGATCATCTACCTCCTGATGAGGCATCTGCTTGAGAATACAGAGGGCAAGATCCTCGTCATCGTTCCAACGATAGGACTTGTCACTCAGATGGAGTCGGACTTCAAGTTGTACTCAAAGGGAACCGATTGGAAGGTTGGAAAGAACTGTCATTCCATCTATGCAGGACAGGACAAGGATACCAACAAGAGGATCGTGATCACGACATGGCAATCGATCTTCAAGCAACCGCGCTCATGGTTTGATCAGTTCTCCGTTGCATTTGGCGATGAATGCCACATGTACAAGGCAAAGTCGCTCAGTGGCATCATGGAGAAACTTACAAACTGCAATCACAGGATCGGAACCACGGGAACACTTGACGGAATGCAGTGCCACAAGTTGATCATCGAAGGATTGTTCGGTCCTTCCTATCATGTGACCTCCACGAAGAAACTGATCGACAAGAACATTCTGTCGAGCCTCAAGATCGATGCCATCCTCCTACAGTATCCCGAGGAGGACAGACGCACGATGACGAAGCATAACTATAGTGACGAGATGCTGTGGCTCGTCCACAATCAAAAGCGAAACAAGTTCATAACGGATCTCGCACATACGCTGAAGGGAAATACACTGATACTTTTCCAGTATGTCGAGAAACATGGAAAGGTTCTTTATGATCTCGCAAGGGAAAGTGACAAGAGAAAGGTCTTCTTCGTTCACGGTGGCACGGATGTCGAGGATCGCGAGGCTGTACGCAAGATACTTGAAGAGAATGATTCGTGCATCGTGGTGGCGTCTTACGGGACATTCTCGACGGGGATTTCGATAAAGAGACTGCACAACATCATATTTGCCTCTCCGAGCAAGTCTAGGATTCGCGTGCTGCAATCAATCGGAAGGCAACTCAGGGTTTCCGAACACAAGCAGTTTGCAAAGTTGTACGATATTGGAGATGATCTATCATGGAAAACAAGGAAGAATCACACTCTTCGTCATTTCTCCGAAAGAATCAAAATCTATCGGTCGGAAAAGTTCGAGTTTCGACCGATCATCCTAAAGGTGGAGAATCTCCAATGAAGGAATACATCCTCATCAAGTTGCGATCAGGCGATGAGATAGTCGCAAGCCTGATATCCAAGAGCAGAACGGGAGTCAAGGTTCTTCGTCCGATGCAGATAAAGCAGGTTCCATTCATGGATCATGCAACAGGAGTTCTCAAGGCAGCAGTGGTGATGGAGAACTGGATTGGAAGAACGGATTCCAATGAAGTTGTCATACCAAACAACTGGATAGGGATCAAGATGCCTCCTTCAAGCGATGTCATAGAAGCCTATGAACGCTATATGAAAAGCGAAGACATGCCCAAGCAAGCACCGCCAAAGGCTGAAGAATCCGTGCTTACTGAGAAGGAAGAAGAAGAACTGAAGAGGATTGAAAACGAGATGAGAAAAATGCTGATGGAATCCGTGGGTGGAGATGCTTCTTCGATTCCAGTTGAACCCATGGACAACTTCCTCAAGTCAAATGAAAAGGGCAAGGACATGGTGATCGTCAACTTCATGTTCCCTTCCAACATCTTCAAGAACATGATGGAGGAAGGTCTTATCGATGATCTTCTTTCCGCGGGAATGAACTACAACGATGACAATGGTGACGATTCAGATGAAGACCTTGAGGACGATGTCGATCACAAGATCAAGCCAAAGAAGATCCGTGAGAACGATATCAATCTGAATGAGAAGGGTGATGAGCCTTACGGCAACAGTTTCCGAGACTGGAGTTCAAACCCCAGTGATTATCTCTAAGAACACTTCTTGATCAAACCCGACACAGTCAAGTTACCAATCTCGTTTTCATCTGTCAATAGTCTTGTCAACAGAATCTAAAGTCATGGCTTGCTTTCGTCCGATGATGATGTAGGATGTTCACATCAGAGAAGGAGGATGCATGAGCAGCAGCCATTACATAGACAACAAGACATTCTACGCAGAGATGGTGAAATGGAAGAAGGATTGGAACAAGGCAAAGAAAGCCAATCTTCCACTTCCTCCCGTCACCGAGTACATAGGCAAGTGTTTTCTTGAGATTGCAGAGCGTCTGTCGTACAGACCAAACTTCATCAACTACCCATACAGGGATGAGATGGTGGGAGATGGCATAGAGAACTGCCTCATGTATGCCGCCAACTTCAATCCTCGCAAGTCCAAGAATCCATTCTCTTACTTCACGCAGATAATCTACTATGCCTTTGTCCGCAGGATACAGAAGGAAAAGAAGCAGAACTACATCAAGTTCAAGTGCATTGAACTTGCCGAGATGCAAGGTAAGATACCGAAATGGCTGAATGAAATATATCATGATGAAAACAAGGTTCAGGACTTCGTGAAATCTCTTTCTCTCTCTGAACTTGATCTTGAGAATTTTGAGGGCAAGAAGAAGGAAAAGAAACCAGCCAAGAAGGCTGCTAAGAAGAAGACCAAGAAATGAAGATTGCAATCGTAACGGACACGCACTTCGGTTTCAAGAACGATTCTCCGATATTCCTTGAGGCATATCTGAACTTCTTTGAGGATCAGTTCTTTCCATATCTCATCAAGAACAATATCAAGACGGTCATCCACATGGGGGATGTTCTTGACCGAAGGAAGTACATCAACTTCAACACCTTGAGAAATGTGCGTAAGAGGTTCACGGATTTCTTCGTTCAGAATGACATCGATGTGCATTGCGTGATTGGAAACCATGACTGCTATTGGAAGAACACCAATGAGGTCAACTCGGTCGTGGAGATTTTCGGTGACTCGTTTCATGTCTATGAGAAGCCACAGGACATACTGATCGATGGAATGATCTGCGGATTTGTTCCTTGGATAAGCAAGGAGAATGCCCTTGAGGTGGCTGAGTATCTCAAGGGTAGCAATGCAGATGCTGTCTTTGGTCACTTTGAATTGAATGGTTATGAGGTTGTCCGTGGAGTTCGTCATGAGGGCGGTCTTGACCCTGCCATACTATCCAAGTTCCCCAAGGTCTATTCTGGTCACTTCCACTGCAAGCAGCAGAGCGGAAATGTGAACTACCTTGGAAACCCATATCAGATGTTCTTCTCTGAGGTGGATGAGACGAGGGGATTCCATGTACTGAACACAGATGATGGTTGCCTTGAGTTCATTGAGAACCCCTTGAAACTCTATCGCAGAATCTCCTATGATGCATCCCTTGACGAAAGTGGTCATGGAAACTTCAACTTCTCAAAGTACAAGAACTGCTTTGTCCGTCTTGTTGTGACATCCAAGAAGAATCAGCCAAAGTTTGACATGTTCTGTGACCGCCTCTTTGATGCTGGCATATATGACCTACAGATCATTGAGAGTGCCGAGGAGGTTGAGGATTCCGCCGATGCCTATGTCTCCGAGAAGGAACTTTCCAAGAACACCATAGACCTCATAGACGGCTACATTGATGAACTGAAGATCGATGGTGGAAGCGATCTGAAGAATATGATGCGGGAAATCTATACTGAAAGTTTGTCTCTCTAGTTTCCTAAATATTAGGAATCGGAGGACAGATGGGCAGACGCATACAAGAGGATCTACGGAAATGGTTCAGCCCTAGCCACCCCAAGGGTGGTTGGAAGCGTATCAACACCAAGGGTGAGGTTGTCGGTCCTTGTGCAAGGGAACCTGGAGAGCCAAAGCCCAAGTGCATGTCCAATCAAAAGCGCGCTCAACTCTCCAAGAGAGAGAGGGCTGCTGCTGTCCGCACCAAGAGAAAGCATGATCCAAATCCAGAGAGAAAGGGTGATCCCATCATGGTATCCAATTTTGGCAAGGGAAGAATCAGCGAAGAATACGAGATCGATCCAAGAGACAATCTAATAGAGTCATTGGAAGTTCTCTTGGAAAAGAACAAGCCAACTAGCCCCGACAAGTGGGATGATTGTGTTTCTCAAGCCAAGGCAAAGTTCGATGTTTATCCCTCTGCCTATGCAAATGGTTGGGCTTCTCAGTGCTACAAGCGCAAGGGTGGCAAATGGAAGTCTGTTGATGAAGAGCGGCTATCCATGCTCGATTTCATTGATCATGGCGGCATTTTGAGAGAGATAAAGGAAGCGAATGAATGCGAGAACCGTCAATCAGGAAAACCATGGAGAACTCCTGGTGAGAAGAAGAAGTTCGCCGTATGCGCCGATGGCAAACTAGTTCGCTTTGGCGATCCTGGTCTTTCAATCAAGCGAGATCAACCTGGTCGGCTAAAGAACTTCCGCGCTCGTCATGGTTGCGATAAGGGTGGAATCGCAAGAGACACCCCGAAGTATTGGTCATGTCAGATGTGGCGCAAGGACAAGAGTGTTGGTGACATCACCAAGGGTGGATAATGGCACTACAGGAACAAGACTTCACTATTGAGAAGGGTTCTACCTTCATCCTTGAGTTTGAGTTGACCAAGGATGATGGTACTGCATTGGAACTTGCCAAGTTGAATGATTACAATCAGTATGCACTTGGAAACTATTCCTTTAGGACTAAGTTTAGAAAGACCAAGTACAAGGCAACAAATGCTGCATACTCTATGTCAACCGTGGGTATCTTGCAGATAGATGAAGAGCAACTTGGAAGGACTGCGGATGGATTCTATGTGATTGCATCGAAGCCAGGATATGTTCGGTTCACCATGTCTCCTGCATCCACTGCTGGCATAAAGCACGGCAAGTATTTCTATGACATAGAGGTTGTAGAGGGAACCACAGGAAACTATCAGATCACCAAGGCATTGTCGGGAAGAATGTCAATAGAAGAAGAGGTCACGAAGTGAGGTATTCTGATGCCAGCACTTAACATCGATCTTGCCTTGGAGCAAGGATCAACATTCGTACTTGAATTTCAAGTCTTTGATGACGAACTCAATCCCCTTGAGTTGCTTGAGTCATATGTCGATGAAAATGGAACGACCAAGTATCAGTTCACAGACTTTTCTGCAAGAATGAAGATCAAGAAGTCGAAGTACAGGACATCGGAACTCTACTCCTCTGGCACAACCATGACATACATCACGCAGCCTGGATCTACCGCAGGATTTGTTAGCGATGGTATATTCTTTCTCGGTGGTTCAACGGGTCATATGAGAATAGTGATAACATCGGACACAACGGCATCATTCAAGCCTGGTAGATACTTTTATGATCTTGAACTTGTAGAGAGTGCCGATGGAGAGATTGTTTCCAAACTTCTTGGCGGAAAATTCGAGATAGATGCAGAGGCAACCAAATGAAGATAAGAAACATAAGAGTATACAACAACTACAAGGTTAAGTTGATCAACGCACGGTTGTCGAGCGTGGATTCCTCAAGAAGCATCGTGTCGGAGCAAGGAACAAGAACTCCCGACATTCCGACTCCCACCACTCCAACAAGGACATTTCAAGAGAAGTTTGACATAGTATTTGATTATCTCATGAAGAGGTATGAACCAGGTTGGTCTGCGGCAGATGTAGCCACAGGCAAGGCAGCAACCATGGCATTGCTTGGAGTTTCGTCTGCCGTAAACCCATTGATACTTGGAGGAACCGTGGAGGCTTCCTTCAACTATACAACGGGAAACATGGATGAGGGATGGTTTGATCCACTGACATATCCAAAGGATTTTGCTGCTGCTGTTAGAACTGCATACAAAAGATGTGAGCGCGCCAGAAGCCCAAAACAGGCAAAACACAAGTTCATACACTACAATCTGAATGCAATCTACTGTCAGGATTTCTTGTATCAAGGTGGAAATGCCTACTACGGATATCACCCCACCTTCGATTGGAGTCCAGGAAATACTCTTCTGCCAAGACAACTGTATATGGGATATACGGCTGGAATAGACAATGGAGTTTGTAGACAACTGCTTCACAGCCCATACGGAAACATGACATCTCCAATGAATGTGTATGCAGGAAACTGGAGAAGATTTCCTTGGTTGAGTGATCGATATACTGGCGAGGCTTTCATCTATGACATGTATCTTTTGTGTCGGGAGAATACCACCCTTCGTGATCTATTGAGAGATCATACTGTTGTAAGAGATCCCAATCTTGGCGTTATTGTTGGTGGAAGTGCAGATGCACATATGAACACTCTCTATAGGGGATTATGCTTTCCTGCTGGAGCATATACGAAATACCCAAGTTATGATGACTATGGGAGGACTGCTGGTGGCTTCTCGGCGGATCAGGTTCTCGTAGGATCTCCGTGGATTACTTTCCCGAACGGAATAACCTACAGCAGTTGGTGGGGTTCTGGTGCGGAGAAAGCGGGGCTGTGCTTCAATCCCGAGACTCTTGTGCTTTTTGATGGCAGCACATTCCCAAGTGATCCACAAGACATCAGTGGATTGATTCCCAAGCCACCCATGAGTGATTCCGTTGGATTGTCATTTGGGTATGGACAGAAACTCGTAAACTCATTGAATCAACTTTCCGCAGAGTATGGAAACACGATGGAGTTCATCGCATACTTTGGAAATCTTCCATACGGAACTGGAATTCAGATGCGAGTTCCATTTGCCCTGTATGCTGATCCAACGGTATCGGGAAATGCAGAGTATTTTATATGGAGACTTGATGCATCGGTTGCCCACTGGAAGGAAAAATTCCTTTCTCCCGTGGATGGATTTGCTCATGTTGATATCGATGCCTCGGCAATCATAGAGAGAACATATCACAGGTGGCAACCTCCAGGATTCACTCTTTGGACAAATATCACTCAATCGGGTGCAAGTTATGTTGAGAACATTCCCGTTGGATGGGCTAGAGATCAATACAACTATACATTTGGTTCCTCTGGTCCTAATCCTGCAAAGGGAGTCGTGCTTGGAACCGAAAGATTCGCTCAGTACATGTTCAAGGATGATGTTGGAGTCTATAATCCAACAAGAAATGATCAGAGAAGATTCAATGGCGATACCAACCCAAGGCACTGGTGCCTTGATGATGATAAGCCAACCGATTTGATGACATCTCCACAGGATATGTTCCTTGGTCAAAGGAAATGGGGATTGACCTATTCCAATTCAATATGGGGAATGGGAGTCTGTGGATCAAGCACATTGGGTGAGATACACGCATCCTGCACCGTGGAAGATATGACAGATACGAATAAGTCTGTCATGAGTGGATTTCCATTCCTGTACAATACATTCACAACTGTGCAGGACAATGGCGACATCAAATGGAAAAGAGTTCCTGGAACATTCTATAATGGAACAAGTGATGGAGTTCCTTGGGTAAATGATAGAAGATTCCGTCTATTCTACCTCTATCCAACTTGTCTTGCATTGAACTTCAGCATACTTGATCAGTTCCACAGCGGAGTCTCATACTACAATATCTACAACAGGACTGGATGGTTCGACAAGACTCTTGGAAATATCCTTGAGCAGAACATGGAGACAAATGGAGTTGGCACTGTTGTTTCCGATTTCCCATATCCAGGAAGAAGAACTCCCGTAACTCCTCCGCAGAATTTCTGGACTGGAAATGCAAGGACATCCGAGTTTGAACTTCTGTATGCTTGCATGAAGGGCGGAATCACCGCAGGACTTGATTCGCTTCACTTCACGCAACTCTATAACGAACTTGAGCCATCAGGTGCAGAGGCTCCTCCTAACAGAACTGGCTACTTCAGAGCATTGAACTATGAGTTGTTTGGAACTGCGTACTTCCCAATCACAGTCGATGTACCCTCTGTAGTCCCAATGATAAATCCAAGGTTCAATCCAAGTGGTCAAGTAGATCCTGCATTGATGTATTTCAGAAACTATGTTTCTTCAGGATCAACGGCGGGATTGCCAAGCGATCTTCTGAACACATATACTTTCACGGTGCAGCAGATTCCATTGGAACGCCGCGTGTTCCTGCCGACATATTGGCTTCTTGATGGACCATCGAATCAGCGTCCAGGCGACTATTACTTCAAGCAGACTGCTGATGGTACGACATATACGGGAGGAATTCCTGGTGCCACCTATCTCAGCACAGATTACGGTGGAACATGGGATAAGGCAGACACCAATCCCTTGAAATTCAATACTCCGTGGTCATATGTCAATAGGCAGATTGCAAAGGATTCCTTCAAGAACTTCCTACAGCAGAGTAAGAACCTTGGATATGTTTTCTCCGAGGTAAATGATGATTCAGAGTCTCTTGGAACATTTGGGCTTGGAGGATTCTACAACGGACTATCTCCAGGAAATCAGGCAGAACTAGACAACTTTGCCAGTGGTCCGAACACTTCATACCTTGAGATTCCCGATGCAAGAAGACTTGTTGCAATCTCACAGGATACAAGGTTCAATGGAATCACCAATTCTATAACCAATAGGACTCTTGCTGAAGAGTTCGTGTACAACTACAATCAGATCCTACAGAGCGAAGGGCATGGTGCTTGCGGTGCTTCTGCTGAAACCATACTTGGCACATACTTCACCAATGTCACGAACAGAAATGACTTCAAGCCACCTTGGGGTGTCCTTGATCGTCTATATCAATACTATGCATGGGACTCCGCGATCTATACATTCTGCCATGGTGATCTCAAGTCAAAGATCATTGGCGGAAGCATAGACGAGACAACAGGCTTTGCTGGCATCAGAAAGTATTCATCTGATGTGTATGCATTGAATGGACAAGAGGCAAAGTTTGCCACCGATCTCAACGGACACAGAAGACTACAGGCACATATACCTGGATACGGGCATCAGGTTCACTGCTACGGGCAGTTGTCGGGTGGATTCAATGCCTCTGGTGGTGGTGGATTTGGAGGATTGATAAATTCCTATGGATATCCTCCAGGTGCAACCACAGATGTAAATGTAAGATTTGGAAAGTCTTTCGGTTGGCATCCTATTGCAGAGGGTGGAATCACCTTTGGAAACTCTGCATATCAGGCATTCATTGCTGACCTACGCAGGATTCGTGGTATACTCCGATCTAGACCAGAGGCATATATTGATGGAATCTCTCCATGGATGTGTGGCGGAATCAGTGGTTCCTTTGGTGGTTGGAGTGGAGACGCACCATTCACGCAGTTCTATGAGGGTAACTCTTATGCGAGAGAATATTATTTCGAGGAACTTTATCACCTATGTCTCAATGGTGCTAGAAGAATAAACTTCTTCAATGCAAGTGGAGATGTCAGTCTTGGAAATCAGGGTCTTCTTGATTGGTCTGTGATAAGCGGAAACACCTTGGCAAAGCCTTGCACAAATGCAACGGCAACAGTTGGTGCAACTGTGGATAGAATCGATCTCTACGAAGCAGGAACAAATATGGTGATAAGCGGTGGAGACATTGGAGTTACTGGAAGCCGCTTGTGGAGAATGACTGCTCCTCCAGGAAAGATTCGTTTCGCAAAGACAAGCACCACACAAACTACACTTCCTGATAGGATTCCTATTCCTGCAAACAGCAGGGGTGTATGGCTTGAGGCTCCTGCATCTTATGGAATACCAGAATATCAAACAGAGTGACTTGACAGAGTCATGATCAGGGATATAGTTCCTGCATGAACATCTTCGTACTCAACAGCGATCCCTTTCTAGCGGCTAAGGATATGTGTGACAAGCATGTGGTCAAGATGATAGTGGAGGGCTGTCAGATGCTCTCCACAAATCATCGCATTTGCGGTAGCCACATTGTCCATGCACCCGTGAACCTCTATAAGCAATCGTTCGCAAACCACCCATGTACTTTGTGGGCAAGAATGTCCCACAAGAACTACATGTGGCTTGCAGAGCATACCCTTGCTCTTTGCTTTGAGTATACGGAGCGTTACGGCAAGACCCATTCCTGTCAGCCGATGGCAGGATGGTTCGTTGCCCATGCTGCCGTGCATCACACCTCGACCACGAATGAACTCACGCCGTTTGCACAGGCAATGCCCGACCAATACAGGTGCGAGGATGCTGTTGTTGCATATCGCAAATACTATCTCGGTGAAAAAGCAAGATTCGCCAAATGGAAGAATGTGAATCCTCCGTCTTGGTTCGTTGAAAAGAATCCGATGCTCGGTCTTGAGGCTTCCGTATAAATACAACGGAGTGATCCATGATAGTCTTTGAGAAGATTCGCTGGAAGAACTTTCTTTCCTACGGCAACTATTTCACGCAAATCACGCTGAATAAAAGCGAGATGACTCTGATCTGCGGGGAGAATGGTGCAGGAAAAACCACTTTCCTTGATGCCATCTGCTTCTGCCTTTTCGGCAAGCCATTCCGCAACATCAATATTCCACAACTGCCGAACAGCATCAATGGCAAGGATTGTCTTGTTGAGTGTGAGTTCACCATCGGCACAAACAAGTACCTGGTTCGTCGTGGCTTGAATCCGAAGATATTCGAAGTCTACAAGAATGGCGAGATGCTTGATCAGGATTCAAAGTCAAAGGATCATCAGAAGATGCTTGAGGAGCAGATCCTCAAGATGTCATTCAAGTCATTCTGTCAGGTGGTGATCCTTGGTTCTACCAACTATGTTCCTTTCATGCGTCTTCCTGCGGCAGATCGCCGCGCGATTGTCGAGTCTCTTCTAGACATCGGCGTGTTCTCGTCCATGAATGTCGTGTTGAAGAACCGCATCTCCACCAACAAAGAGGAGATTCGTTCCTGCGAGACCGCGATGGAGATTCTTGGCAGCAAGATAGAGACGCAGAGAAAGTATCTCAACATGCTTGAGGAAAAGAGCAGGAGTTCTCTTGACGAACTTGATGTTGAGTTGAAGAAGAACACCGAGACCAAGAACAATCTCAATGCCTTGTCGGTCAAGGGAGGAAACATCCTTGCAACGATGACCAAGAACCGTGATCTCTATCGCAAGAAGATCGGGAACATATCCGATCTAAAGAAGATCAAGAGCAGCCTTGAGCGAAAGATAGATTCACTCGACATGGACATCTCCATGTATGTGACAACCAAGGAGATGCCTTGCCCTTCATGTGGCAGGGAGATGACTGAGGAGCATCGTCAGAAGGAGATCGGAGCAAAGAAGACGAAGCGCGAGGAAGTCAACAAGGCACTTGCCGACATCGACTGCAAGATAGCCGATGAAAACATGTTCATCCTCAACAATAAACTCGACAAGATTGAGGAGGAGTACAACAAGTTTCAGTTGGTACTCAACGAGCATCGACAGAAACTAGGCGTTGCAGAAAAGATGATCGAACGGCTGACTGCTGACATCGACAAGATCAAGAAGTCTCAGCAGTCTCTTGAAGACGAGCAGATGGCACTTGAGGAACTCGTTGACAGATCAGAGGCAGGAAAGCGAAATCATGCAGAGAAACTGCATGAGCAGAAGTTGCTTGGTTCCGCTCAGATCATTCTCAAGGACAGTGGAATCAAGACGAAGGTGATTCGTCACTATCTTCCGATCATGAACAAGTTGATAAATCACTATCTTGCTTGCATGGATTTCTTCGTGCAGTTCAACCTTGACGAGAACTTCGATGAAACAATCAAGTCAAGGCACCGCGATGAGTTCACCTATGCATCGTTCAGCGAGGGTGAGAAGATGCGTATCGATCTTTCCCTTCTCCTCGCATGGCGTGAGATCGCGCGGCTGAAGAACAGCACGAACTGCAATCTTCTTGTCCTTGACGAGGTCTTTGATTCAAGCCTTGATGGAACAGGCATGGATGAATTCATGAAGTTGCTCAAGGGCATGGGGGCAAGGTGCAACATCTTCGTCATCTCACACAAGAGCGATCAGTTGCTTGATAAGTTTCAAGAAGTCCTTACATTCAAGAAGAAGAATAACTTCAGCAGGATGTCATGAAGAATTATTTTCTCAGGAACAAATTCACTAGTGCATGGCAAGTTGCGGATTCTCTGTTGTCGAGAGGCATCAAGAACAACAAAGTATCCGATGAGTTGCATGATGTGAGAAGCATATCATGCCATGGTTTAGAAGAGATGAACATTCCTCCTTGCCCTGAGAGAAAACCGAGTGTTAAATTTGCTCATTCTTACTTCTGCGGTGCGTGTAACTGTGGCGACTTCGGACATACTCAGATAAAGAACCTGAATGAGAATCATTATTCAAAGTTGGATTATCCTCGGGTAAACTGTCCTAAAAACATGCCTGGGTTCACCAACTATGTTCCACTAACCATTTCGGAGAATGATATGAGAAAGAAGTTGATTGAGGAGACCTTTGGTGTAGAGTATCTCTTGACACTGAACGAGAAGGAGACTGAGAAGTGAGCCGCAAGTTTGATGACAATGACTTTGATTCGCTTGATCGCAGACACCCATCCTCCCGTGGACGGAAGCACGAACGGCGTGGTCAGAGGCATGACATGAAGCATCACATGCGCGATCTAAAGGACATGGTAAACAACGGTGAGGATGTCGAGACAGACGACATCATGGATACTTTTGAAGATGAGGAATAATCATGAAGATCAGCAAGAAGACATTTGACATTCTGAAGAACTTTTCGGGCATCCGCTCAAGCATTCATGTTGAGCAGGGCAACACCATTCGCACGGTTTCTACAGCCAAAAACATCATGGCAGAGGCAAAGGTAGACGAGGATTTCGTCAAGCCGTTCGCCATCTTTGACCTTGGCAAGTTCATTGCCACGACGACTCTGTTTCAGAATCCCGAGTATCAGTTCAACGACAAGTTCGTGACTATCAAGGCAAAGAACAGTTCGGTGAACTATTACTATGCGGACGAGAAGTTGGTCGAGAAGGCAAACAAGAGCATCAAGATGCCTTCCTTGACTGTCGAGTTCGATCTCAAGAACGATCAGATCGCTGAGATTCAAAAGGCATCATCCGTCCTACAACTAGACAATCTGTGCATTAGGAACACCGATGAGGGCAATATTGAGATCGTCACCTTTGATCGCAAGATCGGTCTGAACAGTTCATCGAATGTCTTCACGATGGCACTTGATGACAAGACCGACAACAAGTTCAACATCTTCATCGACATCGAACTTCTCAAGTTGATTCCCGATGACTACCATGTTGAGATCGGTGGCACCGCCGTTGCCAAGTTCACTGGCAAGAACAATCCCATTGCGTATTGGGTAGCCCTGCGTTCAGAGTCAACCAAGTCTTGAGGTGAAAGATGATTGCCACGGAAGAATACCTGTGGTCAGAGAAGTATCGCCCTCGCCGCATCGCGGATTGCGTTTTGCCAGAGGACATCAGGAAGACATTCGAAGACACTCTTGCTGCGGGACAGATGCAGAACATGCTTCTTGCTGGCGGTTCTGGCGTGGGCAAGACAACCGTTGCAAAGGCACTCTGCGACGAGATGGGTGCGGATTGGATCATCATCAACTGCTCTGAGGATGGAAACATCGATACCCTCCGCACAAGGATTCGGGACTTTGCGAGTTCCGTATCCTTCACGGGTGGCAACAAGGTGGTCATCCTAGACGAGTTCGACTACTCCAATCCCCAATCCATGCAGCCAGCACTTCGTGGATTCATGGAGGAGTTCTCAAAGAACTGTAGGTTCATCCTGACCTGCAACTACAAGAACAGGATCATTCAGCCGCTGCACTCGCGATGCACGGTGATCGATTTCAAGATCCCATCCGCTCAGAAGGAACTGATGGCGAAGAAGATGTGGAAGCGCGTTTGTACCATTCTAGAAACCGAAGGAGTAGAATATGATTCCAGTGTTGTTGCGGAACTTGTGGTTCGTAGGTTTCCTGATTTCCGAAGGCTCATCAACGATCTACAGAAGTATGCTCTCGGGGGCAAGATCGATGTGGGAATCCTTGGGACGAGCGTATCGGACAAGGTGCAGGATCTCATCTCCATGATGAAGAAGAAGGAGTTCGGTGGCATCAGGAAGTGGGTGGCGAACAACATTGACAATGATCATGTAGGGTTGTTCAGAATGATCTACGATTCGATCTATGACATTCTTGAGCCACAGTCCATTCCACAGGCTATCCTGACCCTTGCTGACTATCAGTACAAGTCTGCGTTCGCTGCTGACCAAGAGATCAATACCATGGCTTGCATCAGCGAACTGATGGTTTCCTGTGAGTTCAAGAAATGAACGACAATCCATTTGATTTCCTAAACAGCATCAATACAACCAAGGTCAATCTTGTCCGTGAGGAGGGAAGGGGGGCATCCGAGTATGCCCCCTACCTCATGAACAAGGGATTGTCTCAGTTTGCCGATACTGTCATGCATTCGAATGAGATGAACATTCGATGGCACATGGATAAGCAGATGCAGTATGAGTTTCTGCTTCATTCGGTTCGTCCCCGAAAGAGGATGAGCAAGTGGGCAAAGAAGGAGGATGCTGAGATCGCTCAGACGATATCTGAGTTCTTTGGTTGCTCCATAAAGAGGGCAACTGAGATCATTGGTGTACTTGGAAAGAGCAAGGTAGACGAAATCCTAAAGTATAGTAAAGTCATGCATGGAGGTATCCGAAATGCTAAATAATGCAGAACAATCTGTAATGTTGATTGATTGGCGAGGATACCATGGAAAAAAGAATATTGGATCTCAAGGTCGAAGACCTTTTGGAGATCACCCTAAAGGCAGAGGACGACTTCCTCAAAGTGCGGGAAACATTGACGCGCATCGGAGTCTCTTCAAAGAAAGATAACAAACTATATCAGAGTTGCCATATCCTTCATAAGAGGGGCAAGTTCTACATCGTCCATTTCAAGGAACTGTTCGCACTAGATGGGTTGCCAACAGACATAGATGATACCGACATTGGGCGCAGGAACACGATTGCCAATCTGCTTGAGGAATGGGGTTTGGTGAACATAGTCGATTCAAAGAAGGCAAGTGAACCAATAGTTTCTCTTGCACAGATGAAGATAATCCCATTCAAAGACAAGCAGAACTGGGAACTCGTACCTAAATACCATATAGGTAAGAAGAAGCCCTGACAAAAAAAGGAATCTACATAATGCGTCCAACTGTTACACTATGCATGATCGTGAAGAACGAGTCGCACATCATACACGAATGCCTCAACTCGGTATACAAGTACATTGATTACTGGGTCATCTGCGACACAGGCTCCACCGACAACACAAAGCAGATCATCACCGACTTCTTCAAGGAGAAGGGTATTCCTGGTGAGATTCACGATCATGAGTGGAAGAACTTCGGTCACAACCGCACCCTTGCTTTCCGTGCTGCTGAAGGCAAGGCAGACTATGCATGGGTGATCGATGCCGATGACTACATTGAGGGAGAACTCATTCTCCCACCAACCACCGAAGTCGATAGTTATGCCCTACGCATCAAGCGAGGTTCCTTCTTCTGGTGGCGCAATCAGGTCTTCAAGTTGGATTGCAAGTGGGAGTACAAGGGTGTACTGCACGAATATGCCGCTTGTGAAAAGCAAAACCCACGGATTCAGAAACTAGAAGGCAACTACAACATCTGCGCCCGTACCATGGGTGGTGCAAGGAATGTTGGCATATCTCCCATTGAAAAGTACAGCCGTGATGCCGTGATCCTTGAAGAGGCAATGAAGGAAGATCCGACGAACACTCGTCATCAGTTCTATCTTGCTCAGTCATACTTTGATTCTCAGCAATGGGATAAGTCTGCTGCGGCATACCAAAAGCGAGTTGAGATGGGCGGATGGGAGGAAGAGGTCTTCTACTCCTTGTATCGAATCGCCATGATCGCAGCAATCACGAACAAGCCATTCGGTGAGATCAAGGAAAGGTTCCTTATGGCATGGAACTATCGCCCCATCCGTGCTGAACCACTCTATCAGATTGCCAAGATGTATCGGTTGATTAATCAACCAAGGCTTGCATATCTTTATGCAAAGATGGCAAAGGACATGCCATATCCCCACTTTGATATTCTCTTCATCGATGAGGATGTCTACAAGTGGCAAGTTGATGACGAAATTGCTGCAACAGCATTCTATCTTCATAGGTTCGATGAGGGAGTTGCTGCGGGTAAGAAGTGCATGGAAAATCCATTTTATCCTGAGACCGAGAAGCCAAGGATGCAGCAGAACCTTCAGTTGTATGAGCAGAGGATGATTGAGTCAGCAGACCTGATTGCGGCAATGAGACAGAAGGATGCACAGGCTGCACAGCAGGAAGTCCCGAAGTCGATGAACTCAGTATTGGACACAAAAAAGGAAGAAGAACTCCGCAGGGAGAACCTTAAGCGTCTGTTGAACCGCAAGAAGGATCGCAAGGCAAAGAGCCGCTGATGCTGAAGATTTACAAAAATCATACTGAGGCACTGCTTCCGCAGTTTGCCACGGATCAATCCGCATGCTTTGACATCTGTGCATGCCTCAAGGGCATGGAGAAGGTCAAGGCATACTCGCGGATGAATGAACCGATAGAACTTTATTGCAATGTCGATCAAGTAGAGATTCCCGCCGAGTTCCGAGTATTGATTCCTACAGGATTGATATTCGATATTCCCGAAGGCTACTCTGTTAGAATCTATCCTCGTTCTGGTCTTTCTTTCAAGAATGGGCTTGTAACTCAGAACTGCGAAGGTATAGTTGACTCCGATTATGTCGAGGAGTGCTTCATCCTTCTCAAGAACGATTCCCTTGTGCGGCAGACCATCACGCATGGCATGCGGATTGCACAGGGTGAACTTGTGAGGAATGAGGATTATGTGATCGTTGAAACACCCGAGAGACCGCAGAAGCGAACCTCGCGGGATGGTGGGTTTGGAAGCACAGGCGTGAACTAATCATTATGGAGACAAAGAATGACCCGAGAAGAACTGCTGAAGCATCATGAGATACTCTGCAAGCAAGCGCGTGATCTGATGGACATGAAGAACCGCGACTATGCAGGAAACGATGGCAAGGAACCGTTCGCGAACTTCACTCGCGTGGAGGCAATGGGAATCTGCTCGACGGAGCAAGGTTTCATGGTTCGCCTCACGGACAAGATGAGCCGCCTATCATCTATCATCGAATCAGGAACAAACCATGTCAAGGACGAGTCGTTCGAGGACACGATGATCGATGTGATCAACTACATCGTTCTCCTTTCTGCATACAGGCAGGATAAGAGGATACTGGCTCAGTATGGCGAGTCTCTTATTCACTGCACTACAAGGGAACTATCATGAAGGGTTTTCGCCCCGTGGGTAAGTTCGTTGCTCTTCGCCGTGATTTCGGTGGGGAGAAGAAGACAGAGGCAGGAATCATCTACAATGACAAAGTAAATACTCATTTGGTGTGGTCAAAGGTGATTGCTGTTGGTGAAGGAGTGACCGAGGACATCAAGGTTGGAGATCGTGCGCTTTGGGATATCACCAAGTGCCGTGGAAAGCAGTATGACGATCTTGATGTGATTGAGGAAGAACACATTTACATGGTGGAGCGCAACTGATGGCATTTGGATACTCTTACTATCTCGACATGTACAACTGCAAGCCTGGCGTGGCAGATGACATGGAACTGACATATCGCTTTCTAGAACGAGTCGTTGACAAGATCGGCATGACCCGCATGAGTCAACCGATTGTCATACATGGACCAACTCACCTTGGCAAGGAACTCTATCCCGCAAAGGCTGGTGTAAGTGGGTGGGTTCCTCTGATTGAAAGTGGCATTCAAATCCACTCAATCGAACCCACCCACTTCATCACGCTGGATGTCTATTCCTGCAACAACTTTGACAAGAAGATAATCTTGGACTATGCTAGGGAATGCTTTGGCTTCTCATCGTTTGAGGAGCATCATTTCGCGCGTGGCGTTGCATACTGAGGACATATGGACTACAGAATCATTCAGGGAGATTGTCGTGAAGCCCTCAAGCAGATCGATGCGGGATCCGTACATACCTGTGTCACTTCTCCTCCCTACTTTGGTCTTCGTGACTATGGTGGGGGAGAAGGAGAGATCGGATCAGAGCAGGAAGTCGAGGAGTATGTCAATGCAATGGTTGATGTATTCCGTGAAGTTCGCCGTTGTCTTCGTGATGATGGCACTGTGTGGCTGAACCTTGGCGATTCCTACATGTCTCAGAAGAATGTTGCTCCACCACCACAGTCAATCGGTGGGCAGAGGGACATGCCTACATTCATTCCTGGCAATCGCAGGGATCAGAAGGGGCTGAAGCATAAGGATCTCATCGGCATTCCTTGGCGCGTTGCATTTGCCCTACAAGCCGATGGTTGGTGGCTGCGTCAGGATATCATCTGGTCAAAGCCCAATCCCATGCCTGAGAGCGTGGAGGATCGTTGTACCAAGGCTCATGAATATATCTTTTTGCTCTCCAAGAAGTCTCATTATTACTATGATCATAAGGCAGTGAAGGAAACATCCGTTTCAGGTGAGGAAAAAAAGAACAAGCGTTCAGTATGGACGGTGAATACCAAGGGCTACAAGGGCGCACATTTCGCAGTCTACCCGAAGAATCTTATTCGTCCTTGTATTCTTGCAGGATGCCCCGAAGGCGGGACCGTGCTAGATCCATTCACGGGATCGGGAACCACGGCTATTGTTGCACTTGAGAACAATAGGAACTTTGTCGGTACTGAACTTAATCCTGAGTACATCAAGATCGCAGAGAATAGAATCAAAGAAGAGATCCCGAATACCCTTGCCTCAGTCATGGGCTGAGGTATACTTACCTACATGAAGTTCTACACCAATGTTGCTATTCGTGGTAATCGC
>Ga0315909_10001782_pt1 | contig 28437 bp, 43 predicted proteins | sample LakEriMetagenome_11_FD_203527 | JGI IMG/M metagenome (GOLD analysis project Ga0315909, IMG submission 203527) | Freshwater fungal communities from buoy surface, Lake Erie, Ohio, United States - Buoy 2 MA125 | ecosystem: Environmental > Aquatic > Freshwater > Lake | place: USA: Lake Erie, Ohio... | reverse complement strand
ATATAGAATCTCCGTTAATTGTTTTGATATTATCACCTGATACCAATGTATCCTGCTTACCATTTCTCCCCTGGTTAACAGCTTCACCGAATAGATCAGATAGATCATCCGGGCTCATTGGATATTTGGTAGGCTTTATCATACAGTTAACACATTGGATTGATACATAAATTCATTAGTGCCATCTGTATAGATGGATAGAGTTACATACCATGATGCTCCAGGCATATCTATATCAGCTACTAATTGTAATCCATCAGTAGTAGTGCTATTAGTGATAAATTCATCACCATCCTTATATACTGTATATCTCATCTGGAATGGAGTAACATCACTACGCAATAGGAAGTACATATAAATAGATCCTTCTATTACTGTTATATTCAATGGCTCTGATAGTATATCCATTTCATCCCCCCTAGGATTATCTGCATCCATAGAGCTTATATTAGTTTCTCCTGAATAACTATTAATCACTACAGTACCGTATCCTATCTCAGCTCCGGTAACTGCAGCCATTCCGTATCCAGTTTCAGGATCATATGCAGCTCCCCATCCTATCTCATTTGCCATTATTCTTAGTTAAGTAGGTTAATAATTTTTTCACGTTAGTAGCCTTAGGCTTATTTTGCTTTTTTACAGCACCCATCCTATGTTATAATTGTTAGTATCTGGATACATATCCCCGTTAGAATTCTGGTTATATTCTGGGATTATGTGGTTATTGAAGCATAGATAATCAATCATTCTCTCAGTGTAGTGCTGAGCTATCTGCCGTTGCTTATCAATCAATAGATCTAGCTCTGCCTTCTCAATAGTATTAGCATTCTCGCTAGTATGTTTGAATATCCCCTTGTTAGCTATCGTATATGCTGCGAAAGGTAGATATTCCACCATGGCCCAATGAATCAGTGATGGCTTAACATAGGTATTAAGTAGTGTGCTATATGGTGCCTGGATCTCATCAATGGCATTGATAGTGATATCAGCATCAGCTCCACCTGTTGTAATGGTTACTACATCTCCAGCAGTATATCCTGTACCTGCACTAGCTACAGTGAATGAAGTGATCACCCCTGCTGCTGCTATGATATCTACGGTGAATCCTGAACCTGTACCTCCAGTAGTAGCTATTCCTGTACCTGTAGTGTATCCTGTACCTGGAGTAGTTAATGTGGTGGTAGTAGGTACTCCTGGACCTTGACCAGGTACTGTATCAATGATATCACTCTTTAGCTTATCGAATAGCTTAGTACCTAGATAATTCTGCAGGTGAATATCCTGTGCTACCTTAATCCATTGGATGAAGTTATCCGTATCCACGTTACCATTGGTAGCAGTGAATTTAACTAGATCCTGTCTTGTTATAAATAGAGCTTCCATTATCCTTTATAATTTGGGTGGTGACCATTATTAGGCATATCTATCGGAGGAGTATTAGCATCTCCTGATCCTGTTGGATTAGGTAGGTAGCTCTTAGGAATAGATGCTACCTGCTCAGATGAGCTCAGTGCTTTATCAGGCCGATAGGTGCCATCAGTATTTTTCTTTAATCTATATAGCTGCTCAGTCCAGAAATGTCCACAATTTACCCCTCCTTTGAACTTGAATAAATCATATGGCTGGCCTTTGTGCCCTAGCTCCTCATTCACTCCTGATCTACTAGCAGCATCTATATCCTCTAATCTGTATACTACTCCATTGTTAGTACGTCTCATCATCTGCTTACAGAAATCTCTGCTATTGCCTTTATTATATCTCTCAGAGTATCTGTAACGTACCTTATATACACTCTTATCTAGGTAGCTGAATCCGTTAGGGTTACTCTTAATGAATCCGCTTAACTTCTCTAGGATAGTTTCCTTAGGCTTAATCATGCGAGTAGCCCATTCTTCTGTGCTGTCATTCTTATTGGACCATTCTCTCTCATCTACCAGCTCCCATTCATCCTCATCATTCTGCTCCCCGGATAGATTATCCAGTACATTATATAGCACCTCATCAGATACATCCTCTTTCTTTAGCTGTACAGGTACAGGCTTTAATCCTACTAACCCTCTAATCTCATCAGCAGTCATTGATTCTAGTACCTTGTTAGCTACTAATGGGCTCATCACATTGATAGCATCAGTAACTTTAGTAGCTTCATCCGTAGTAGTTAGATCACCCTGTGCATCTAATGGGTTTAATGTCTCGAAATATAGCTTTAATGCTATTCCATTATAGGCTAGAATCTTATCAAATGCATCTAGCATAACCTCCTGAAGTGGAGTAATAACCATGTTATTGAATAGGATAGCACTATTTTTTAGCTCATCTGCATTAGCACTGAATCCTGTAGTGGTAGCTATCCCGAATAATAACGGTGATGTTACGTTATGACCTATTAATATCTTACGTACACATTCCTCAGATAGGTACTTATATAGCTCAGGAGCCTGCTCTACTGGCATATTCTCAATGGTAGCTGCAGTTTCTTTGGATGTGTTGAATGATACCACTAACTTATCACCCTGTGGGCCTGTTAGCTTATTCATGATATCACTCTTGATCATCTGCTGTTGCTCCTCAGATGGCACCCCATTATTAAAGTTAATGATAGTACTAGGGCTGAATGAGCTCTTAACCAGGTTAATCATATAATCAGATGTCTCCTCCTCCAGTACGGCATATGGAAGGGCACCCTGGTAATCTGGATAGGAATAGTATTTCATCCCCACAGAATAGGGCTTAACGTATAGTATCTCTATCTCATCCTTAGATGTGCCGAATGCAGCTATTCTCTTAGGTGCAAATTTTCTGATATCACCCCAGTTATCGGAGTAGTAATATCCTGTTACCTCACCCTCTTCATTACATTTCTCAGCTCTTAATAGATGTACAGGGATGTGATGTACCTTAGCTATCTTTTTGTGATCCTTAGTATATAGTACCTGGATAGCGAACTGCCCCATCATTTTGAAATCTAGGGCCATCATTCTCACATCATCCTTCTCAAATAGGCTCATCATCTGTGCATATTCGTTAGGTTTCTTTCCAGCATCCAATGCCTTCAATCCTTTCCCGTAGATTAGCCTAGCTACGTTATTGATCACGGCTGAATTGGTGGTACTGTTGATGTATCTATCCAGGAGCCAATGGAAATGTTGATTATCCTCCCCATACTCCACCCATGAATCTCTTTTAGATTCCTTTATCACAGGTGGTTGATAGGCTGCTAGATTAATTACGTGTATATTATCCATATTAGTACATTAAAAAGTCATTTGTGGTGGTATTAGATACATAGCCCTGTGCATTAGGTGAATAGTTAGCAGCTACCTGAGCAGTGCAGAATATTCTATCCCTGTATACTTCATCACCGGATACATCCTTTAATACCATTCTATAGTAGTGCCCCTCAATACAGCTCAATGTTACCTCTATCTCATCAGCATAATCACCTGGAGTATAGTTAGTGATCACCACAGGCACCTCTATATTGGTACTTTCATCTGTGATATACATAGTATCCACAGTACTTTCTCTAGGAATGAACTTTAAGAATTGTGGATTAACTGAATCAGTGCTAACTACTATCATATAGATATAACTCAATAAGTTAAAATTTGTTTCTAAAAAGAAAGGGGAGCTAATGCCCCCCTTCCAATATAGCGAAAACCCCTTAACGCTATTAAGCAGTTACTAATGTAGGATTCCCCAACAAAGTAAGTAAATCAACTTCAGTAGTACAATCTAAGAAATTGGCAGGCTTTTCCTCCATGGCTTCAAAAGTCAATTGATAACCATTAAAATCACCATACGCAACTCCAGAATTAACACTACCAGCAGTAGCATCACATCCTCTGTATAGACCAGCTAAGAAAAACTGATTCCCGTTAGTACGTACCACAATATGTGGACGGCCATAAGCTAAGATCTTGAATTGTTTGTGGAATACAGGATCCTGTCTTTTTAATTGTACAGTCAAAGTCTGAGTAAAGAAAGTAGTACCATTATCACGTGATGTGTTAACAGTAGTATCAAATCCATTCTGCCCCTTTAACTCATACTTATAGATCTCTGAAGTTAATGCTGGAGCAATAGGTGATAAAGCAATACCAGTAATTTGATCCTCAAATCCTACAGTAGTATCATAAGTTACATCCCCACCTCCTGCTACAGGATCTGGGTTATAGTTACCGAAGTTAATGAAATAGATAGCCTGGATTCCAGATATACTATCTTTACATTGCTCGGTACGTCCGTTTGAAATTATACAAGCCATTTTTATTTTTTATTAAAGGGGAGCAGTTACCCACTCCCCATGATTATTTACTATTAGTTAGCAGAGTTAACAATACCGTAAGTTACGATATCCTCAACAACTCCATACTGAGCACCACCAGCCATACGCATGATAACACGTACATTCTGAGATCCATCAATATCACTCATATCAATAACCTTAACTTCATTCATATCAGATAAGATAGAAGTACCAAAGAATAGGTTATCAGTAGTAGTAGCAATAGCAGTGTTAGAAGCTAATCCTGGTGCCCAGAAAATCTCAACTCCATCAATGCTCAAAGATCCGTTATTGTACCACTGAGTAGATTGGTTATTAACCCCTGTACCTGGAGTAACAGCAGCAGATGCACCTGATACAGTAGAGAATCCACCTAATGCACGTACATACGCCTTAGCAATGTTAGTAGATACATAGATACGTAGGTTAGGATTACCATAAAGAGCTGCAGGAATTGCATCAACAATCTTACCTAATTCTACTACTACATTCAAAGCAGTTACAGAAGTACCAGTTACCTCCTGAGCTACAGGAAGTGCAGCATCCAATGCAACTAAAGTAGAGATACCATCAAATGATCCAGAAGTACCGGTAGCACCTGTCCAGAATGCAGTTTCTACGTTAGCAGCAACTTTATCAGATACGTGAGCAATAACGAAATCAGCGAAAGATTTAGGTAAAGTTTTGAATGAAGAGAATCCCATCTCAGCAGCTTGCCATGTAGAGAAAAAATCTTTCTTACACAACTCAAGATTCACCTGTAGATCTTTAGTAGTTAATACTTTCTCAGTTAATGTAACTGTAGATAGATCAGAGAATGCACAGCTAGAGTTTTTCAAAATTGCATCAGTAGAAACTTTTTGAATAACTTGTTTGTAATGTACATTAGGTAGTACAGTTACTCCACCATTCTCAATGGTAGGAGCAGATAAAAGAGCTGCAGATACATATTTCCCTGCGAACTCACCAGCATAAGTGGTTGTAATTGAAGTAGCCATTTTTTGTTTTTTGTTTTATTAATTGTTTAATTTATTTAAGATTCTATCCATAGTAGATTCTCTTCGGTTAGCTCCCCACTGGAAGTTAGCTGTAGGATTCTCTTTCTCTGGATTATGAGCTATAGGCTTAGCAGCAGGCTCATCAATTACTGGTGCCTCTTCTACTACAGGCTGCTCAGATAATTGTGCTTTCAATGCTTCATTCTCTGCCTTTAACTCTTCGATTTTACTGAATAACATCTCCTCAACTTGAGATTTGATTATCTTTTTAGGTTGAGCTGCAGGAGCCTCTTCAGACATCATTGGGGCCTCAGCTTCAGGAGCTTCAGGAGCCTCAACTTCTACCTCTACCTCAGGAGCTTGCTCCTCTTCTTTCTCCTTAATCTCAGCAATAACTCCCTCAGTAGCTACTACTAACATTCTGCCATCCTCTAGCTCATACTCACCAACAGGTAAAGCAATACGCTGCTCATCCTCAGTAACAATAAATACTTCCATACCTGGCTCGAATGCATCAGCCTCTAGTACAGTTACTCCATCCATTAACTTCATGGATGCCAGCTCCACCTTCTCCATTCCGAGAAGTGCAGAGATACGTGATAAAATTGATTCTTTCATGTTTTTTTATGTATAACTCATTAATTAATACTCTGTTCCATTTTTAGTTAATCTGCCTAACCTGTACTATGTTAGTGATGTTACCCGGATTATCTGTAGTGATATCTCCAATACCCTGAGCCTGCAGTGATCCATCACAGCATTTAGCAGAATACTTCCCATCCTTACATAGGCACCCTCTTTTTCCACCCTTAGGTGAGCTCTTACTTGTTCTTTCTTTACTCATTTCCCTTGTCCTTTATATAGTTTAATGTAATTTCTAGCCCCTTTCATATTGGATGCCTTGCATTTAGAATGAATCCCTGGCCTTTTTTTCCTGGGCTTTCTCACAAATGATATACCTGTGGATGCTTTAACCTTCGCCATTCTGATCTATTTTAGATTTAGCCCAATTCAATGCAGCCTTACCACCCCATAGTAGGTAGCTGATATATCCACAATCATTGGAATCTCCCTGATCATAATATACCTCAGCTCTGGATAGGTAGCTGTACATTCTCTTAATGGTTTCCATGCTTACCTTCTCCCCATTGGCTAACTGCTGTGCTCTAATCTTACCTACTTGAGTAGCACATTTATTCCCATTCCTTTCATTCAATGCTATGCCTCTCTGTGCATTCCTTCTAACTACAGATGGATAATCATTATAACTCTCCTCCTCTAACTGCTGGCCCTTTAGTACCTTCTTAATCTGCTCTATCAGGTATTCCTTCTCTTCATCCATAGTTTTCCTCATGGAAGTTTCCATGGCCATCTCATACTTATCTGCGAAGTATCCCTCTATGCTGAATCCCTTTACCTCACCATCCTTTACTTTTTTCCATACATCCGGATTATTAACCTTCATGCTTATCATCCATGTACCTTTAGGTAGTGAGAATCCATAGGCTGCACTCTTATCCTTTTCAGGATTATCAATGATCCATGATTCCACCACAGTCATTCCATCAATTTCTTTATCATGCTCATAGGTAGCTTTCTGATGGTTACTATTTATGAAAAACATCTCACTGGCTTTCCTTACTGTATCCTCACTGAAGTAGATATAGAATTCACCATGCTTAGGATTCTTTCTATATATCTGCTTATTAGGTATCAATGCAGGCCCCATTAGTAGCTTTTTTTCCTTATCTACTGTAGCTAGCTCTATAGATTCCTTACTTAATTTTATGAAGTTTTCCTCTATGGCAGGATCCTCTACTACAGATACAGCATATACTCCCATCTCTTTATCCTTCTCATCCAGGATCAATTCAATTATTTTCATTATAATGTTGCGTTAGTTACTCTATTTCTATCTAGTGCCTGCTGTGTAGTTACTTCTGCACCTACTACATATGCCTTAATTGGTTGCTGTTGTAACTGAGCTAACTGATTCAGCCCGTTGTTACCTACTACGTTAAAGTTAGGAGCCATAACTCCACCACCTGAAGCACCACCACCACCACCACCACCTGCAGATGGGGCTGAAGGAGCAGAGCCTCCTCCACCTATTTCTTTTAATGCCTTAGCTGTAGCAGCTACGTTAGCAGCTATTCCTAATGCTGTTGATATATTATTAGCTGCAATTACAGGTACAGCAGATGCTCCTGATGTAGCAATAGCTTGAGGAGTAGCTAATGCACCTATATTAGCTAGCTTATTAGCGATCACCATCTTAGCAATCCCTGCAGCACTCTCTATAATTACAGCAGTTTTCTGAGCTGCCTTACTTTTACCGAATATCTCCTTAATTAAATTGGCTGCCTGATTAGCTATATCTATATATTGCATTTCTAGGGCTGCCTTCTGATCATATGCAGCTTTCTTATCAGCCACATCCTCCTTATTATATTTTTGGAATGCAACTTTGCTTAAATTTTGATACTGCTCTTCAGTAATTAATTGACTATCTAATGCATTTTGAAGATTAACTAATTCTTGGTCCAGTGCTAGCTTTTTAATTGCTAGTTTTTTATCTTCTTGATCAGTGATTCCATCTATTTCTAGCTGTCTTCTATCTACTTCTGCCTTCCATATCTTATCTTCTGATGCCTTCATGTTAGTCATGTTCAATGCATCATACTTCTCATTGATTTTTATTATATCTCTTTGATACTGTTCAGTATTTTTTGTATTATCCTGACCTGCTTTATCTGCTAATGCACTAAGTTCATCATATTTATTAGCAGCATTCTGTAATTCTTTCTGCCTATCATCAGATATTCTAGCCTGTCTATCTGCCTCTATAGCATCTAAATATTTATTTAGATCTACAGCGTAATCTTTTATCTCTTCAGCAGTATCTTCAGCAGTATCTGCTGTTTTCTGTAATGATCCATTAAATTTACCATTGGTGCCTTCTATCTCAGCTATAACACCATTGGTATCTAGTGCTACCTTACCATAGTTTTCTAATCTTTTACCGGCTGCATCTAACTGCTCCTGTAATGTGTTTAATTTTTTTGTCTGATCCTCAATCTGCTGATTTAATTGGCCTATCCCTAAGTAATCAGCAGGTAAATTTTTCTTTTTATCGTTTAATCTATCTAGTTCTTTTTCAGTATCTTTTAATTTCTTTTTAATGGTATCCTGTTTCTCCAGGTTAATAGTGATTTTTTCCTCATTTTTTTGTAGCTCATACTTAGCTTTTTGATAAGCTATATAACTAGCTACCTCTACATTCAATTGTTTTTGGAATGCTGCCTCATCAGATATATTTTTTAAGGTAGTATTGTATGTGCTATTGATCTTTTTGATTAAATCAGCTCTCTCTTTGCTGTTAGCATTGGTAGCTTTTAACTGATATATCAATCCAATAAACTCAGTAGATTCTTTAGCTACTGCATGGCTCTGCTCTTTAGCTGCTTTCTCTGCCTCCTTTTTTTGCTTAACCATTTTTTCAGTAGCACTGGTAGCTTTATCAGCACTTGAAAAATAATATGCTAATCCTGCTGTTAATGCAGTTACTGCTAATACTACTGCTCCTATTGGATTCATAGCCATGGCAGCATTTAATCCTTCCTGTGCTACTGCAGCCTCAGCAGTTACTACTGCCTCAGTTTCTTTAGCTGCTATAGATGCTGTGGTAGCTGCTACTGATGCTGTTTCTGCAGCATTTTTAGCAAATAACTTAGTAACGAAATCACCTATTACTCCAGTTAAATTTATAAAACTATCTTTGGCCTCCCCTAATGACTGTAACCCCTGTGAGATAGCCATGGCACTCTGTACCTTTAGAAGTGTTTTTTGCACCTCCTCACCCTCAGCTCCTACTAATCCCATAGCACCCTGAACAGCAGAGAATCCTCCAGCTACTCCACTCAATGTAGCTGTGAATGATTTGAACTTAGCATCCGGATTAAATGCATCAGTTAATGCTTTACTATCAGCTATCCTATCTTTTAGCTCTGCAGCTTTCTTAGCAGCAGCAGTAGCCTGTACGGATGTAGCACCATACTTATCAGCTAATGCAGCTACCTCAGCCTGTGCCTCCTTTAGCTGAGCTTTTAGGCTCTTGGAATTATCCTTAACCTCTAATTCAATTGTTCTTTTTTCTGCCATCTCTCATATATAACTCACGTTGCTTAGCTTTGTATACCCCCTTTATATCTGTTCTAATGGAATACTTTCCTTTTGCTATTTCTATTAATTCACTCTTTCCTAAGTGTTCGGTGATGCTGAGCATCTGAATAATGTGATGTAACATATTTTTATCCTTCTGGTAATGGTGGTATAATATCATCCGGGCTAACTGGCATGAAGTCATTTAACAGTTTCATGGTAACCTCCCCCGAAGTTAGGTTACTATTCAAATCATTAATGATATATCTCTTATCTCTAATGATCACCCTATCATTCATCCGTAATCCTGTGAGTAATGAGATAGGCAGAATTGTTTTGTATGTGGTGAGCCTATTCTTTACGTTGTATAAATTGGATAGGTACTGAAAGTAATATGTGGCGAATAGGCTCTGCTGAATTGGATAGAGATGGTAGGTAGATGTTTCGGGTGCAAAATTTAAGGAGTAATCTATCGCACCTGTAGATCTGAAATCCTGACCAAACATGGTATAAGTATGTGATGTTCTATTCCCTGTAACAGGATCAGTATAGTGTATATGATTAGTTAGATAATGTACATCTGTATACTTATATAATATCAATGGCTTAGGGATGTATGGAGCCAGTGAGCTATTCACACAATATCCTACCTGTAATCTAGTACCTGTGAATTTATTAAACATCATGTTTTCGAATGGTATCTGTATCACGAACTCAGGACCATCATACGGATACTGATAATCAGTATTCCCATATTCCTTACTCCACTGCTGGAAGTAAAATTTATTCATGGCACTCTCAGATGTTTGATACTTGAATGCTATTCTCTTGTATAATGGCACCTTAGCTACGTCTACACTACTCACATCTGCATACTCAGTGATATCGAATACTCTACCTGTAGCATACCAATCTAGTAATGGCTCCACCGTATACTCATTCAATGCAGTAGCCTCACATATTAGGTTAAATTCCTTCAGCACTCCAGAAAAGAAATCCGCTATTTTCATATCAGGAGCTGCACTGGCTAAGTTAGTACCTGATACGAATGTTAATGTACTGGTAGTATATTCAAAGAAATCTATCATGGTAGCACCATAGTACAGGAATGAATGCATAACATACATATCCACAATAGATGCATTCTCTGTTCTTACCTTAAATGTATACGTCTCATCTAGGCCATATACGTTAGTGCTTAGGATGTTACCGGATACTGATAGATCTAATGCATCAATGGTATTGAAAAATACGTTATTCCTGTACACATCAATATACCATACTGTACCAGGTACTGATACGGATGTAGGAATAAAATCTATCTGATGGTAGGATGCACCTGCACCTGCAAGGTATACGAACTTAATACTGTTATCTATGAATGATACATATGGGCTTAAATCATACATAGTAAAGGATGAAGTATTCACCCCTGTGATATCTATCCCCTGTGGAGCTGAGCTGAACTTAGGTACATTCTTATTCTTAAACCATAGATAGGCTGCAGTGAATCTCTCATCTGAAAAGAAGTTACTATTAAATGTAATGGCATAGCTTTGCTCAATCAATCTCATGATGGTATTCAATCTGATAGCAGGGAATAATTCACCCTTAGGATTGATAGCACCACTAACTGTATGGATATCATTATTAGTAGTAGTACCTGTTACATAGTTAGGAGATGTATAACTAGCCTGTGCTCCACTGTATTCCCATAACCTGTTAGATGTAATCAATGGCCATGCCACATCTGGATCAGGATAGGTACCATCTATTCTATCCACTATCTCATCCATGGTCCAGTCATGCTCATATGCTGAATAATCCAGATCCTTTAATTTATCATCCCCGAATTTATCCTTTAAGCTAAGTAGCTCCCCATAGAATGTAATGGTATAATCCTGCACCCTGCCATTAACTACGGTAGCCTTCTCTAGGGATATCCTTCCCTTTCTGAATGTGGTTAGATCTATCTCAATATATCCATCTCTTCTCAGGCCATAATCTAATGTACCATCTACAGCATTTTCATAGAAGTGTTCAAATATCTGGTTATTATTGGACGTACCAGGCACAGTGAATGACTGGCTCATATCCGTATGGGTTTTACTAATATCAGTTACATTCTGAATACTACTAGTTACCTGTATCTGCTCATCATTGAATAGATCTAATGCTCTACCCTCTATGAATACTCTTACCTGCCTATCCATTATATAGCTGTTTGAATTACGTCAAATGCGAGCTCTATCTCTATCTGGTAATTGATAGTTTTATTATTGATATTTTTCTGCTTATTGATACTCTTAGTATTCACCTTAACAGGTATTCTCTTAGTGCCATATACCCATATAACTCTCTCACTTAGTAGGAGCTCCTGCATTACTTCTCCATAGCTTTCATCTACCCATCCAGTATTCATGGTATACTTACGTATCCCGTTAGCATTGAATACTCCCCTCTGGCCTTCGCTCAATGTCATTGGATACACATCACTCATCATTAGGTTATAGGTAGTGTTAGTTACATCTAACAGCTCCTGTGATGCCTTAAAGAAAAACTCCCTCTGCCATCCACCGAATCTATTTAAGAAGTCAATAGTCATAGGCTCATATCTGCACTCCTCTTTAGGGATGAATGTAGCCTCCCATTGTAGCACGTTCAAATCATCATATATCTGCATGAGATTCCCGGCACCATAGTATAATGGGAATACTCTAAATAAATCATATACCCCTGCCAATGCATACGTGTTAATCTGGCTAGCACCTGTGAGTAGATTCTGCCGATATACGGACCAATCTCTATCCAGGAATGCAGTAACTATCCCAGCTCTATGTGCCCCATTACTAGCAGGAGTATTAGTAGAATCATACCAGTAGTAGTGCTTAGTACCATTCCCTAGCAGGATATCCCCTCTATCTACATTCGTGAGCTCCTCAAAGTATCCGTATCCATCATAGCATCTAGCAGTAACTGTCTGATCCAGAATATAGCTACCTCCTATTAGATTATATGTTCTATACTCTACATAGGTATATTCATCATACTCAGTAAAATCATTCACAGTATTATAATTCATCCCATTGACCTTATGCTTCAGGTATTCCTTCAGATACGGGCTGATGTTATATAGATTCTCAGTAACCCCGGTAGCAGGTATTAGCTTGCTTAGTGTGTACGTAGGTTGAGTAGGTGGAGTAGATGCTCCATCATAGATATATAATTCTATCTTACTGCCTGTTTGAGATACATCATTAACTGATACTATATGTGGTGATCTAGTGAATATCCTTATCATTTCTTTTTACTTTTTATAACCTGATCTAATGCCTCTAGCGTGAGCTCCTCCATATCTAGCCCATACTTCTTAATTAACTCATCCGGTAGCTTTTTGTAACCCCCCTCAAATGCCTTAGTAAAGAATAGGCTAGGTTTAATCCCTTTCCTGAATATACTTCTAGCGATCAGGAACTGCAGGCTCTTTCTAGGCAGTAGCTTTCCTTTCTTATCCCTAGGAGCTATCCCTTTCCTTACTAGCCATCCATCCAACTTTTTCATTGGTGGCATCTTAGTAGTATATTTATACGGTGATCCCCATCCACGTTGGACACCATTCACCCCTTGATCCTGGTATACTCCATACTCCTCCATATCAAAGTAGATCCCTATGCTGTTAGGCATTGCCTTTACTTCACCATCAATGGATTCATACAGGGCTCCACTGCTCTTCTTACCTGCTCTAGTTAGGTTAGCTCTGGCCTGCTTAACTACGTAATCCCTGAACTTCTTTAGCTCATCATATGTTTCTTGCTGATCCATTAGCAGATGGTCATATCATTAGGGCAAATTATATCTAAGGTCATAGCCCAGCCTACTAGGTTATTCTCGAATCTCTCAGTGAATGGTTCACAGGTAGGAGTAGATTCTACGTGAAAATTCAAATCATGCAGGGCCCCATGCAGTAGCATCTGATAGGCTCTATTCAGGATCTGTAGTGTAGAATTCAATGCATCATTAGTATTATCCTTTGTCTCCCATTTAGTATCATCCTCCACCTTCACAGCATCAGTGATATCCATGCAGAATATAGTGATAGTGAATCTTTGGATGTTAGCCTCGAACTGGGCCTGTGTTACCATTGTATGCACCAGGGGGAAAATAGTCTGCTTTGCTATATCTACATCAAATATATCCCCATTGGTAACTGTATTAACTAGCACATCATTATCGAAGTGATCTTTAAGTGCTTTTACTAGTGTATAATATCCGGTCATCTCTTTATTCTTTTATTAATTTCTCTTTGTTCAATTTCGTTTTTTTGCTTTTCAAAGGTGAGGTAAGTGAGACATTTATGTAATTGGTATCCGGTAACTTCATCAAACTTTGTGATATCTCCCTTAGCGACTGCGTATATGCTAGAATACCATCCCCACTGCTTAGTAAATTGTCCTCTTTCTGAGAAATCCTCCTCTGCCTTCTGCTCTGTTTCTTGCTCGTTAATGTCTCCAAATAATCCACTGTACTGCCTAATAACTCGTTCCCTAAATTGTAAAAAAAAACCCTCGCAGAAATTGCTATCTCCATTGGCATATACTTCATTAGATCATGCCATTCCTCACTGGCAGTGTATGGAGCTATCTCATACTTATCTTTGTACGTCTTAATGATAGGCCTGTACATCACTGCCATAGCTTTATGAAAATCCTCCCATGAATTCATGTGATGTTCTAGATCAATATACTCACCCCATGATATCTCCTCCAGGTTAGGGATGAATCCGAACTCCATCTCCTTTAATTTGAATCTCTGATAGAATACAGGCTTAACACTAAATATCTTATTGAAGTGCTCTACCAGGTTATTCATATCATTGTACTTAATCTTAGCTACATCCTTCAGCTCAATGCCACAGAATATCTCTATCATTTTCTGAGCTATGAATTCCTGATCATCAGAATTCTCTTGAACTTTTAGGAATTTCTGATAATTCAATAATGGAATCTCAGCTATGGATTCAGGTACGGTTATGTCTACTTTCATTCTCTTTTATTACATGGTGGTAGGCCAGCCTCAACATCTCAAAGTGCTCAGAGAATCTACGTACATCATTGAATACTATCTGTACCTTTCTCCCCTTCTTATCCAGGATATATGCCTGGACCACTGCAATCATTTCATTTAGATCATTGGTCATATACTAATAACTCACATTACTGTCATTTGTAGTATCGTATCTCAATGCTCTAATTCTCACTGCTTTATCTACCTTTAATTAAACAATTACTTTAACTCTTTTATTATCTTATATAGTACTTTCCTTTGTTTGGATTTTCGAGCTGGTAACTAATAGCATATCTAATAGCATCCAGTGCATGATTCCATTTATCTATTGGGGTTTTGCTTTTCTGTGATAACCAGCAGTAGTTATTCAATTCCTTAATTAGCTCTATGCTACCCTCATCAATCACTAGATCATAATCCTGCATCAGGCTGATACCATAGCTCACTGAATCAGGGCCCTTAATTGCAGGCATCACATTACACCCCATAGCATTTAGCTCAGTGATTAACCTGGGCTCTGCACTATCCCCTATGATTAGGTTAGCTCCTGCTCTACTCTTATTGATATCTGCTATCATGGAGGTAGTTAGGCCCTTCTCATACAGGTGCAATCTTAGATATATTTTCTTATTGGTGGTATCAATGGATGTTTCTACTAGCGTAGTAGGATCCTGTGAGAATCCGTAATCCTGTCCGAATACTACAGAGCCCATATTCTGGAATAGTCCTATGGACCAGTTAGAGAATATCACCCCTTCTGCCTTATCTAACCATCCACCTAGAATAGTATGCTGATACTTATCTGGCCTCCTCTCCTTCATGATAGCCACCTCATCTAGGAATGATTGAGGTAGGTTAGCTATGTTATCCTGGTACGTTGTATGGATGTAGCAGGTATCCCCATTCTCAGTATTAGATCCAGGCTGCACCCCTCTATCCTCAAAGAATCTCTTGTATATCCAGTGCTCCTTTGTGGATGGGTTGAGTATCAGTATCACCCTGTTATCTCTCTTACTGCTACGGATGGATAGGTTAATCTTATCAAAGGTATTCTCTTCTGTGAGCTCTTCTGCCTCATCCACTATCCAGGTGGTGATACCCTGCAGTGATTTCAGATTAGCTGTCTGATCACCGGATGATGTCTTAATACCTCTGAATATAATCTCACTCCCTGATGTCTTATTAAGGATCTCACTCTTAGTTATCTCGAAATGGGCCTCCAATCCCATGAGCTCTATTTTCTCCTTAAATTCTGGAATGATAGATATATGGGCTGAGGTCATTGTTTGCCTGGTGAATAGAATCTTATGCCCTGGCTCAAATGATAGCAGGCATACCCATGCAGCCACTGAGAATGATTTAGAGCTACCTCTACCTCCAGTGATCACATAGTATCTGCTATCACTCCTGAATAAATTACTATACTTCGAGCTTAGGCGTATCATTAAATTCTACTACATCCTTTATATTAAAGCTATTGATATCTACCTTTGTCTCTTGCTCCACTCTCTGCACTGGCATCCCTAACCTATAATTTAACCACAGCTTAATAGCTGCAGTATCTCCATCCAGCACCTTATGGTATAGTGCATTTAGGATCTGATCACATGGTGCCACCTTATCCATCTGCTCTGCTAGAGCTACCTCTGCTGCTTTGGGTTTCCTTCCAGCTCCTGGCCTCCTGCCTCCGTTTTGTTTTACTATTTCATCCATGTTAATAAAATCTGATTATTCAGCTCTACCTTTCAGTATTAGAATAGGCATCATATACGTGTTTTAATTGATTCACCATGGATTGAACACATGATCCACAGGTAGTATACTGTAACCTCTGTGAGAATACTCTATTGTTAATCTCTAGCATCTTATACTGCTCAGATGGTTTCATTGATAATTTAGGCCGGTTAAAGAATTCATCCAGGTATTCATACTCCTCCTGTGTTAATGGATGGATGTTATTCCTTCTGAATAGTGTAGATATCTTATTCTGAATCTTAGCACCCCATTCATTGAGTGCCTCCTTCCGTTCATTACATCCACAATCCTCCCCTACTAGATGCTTAACTATTGCTTTAATCCCTGTAGCCTCAGTTACTGATTCTACTGCATCCCCGATATTCCAGGTGATGGGCTCCTCTACTGGAGCTGTTGTCTTACGTTTTGCCATTATACTATGTTATTTTGCTTTGCATAATCACTGAGCTCTCTTAGATCCTTTTTAAGTATATCTACCTGCTCCTTAAGTTTATTATTCTCACGTTCTAGATCTAGCATAATCTTAAAATTTTCCTTTGCTCTATGCTCTCTACGTTCTAGCTCTTGCTCTAATACTTGTAATATATAATTCATATCAATCTATTAATTCATAATCTCCATTCTTATAATCTATCCAATCCTCCCCTACTGCTGTATTGATTCTCTCCTTACAGTGCTTTAGAGTAACGAATATACTCTTCGGGCTTATGGTAGTTTCTTTAGCTATTTTACGGATACTCATTCCAGATTCCCGGTAGATGTTCCATAACTTCTGATCATACCAGTGCCAGGCATTCACCTCCTTATCTATCTTATCCTGGATCTTTATATAGGCCTCAGTGATATCAATGATAGATTCTGGTGCCTTAACATTATACGCCTGATCCATTGATGTTATGATAGGCTTCTGGCCTCTATTCATGATTAGGTAGGTATTCCTTAGCACGAAATAGATATAGGGCCTGTTCACCTGTCCATCTATTATAACTTGATCCTCACTGCAATAGGATATAATGCGAAGGTATACCTCCTGCACTATATCCTCTGCGTAGAAATCCTCACCAAATGAATTGACTATCTTAACCCATTCAGAATGGTGGTTAGCTATTTTTGTGATCCATTCCATAATTATGGCGTAAATATACTCTAAAAAATGAATCGTATATCTCACTCCCCACGTTTTTACCTCTCATGAATCTATACAGCTTCGCATAATTGACGTTCATATCCTCAGCTAGATGCGTGAGCTTATATCTTTTGCACAATATGCTGTTGATTTCTTTTCTCATCCATTCGGATACATTCTGATTATCAGAAAGGTAGATCGTCACTGCTCTCATCTAGATCCATGGTTTTTTTAAGTTTCTCAATAGGTGCCTGCTCTACTTTAGAGCTGAGGCTCATGGTCCATGCCTCAATAGAATTGAAGTACTTAATGGTGCCATCCTGTGCCTCCCATTTACGTCCTCGCAGGTTATAGCTTACCTCTACTACTTCACCTGCTTTTAGGTTATTGGCTAGATCGCATTTATCCTGGGTTAGTTGGAATGTTACGTACTGCGGATATTCATCCTGGCTCTTCAGGGTTATCTCTCTTTTCTTAAATTTGTCAGAAACTGACGTTGTCGGTGTGATAAACACTACCTCTCCTTTGAATTTACTCATGGTTGTTTATGTATATTATGTAGTTAATTAAACTTATCCATCCCCATACTATTGCCGGGGCTATTAAAATTGCTAGTGCTATTATCATTTGATTAAAGTTATTACTATTACTGTACCCACAATGTACCCACAGCTCAGTGCTACTGCATTGAATACTCTCTCATTCCAGTTATTAGCCTCTATCATGTATCCCAGGAATGGGAGCCCTAAGAATGGACCAATGGCTGCAAAGAATATCATACCTGGTGCATTCCCTTCAGATACGAATCTGATATAGAATGTACTGCATATCTCAATCACTAGAGCTGATAGGAAAATTATAGGATATCTCATTTATCTAAGTTTACATCATTATCATTCAGGCATTGTATTAGATAGCCCTGTATCTGCTCCACTATCTTATACTGCTGTTCCGGTAGCTCTCCATACTTGAGCATACTACGGAGCTCTGCCTTGAGCTCCCATAGTACATTCAGCATATCAGCACCTTTGATGGCACAGTAGTGTTCTGCCTGGTCCTCAGGTAGATTGAATTCAATTATTGCTTTCATATTGTTCTGTGTAGTAGCCTTCTCCACCCATAGCAAAGAAGGCTGTTTTATCATCTGTTAATTTAACACTTTTTATGGTACTTTCAACTGCCTCAATTATCTGCTCTTTCTCCATTGCTTTGGCTAGTTGGATAACATTCTCAAATGCTGGCCTTGTTACTCCGTTATGGTTTTCAAGTTGCTCTACTAACCATTGAACTGCTGTTTGTTTCATATAAAGGATATTTTTATAGGTTTTTGTCCTGTTTATGACTAGTTATTTTCTTTAGCTTTTCAATATAAAGAGTAGCATCCATCAGCTCCTCCTGCAGATGATTAAGCCATCCAGTTAAATCTACATCATTTCTATCTAGATTAGTACCATACTTAGCCTGGCCTCGCTTACTCCTCTCATAGTACTTAGCCATTACTGCTACCAGGATGCTATCCTCCTGCTGAATGGGATCCTGTTCGTGTGTTATGTTCATCTTATAGATATTAATCCCCAGAATAGAGATATCTCTCTTCGCTTAGGTTTGGTTTTTATTACTTGTTTTTTAGGTAATGGAGATACTATCTGATGTCCTATATAAGTCCATATTCTACCGTACTCATTTTTCCATTCCGGATGCATATTTAATGCATCCTTTAATGCCCCTGTTTGTACTACCGTACTACTAGTGGTGCCTATAATACTACTAATTTCTCTAGATGAGTAAGATCTATTTTTTTTGAATTTTTTAGAATTTAATTTTTCAATAACAAAATCTACGTTTTTCATTTTACTTATTTTTTAATTGTGTTAATACTTCTTTATAGAATTTAGTAGCCTCAATCAATCTCTCAGCCATCTGAATCTCCAGCTCCTTATCTCTCTCAAATCTGATAGAGGTAATTCTCTTAGCAGGATCTATATGATCTACCTTGTGGATGGCATAGCTATCATAATCACTAAGAATATCATCTGCAGTAGATACCATCACATAGCACAGCTCAAACGTAGGCATATCGTATAACCAAAGGTAGGCCCTACCCTGCCATTCGTACTCAGATAGATCCTTTAGCTCATAGCTAGTAGCTGGGAATGTATCCAGTGAAAATGAGCTCTTAATATCTATGATTAGATTCTCAGTGATAATATCACAGCATCCGGATAACCATTCATTCTCTACCCTCTTCTCATTCTTTTTGTAGCTCTCGAATCTTACAGCATTCAATAGATCAATAGAATCCTGTTCCTGGTGAATACCTTTGAGAATATACTTATTAGTTAACTCAGTACGGTAATCATAGAAATCCTCCTTTGCCTTCTGAATGATATAACTCTTAGCTGTTTGGCTTAATGCCTCCCCCTTACTCCTGGAGGAGGTCATTAGCTTACCTAATTGTGATGCTCTGAACTTCATAACTGTGCCTCCTGCTCTTTGGTTAATGAATAGGTAGCTTTCAATTCATCTACTGAGTATCTGCCATCTGCAATAGCTTTAAGTGCTTTACCGAACTTCTCAGCATCCAGTGATGGCTTTGCCTTAGGAGCTCTGCTTGCCTCATGGCCATCATCATCAATGGCTTGCAAAGATAAAAGATTCACCAATGTGTACCTGCGGAAGTAAGTGCAGGCTCCTCCGAGTTTTTGGGCATCTGTAATGGGAGGTAAAGTAAGATAACTATCTAGCCTCTCACCTGTCTCAATATCAATGATGATAGTATATACCTTATCATCCTTTACGGGCTGTATTAATAGCAGGCCATGATCAAGTAGAATAGGCTCCACAGTATCAATGATGCTGTTAATATCTGCATAGTTTCTTTTCAGATGGGGATTGGTTGCATTCTTTACTACCTTACCCATTGACTGCTTAGCTAAGTGCAGTTTCTGATAGATATTTAGTGCTGTTTTGGCCTGTTCTGCTTCAGGGGTTTTTCTAACTGTTGCCATAATTTTGGGTTTTATTTTTACAAATATACAAATAATTTAATTCAATCATAAAAATTGTAATAAAAATTTATGCTCAGTACAAAAATATATAGTATCACCTGTGAGTAGATTTGTTTTAATCACATCAAATCCATCATATTCATCCAAGATAAACTCATAATCTTTGCTTATCCAAAACTTCATACCTAATTCTTTGAGCTGTTCAGGGGTGAATGATAACTCATCTATCATTCTATCCAAAATATCGGGATCTAGTTGCATGATTCAATAAATTGATTATACCACTCCACAAAACTATCGAAGTCCTTAGCTATTATATAGGTACCTCCTGCTCTTTCAATCATCTCCTGGTATCTCTTCTGTGCATCACTCTGCCTATCCTTCCCTATCTTTACCTCTATCTTAACTGAACGGCCCTTAATGGTAGCTGAGATATCGGCAGATCCTGCAGTGCTGGTGCCTTTGGTCCAGGTTACTCCTATCACCTTACCGGCAGTAGTTTTTTTCTCACGAGCTGTACCCATGGTATTAATCCTTTCAGCCTGGTATCCATGGTAGTTAATATAATCACATATAGCTCTAGTTAGGCCGTTAGCTGTTGAATCTTTATACATTGTTTTTGGTATATAATCAGGTGGGTAATTGGGATGGGTTTCTGCATACTTCCGCAGCTTTAACTCATGCATTAACAATTTATATTCTTTTTTCATCTTATAGGTTATGATTCCTTCTCTATGGTTAATTCAAAGTACCTTCCATGCTGATCTCTATTCCGGGTGAATTTATATCCCTTGTAACTTGCATAGGCCTGCACCCATTTCAAGTACTTTCTAGAATCTAAATCCTTAAATCCATTCGTATCTGCCTGGAATGATTCCATGGATGCCTTATTGTAATTCCTGATAGCTAGGGTTATATTCCCTTCCATAACAAAATCATAGAATTCTTTGCAGGTATTCTGGATGAATCTCTTAGCATCTGCATTAATGCTTTTACTTCTGATTAGGCCATTCTGCAGGTACATCTGTAGGTTATTCAGCATATAGTTATCGAAGTTAGCCCATTCACTGGCTGTCCATTCATCAAATAGAAGTTTTCCATATTCATCCTGTGGATTCCGTTGGCTATTGAAGTACTGAAAGAACTCAATTTCATGCCTTCTCCTGTCATGGGATGTACCGGCACCACTAATCACGTAGTTAGTAGTGATCACTATCTTAGGGCTTCGCTCGAATGGAATGTATATCTCATCCTTGTTTTTTCTATTCACAGGAATCCCCTCAGTGATCAGTGAAAATAACTGCTCAAAGTCAAAGTGCTTTTTAACATCATCAAAAGCTAGTACCTGAGTATCCAGGTTAACACGTTGATATACGAAATCACTCTTACTAGGATTGAATGCTTTACCATCTATCTTAATAATCTTTCGGATGTTACCTATAGCTGTTAGCATTAGTGATTTACCACTACCTCCATTCGGATTATCATCTATCTCCTGATCATTAAAAATGATAGCCTTCTGATCTGTTTTATCTTTGAATGTATGAATCAGATACCCTAGTGTAGATTCCATAGCTTTGATTCTATCCTGATCCTGGGCTGATACCTTATGTACAAAATCCTGGAAGTTATTATCATGAGATGGTAACCTAGTGAAATCTCTCTTAATTATCTGCTCCTTCCAGATGTATCCATCCACATCTATGTAACTAATCAGCTCCACTCCATCCTTAGTAACCTGCACCACTCCATTAAGGAATGGGATATAACTAACATCCCTGGTATCCTGCAGTATTTTCATATCAATGGATTCCAGCATATTAAGATGGGATTCAGTGAACAGGTATACGCTCTTAGCACAGAAATCATATACATCCATCTCCTCCTTATCTTTGAGATAGTTAAGTACGAAATCCTTAATTAGATCCACAGAGCTCTCAGATACCTTATTCTCTTGAATGTATACGTATGTAGGTTTCTTACTGCCTTCTGGATAGTACTTCGCGAATCCATGTTTATGCAGAAATTTACCATAATCATGTGGCACTATCTTAATCTTATTGCCATCCTGCTCCCAGAATTTATCATCCACATTCTGCACCTCCTTCTTAACTGAATCAATGATACCACTATGCACTCCTAACTGCTTCTGAATCTCCTCCTCACTTATCCCATCCTTTAGCTTTATCTTTACCTTCTTAACTGTGCTGATATCCTCGAAGTACTTTACTCCGAATGATGCTCTTTTATATGCACTGCCTATAGCTACCATTATCTCAGATGCTGAGAAATCATGCTGCTGGTACTGCTGCAGGTATTCATTGGCTGTATGTTCATCCACTCCATACTCGCACATGGTGCAGGCTACTCTATATATCCAGTTATTCCTACCCTCATCAAAACTGCCATGATTGAACTTCATGATCAGCTCCACTATTCTCTCCTCATTGGTGATAGCTAGTACGGGGATTCTCTCAGTAACTGTATATCCTTTATCCTGGGATATATCAGTGAATACTTCAGCGAATTCATTTAGATAGGCATCAGCATCATAGGATTCAAAACATACCCTACTCACATTACTGTTAGCTACATCAAAGTAATCACTATTAATATACTCTTTGAATGCCTCGAATCTCCGCTTATGTTCATACTTATCTGATTCTGGTATTCTAATCACTACCTTTAACCCATTACCGGATGGGGAGGTGAATAGCATATACACATACGGGCACTCAATTAGCCTATTCCGTTCCTGGAGCTGTACCTTCTGATTAGGATACTTATCGAAATCTAGAACACATAGCCCAGAATGAGCTACTAGGCCATCATCCTTTCTTTCATTAAAGGTGCCATTAAACATTATAGCCATCAGTTTATTCTTACCTTCTGAATCTCCAGCTCGAATTCTATTGATCTTAGCTATTATATCAGGATTCCCATTCTTTATCCTGTTGAATACTTCGTGTGCTGTTAGCTTAAATGGGGTTTCTTTGGAGCTATACAGGCTCCTAAAGACGCTTATTGTGGGGTTATACATAGTGCAAATATAATAAATGACGTTTAATAAACAATATATGACAATAAAAAAAAGTTATCGTCATGGCTATAACTCAATACAGGATTAGGTTTCAGCAGTTTCATGACGATACGACGATAAATTTTCCAAAGTTTCAGATAAAAATAGGTACATAGTAAGGGGAGGGTATATAAGAGAATGTGTCCTATCGTCATATTGGCATAAAAAAAAGAGGAGCTAATGCCCCCCTTCTCCTGTATTAACCCTTAAAAAATTATGTGTAGCAAATATATGAATTAAATCAGATGCACTCATCTTATCCTCGAACTTTGTTAATAACTTCGGAGGTATATTCCCAGTGATGGTGATCCTGGCCTCCTCATCACATAGGGGCATCACGTTAACATCAAAGATTCCTATATCATCTCTCTTAGCCTTAATCAGATCAGGTAATGGATGAATGTACTTTAGGTACCTGGAATCCTTCTTACCATACCAGTACTGATGCTCTCTCATTCCATGTATCACTGAGCTATGATCCCGGTTAAAGAATTTACCTATCATACTGAATGTCATGTGCCGGTGATTGTACAGGAAATTGTACAGGTAGTACCTCTTATATGCTACATCCTCTCTCCTGCTCTTAGTGTTTAGCTGGAATGATTCTATTATATTCCATACATCCTCATTCTGTAGCTGTGTTAACTTGAACACTGTATCATCTATTTCTCCTCTCATAATTGCTCTACTTTATATCCCCATTCAAGGTATTGTTCTAAGGTATCAGGCTCTTCATTCTCTGGATCATGGAAGTTTAATTGCCATAGGTATCCATCCTCACTCATTCCCATGTAGCACCAGGTACCACCTTCAGGCTCTACTGTATCCTCCATCCATATTCTGTAGTATTTTGTGTATTTCATTGTAGGTATTCTATTAGTTTATCAATAAAGTTAAATGGCTTAGTTAATCTTATCCCCTGGATGCTGCCTTCATAGTGTTCATCCATATCAAAATCAATCTTTAGATTAAATATATCTTTCTCAATTTGGCTCTTGCAGTATTCAATGGTCATTCTCTTATTCACATATTTATGAATCTCAGATATTTTATGGGGCTCACAGTCATTCAATAGATCAGTGATTAGCTTCATTCGTTTAATTGTTGGTATTTTCATTTTTCTCTATAAAGTATTTATTAAATCTATCTCTCTTTACTCGCATCTCTAGCTTTATAAATAGCTGAATGTATCTATAGGCTGTCCTTTCACTGGTACCTAAGTACCTAGCCATCCCCATCACTGTCCTAGGTTTTTCCTGTAGGAGCTGCAGGAGCCTTAGCACCCTGTATATTTTATGCTGATTCATCCTTCAATTCTTTTAGGATCATTCACTCCTTTGAATAGATCTGATGTGGTAGATATCATTCCGGTAGCTTTCATGAAATCCACCTCAATCTTAGCAGAATTTATGATCACATTCCCCAGGCTGCTAATGGCCTGTGCTTTATCAATTTCTTTCTGCAGATCCTCTGCTGTCATTTCATCATTATCTAATCTCTCCAGTGCTGCGAATAGGTGATCACGTAGATCATTCATTTTATTTCTTGCCATTTTGCTTATTTTTTATTTGTTTATTTAGTTTAGCTTTTAATCTGATTAGTTTTTTTAGATCATCAGGGAATCTATGTAGTGTGTTACGGTTGGCATTCTCACTCATTGGAATGCACTCCAGGTTAGTTAGATCTAAATTCATGGTATTACCATCAATAAATCTCACTATATGCTTTGCAGGAATGGGCCCATGTGCCTGCTCCCATATCAATCTATGAGTTAGCACCCATTTGCTATCAGCTAACTTACTATAGTAGTATTTTCTGCCACTGTTATCTGTACGGATGCTCATGGCATTATCTCCTTTAGTGTTATGTGGTTTCCTGCCGGGCTTAAACATAGTTTTTGCTGCATTGGTTAGGAGTAAATTTGGACATTTTTTACCCTCATTCCATGATTTAGATCCTTTCTTATACCTTGTATCCTTACCTGCATTTAATATCAATCTCCGGTTAATAGCTTTCTTTACCTTTGGATCCTTCTTAATGCCCCTGGAGTAAGTTCTATTATATACCTGTGATATAGTTAATCCTAGATAATCAGCTAGAGCTCTAGCAGGAACATATGGGTAAAGTATCTCAAGTATCTTATCCTGTCTCATATCTTCTCAATTACAAAGTATCCGTATATATGGGTGCCTAGCTTATTGAATTCAGCTACTTTCCATTTGCACAGGGCATAACTGTTGAACGTATATTCTTCGCTAATCCTGTTTTCGTAGTAGTATAATAATCTGTACATTGTGTTCTGCATTTAAGGTATTCTAAATATAGGGAGGTATTAAAGGAGCCCCCCTTATCTCCTGCTAATGACTGTCTGGTCCACCATTGAGCCATCTTAAATAAATCCATTCTATTCATATCTCCACTCATCCTCATCAAAAAAATTCATTGGATCCTGCATCTCCCTGATCATATCAGTTTCATTAATCCATTCCTTTATCTCTTCATTCAGTGCATCCATCTGTGCATCTGTTAGGATGTAATCCAGCTCCACCTCACCTATCACCTGAGTAGATAGGATATTAGTTAGCTCCAGCTCATAATCCTCATCAGTGATATTCACTATCTTAAATTCACAGCTACCATGGATATCATCAAAATCAAAGTAGGCTGTATCATGTGTTAATTCTACTAGCATATTATAAGTATTAAAATTTGGTAAATAATAATTGGAAGTACTGCCACGAATAGGGCAGAGAAAAGATCATCAAGTAGTTTATTTTTCATCATTTAAGTTTAATCGGGTTAATAATTCATCCATCACCATCCACTGGCTAAATGCTTTTTGAGTAGCATCATCTAATGAGCCGAATGCATCTCTGAGCTCTACATAATCAGCCCATAATTCCTGCTCGTAACTTTTAATTGTGTCTATCATAACGGGGTTTTTAATTGTTAATACCTGACAAAGATACAAAAAGTTTCGTATCTGCAAATAATTTTGAACATTTTTTTTTAATTATTCACAAATTTAAGATAAGGAACATGTATAGAAAACCGCAATTTACTATACATAATCGGTAAAATTCCGATTTAATGCCGTTAAAAAATCACATTATAAGGGGATAATTGTGGTGAAAATCACATAAAATTAGGGGCATAACGTGATAATCACATTATAAGGGGATAATCTCAGTAAATTTAAGGAGATAGCCTGATGTGTACGGGAGATATCCGTACAGATACTAAGATATATTTTTTTTCTTATAGATGTATTCCTGGTACTTAGTGAATACCAGATGGTTTATCTTGTTGTGCTTTTTACAATCTCTGCACTGCAGCCAATGGTGAACTGTACCGGCAGTAGTTACTACCTTCTTATTGTACCTGTGGTTAGTACCTCCACATTCAGCACATTCGTATTTATCCCCTCCATGCTGTACTGCATAGTTATGATTGGCTAATGTGTATGCATTCAATTTATGGAATACTGCCTCTAGCACCTCTACATCCATTTTACAATATGCTACCATCTTATCCAGGGCCTCCTGATCTTTACGGAATACTATATCCTTCCATAGATCTAGGCCTCCCGTTTCCATCTTAGCCCCTACATTTAGAAACTTAGCAATGTAGTCTAGTTTATTGCTATTGAAATTAAAGTACCTTTTAGCCCATTTAAGCGTATCTATTGTCTTAGGGGATGGCATTACATTGATACCATGCATTAGAGCTCTTGTACGTATCCATTTCAAATCAAATTTATCCCCGTTGTGAGCTACAATTTGATCAGCCTGAGCTATGAGCTTTACAAACTGCTCTATCATTTTCTTATCACTCTGGCTCTTACTCCAGGTTAGGCTGTGGATCTCCTCCTCACCCTCCCATTTATAACAGATACAAATGATGGCCCTCTCATGGATGATATCACCTGGGTTAATAGTTAGGTTATATCCTGTTCTCCAGAATACTCCGACATTAAAGGATGTTTCAATGTCGTAAAATAATCTTTTTCTCATAATTTGAATAGCAGAGCTATCCTATCTAGGAGCCCCTTTTGAATTAAGAAACGTAGAAAGATACCTAAAAAGAATGCAATAACAATAGGCCACCATGCCCATCTGTATTTTACTACCTGCTTAGCCTTAGCTGTTTTCCATTGTGTTTGACCTTTAATACGTAGTGTTTTCACCCTCTCCTTATACAGGATCCTTTCCTGGAATCTGGTACGTGGAATATAGATGTTCCTGTACTTTATTACCGTATCGCGATACGCAATAAATTTCTCCCATACTATAGTATCATTCTTAATAACAGGGAATGAATCCACAGTAGCTATCCTGATAGTATCACTATCCTGTACTAACTGCAGGCCGTTCTTTAATGCCTTCTTATAATGCCATTGTGCTCTCTTTGGAGCTGAGCAGGATACTAATAGTATCAGAATTGGTATGATATATCTCATAGGTTTTTTAACATTTCAATCATTCTAGGACATGGATAGATATCTGCCTTATCTTTCCTTACTGAATTGTGAGTATAGATACCTGGGGTGCCTTTGAATGCCTCCTTATCTATACTGAATATCTCTGATCTGTAGGCCTTAGGAATCTCATACGTATCACATAGGTATTCTACTAACTGCCTAGTAGATTCTATCTGTGCATCTGTATACTTATACCAGTATTTATTCCCCTTATATGGAGTATCTAATGTAGTTACCATGGAAGGATCCACCACTCCTTTAACGTAGTTATAGAATTTACCATCCTTTAGCTTCAATGGGCCCCAGTTACATATCTCAATACCTACCGATAGCTTATTAAGATTCTGGTATTTTAATCCATGAGCAGAGAAATCCTGGGAATCTATCCCTAAATGATAGGCCCAGTGCCTAGATGAAAAGCACTGTACTATTGTACCCTTCTCCCCTACCACGAATGCAGTAGCTATCCTATCCCCGT
>Ga0315909_10001777_pt1 | contig 28490 bp, 30 predicted proteins | sample LakEriMetagenome_11_FD_203527 | JGI IMG/M metagenome (GOLD analysis project Ga0315909, IMG submission 203527) | Freshwater fungal communities from buoy surface, Lake Erie, Ohio, United States - Buoy 2 MA125 | ecosystem: Environmental > Aquatic > Freshwater > Lake | place: USA: Lake Erie, Ohio... | reverse complement strand
ACCTCGAAGTAGCCGCCGACAAGTCGCTGGATGGTTTCGACCTTGCCGTCGACAGTCGCCGGGAGTTCGACGGGGTCGATGGTCCAGAGTCCGGAGGCGAGAGGCCGGATGTGAATCGCCTTGGTTTTATTGGGTGAGGGCATTGGTGTGCTGGGTTGGGATTGCTAATGTATTACACTTTTTGTTCAGCCGTCAAGTCTGTTGTGCAAGATGTATTGAATCGCCCGGATGGGCTGGACATAGCGGGTCAGTTCCTTGGCCTTGCGTTCGCCGCAGGACCGGAGTTCGCCTTCGAGCAGGACGACGAGGCCCTCCACCAGCGGGAGGACCTCGTTCCGGAGGATGGCGGCCGACTTCCGGTGCCGTTCCATCTCGATGGCCACGGCGGCGAGGTCTTCCTCGAAGCGGCGGGCGTCGTCGCTCACCGGACGACCTCCAATTCGACGACCTCGGTTGCGTAGCCGGGCCAGACATTCGACAACTGACAGGAATGGAAGTTGCGGAGGGAAATGTGCCACTCGTCGTAGGCGGTCATCAGGGTCCGGTGCGACAGGACATAGACGGCCACGGCATAGGGCGGTTCCTTCTCTTGGGCAATCCAGACGAAGCGGTCGACGCCGGGGTGCCCCTCGGGCTTGAAGGCGGCGTTGATGAGGGCACGATACTGCACTTCTTGCAGGTCATAACGGAAGTCCTTGACCGCCCACTTGAAGCCCTCGGGGCTGGCGTCCTTGCAGGTTTTCAGGTCGATGATGGTTCCCGTCTTGTGGTCCCAGCCGTCAAGGAGTCCCTTGATGCGGAGAGTCTCGGGCTTGGGGTGATTAACGTGGAAGTCGCACTCGATAGCCAACTCGGTGTCGGTCAGCCCGGCCAGAATCTTCGAGGCCACCTTGTGTTCCATAAGGGCGGCCTTCATCGCCTTGATGGCGTCGAGTTGCTTTTCGTTGATGTAGACTTTGCGGCCGAGGGACGCCTCGAACTCGGCCTTGATGGCTTTGCCTTCCTTGGTGCGGGCATCCCAATCCGGCTTCATCACGACGGCTTCGTCGAAGCGGCTGGGCGTCAGGATGTAGGAGTGGTAGGCCGTGCCGAACATCATCGCCTCGGTCGTCTCCTTCGGCTTCTCGGTGCTGGCGAGGTAGTGGGCCGGGCTCCGCAGGAACTCGGTGAGGGAGGACTTCGACAGGGCTCGGATGGCCCGATAGTCGGCGTCCGGGATGTTGCGATGGACCTTGGTATTGCTGAACGAATGGATGATGGAGGGATTCATTTCGCCCTCTGTAATACCATTTTGTTTTCAGCCGTCAAGCGTCATCTTGTGCTTCCACTTCGAGCCGGGGGACGTCGCCCTCGGACTTGGCCAAGACCAGCCGGGTGATGACCGAGTCGTTGGTGAACCATCCAGCGGCGGCGAGGCAGTCGATTACCGACTTGGCTAGGTTGTCGAGGTCGGGCCGGACTGTGCAAGGGACCTCAATCATTCCCTTGTGGGTCTTGCCCTTTCTCCTTCGCTGGGCCATCCGGAACACCCAATGCACGGACAGGCACACCGGGCCGGACAAAGGTTCCGGGGGCCGGTGTGCCCGTGCGACAGCGGTGAACGCTTCGAGGAAGGGTCTTATTTTCGCCGACCTTTTCTTGCCGACGAACCAGCGGCCGTCCCTCGTTCGTAGAATCTGTGAAGATGATTGATGTGTGGCCCGGGGGGGTTCTTCTTGATAAACGAATCCGGCCCGAATAGGGCCGCCAGATGACAGACTATGTAGATAGGCACTCCGACGGCCACAAAGCATAGTCCTAGCATTACGAGTATTTCCATAGCGGCGGCGAGGAGATTGAGTTTGTAAGTCGTGTCAAGTCCGATAACGTATGGAGTATGGAATACAAGAGCGACGAGGGACGACTGCCCACCGACCCGAACAACGAACACACCGGCAACAATCTCACCGACGAACAACGCAAAGCCATCCACACCCTGCTCGACGACGGAGTCGGCACGGCCGAGATTGCCAACCAACTAGGGCACTCGAAGCACACAGTCCTAGCCGTCCGCAGGGCCCGTGAAGACGCCGCCGGTGGACTCAACCTCAACACTTGGAAGAAGACCACCGCCGCCACGATGGCCGCCATCGTTGCCAAGGGTAGCACCCGGCTTCTTGCTGAAATCGAGAACATCCCGGCCGGGCAGTTGCCGCTGGCCTTGGCCATTATGACCGACAAGGTCCTAGCCTTGCAGGACGCCCCTGCGGTCGTGGTCGAGCATCGCCTACGGGTCAGCCACGAAGACATCAACAAGATGATTCGGGGCGACGTCATCGACCTTCCCCCGAGTCTCCCGAACGAAGGCACTTGACAGGGTGGCGGTGCCTTGTATCACAAGGCCCGCTATGATTCACGAGTTCAACAACCCAATGCCCGTCGAGACACCTCTCGGCTACGGGATGCTTATCTATGTCCGGGACGGCGGCACGTTCTCCAACGACGTGTTCGCCATCGTGCTGGACAAGGACGGCGTCCTTCGACACTTCACCTCGGACCAATTCAAGTTCGTCCGCAACGACACTTTCGGCATCCGCACCGAATGGGACCCGGAAGAACCCGACGACGAGGATGACGACGGGGGCGACTCCTACCATCACAAGCACTCGTTCGGACAATGAAGAAGAAGCAGAAACGTAGACCAGAGATAATGAAACCCGGACTCAAACAACTGACGCCTACCGAAAGGCGGGTCGTCAAGGAAACCATGGCCGCCATCAGGGAACGATGGAAGGTCCTGTTCTCTCTCAACAAGTGCAACCGATGAGCAAGATTCCCGACGCCTTCTGCGGGGTGTGGATTCCCCGTGAGGTCATCCTCAACCCTGACCTGACGCCTACGGCCAAGGTCCTGTACTCCATCATCATGGCCTTGGATGCCAGCGGATGCACGGCCAGCAACGATTACTTCTCCAAGATTGTGGGATGCTCCGAACGCCATGTGCAGAATCTCCTGCAAGAGTTGGAGCAACATTCCCTTATCATCCGCAAGCAAGTCACCGAGTATGAAAGGGTTATCACGACTATCAGCACGGCGTCTTTTGCCCGGGAGGGGGGACGAACCACAGTTCGTGGGGGGGGCGAACCACAGTTCGTGGGGGGGACGAACCCCACTTCGTCCAATAGAAAAGATAATAAGAAAGAGAATAGAGATACAAAGGGACCTGACTTCATGTTGACCCAGCAACCAGCACACATGACCGTCCCCGAGTTCTCGGCGGCATGGCATCGCTGGGTTCAGTATGCCTTCCCGAAGAAGAAGGTTCCCTATCTCACCTACATCGGTCAGTTGGAGTTCCTCAACAAGATGACCGCCGAGGAAGCCATCGAGTGCATCGAGACTTCTATCCGCAACGGATGGAAGGGCTTGTTCCCTGTCCGCAAATCTACGAAGCAAACCAAACCCCTAACCAAGAACGACCATGAGCAGTTTTGATGTGGCTTGCCATTGTGGCAAACGCTGTGCCCTTCTGGTGAACGCCGAAGGCAAGTTGACCCGCTACCACAGGTGCCGAGAGCATCTTGACCCGGAGCGTGTGCGGCACGACGGGCTTGAAGACCCGAAGTTCGTCCCGTCCTATCCGCTACTGTTCCGTGGAACGGAGGTGAGCAAGTTGCATCCCCGATTGCAAGCGGCGTCGGAGTGGGTTCCGAACGAACAGAAGTCCGGGCTTTTGCTCCACGGCACAACGGGCGTAGGTAAGACCCGGCTGGCTTGGCACGTCGTCAACCGGCTGTGGCTGGACCGGGCAAGCAAGGACCAGAATATGCCTTACCGGTTCCTGACCATGCGTAAGTTTGAGGGGCTCATCGAGGAATCCTTCACCGAGAAGTCCCACAGCAAGATGCTGGAAGACCTCATCAAGGTGGACCTGCTGGTCTTTGACGACCTCGGGAAGGAGAGGGGGACCGCCCGGCTCGTCTCCGACCTGTTTGCCGTCCTAGACGAAAGGTCCACGGCCATGCGGCCTACCATCATCACGACCAACTTCAATGGTCAGGCCCTCGTCGACCGCTTCGACGACAAGGAAATGTCGGCCGCCTTGGTCCGGCGGTTCCGGGATTACTACACCCTCGTCGGGGCTGGGGCTTGACATACGCCGATGACTAGGCATCTTAACTTCTGCAAGGCGTGGTTGTTGGGTCTTGCGGGTTGCATAGCAAATACAACCGGGGTGTCAGCCGTGTGGCTGGCACCCCTTACCTTGCAAGCCAGCATCGTCGACGAGACTTACCTCGACAGGCTTGCCGTAGTCGAGAGCGACGGCCGGGCTACTGCGGTAGGCAGGGCCGGGGAGTTAGGTGCTTACCAGATTAAGCGGGCCGCTTGGGACGACGCAGTCCGTAGGATGTACGGCCGCATCCCGGCGTCCTATGCCTACTGCCGGGCCAACTGCTTTGACCCGGAGAAGTCCCGCCGGGTTGCCCGGGACCACCTTCTTTGGATTGAGAGGACCCTCACCAAGGAAGGATACAAGCCGACGAAGATTTCGCTTTACATGTCTTACAACATGGGTATCAACATGGCCGAACGCTATGCACACAATCACCGACACCCGACGCTTGCTGACGAACGAAAGGCCATACTGCAAAGGGCCGAACGCATTTTTTCTCCATGAACAAAACCAAGAAATCCAAACCCTCCACGAAGGAAGTCATCTCCGAGCAGATGTTGACCGTCCGTGTACCGAACTGGCTCATGAAGTCGCTGAACGCCTTGTCGAAGAAGCAAGGTCTGTCTCGCTCGGACTTCGTGAGGTCCGCACTTGAACGTGCCGCCGCTTAACCCACTCTCCCAACCCAGATACAGACATGACTAATAACATCACCCCCGAACTCGCCGCCGCTTTGGTGGCCGCCATCAACGAAGCCGGAACGAGCGTCGTCGCTGACGCCCAGAACCCGTTTCACAAGAACTCCTACGCCACCCTCGGGGCTCACCTGTCGGCGACCAAGGAAGTCTTCGCCAAGCACGGCCTTGCCATCGTGCAGTTCCCGCACGGCGACGGCAATCAGGTCGGCGTCAATACCATGGTCATTCACAAGGATGGCGGCTACATCCAGAACTACGTCACCCTGCCCGTCGGTGAAACCGTGAAGGGTCAGGACGCCGGTTCCCTGTTCTCGTACCTTCGCCGCTATGCCATCGCCGCCGTGGCTGGTCTGGCTACTACGGACGACGACGCCGAGGCTGACCGCATCGTCCGCACCGCCGCCCCGGCTCCTGCCGCCAAGGCCGCCGCCGCCGTGGCTGGTGCCCGGGCTATGCTCGCCGCCGCCCCGGCTCCTGCCGCCAAGGTGGTCATCCCGGCTGGCGACAGCGACCCGTCCATGGTCCTTCCGTTCGGCCGCAACAAGGGCCAGCAGATTGGCTCCCTGACCGCTGACGACCTCGGCTATTGGGCGAACACTTGGGAGCCCCGTCCGTTCGAGAAGACCGGCCGTGTCTCCGAAAAGGACCTCAAACTGAAGCGTACCGCCGTGGCCCTCTACGCCGCCGCCACCGGGGCTCCTGCCGCCAGCGACGTCGCTCCTGACGACGTCCCGTTCTAATGGGACGGAAGCGGGACATTCGGAAAGAACTCGTCGAGCAGACGGGAGATGAAAATCTCCTGTTTGCCGACGGGTTTGATTCCTGCATCATAGGCTACGCCCTTTACAACGGCGTCTACAAGGTAATCTACGACAAGTCCAAGATGCTCATCGAACTGTCCAAGCAAATGTCGTTCGAGGAATCCGACGAGTACTTCCTGTACAACATCCAGAACGCCTACGTCGGCGACCGGACTCCGGTCTATGTCGACCGGCACTTCAAGCCTGTCATGGACCGATGAGCGACCTGTTCTTTCGGCGTCTTGTCCTAGACCATGAAGGCAAGACCATCGAGTTCGTGGCCAAGCCTTTGCACGACGAGTTGGTGGCAGAACTTCGGCTGTCCGAATCTAGGGTAGCCTTCCTCCGGGCAGAGTTGGAGCGACGAGAGGAACGAATCCGGGCCCTAGTTGAGGAATACTCCAAGAAGTAATGTCGGGCTTCAATCCCAAGTTCGACGCAGACCTTCAGTTCGGCCAGCAAGGCGAACGATGGCTGATGTGGCTAGGGACTGACCAAGCAAAGGTAGAGGTAAAGACCGAGCGTGACACTTGGATGAACACCAAGAACGCCGTGTTTGAGTTCCGTTGCCGAGACAAACCGTCCGGCATCACGACGACGCAGTCGGACTATTGGTTGCACATCTTCAGCGAGAGAGGCCAAGCGGTCATGGCCTTCCTGTTCCGGGTCGAAGAACTCAAGCAGTTCCTACGGGCCGTCTACAAGGACCCGGACAAGTACGGGGCTAGGGTGTGCCGAGGCGGCGACGACAACAGGTCGGAGGTTATCCTTGTTCCTGTTCAGGAACTGCACCGGGTTGCTCGCTGGCCTTTTTCCGCCTTACCTTGACGTCGGTGTCGAACAGTTCGTAGATGCCATAGGCGATGCCTAGGACTACGACGACGCCCACAGTCCACTTGAACCAAACGGCCTCAACGATGTCTTGAATGACCAGCGGGGCGGCTCCTACCGTAAGCCCGGCTAGGGAGATAAGCACCCCAGCCTTGACGCCCTTGCCCATCCAATAACCGATGAGGGCTATGCCTACACCGGCGATGACTAGGATAGTGCAGAGCAGGAGACAGGTGTCCCGGAGGTCCTCGTAAGCCTCGGCCTTGATTTCAGCCTGACGCTGTTCTTCGAGTAGGCGAATCTTCTCCTTCATGTCCTTGTTCTCGGAGTCGACCTTCTCGACCCGGTTGTAAAGTTCGGTAGTCTCGGTGTCTACGGCCTTTGCCTTGTCCTTCTCGTCCTTCATCTTGGCCTCGTTCTTCAAGGCGTCCTCGTACTTCTTGACCTGTTCGGCCGACGGCTTTTTGAGCCCGGACATACGCTCCGTGGTCAGTTCTACTAACTTGGAGTGCGGAGGGGTTACGCCCGGCCTTGCGGCTATCAAGGCGGCGGCCGCCTCGGAAGCCTCATGCTCTATCCGGTCAATGAACTTATCCTTCTCAGGGTTGTCGACCACCTTGACCACCTCTTTGACCTCGGACTTTGGTTCCGGGGTCGAGGAGCATCCGGTCAGCGTGACCGCAAGAAGCGAGAGGCAAAGAAGTCCCAGATTCGTCGGAGCCATTGTTCTATTTGTTTCGACGAAGGGCGAGCCTGATGACGCTTGCCACGATGATTACGCTTCCGATTGCGAGGGCACTTGTGCATACGATTTCAAAGTTAGATACGATACGGGATGCTTCTGCCACGCTGATGTTCTTGCTCTCTGTCACTAGGCCGCCGTCGGCAATCAAGGCTACTGCCGAGTTTGCGTCCGTGAGTGCTTGCATACCGGCTACCACCGTACTGGATGCCATGTAACCCGCTAGGCCAAAGGCCATCAGGAACATGGATTGCATCAGGATGATACTCTCAACGACGCTTCTTTTTGGGCTTTTTTGCATTGAGGTCAGGTGCGTTGCGGAACTGCCTAATGACCCAGTCTACCAGTTCAGGGCCAGCCATGCCTGAGAAGGTCAGGATGACGGACTTGTAGATACCGGCTAACTCCATGGGCCAGATGGCAAAGTATGAAAGCACTCCGATAATGACGGAAGCCAAGATGCGACGAGTCCACCAGATTGCTGGGTGGGCTTCATCGGTGATGAGAAGACGGGCAAGCATGCCAGCACCCCCGAACAAGGCCGTAATCCAACCACCTCTCTTGAAGTCTTGCATGGCGGCCTCGTAGTCGGGGATGTTGCTCATTTGGGTTCGTCTCGTCTGACACGCCGCTTGGCTTCCTCAATGTCGTTGTAGATTCCGACGAGGGCGTTCTGCGGATTGTAGAGACGGAACTTACGGCCAGCCAAGTACACGATGCTGTAACCCACGGCATTACGCCACATGGAGCCGTTTTCGGTCGTACTATTGGTCCACGACCTCCAGATGATAGCCGGTTGCTTAACCGGAGCAGGAAGCGGACTAGGCGTAGGCTTCGGCGGCGGCGTCGGAGGAGTAGGGGTCGGCGTCGGGGGAGTGGGCGGCGTCGGGGGAGTGGGCGGCGTAGGCGGCGTAGGCGGAGTAGGGGGAGTGGGTGGCGTAGGCGGCGTAGGCGGCGTAGGCGGCGTAGGCGGCGTGGGAGGCGGAGCCGGGGTAGGCGGTGGAGCCGGTGGCGTAGGCTTTGCCTGACGGGGCTTTATGTCCTTATCTCGGTGAGCAGAGATGAGACGGAGCGATTCCTCGACGTTCTGTTCAAGCAGAGTCTTGCCCCTGTTGCTGATGTCATAGAACCTAGTGATGGCATCGAAGAACTGAGCGATTACGCCGCCAAGATTCTTGAACCAGCGAGTAAGTCCACGCTGAGAACTCGGGCGGATTGGTTGGCCAAGAGGGTCGTTCGGGTCCTTGGGGAACGAAGACTTGCCACGCTCATAGACGTCAAGGTTGCCCATGTCCACCGCAGGAATGTCACGAAGAAGTGCGGTCGTGTATGGGTCCGAGAAGGCCATAATCATGAACTCCATCGGATTCTGGAACCGGTAGATACCCTTGTTGACGTTACTGCCAAACCTCTCTGCGTCGCTCTTTAGAAGGTCGTACTTCGCATCGTGCCTTACAATAGTGCTTTCAACTTTGACGTAAGAACCATCTGCTAGGTTGTGCTTGCCGTACTCAAACGGCTTCTCACCGCCGAAGTTCTGAAGCGGGTCTACCAAGTTCAACTTGTTCTTAATCAGGTCGATGAGTTTGACACGCTTTGTGTCGACCTTGGATACGTTGCCCTTCTTGTCATAGGTCGTCTTGCGGACGTCTACGTCGATGTTGTTGAGTGCATGTTCATGCACCCTAAGCACACGGGCGGCGGCAATCTCTATACGCATGCCGTCTATCTTGGCGTCAAAGTCTACCTGAGTAATCGTCCCGGAGGCCAACTGACGCTCGTACTTCTTGATACGCATGCCGACATCCGTGATGAAGTTGTTTCGCTCGGCAATCCATTGGGTTCCGCTTACGTTGAGGTTTCCTCCTCTTACCCTCTTGAACAGTCTGCGAACAGCCTGTGCCCCGGTGCTAGACTCGAATCCTGACGGCACTCCGCCTAGAACGGAGTTGGCCCCTAGTGCCTCTCCGTGGAATGTGTGCATCACCTCCTCGAAGAACACGCCCTCGAATCCACGACCTTGGATTCCCTCGGCCGGTAGCGAGTTGGTTTTACGGCGACCAGTAGCCCAGACCTGTTTGTATTCGTCGATGAGGTCAAGGAGCGTCCCCATCATAGGCTGGTTTTGAGATTGGTCGCTTCCCGGTTTCGGGATTTCGGTCCGTTCAGGTCCGCCCTGACCACCGTCCTTTACAAGATTCACATACCTATCAAGTAGGCTGATTCTGTTAGCAGGGTCGCCACGATAGACAGACTTGGTATCCTCGATGAGGGTCTTGAGCATCTCCGCCGTAGCAGACATGTAGCCACCCTGACCGATGATAAAGTCTAGTGCGTCACGGATAATGACTTGACCGCCGTTCCCCGGGCGAGACTTCCATTCAAGGAACTGCTCAAAGGTGTGCTTCTTGGGGTCAGGCGTCTCACCTCTAGGAATCTTGATGAAGGTGTGACCTACCGGAGTCGATACGCCACGGTCAGGGACAATGGCATTATTAGTCTCACCCTCATACGGCTTCATGTTGACCTGAGGGGAATCGCCGCCCGTTTCGTCCGGCTTAATAGCGTCATCCAATGCGTCGACAGCCTCGGTCAGGGCCTCAATTTGTTCCTCACGACGCTGGTATCCTTCGGTGTTCTCGAAGGCTTCGGAGTTGGATTGAATGTCCTCTAGTTCGTTCAGGATTTCCCTGAGCGACTCGATGGAGTCCATGAGTTCCGAGATGGCGGCTTCCTTGGCTTCCGGGGTCGTAGCCTTGTCGTAGGCTTCCAAGGCGGCGGCGGCTTCCTTCATGATGCCCTTCTTGGTGCCAGACTTGTTTCCGTACAACTGGGTCGTGTGGTCCTTGGTGAACTGCACGGCGTCGATGCCAGCCTCGACATCCTCAAGGATGCCACGGAAGGTGCCCGTGTCGATTGCTTTGGGCTTAGGCAACTCGACCTTCTGCTCCCCGGCAGGGAACTCAATCTGGTCATAGATTCGTCCGAACCACTTGGTGAGGTCGGAGACTTCCTTGTAGTTGTCGTACTTGGTTCCGCCGAATTGTTGAGTGGCGTCCCGGAGTTTCATCTGCAATAGCATGCCAGAAGCCCCGGAATCCATGATTTCCTTGTACTCGTTTTCCTTGATGTACTTCAGGAAATGACCGTTCTTGCCCTTACCGTATCCCAAGATACGCCAGAAGTTATCAGGCTCGTCGTCGGCGTCCTTGCGGTATCTGACGATGGCACCAACGAGTTCCTCAGGGTTGAAGTCAGCACCTCTTTCGGCAAGGTACTCCTTGAGGGGGCGAGGAGGCTGGCCTTCGCCTTCGACTGGCTTGTAGTAGGCGTTCTTGTCGATTCTGGTTACGGTCCTTCCACCCTTGCCGTCAGGTTGTTCGGTTGAACCTTTGCCAAAGATTTCCTCCCTGATGTAGAATGGGATGTTGTCCCTGTTGATTACGCTACCAAGGATGTTTTCTGAGCCAAGCGAGCGAACACGCTCTCCCGCTTCGGAATAGATTAGTTTCCCATACCCCTTGCCTCGCATGTCGCTACGAACATCAACACGGGTTACATAGGCATGCTTTCCGTACAGGGAACCTCCATAGTCGTGTTCAAACCTGATTCCAATTTGTGCGATTGGGTCTTTGCCGCCGCCTTCCCATGGGTTATCTATCCTGATGACCATTCCATAAGGACTTTGCTCGTCCTTGAATGGAGAACTTTGCGTGTCATAGTCTACCTTGATAGTAAGACCATCTAAAATGCCCGGGTTTTCTTTGGCGTATCTTCCCAAGAACTTGGACGTAAACAGTTTAGAGTTCACGTCATAAGTCTTTCCGGTAGGCTCCATGTCGCCTTCGACCGGCTTCATCCGAATGTCCTTCTTGGTCTTGTCGAAGGAGCCACGGTTGTACTCGACGTCCTTGACCTTCTTGGCATCGAACGGAATGTAGCCGAAGACGTTGTCGCCAAGGAACTGATTGGCGAAGTCTGGAGTAAGTTCAAAGCCCGGGTAGCCAGACAATTTCTTCTTCTGGTCCAGAACCTCGGCGTAAATCTTGTAGATGATGCCGTCGTATCCGTCCTTCTTGAGGCGGGCCTTCAGTTGTTCGGCACCACCGGCGTTCCTGATTTCCGCTTGGAACTGAACCTCGGAGTCGAAGTAGATAGGCTTGTCCATGCGGACAGCGACAGCGTACAACTGTCCACCGGGTCCCTGAGGGCCGGGCTTCTCATACTCAAGGTCTTCATTGACACGCCAACTGAACGATTCGCCTTCTTGGCGGAAGTCTTCGGCGACCCTGTCAATCTCACGATAGGTGAAGTTCTTGGCAAGTACCTCGTCGTTTGTGAAGTGGGTGCCCATGGCCGAGTCAGGGCTACCCATGCGGGCCCAATAAGACTCATCGGCCTTCAAGTCTGAACGCAGGAACTGGAATCGCTCCCTGCTGGTAGAGCCATGGTAGGCCAAGAAGGTAGCACCCTTCTTGAAACTCATGGTCGTTCCGGTGGCGTTAGACGGCTGTAACCAAGCGTTTGCTGTCTTGTCCCAGATGAGGACATACGGTCCGTTCATGTCTACGCCGTGCTTTTCAATGTAGTTTGCCGGGCCGCTGAAATCGTCGATAGGGTCGACAATCTCCGTGCCCCTTGCGAACTTCTTGAAGTTGCGGTCTTCTTTGACGCTCTCGAAGTCACGAAGCGGGCCGCTAGGCATGTCGCCTTCGGCTGGCTTGAAGTTGTACCGGGTGTCTTTCCGGGAGAACTCGCCGTAGTTGCTGGAAGCCTTTACGTTGGCCGTCTCTTGGCCGACAATGATGGTAGGTGTCTTCAGGCTAACTGAGTTGTCTTGAATGACTACGCTGTCATAGCCGTTCTGGAGCAAGTACTCATGGAAATCAACCCAGTTGCTCATCCTCCAAGACTTACCAAATGGGCTCATGGTGGTCATTTCATTTCTGGGCCTGAGCCAGTCACCCATGGAAATCTCCAGCAGGAATCTATCGAAACGGGACTGTGGGTCTAGGATGTCACCGCCTTCTTTCCTGATGTTCTGCTCCCAGTACTTCCTAATGACTTCAGCCAACTTCGGGTTCTTGAGTTCTAGTTTATGTGCCCCAAGTAGATTCGCTGGGTTTTGACTCCTGACATAGTACATGTCGGCCTTTCCTCTGCTTGCCACCTTTTGGGCATCTTCGTTCAACCCGCTAATGTCCGTGTAACCTCCACCGGCATAGCGTTCAGCCGCAGTCTCATCGCCGATAAAGAAGTTAGGGTCAGTTTTTAGTGACCGTTCATTAGGGTCAACGACGCTTCTTTCGGAAAACTTGTCGAATGAACGAACATTAACACCCTTAAATACGGTAGTTACGAACCCTTTGTCGTAGTTTGCCGTTTTCGTTGCGGCATCTTCACTCTTAATGAACGGAAGTCTACCGGCCCACTTACGGAACTGGGGGGTGTCAGGATAGGACCAGAGTTCTCGGGGCTGGTTTGCCCGAGCATCCTGAGCCCTCTGAGTCTGCCAGTCAGGGATAGCGTCACCTTCTGCTGGCTTGAGATTCTTGGTACCTACGGTGACTCCGTCGCCACGGGGGAGGGGAGTCTGACCGGCGGCCTTGTCCAGCGTCGTCTCAATGACACGATGAAGGTCCTTGACCCGGTCGTTGCGGATGGCGAACACGGTGTCGAAGTCGCCGCCGTCCCGGACGTTGTGAATGACGGCTACGTCATGGCCCTTGGCGAACGCTTCTTCAACGACGCCACGGATGCCTAGGTAGCCGACCTTCTTGTCCGGAGGAATCATGGACAGGTCAGCAACAAACGGATTGTCCGATTTGATGGCGACCTTGAGCATGTTCACTTTGGCCACCGTGCCGTCCGGATTGAACTCAGGGTTGGTCTGCTTTCCAATCTGATAGAGAGGAGCCATCGCAGTCTCGTCCGAGGCGGCAAAGAACACGGCCTTAGCGGCGGAAACGGCACCGGTAGTCTCTCCGCCACGGGACGGGTCAAACTCACGGGACTTGACTAGGTCCACGTTCGGAGTGCCATGGACAACAGTAGCGACGAAAGGAACTCCGGTGTCGAACTGTTGGAGATAGACTTCGTTCTGGTAGATGCGTCGAAGCGGAAGATTGTCGATAAGGTACTGGCCAAGACCTTCGACGTTCTTGTTCGGGTCAAGCGTGTCGATGTATTCACGGACCTGAGAAACACGACGGGCGTCTTCCTGAAGATTGGCACGGTCCCGGCCATAGTAGTAGTCATGGTGCCCGACCTGAGGACGCTTGAGTTCCTTCTGTATGGCCTCACGCTCTCCGAACATCTTTACCTGATTGAACAGTTCGTTGGCATGAGGAGCCAGTTCAGCGGTAATCTCACGGGCCCTACGCATGTCCATTCCAGTTCCGCCCTTTTTCTTTCCTGCCAACTCAAAAACGAATCCGGTGAGGACTTCGTCCAGAGACTGTGCATCCTTGGCGGCCTTCAGAAGTGCGTCGGTACCTCCAAGGAACGCCATTGGGCGACTGGCAAGAAAAGCGTCGTTCGTAGGATTGAAGTGCTTGTTGATGACGTCCTCGATGCCTTTGCTGTACTTGCCAAGACGGGCTCCGTTCGAGCCCTGACTTTCAAGCAGGTCGAGTCGCTGTTGAAGTTGCTGGATACGCAACTCACCTTTGAAGGCACCCTCGGCCATCATCAGGATGCGTTCGGCCTGAGCCTTGGTGACGACGCCTTCGACGATGCTCTTGGAGTAGTCGGAGTAGGATTCGTCTGCGGTCTGGCGGATGATTCCGTGAGTACCGGCAAAGGTACGCATGGCGTCGGTCATGAACAAATCGCCTTTCTGTCGGGCTTCCATGGCTTCGTTCGACTCGACCGGCTTGAACATACGCTGTTCTGCCTTGGTCTTTCTGACTGTGGCCACATAGCCCTCGTTATCACGACGCTTCAGGTCACGGGTTATTGCCCGGGACGCCGACTCGGCATCAGAGAAGGTGCCGATTTCCTTGCCATCAAGGTCGTAAGCACGGGCCATCGAACCACGCTTGATGATGTTGTACCCCTGCGGGTGCTTGTAAATTAGGCCGCCCTGCACTTCTTCGACGGCAAGTTCGCTCGGCTTGTAGTTACGGCGGGTGCGGTCGTAGACCTGAGAATGGTCGTAAGGGACGATGTCCGGACGAACGGCCACATGGCTCATGCGGTCAATACGCAGGGTCTGGTAGACGAAGAACTCGCCACGACCGGCAGGACCGGCGTAGCCAGCACGGGGAGGATTGATGTAGGTTTCACCCTGACGAAGGGCGGAGCCCACGATTTCGTGAAAGAAGTTACGCTTCTTGGCACCAATGTCGCCGCCGCCGAACAGGTCGGCAGAGGGGATGGCGTTCGGGTCGCTGAGATTCTGGAGGTAGCGGTAGAAGTCCGCTTGGAACGAGTTGTAGTCGTTGTTGTACAGGGCCCGGGCTTCGGGCATGCCGTACACGGCCTGACTGCGGCGACCAAGGTTGTCGTAGTCTAGGGAGTGGGCGAGGACGCCGAAATTGGCATCTCCGTTCTTCTTGAGGGTAATGACCGTCTCAAGCGAGTGCGGGACGAACACACGGCGGGTCATCGGAACCGAGCGAGTGCCGCCGGTATTGACCACACGGGGAGCGTTGACTCCGGAACCAGTCTCGATGGATTCGCCCCAGTAGTTGGACTGAAGGACGTTGGCACCCTTGCCCTTGTTGCCGGACACCTCACGGATGGTCTTGTACTTGTCGGCAAGGGCCTGACTCATGTGGCCGTTCTTGACGATGACCTCAAGTTCACGGTCCGAAAGGGTACCGATGATGGCGGTGTCTCCGTTTACATCGACGATGGTCTGGGTCCCACGCTCGTTGGCGGGGATAGTATTGACTGTGTCGATGATGCCTTTGACTCGGGTCTGATTTTCCCGACGCATCTGAGCCTCGGAAGTCTCACGGGCACCACCGGTGACGTCACGACGGAAAAGGCCGTCGAGGCCATGAGCATCCATGAACCGGGCACGTTGCTCCGGAGTCATGTTACGCAGGATGATGTTGTCGTTGGTGTTTACCCCGGATGCGGCACGGACCAAATCACGCATCAGGTAGTCAAGGGCGGAGAAACGAGTGCGGCCGCTAGGACGACGGAAGGCTTCGTCAATGTAAGCCTGACGAGGCTTGCCGGTGCGTGGGTCAATGACGGTTTCCGAAAAGTTGAATCCGGGCATCGACTTCTTGAGTCGGGCCTCGGTGAACGACAGCCAGCCCATCTTCATGTCGTCAAACAGACCACGGATGCCGGGCAGTTTACCGCCGAAGAAAAGGTAGTCGGGAGACTTATCGTCTAGCCAATGGTTGAAGTAGTAAGCACCGAACTCCTCAGAAAGGTCTTCAAGGATGGCACGACCTTCCAATCCGGACTCAGAGATGAGTTTTCCGTTGGTTTCCCATTCCTTGATGGCGACGTCCAACTGGTCCATCTTGGCTTTCTTGGCCACAGGGTCCTTGTACTCGATGTCAATGTACCGCTTGAACATCTCATAGGCTTCAGCCGGAGGAACCTCACCGGCTCGGATGAGTTCTCCTTTCGGGCCACGGGTACCGATGATGCTGTTAGTGACGGCGTCGGTAAAGTTCTTGGCGTAGACGGAAGAACGCATGATGCCGTGGAACAGTTCGTGTCCCATGGCGTTCTCTAGGGCCCAATCCGTATTGATGAAGATTTCGGTATGACCATCCTTATCCTTCTGAATCACGAAACCTTCCCAGCGATGGTACATCAGCGGGTTGGCAGGGTCTTCTCCACGAAGCACACGGCCCGGACGGTCAGGGTCAAAGGTATCGACCAACTTGTTCTTCTGAAGGTAAGCCTCGAAAGAAGCCCCATCGTGCATGTGCAGACGGGCTCCGGGGGCTACTGTATCAAGTCCGACAATGATGTGGTCGTAGGACTTGTCGTGCTTGCGGCCCAAGGCACGAAGGGTGTTCATGGCATCGTATTGGACCGTGTCAGTATCTTTGAGTCCTTCGATGACCATGTCCGCTTGGATGCGGGTACGTTCCTTGTGAATGTCCGTGACGCCACGACCTACGGCTCCACCAATAGCACCAAGGGCGGAACCGGAACCAGCACCGGCGGCGGCACCTTCAAGGCCACCAGCAAGGCTACCCAAGAAACCACCAATAGCCGCACCTTCAAGGGCACCTTCACCAGCCGCATAGGCATAGCCAAACAGCGGGTCAGCGGTGTCGATGATTTGGAGCATCCGCTTGGCCTGAGGGGTGAGTTTATCACCTTCGGCAAGCAAGGCTCGCTTGGCGTAAGAAAGGATGCCTCGCTGTTGTCCGCCGACCTGACGGCCAACGGCACCAAGAGTTTCGCCGATGCCACCGATTACGTTGGCGGCAAAGTAAGCGTCAGAGACGGTAGACCATCCGGGGACCTGAAGGGCAGTAGTCGTAAGGCCAGCCCCACGAAGGGTGGCGTTAAAGGTTTCCGGACTCATGCCGATAACGTCACCAAACAAGGCAGAGCCACGGGCAACAGCCCCGTCAATGGTACTGCTGGTAGCACGACCTACGAGTTCAAGGGGCATACCGGCAATACGCAGGGTGCCAGCAAGGGCCAAATCCTTGAAAGCCTGAGCCTTTCCGGCGGCGGCGATGATTTTCTCGGCGAAGTGTCCAGCACCGATAGCCTTGGCACCGGCCTTGGCGACGGCACCAAAGGCACCGGAAGGAATGAAAAGGGTAGGGTCAGCGATGTAGGAAACGGCTTGAGCCACCTCGGGGATAAGCAAGTCCTTGTCAATTTCGACGCCGAAGAACTCCTTGGACCCGGTGGTCTTGTTCTCCATGATGTCCATGGTCACGGCGTTAAATTGACGTGCCGCTAAGAACTGCTGGTATTCGGCTTCAGGGTCAGAGCCGTCACCGGCCAGCACGTTCTTGAACTTGAACAGGACGCTGTTTGGGTCCTGAGACTGGGCCAGCATGCCGTAGAAGTCACGGGTACCACGGGCAAAGCCTTCAAAGAGAGTAGGTAGGGCCTTGGCCATCTTGTCGTCGGCTTCCCATCCGGCATCAATGGCGGTGCCAAGGTCGCTAAGGACCTGACCAAAACCATTGGTAAAAGCGTCAATGACGTCGACCTCACGGGTCTTCATCCATTGTTTGTAGACGTCGTACTCATCCTTCGTCGGCATGTACTTGGAGTCCTCGGCCATGAGTTGAGCCAACTCATCTCCGGTGATAGGTCCCGCAAGTTCCAACTCGGCCATCTCTCGTTCTTCCGGAGCAAGAGTGGCAAGGAACTGCTGTTCCTCGTCCATCTCAGCCGAGTTCCCGAACATGGCTCCCTGAACGGGTGCCATGACCTTACGCTTGATTAGGTCGGCCATTTACTTGGCTTCTCCGATGGGTTTAAGGTTCCTCGACGAACGAAGTTTCTGCATACGAAGTGCTTTGATAGTGTCGGAAGACTTGCCGCCAATCTTAACCTCAAGTCCCATGGACTTGGGCCAGTTGACAAGTTCACGCTCCATTCGGTCCTTGAGGCCCTTGAGGGCGGCACGTTCGCCGGATTCGAGGGTGAAGAAGCCGGTACCCTTCTGGATGATGCGTTCGAGAATCTGCTGTTCGGGAATAGCGACCTGACCCGGACCCACGATGGGGATACGCATGGCGGCGATGATTTCAGACTGCAACTGGTCAGCACGGGCACGGGCCGTCGGAGACAGCGTTTCGTAACCCATCTCGTTAATCTTGATGAGTTCGTCGACAGCCGACCGGACGTTAGCCATGTGCGAGTAATCCTTTCGGAAGTTCATGGCACCGGCTACGGTACCAGAGAAGATTCCGTTAAGGACGACGCCATCGGCAATCTCCGTGTTCTGGAACGTGACGGCCTTGTTCTCGGCAATCTTGGTGTTATCCTGCTCCTTGTTGCTGGTGAGGGCTGTGACGTTGCCCTTGCCGTCGACCATAACAGGGATGCCATTGACCTCAGTCGTGCGAACCGTGGCCTCAGGGAACATCTGACGGTACATCTGAGTAAAGCCCGGAGGAACAGACCCGAACCGCTTGGCGTAGAACTCACGGGCGGCCGTTTCCTTCTCGGCGGCATTGAGGCGTCGGTCGACGATTTCGGTTCCGAGTTCAAGTTCTCCGACATTGAAGGTCTTGGACTTGACGGCCGGAGTTGCAGGAGTCGTGGCTTTCTTTGCGGCTTCCGTGGCGGCCTTGGCGACGGATTCAGGGGTAATCTTTGCCGCTTCTTCGGCAGTCTTAACGGCGGTATCTTTCTGGGTCTGGATACCAGCGTTAGCCGCTTCCTTAAGTTGCAGGAACTGGTCGGCTGTAAGCGGCTCTCCGGGTTTAATTTTAAGTTTGCTCATGGCTTCTTCCATCAACTTGCGAGCAGGAGTGTATTGAGACGGAAGTTTCTGCGGAACATACGAATAAGAACCCGGAACTGGAGCAACTAGAGTCGAAGTAGGATTACGACTAATTTCTTGTCCAGTAATCTCCCTGAGGACATCGAGTCCGGTGACGGTTTCACCGTTTGCGATGCGAGCAAGGTTCCTATCCGTAACTTCGCTAAGGATTTCTGAACCAAGAACATTAAGTTGTTCCTTGAGTTCAAGTGGCTTCTTCCGTTCAGCGGCGGCCCTTCCTGCGAGTTTCTTAAGACCTTCTTCCACATCGACGCCTACTCCAAGGTTGCGAAGTTGAGCATCGAGTGCGTCGGCTTCTGCTTTCGCCTTGTCACGCATACGTTCCTGCTCCTTGCGGAGAGTAGGGTCTTTCTCGACGTTCTTTGGGTCGTCAAAGCCAGCGGCATACTTGAGTTTTTCGTCACGCTTCTTGATAAGAGCCTGAACTTCAGCACTCTGCGGCTTGCCGCCGGTCTTGCCTTCTGCCTTTGCCTTGGCTTCCGCAAGGGCTTCCTTACGAAACTTATCTTGGCGGGCCGACTCCTCTTGGTATTCGTAACTTTCTCCCGTTGGAGTCAGTTCACCCTTAATGTCCAACTTGCCTTCGGCGTAGCGGTTAAGAGCGTCAATAAGACCTGCTCGCTGTTCAGGAGTACCGATAGACTCATCGGCACGAATCTTGGCACCAGCCTTGTCAAGATACTGTTTAACGCCTCGTTCAACAAACTCAGGATTGTTAGGATAGGTTTCTTCAAGGGCCTTGCGAACTTCGCCAAGATTGGCAAACAAGGGATTGTTCGGGTCAAACAAGGCATCCGGAGTGACTACGTTCTGTTCCGTAGCAACGGAGTCAGGAAGGTCATTAGTCACCTGTTCAAGGCGGTACTTAGAGACAAAGTCCTGCAACTTAATCTGTTCGTCAACCATGCCGATAGCGGCTTTGCCGGAGTTAAGTGCGGCCAACTGTGCGGATAGGCCCTTGGTCGGAGCGTTCTTTAGGGCTTCAATGGCTGGGTCTAAGGTCTTAGCCAACTGAACCATCGGATTTGAGGCGACAGACTTGAACATCTCATCGTCCGTGCCTTCGGACGGGTCGTCCTGCATGTAGCGGTCAAGCGTGGCCGGGTCGATGCCGGACGCTTCAAGGTAAGCATTACGGCGAGCAAGCAACTGAGGACCGAGGACCTCAATCTCCTGCATGGCCGCCGTGGACTTGGCCTTGTTCTCATAGTACTGTTTGATGCCGCTACCGATGGCGGAACCAAAGTTGGAAAATCCGGAGCCGAGCATCTGGCCGATGTTCGCACCGGCTTGTGCGATACCCGGAACAGCCTCGAAGCCCCCGGACTGATAGCGTTGGAAGGGGTTTGCCATTGTAAGTTAGGTGGTACGACCGACGTAGGCGGCACCAATCTGGCCAAGGCCGGAGAGGATACCGCTTTGCAGACCAGCCTGAGCCTGAGCCCGGGCGATGTTGACCTGAGCCTGAGTGCTGTACTGCTGTCCCATGACACCGGCCATGTACTGCGATTCCGGCTGGACGAACTGCGGACCCTGAGCCCCGACCATGCCGGAGGCGGCTCCAAGAAGACTACCCGGGCTCATCACATTGGAAAGCATGGGGGCACCGTAGGTGGCGGCGGCACGGTCGGAAACAGAGGCACCAAGACCATAGACGCCGGAAGCGTATTGGCGGGCCTGATTCTCACGCTCGGTTCCTAGGCGATAAGAGTTAAGCACTTCCTGAGCCACAGCCTGATTGCCGGTAAGGCCACGGGCGGACATAGCGGCCCGGGATGCTTGCTGGGCAAGCGTCTGCATCTCAGGGGTAAGAGTACGACCTGCGGCAAGCCCGGCTTGGGCCTGTTGGGTCATCGTAGAGAGAAGATTCGCAGAGCCCGGAGCCATTCCGGCCATGTAGGCGTCACGGGACATGCCAGCCGCCTGTTGATAGACGGGAGCCATATAGCCCAAATTGTATTGGCTAATGGCGGCACCAGCGGGAGCATACTTTTCGTAAAGATTGCCCATGGTTCCCAACTGGCCCATGAGGGATTCTTCCTGCAACTGCCGGTACATCGGCATCGCTTCACGTTCTGCTTCGGCGATGTCAGGAAGGACACGACGCTGTGCTTCTAGGGCACCAGACATTTCACCGTAGTAAGACCGGGCGTTAGGAGCAGAAATGCCCTTGGCGGCTTTCTTTGCTCCCATGATGGAATCGCCAGCCATACCAAGACCAGCACCTGCAAGGGCACCTACGCCAGCACCAAGGGCACCGGTTCCGCCAGCAACAGCACCGATTACTGCGAGGGGCCCGCAACAGCCAAGGCGGGAAGGCATGTTAAAGATTGCGGGCATACTCATGTTTTCAGTCCTTTTGTAAGTTCAAAGTAGCGGTTCTCTAGTAACGATACAACCCCTTTTCTAGTGGCAAACTTGCGTTGCTCTTTCCAATTAGGGTATCGTTCCATGAACTGCCCGGTAAGGGCCTTACGGGCGGCCTCGTTGGAAAAGATGCTATCCATGATAACTAGGTCTTTGGATGCTTCTTCCGCTTTCGGAACGTCCTCGTCATAAGGCAGGACTTGACTGAACTTGCCGTCGTATGGTTTAGGCAGGGGGTAGACTACGGATACTCCGGTAGGCTCTCCTACGTCCAAGGACACAAATAGGTAGTCTTTGCTCATGGCCCAAGCCAGATAATGCCCTAGCGAATCGTCGGCCCACGGGAAGGCTGTTCCTTCCTTATGTTCGTGGGTCTGACGGATGAACGTGACCAGTTTGGTCAGGAGCATTAGGCCGTCTTGTACTTGTAGATGCGAAATCTGGAGGAGTAAACAGGGCCAGAACAAACAGAACCAGCAAGACCAGTTTGCATACCAAGTTGAAGTCCGCTTCCAGAGCCAGCATTTGTGTCAATCTTGATGGTTTCAGCAGTCAATGTTTCAGCCGCAGTAAGTATCCATCGACAAGTATAAAGTTCATTTTCAACTGCTCCTCCACCTTGTCCATCATGGCGGCGTTCATAAAACAGATAAGAACCTGTTTGTGGAGTCTGACTTCCATACCTGCCAGCAAACTCGTAGACGTATCCAGCGGCCCCATAGTATCTTAGGGAAATCTCCATAATCCAGATTTCACCCGCTGGCTTGGTAAACGAAGCAGTAGTATGAAGCGAATTGGTAACTCCAGCGTTGATGGCTCCGTAATGAGGAATAACCTCATCAACAATATCTGTCAGGACATAGCCAACCTGTCCATTGACCTGAAAGGCACCCGTCAAATTGACCGTACCGCTGTTCGTGAAGTTTCCGCTGGCATTGATGTTTCCGGTCACATTTCCAGTAACAGCAAGGTTTCCGGTAATCGTAGCATTACCTCCAACGGTCAAAGCACCAGTAGAGTTGATGCTATCGGCTTCAAACGGGCCCGCTACATCAACCTTTTGTCCGGATGCAGGGGTTACGGCGATGTCAGACCCAGAAACACCGCTGATAGCAGAGGTGGTAATGGGAAGGTTGGAGTTTAGGATGTCACCAATAGTCGCCTCCTTTAAGGTCCCGGCATCATTGACGATGGTGCTGTCGGTAGCCTCAAGAGTGTTAGCCGTGATGTTGGGCTGGTCTGTAATGGCACCGACGAGAAGGGTAGCCCCATCGACAAGGCCGTTAAGTCGAACTCCAGTAACCTGTTGTCCGTCCGAGAAAGTATCTCCTTTGCTAAGTTGAGGCATGTTAGTCTGTACTCTTAGTATTCCTACCGGGTACGATGGCGTCAACTAGAACTCCTCGAATCGTCGGGCGTTTGCTTAGGTTGTTAAACCGAATCCGGATACCGTATGCCGTCATGCGAATAGGAACACGCCTAGTAGCATCTTGTCCGTCAGCGTTTGCTCCGTACTCATCCAGAACCCTGACTTTGTCCGGATTTATGGTTACGGCAGACGCACGAATTGCGGACCCGGAAGGAATTGCCAAGTCGTACTCAAGGCTGGCGTAGCGTTTGGACTCCATAATGTCGAATATGTAAGTCCTTGTATCGCATACACCTGCAATCAGGTTTTCACGGAAACTTGCCGCACTAAGTGTTTCAGGAAGATAGAATGGGAGAATGGGGGTTCCCGTAGCCTGACCGTATTCATCAGCATCAAGTTCCTCCATCAAAAATAAGCCCTGAGTGTCATCCAAAGCAAACAGACGACGCTGAGAACCCTTCTTGGCTACCACGAAGTTCTGAACGTCAAAACCGGAAGGGAAACTGTCAACAGACTCCCAAGCCTTGTTGATGAAGTTGTAGACTAGGATGTGGCTGTTCTTGGTGTTGGCGTCCAGCGGAACGGCCAGATAGTACCTGTTGTTCCAGTAGATTCCTGCGGAACGGTGAGCGTAGGTCCTGTTGATTCGCAGGATGACGTCATCAATGGGGGCAGAAAGAGGTTCAGCCACAGTAAGGAGACGCATGCCTTCAGGAGTATTGGTGTTTCCGGCTCCGGCGGCCTGAGGATTGAGGGCGTAGACACCGTTGTCCGACAGGAACAGGATGCTCCCACCAGCCTGAACTACGCTACGCTTTGCCGCACAACCCACGTCGGTAGCAAGCGACTTCACATAGGCATCGGCGGCGATGTTGTCCCCGGTGTCGTAACTGCCAGAACCGACGGAGACGTAGAAGATGCTGTTACGCATCATTACGACGAACTCATTCAGGGTCCAAGCACAGACGCTGACCAGACGGTCGTTGCCGCCGTCGTTAATCTTGAAGATGTCAGTTTGGTTGAACGACGAAGCGTCTAGGTAATGGCTAACCGCAACCGAGTCGATAGAGTCCTGAACGATGATACGGTTTCCGTAGTAGATGCCATAGACGGCATTGGGAAACTGATGACCAACGGTCGGAAGCGAGATGATGGTCCCGGTCGTGTAGTCGAACTGAAACGGACGCAGGGAGAAACCACGGGTGATGTAGACCTTGTCCATCGCCTGAAAGACGGTCACGACGTCAGGGTCCGTGATGGTCTGTCCTGCTGGATAGTTGATGGGCCCTACTAGTACGTTGGTGTCAGGGTTAAAGGTGTATAGGCTGGACGTAAGGCAAACCACAATGGTTTCCTGACCAGACCCGTTGATGTACACGCCGCTACCATAGACGGTCTGGTTAATCAGGCCGCCGTCAGTAAGGCGTTCAAGTCCCTTGCGTACCGTGAGGGTGCCCCGGTCGATACGCATGTTCTCTGACCGTGACACGAACCCGGCCGGAAGGGCGATTGGGTTGTCACGGGAGTTGAGTCCAATGAACGCCTTATCGCCCGCAAATAGCGGGGCAGGGGGCATTACTTGTGGATTTCCTCGAAGATGCTCTTGGCCTTGGCGACCTTAGACGAGTTGGCGTTCTTAAGGCCAGCGTAGAAGCCGCCAGCAAAACCAAGAACGAGCGAGACGATGATAGCGATGAGCATATTAGGCAGGGAGAGAGATTTTGAGACGGGTAAGTTCGGCCTTTAGTTCAGCCTCGGTCGGCTTAGAGATGAGCGTCAGAGTGCCGAAGTACTTTCCGCCAGCGGGGAACTCACGATAGCCAAGGCAGGACTTATCCTTAACAAAGGCAGTCCAAGAGACAGGGATGGCGGTAGGTTCAGTAGCCATAAAGTTTAGTAGGAGTAATATCCTCCAGAGCCATCAGCGGAGTAATTAAAGTTGTATTCAATTGTGCTTCCAGTCCCGTCATCATAAACGCAAGTTTCGTTATAAAGAAATGTTCCGTTGCTATACCAGTTGTTTCCTCCAGTCATTGCATACCCTCCAGTTCCATCGTGATTGTAAAGAGTAGTGGATGTGCCTCCAACTATACTTTGAGTTCCGTTACAAGATGTGGTAACGCTGATATACGCATTAAAAGTCTCAGAGTAAATCTCAACACCCCAAGCATAATATTGAACATCCGTAGCGGTTGCCCAATCTGTGTAAGTCCCTCCAGAACCATTGTTTTTTACTTGAACATCACAGAATTGGCTTGGATAGAATGTCGTTCCATTAGGACTAACAGAAGCCCCGCCTTCAGCAATAGGGTATGCAACATCGTATAGCCAACTGTTAAAAGTCCCAGCGGCAGGGTACGAAACAACCACGCTAGGGAACGACACGATAGTCCCAAACCCGTTACGGCTAGTGCCAGACGAGATGCCTAACCCAATCCTATTGAGGTCAACGCCCATCAGCAGACAGCGTAGGCGATGTGGACAGGGGTAGAGGCGGTGTCGGAGATACAACGGACGATGCCGTTGTAGTTATCAAGGGAGATGCTTTCGCCAGCCTTGACCTTCAGACCAGTCGAACCAGTATCCGCAAAAATCACGGTAACGACCGCAGAGGCGTGTTGGTTCTGAATGATGACGCTGACACGCCTTTCCGGGGTCGTAGCGGCGACAAGGGCCGTAGAAACGGAAGTGCCGACCGTTGCATCCGTGTGCGTGAACGAACGGATAAAGGGAGATGAGAAGGAGATGTTTGCCATGGTTAGTAAGTCTTGGTCATGTTGATTCTGTCGAACTGACCCTGCTGACGCAAGACCTTGTCGAGTTCGAGGTCAATGATTCCGTTGGCTTTCTGTTCTAGGACAGATGCACCTTCGACGTTCCCTTCGGAAACCATCCAGTCGGCGGCAGAACCCCAAGCCATGTAGGGCCCGAAAGTGTAAGGAATCTCAATCTTGGACCACTTTGCAGGATGCGTCGTGGGGTTTTCTCCTGCGTTGGTAGTCGCTACACACGCATAGAAGTTGCCAGAATGAGGACGTCCAGCAACCGGGACAAACGTTCCGCTATTGGACCCGGAGTCGAAGTAAGCCTGAGAACCTACATAGTAGACGGTCGTGCTGGAATAGAGGTCGCCGTTAAACGGAGTTAGTTTGATACGGTACCTGTAAAAGCCGCTATCAAGCAGTTTCTGGCCTAGGATGACCCTGTCGTTGGTCCCGTCGCTGTAAAGTTCATAGCCTACGTCGATTCCACGGGTCGTGACCTGAGGGTTCTTATTGTAGACGTTAAGCACCTCTCCGACATTGGCCGCAGGGGTGAAGTAGGGTACTTGAGTCACCGGGTCGGTGACGGTCGTGAAGGCGGAAAGCCTGATGACCTCAGGCCAGTTGGCCAGTTCCCATACGGAACGAAGCCGGGCGTTGCAGAAGTCCCTGAACTGAGCGAACGTCTCAGGACGGATGTTGTGTCGGTCCTGACCTGCATATTGCAGGGCCTCGAACAGAACATTGGAGAAGTCGATGGTCCTCACGTCAGGTATCCGTCTGCGGTGAAAATTGCACCGTTCACGGTGGCCCGCTTTACACGGTTCCGGACGGCGGTTTCTGGGTTGTCTCGGAAGAACTCCTTGACGAATTGGTCATCGCTCCAGCATTCATAGCCGAGACGCTGACCCCAGTAATGATAGGCGTCACCCGGGATGGACCCGAGTTTCTGGCCTACGCCCTCGATGCTGTTGGCATCCCGGGCATTTTGAAAAATGGCAGTCTGCTTGGCTTCAGCGGCCGCCTTGATTCGCATAGCGTTAAAGCCCAGACGAAGTTCCCTCTCCACCTCGTTTCGGAGGTGGGAGGGAATCACGTCAGCCAGACTTTGAACGAAGTCCGACACGCCTCGGATTAGGAGGCGAAGTCGAACACGCCGAACGCCAGCGGGTTGTAGACGCAGAGGCCAGCAACCGCTTCAATCATTCGGGCTTCGCCACCGCCGTTGTTCGTCAGTTCCGTGACCTGAGCGACGTTACCGCCGTAGCGGACTTCGACCATGTTGAACGGGATGACGTAGCCGTGGGTCGTGCTACCCGCACCAGCCGAGAAGTTCAGGAAGTGCGAGGGGTGGAGACGGAGTTTGCCGAAGTCGCCCTCGAACACGTCGACCGAGGAGATGTACGCCGAGGCGTTGGCTTCACGGTTGAAGGTGCGGATAGCGGTCTGGGTGTTGGCCGAGCCAGACGACGGGGTCGTGAAGACGAGGTTCGTGAAGGCTCGCTTGAGGGCGGTGCCGACGAGAGCGTCGTAGTCCTTGAACTGACCGGTCTGGTTGTAGATGCCGGTCAGGACACCCTGAACGACAGATTCGGTGAGGGCGGCCGTGCCGACCGTGGAGCGATTAGCCGTCGGGGTGCAGAAAGCATCCGGAACAGCGAGGGTCGCATCCTTGGAAGCGATAGGCTGGAGCCACTTGTGGAGGCCACGGGTCAGATACGGGTTGGTACCGTTGTCCAACTGGGCACCGTTGTTCGAGCAGAGCGTCGCTTCCATGTCACGCTTGAGGCCCTGAATCCCCTTGGCGACGTTGTTGGCGAGTTCCGACTTAACGCCAGCGACGGTAGCGATGGACTCCGTGAGAGGAGACACACGCACGGAACGGCGGAAAATCTGGATGTAGTTGCTCAGTTCAGCACGGTACACGGTGGCACCGTCCTTGACGTAGTTCTCGTAGGTCGAGACATCGGTACCATCGACGACGCCCGTGGTCTTGGGAGTCGGGAGGGAATCGACCTGCCAGCGGAACTGGGTGTTGCCGGGCTTGGAGCCCTTCTTCGCCATGGAGGTGAAGGGGGTGTCCTTAGCGTCGACAAGGGCGATGAGGTCAGCGAGTTCTTCCCGCTTGCCGCTGGAGAACCCGGGTTCAGTAAGTAGAGCCATAGTAGTAGACTTTAGTTAGGAGTTTTTAGGTGAGGAACTTAGATGCGATGATGTCCGCAAGGTCGTCACGGGACGTAGTTTTCATGAAACGAGCCTTAGCACCGTCGGTCTTCGCATCCCTTTCGGAACGCTGGGCCGGGGCAACACCGGGTCTGGGCTGGACAGGGGCTCGCTGTACCGTGTTGGTACGAGAAGCCGATTCTCGGGCTTTGATGCCTCGAAGGTAGTCACCCACGACCACCTTGTAGTCCGGGAAACGCTTGATTTCGGGGAAAGCCTCCAAGAACTTTTCTGCGATTACTCGCTCCTTGGCCGCTTTATCCTTCCACCATGGATACTCCTTCGTAGCAATCTGGTCCATGTGATTGACCTGTTCAAGGTACCGGGCCTGTTTAGGCAGGTGTTCCTCGATGGCATCCATGGCCTTGAGTTTGATACTACGGACATCCTCGGCGGAATAATCAGTCTCATTCCCTTCCTTGTCCTTTACCGTCGCCCCGTCGGGGTTCATCTCGCACCATCGCCGAATCTGTCGAGCCTGTTCCGCTTCCTTTTGGACTAGGTCCATGCTCGTCAGGTAAGAGTAGGGGTTCTTGGGGTCATGGTTCTGGACTGGCTTCTTAGAAGCCTCCTGCCGCAGATTCTCCATTTCCGACCTAAGTCGTTCTACCTCAGCCTCAGCCTCACGCCGTTTGGCGGTCAACTTGTCGATGCGTTTCTTAACTCCTTTGGGGAGGCCACGTTCGGTTTCGCCTTCGCCTTCGGATTCAGCCTGTTCGGCGTCTTCCTCGGATTCGGTTTCACCCTCCGTGGTTTCATTCGTTTCGTCCTGTGAAAGAACCTCTTGTTCACTTTCGGCCGTCGCTTCAAAGTCGGCCGTTTCTTCCTCAGGCTTGTTCTCGGACCCTTCGAGGTCCGTCTTTCCGGGTTCACTCAGGAAAGAGGTGCTAAACTGGTTAGCGATGTCGTCTACGGTCAGCCCAGAGAACTTGGGCGTTTCCGGGGTGTTTTGAGCCGAACCCGGGTTGGCGTTTTGGTTTTCCATACGAATAAGTCGTAAGTCTGTGAGCAGGGTGTTGAGGTCCCAGAACCTTACTTACAAAATGGGCCCAGCATCGCTTGATGCAAGGCTCCTTAAACAGTC
>Ga0315909_10001776_pt1 | contig 28492 bp, 35 predicted proteins | sample LakEriMetagenome_11_FD_203527 | JGI IMG/M metagenome (GOLD analysis project Ga0315909, IMG submission 203527) | Freshwater fungal communities from buoy surface, Lake Erie, Ohio, United States - Buoy 2 MA125 | ecosystem: Environmental > Aquatic > Freshwater > Lake | place: USA: Lake Erie, Ohio... | reverse complement strand
TCCACGAACACATGACGGAACGGCAGTGGGCACCAGGTCATAGCACTCTCACCCAAGGTAACCAGTGTTCAGCGGCGGCTTCATGTGCTGGTTCCAGTGGATGCCAGCGATCGCTTTCAGGAAATCCCTGACTTCGACTCCACCCAAGGAACGTGTGTCCGTCGAATGATTTTAAATGTGGCTTGATCTGTTGTTGCAAAGTTTGCACATACACAGGAGCATGCCACTGCGTATCAAACAGCAACGGATCCATGTAAGTCATGATATACCTGTGTTGTTGCAGGGCTTGTATGGCCTGCGAAATGTAAACAAGATTGGTAAACTTGTCAGCCAGCTCACTGTGGAAAAAACGATAGTAAGCAGGATCTCTTGTGGCATCGTCCAGGCTGGGCCTCACTGTGTGCCACTGCTCGTCTTCTGTGTTGACATAATCAAAACGATCTATCCAGGTCCAGTTGATCAGATAGACAGCTGAGTTGCCAAACTGTGATTGTGCTTCTAAGATTTGTTTTAGTATTTGCAGATTGCCCACACCTGGTTGAGCCAGGCATTGATAATCCCGGCCCAGGTATTTGGCTATCAAACTGGGCCATGTATTGCGGGTGTCTTGAAGATCGCTACCGTAGAAAAAACTGTCGCCACAACTCACTATCATGGCTGTATGTATGAGTTTAAATCAGACCGGCCGCACTTTGTAGGGTCTTGATATCGGGCTCGCGCTCGTAGATCTGTTTCACAGGCATACCAGCGGCTGCTCGCATTTCATTGAGTTCACTGTCCACACGCTTGCGATATTCTGCAGGAGACGTAGGTACCTGGCTGTTGAATGCTTCTACCGACCATGGTGTTTCTTTGCCTCGATAGTGCATGATCCAACGGCCAGAATCTTCATACTCGGTCAAGGTGTTGAAATCATTCAACATTTCATTGAGCTTTTCGCCTATGTTGCTCCGGCGTTTCATTTCAACATATACCAAGTAACGATTGGGTTTGATCTCGCCAGGACTCATGTCAGAGTCCAAGATCCAGTCATAGCCCTTTTCAAACCAGTTCATGAGATCTTTGGCAGCTTCACGATCACGAACAAAAAATGATGCCACGATGATTTCATCATCGTCACCCATTTTACTGGAGAACTCGTCGATATGCACAGTGGGCTTCATCATGCCCATGAGATCCTTATAATGAAGACCTTCAGATAGTGGGCGGGACATTGGGCAATCCTCCAGGTGCTTGTAGTTGTGCCTGGGCCTGCTGAGCATTGCCCTGGCTTTGATACTGTTCTTGATCTAGCTCTTGTTCATAGGCCTGATCTAGTTCTTCTAGGTCTATGCTTTCATCTTCCAGCTCAATGGAGCCTGTTTTGATGTCATTCATCAAGTGCTTGGGCATGACGATCTCGACCAGCCACACGGGTTTTTCTGTGAGCTTGGCCTTGTGAGTTCCCTCACGGAAATCTTCGGGCTTGCGTATTTTCATTGGGACTTTGATCTTGGTCTTTTTGTACTTGACATCACAGTCAAAGGGCAACAATCTAGCGGCGCCACGCGGGTCGGGCATGAGTTCTCCAGGCCACATGAATATGCAACCTACCTTGTATTTGCCAATGTCTGGGCCAGCCACGAGCTCGCCCAGGTCCCAGTTTTTAAATGCGTAGATATCCATTTCGTCCATCACACGCTCAAAGTCCATGAGAGTGGCCAAGCTACTGTCACTCATGTAGAGATCTCTGATGTTTTCTGCTACCAGCCAGTAGTCTTGATCGTTTTTAAACAGTTTTTCATCCATGATTTATTATTTATGGTTAGAATCGGCTTTTGGGTGTGCGCAATAAATCTGCTACGCAAGCAGGTAACACAGGAGTTTCCTGGCGCTCAGGATGCCATACCACGCCGTAGATGGGTTTAAATAGATGCCTAAAAGCTTCAGGGTTACCGTCATCGTCTAGGGCCAGTGATTCAAAACCTGGTGGCAGTTTCATGATATTCTGGCTGTGATAACTGTTGACCAAGAACTTCTGCCCATTCATGGAAACCATGTGTTCAGTTCCCACATGCCCTTCTATGCGACCGTTGATTCCTGCGGCAAGATCATTGACAGCAAATGCTCCGTGACAAAAACCCACGATGGGCTTGCCCGCAGTTTCGGTGATCTGATAAAGATGATTTTCTGTGAGATGACGGGCCATGCTATCATTTCCACCTGTCATTACTAAACAATCATAATCTATGTTATCCCAATCATGGTTGGGTATATTGGGTGCAAGGATCAATTCATGACCGGCCAACAAATGATGCCACGATCTTTCTAAAGAATCGTGTACAAAGAAAAATGGCGGATTTTTGTGTTCGGCTTGTGTGATTAGAATCTTCATAAAAAAAGGGCTCTAACATTAGTTATCGCCCTTGTTTTGTATGGTTAGAAATCTTAGATTTCTACACAGAGTTGACGTGGTGGCTCGCCATAAGCGTTGCGCATCATCGACTTGATTTCCTCTGTGGGAGGGAACAGTGCAATCGAATGGCACTCATAGAGGTCCCAGTAGATTTCACGTGCAACCCGGAGAGCTTTTTCTTGAGCTTCAGGAGTTTCGCACATTTTTTCCAACTGCATACGACCAATGCTCATATGGAACTTTTCGTCCTTGGCAATCTTGGCATAACGACGCTTGATAAAGTCATCAAATGCACAGTCAGCCATGGTTGCCCAAACGTGGCTGCCTTGGCCTTCAACCAAGAACTGATACACAGCAAGAATCAATGGATCATTGTGTGCTTCGTATTTCTTGATCAACATAACGCCATAACCTGGGCGTGGTTGGCCGTGTGTTTCGTTGAACTGGTTTAGATCAACAGGCTCGCCTGTGATGTGCTCCAGTACTTCGCAAACCAAACGGAAATGTTCGGCTTCGTCGAATGCTTGCTTGGCCAGCAACTTGGCTTCGTCTGCTGGTGTGTCAACCGGAAGCTCACTTACTTTCTTAGAGATTTCTACCATGTTCCAACGCTCGTTAAACATGCGCACTTTAAAAAAATCAGCCATTTTTTCTTTGGTCAAATCGGGCTGAGAAAAGTACATGCGGCATTGTTTTTCAGAGATATCAAACAGGGTTTGAAAATCTTCTCTTAAATCTTTGACAAACTGTTTAGCTGATTTCATGTGTTTATTTCCTTTAATCACGCACCCATTATTGGTGCTACTGTTATTTATTATCTTTGGCTGTAAAATTTTCTGGGCCAAATTCAGATATTTGCACTGGAGCCTAATACTTAGCAGGAAAAAATCAGGAATGTATTATGTTTTATGGGCGACAGCAGACACCTAAATATTTACGTGAGGTAGCGCACGATATGTTCAAAGGAGAATTTACATTGAGTAGAGCAAGAGGGGCAAAAGCCCAAAAACGTATTCAGATCCAAGAAAACACCATCAACTTCAATCAAGCACTCAAACAAAGCCGGCACGTAGAACTTGTGCCAAAAACCCGCAACCAAGAAACCCTAATAGTAAACTTGTTAGATCCCAGCCAGCACATAGTGGTGGCTGTAGGTCCTGCTGGCACGGGCAAGACCTATCTGGCCATGCAAGCGGCCATCAAGGCTCTCAAACAAGGACAATGCGAAAGGATAGTTTTGACCCGTCCTGCGGTGGGTGTAGAAGATGAGCGTCATGGATTCCTGCCCGGAGATTTAATCTCAAAAATGGAGCCGTGGACCAGACCACTCTTAGATGTGTTGCGTGAGTATTATAGCCCTCGAGACATCGTTAAAATGATGGACGATCAGATCATAGAAATCTCCCCCTTGGCTTACATGCGGGGACGTACTTTCAAATCTGCTTGGATCATTGGCGATGAAATGCAAAATGCCACTCCCGGACAAATGAAAATGCTTTTGAGTCGCATTGGTCGCGGCTCAAAGATTGTAGTTACGGGTGACGTTGAACAAACCGATCGAACTAAAAAAGATAATGGCCTCCTAGATCTCTGTGAGAGACTGAAAGCGCAAGACGCAAATGGCCTATGTGTTTGTGAACTAGGAAAGCGGGATATCCAACGTCACCCTATCATTGATACTGTGTTAGGATTATACAGTACATAGAAAAACAGCACCTTCGGGTGCTGTCTTTTTATTTGTTATTGATCTGTTTAAGGATATTATCAACCAACGGCTGATATTGCTTTTCTAACTGTCGTATATAAGAACCAAATGACTGAGCTGTTTGTAATGTGGGCTCATCTTGAAAAAGATTGTTCTCAAAAATAGTTCTCACTTCTTCTGAGCGTAGAGCCTTGGTAAACTCATTTTGATACCAGGTCACTGCTTCAGGTGGTGTATTTTTGTGCAACATCAATCCCCATCCAGCTGGCACATTGAATCCAGGCAAGGCCGAACTCATCAACCGAACATTAGGCAGTTGTTTCAGCGTTTTGTTACCTGACAGTGCAATAGCCTTGACTCTACCATCTTGAATAAATGGGTAAGCTACACTCACTGGAGTCACTGCAAACCTCACATGGCCGCCGGCAATGGCGTTGAGAGTTTCGGCGGGACCCTTGTGTTCAATCCGCACCACCCCGGCATCACCCTGTGGAAACCTTGTACGAGCTGACAGAGTTTCATATGCCAGTCTTGCGCCGCCCAAAGCATCAAATGTTGATTTTTCAGTTTTCAATGCTTGAATCAACTGTTCAGGAGTATTAACGGTGTCACGGGGATGTGTAATAAAAACAAAGTTTGAACTGGCAGCCAACAATGGATACACAAATGTGTCTGTGGTATAGGTTCGATTGATTGGATCAGGCACTGCTACCTTGTCCATGGCAGTGATGCCTGGCACTGATACCATGGTCAATGCGTGGCCGTCGGCTGGTAGCTTACTGAAATATTCAGTGCCCACCACACCTGATGCGCCTGGGCGATTGTTTACAATAAACTTTACTCCAGGATTATTGGCTTCTACTTGTTTGGCCAGCACACGAAATATGATTTCGTTGGCCGAGCCCGGAGTCCACGCCATAACAGCTTCTACAGGTTTGGTTGGTTGCCAGGCCTGGGCCATGGCAGAAGCAACTACACCCACTGCCATCAATGTTGACAAAACAATCTTCTTAAACATGAAATCTCCTTGATATATTCGTTAACTAGTTAGCCTAGCGTAAATCTCTTTCCAATTTTTCACCGTGACAACACCTTCGTGGTAGTAGTGCATGTTATGTCCGTGCTCGATCAGCAAAGGTTTAAGCCCCAAGTGATATCCAGCTTCGGCATTTTCGGGCTTGTCTTCGATCCACCAGCAACCCGTACCTTCGTATTCTTCCAAGGCTTCGTCTTTAGGTGCACCGGTGTCCAAGCACACAATCCTTTCAAAGGCAGTGGGGCCAAATAACTTTTGCAAGTTCATTTCTCGAAGTTTTTGTGCGTTAGGGTCCAGACTCAAACTGGTAATGCAGTGGAATCTGTATCCTAGCTCTTCATGTAATCGTTTGACATAATACATTGAATCTCGGAGAGCTGGTAAAAAGCCAATGGCCGCTGATTCATTAAAGATGCGTATTAGTTTTCTGATTTGTTCTCTAGGCACACCGTAGCGAGCAGCCATGTCATAGCTGAGTTTAGATCCAGGTATTTCTTCAAACCCATGTTCCTGCATCCAGACGTTAAAAGCCCACTCCCAGTCAAGGAGTACACCATCTGCATCAACTAGGATCAGGCGATCCAGATTTTTCCACCGTGACTTCATAACCATTTTCCTTAAACAAGCGTTCTATGATATTGGGGTAGTGTTGGTGATAAAAACTCACGATCTTTTGGAAATCTCGAGGAACCACTACACCTCCCATGCTTGATTTTAACACAGAACAGGTTTTAAAGTCAAGTATAACGGATGCTGATTGTAGGTCTCTGGTGCGAACCTTTTTACTAACTTCAGTGACTTCATCTACTTTGCCATTGGGTTTGGTGTAGTAAGTGACGATAAAATATCTCATTGATAGTAGTCCTTGGTATATTTTTTAAACATTGAATGGTACGATTCTGTATTGGCTGCTTTTGGTGCGCATAATCCACAATGGCATTTTGATTTAGCACAGATTATCGTAGACATAGATTTATTTTTTAAATCATGATCAAGACTATCAATGATAGACTGAGTATCCGTCAATGTTCCAATGGGCCCAACTGTGCCATCAAACCGCATTTTACAATCTCTATTGACAAAAATTTCACCGTTGACTTGTTTGACATATAAGAAAAACCAGTTAACACTGCAACTCCAACCAGGAAACTTGTTGTCAAGGACGTAGAACTTTTTTTCTTTTTGATTGGTGTTTTCGCACATGGATCTTCCACCGCAACAGGCTCTACCCGTGTTGCTGAGATTTATTTCATTATCTCCGCCAATCAGCTGAGTTTGTTTGTTGGTGCTCTTGGATCTATACAAGCTATCAAACCATTTGACTTGTTGTGGATTGTAGTTTAGTGTATCTGTAGTTTGATCATCCAGCTGTCGTGGCAGTATTTGGATATCGTGTTGTTTCAACCAATCAATCATAGCTTGGCTATCTGCAAACTTCTCAGGATCGGTATGCATTAGCACAACAGATTTTAGTCGGCGGCCTGCCTGTTTTATTTTTAGAATATTATCTTTATATTGTTGTTTTTGTCTGTCAGTGCTTTCACTGTGATAGCTGACAGTAAACTCATCAATCAACGGAATGATCTGATCCATCTTTCGTTCGCTGACCACGGCATTAGTTGTGGTAGTCACTGTGAGGTGCCACCGATCTTTGTAGGATTGATATCGTTGATGCACCTGCTCTAGTATTTCTACTATATCAGGATGATGCAAACTTTCCCCACCATACACATTGAGTACTACGTACTTAAGACCTTTAGGTTTGTATTTCATGTAGAGATCTACATATTCAAACATGAAGTCAATGGTCTTAAGGCATTGATCCAAAGGTGGATGGGCAGTAGAGTTATCATGGCCTGCGTATATTCCTGTCAAACAATAACTGCAATCAAGATTACACTTCATTGTGAGTTCCCAATCCAACAGGAATACTATCCTGTTGACCGGGTCAATCGTTGGTTCGAGTGTGTGTCTTTCAAGCATCCAACTGGCTGAGTTCTATCAGTGTGGCGCTCAAATTGATTTCTTGATCTGCGACCAAAGGCACATTGGCCAGGCCATTGCGTATGATCACGATGGCCTGATCCTGTTTCTGTGTGTCCTTGCTCCAGAGATTGATGTTGTCATACATCCAGCGGAATATTTCTTCCATTTCTTCGGGACGAGCTGATGCACACATCAACTTGCGAGCTTCTGTGATCTTGCCTGCTTTGAACAAGTTGACCACATCCAGTTTCCATTCTTTTACACCGCCTTCGTCGCCATGTGGTGGAACCAGTGTGCCATCTTGGCTGTTCATCTGACACATGTTCAAACATTTGCGCATGTCTGGATAAGTGGCTTTGACATAAGTGTCTAGCGTATCAAGATCAAACTCTACAGATTCCGCCACAAGAACAGTAGCCATGCGAGCAGTAAACTCAGTGACATCAACCCGTTCAATATGAAATCCTTGACATCTACTATGCAAGGCAGGAATAACACGGTTAGGATAGTTGCAAGTAAGAATAAATCTAGCGGACGCATGATACGTTTCCATAACGCCACGCAAGGCCGCTTGTCCATTGGGACTAATGTAGTCTGCTTCATCTAGTAACACCACCTTGAATATGCCAAATGGCATGGTTTGTACAAATCCTGTGATCTTGTCACGTATGGTATCCACAGAGTTTTCACGGCTGGCGTTGATCTCCAAGACATCATAGTCATCGATGCCCAGTTGATTGATCAAGATCTTGGCCAGGGTAGTTTTGCCCACGCCCGGCGCACCTGAAAACAACAAGTGCGGAATAGATTTTGATTGGATCCATCCTTGTACTTGCTGGCGTTGCGAGTCATCACGGAACACATAACCATCTATGTCACGTGGGCGATATTTTTCTGTCCAGAGTTCTTTCATTTCTTCTTACCAATCCCATGTTTTGTGTAATCGCACAGACTGTGATATCCCATTTTGTAGCAGGCACAATGACTGCCCAGTATCCAGCGAGCCAAGGCCATACGTAATCGAGTCATTGTGATCTGCCAGAAGTACAACTATCGTTCCAAAGTTCTTGCGCTTGTTTGCGATATTCTTCTAGTTCCCATTCACTGAGTTTAACACGATAAGCCTCTTCTGTCAAGGCATGCCACCCACAGCATTTACCTGTGGGTGAGCGGCCACATCCGCATGAGGCACCACCTTCACTAATCTGATCTGCTCGAATCTGCATCTTCATTATCCTCTAAGTCATAGTATTCGTTTCGGAGCCAAGCCTGGGCCTGGCGTTCACCTTCTTCTCGCTGGATGCGTTTTAGGTTCTGCAGGGTCTCTCGGTTGGTAGACCCGATCACGTTGGCCCAACGATGGGCTACTTCCAGCGTTTCTATATTGATTTTTTTACCAGTCATTTTGATCGGAAAAAATTCGCGATAGCTTTTATTAGATTATAGTATCTTGCTCGGTATATGTCAATGGTCGGAGGGTGATGTGGACAACGTCCTTGTTGCCAATCGCAGGCAGGAGTGTAAACCTTTTTACAGGTATCACAGTGCCGGATCATGTGCCCGATACGGCCTCGGATATAGTATCATCCGAACCTGGATGCTCGTCCGAGACCAAGAGTATGTCTTTGGGATCGATTTTACGAATGGTTTTTGGACCCTCGTCATCTTCGATTTCTAAGCCACGGGTCCAACGACCATGAGCTACGCAGACCCATTGTCCTACTTGTACGTCTTGTTGATCAGGTCCGATTTCGTAAACACGACCCCAGCGTGGACGGATGCCTTCGCTTTTGCCGTTGTCATTCATCAGTATGATACCACTGGAAAGCTGGCGGCCTTTGAATTCCATGTCGCAGACCAGTATGTTATCACGCAGGGCTTGTAGTTTCTTTATGCGATGGGGTGCAAATGCGGCTTTGATTTCCATTAGATCTTCCTTACTCCGGGTGTGCTTTGTGCTTGTTGTCTGGGAGACTTCAAGGGCTCTTGTTTGATCTGTCTTGCCTTGGCGATGGCAGCGGCCAGGCCGCCTTCGCTGGCGGGTTCTTGGGCAGGTGCAGATTCTGACACCACTGGGTCCTCGGTCACTGGTTCGGGTGCCACAACAACTTCTTCCGCTGAGACATCTGCCTGTGCCTGTGCATGTTTGCGACTGGAAACCACAGGCGCTTCGCTGACGTTAGTGACCTGTCGATTGTATTGTTTGCTGACTTGTTGTGTGCGTCGAGTCATGGGACGATTGTTGTGATCCACTAGATCTCCGCGAGCATTGACATTCATGTTGCCCACTGCTCGCACGTTTTCATTTTGAAGCTGAATAGCACCAAGATCTACGATCTTTCCCTGTGCTGTTCGATATACTCTTTTTGTCATGATAAAACTCCTTGTTGGTGTATTTAACGCAGGAATTCTGCAGGATCTAAATCATAGTACATGCTGTCAATCCTATGTACGCCCAGCAGATACAGCACATAACTGGCCACTGAACTGCCACGTCCTACTCCCCAAATCACCTGGTTGGCCCGCATGGTATCCACTAGATATTTTAGATACTTCAGCAGGTCAAATAGATCTCTTTCCTGGAACAGCAATAGCTCTTGCCCTACTCGCTGTAGCTCTGCGTCTGTTTGGCAAAGATTCAACACATGAGCCGCAATGTCTAGTTGCTTGTATTCCTCGGGCATGAACCATGTACTTTGGCAACGATGATCATAGGCTTCCTGTGTGAGATCTTCCTCACACATCTGATCATACTCAATGAATGCAGGAACGTTCTCCAGTATATGAGCCATTTCTTCTCTGCTGATTCGATCCACAAACATGCCTTCAAACACTGAAAGATCGTGACCCTGCATCAAGAGATCGCAGATATCATCTTCGCTGTAGATCTGTTCGCCAAACTTATTCGTTATCATCTTTGCGGAATGCCACCACTGTGTTGCCTTTGTTATTGTCTTCCTTGTCGTCCCAGTCCAGGCCCAACAGTTGCCAGGTAGTGGTGCCTCGGATGCTGACTATTTTACCGCCATCCTTGCTGTCGCTGACAGTGGGATCAGTGCTGTTCCACCAGCCCTTTTGGGCAAATGGCCCAATGGTTTCGTTGTCGCTTTGGAAGTATGTGATATTTTCGCCCAGTTCAGAACTCAGTCGTAGCTGAGTCATGGCCAATCGACCTTCCATGACCGAGTCCAGTTTAGAGTATAACATCATGCCAATGATCTGGTCAACCGGCTGTTCGGGCAGGATCACTGTGCGCAGACCCGCGGCCTGTAGTCGCTTGATAGCGGCTTTTTCTCGCTGATCGACAAACACTGAGTTTTGCATCTGCATGAATAAGATGTATTTCAGCCGCTCCAGAGCAATGTTCTGCTCTCTGCCGTCTCTAGTATTAGTCATCATCTCACAGCGAACCACATAGGAGTTCATCATCACCGAGTCTTCCCAATAGGCCGCGGCCAGGAACTCTGCTGGATATTCTATTTTTACATTCATGAAATATTGATTTTATCTTTGAAGTTTTGATTGGACTCTTCGTAGGCCTTGGCCTGTTTTTCTCTCAGCTTGTTGTTGTAGCTTTCTATGGCCATGCGTATTTGATCGCAGATCTGTCCATTGCTGGATCTATAGGCGATGTTGAGCTTGCGATTGAGCTCATTGATTTTTTCTATCAGCTCTTCCTGTGTTAGATTATCTATGTCGCCTATGAGTGGGTGTTCCATCACAGATCTCCTTGTTGCCTGTTTTCTGAATAGTAAGGATCAAATGATCCACCAGGATAACGGCTTTCTAGCTTGCGGACATTTTCTGCGATGACATCGTTGGGGTCAAGATTCAGTGCGCGACAAGCGTTGATCCAGTACCACATGACATCACCCAGTTCACGTTTCATATGAAACACAGCTTCTTCGTTGAGTGCTTTGCCTTGGAAGAAAATCTTTTTCGGTATTTCACAAAACTCTCCTGTTTCGGCTGCCATTCCCAAAGCGGCTGTCAGGAGCAATGGCACGTTGACATCTGGACCATGACGCATTTCTCCATCAAACAACTCATAGTTGGCATCAATGCGATCCAGCGTGTCCATGAACGTGGTCAGATCATTGCTGGGTTCACTGGTAACCTTTTCTACGAATTCTTGATATCGGTTGAGATCGATGGGCATAAAATAAAACTCCTCTACACTACTTTAGCATAGAGGAGCTGAGTTGTCAATGATTTTGGTTAAGCAACAGCTGGATAAGTGTCCGATGCATCTGGACCTGTGCTCACGCACCACCATGTGCCACCAATATAGGTCAGTGTGGCTGTCTGTCCTTGTCCTGTAAAAGTAACGTTGCCAGCGGCAGAGTTGTTCCAACCTGCTGAAGCCAGGGTCAAGACCTGCACACTGGGTGTGGCATTGCCACAGATGACCACTTTGCTCTGACCTGCTGAACCGTTGGCCAGTGTTCCAGCAAACGATCCAGTCTTGGTAATGATACTAGTGGTAGTGTTCAAACTCAACGCGGCGTTGCTGGCAACAGATTCCAAGGATGGAAGATACACAGGATCCAAGTTACGATTCAAATCTTGGATGGTGATGGCCGAACCAGCGTTGCTGGATGTGAACTCAAAGGCAAAAGTACCTATGGTACTGAAAGTGATCACGTTGGTAGCAGTGTTGATACCCTGGATGTTTGAGTTGCCAATGGTCACAGCGGCTGGCAATGTCAGGGTGTAGGCCGTGCTACTCACTGTCACTATCACTCGTACCGCAGCCGCGTTGCCGGCGCTGGGCCAGTTGGCAAAGGTCAATATGGTATTGGTGTCCATGGTAAAGGTATGGAATCCACCGGCAGCAATATTCACGATCACTGTGCCTGCCACTGTCTGTGCGCTGGCGTTGCCAAGATTGATACGAGTGGTCCTAGCACCGTCCAGCTTGGCGTTGAGTATGGGATTGCCATCCATGTCATTGGTCAGGGTGGTGCCTGTCAGGGCTTGTTTGACAATGACTTTGGCTTGTAGATCGTCGATTTCCTGCTCGGCAAACTCAAAGTTTGTTTTGATGTTTGTAAAGTTGTCGCGGAAACCCTGCGAATCGTTGTCTTGACCAGCTACTGGGTATGCTGTGTCTATGTTGTTTGGGTTGATATTAGATGCCATCTTTTCATCCTATTTTATGGGTGTATTTAGCGTTGTTTATATTGCTGAGTCATCTTTAAAATAACTCCAACGACTATTTGTGGTATCCCAATATGCAAATTTTCCGCCCGGAACGCTGTCGCTTAATGAAATCATTTGACCAGCTTGCCCTATTGTAGATCTAGCAGTTGCTATGGTTTTTGTTGTTACTTTTAAGTATTGACCAACAATATTTCCACTGGCTGTTAACGAGGTAGTAGTAATATTATTTGTTATAGCCGCATTGCCAGCAGTTAATGTAGCATTGGTAGTAAAACCTTGATTAGCTATAATAAAACTACTAGATGTAATTCTTCCAGTTACTGAAAGATTAGCATTAGCTGTGATAAAGTTGGCAAATATGTTGGCATTGCCAGTGATAGTTGTGGGTATCAATGTACCCACGGTCACGAGTCCGGTGGCTGTTAATCCCACAGTTGATACAGCATTGGCATTGACATTGGCCACATTGGCATTGCCACTGGCAGAAACAAAGTTTTTACCTACGACGTTACCGTAGCTGTTGACGTCGCCGGTGACTTGTAATGCCTGGCTCATTGTAACTGATCTAGCAAAAGTACTGGTATTGGTCACTGCTAGATTAGCAGTAGTTATATTTGTAGAGTTGATCGTGTTAGGAGCAAGATTACCATTGTATGTAGGCAAATAAGACGCCACATTGGCATTGCCATAGGTGCCCGTGGCTGCTGGCAGATTGGTAATGTACCTACCATCACCAAACAAGAATCCGTTGATCGAGCGTATGTTGCCCGTGGCCTGCAGGCTGACCAAGGTACCCAAGGAAGTCACGTTGGGCTGTGCGCTGGCCGTGACCGTGGCAGCGTTTTCGCTGAAAATACCCAGGCTGTCAAAGTTAGCATCTAGCTCAGCTAGATTGATGTTTCCTGTGGCGTTGGCAAATTGATATGGTACTGTCATGTTTTCTCTCGATCTTTATATTTATGGGGTACCTTCGTTGACCCAGTCCACGGTTTCTGGCACTGAGTTTACCCAATCCACTATGTCATCATCATCATTGACCCAGGGCACGATGGCCGGAGGCTGTGGCACAGGTGCAGGGCTTGGAGGAGCACCGCCCAGGATATTGATCTTGGGATACAACAAGTACTTGTTGTAGACATCTGTGAGTCCGTAGTTGTCTTCGGGCACGATAAACACTGTGCTGCCGCCGTCAAACGTGGTTTCATCGCCGGCAGGTTCAGGTATCAAGCTCCAGGTGACTTTGCTCAGGCCTTCAGTGGGCGTGAGTGGAAGATAGAGTTCTGTATTTTTAAACAAGTTACCTCGGGTGACCAACAGTGCGTCATAGGTAACGTATGTACCGATCAAGGTAAACGACACATAGTTGTCATCGACCACGGTCATTCTATACAAGCCCAGTTGATCTGGTGCGCTGGTTATCACCGAGCTTGGATCCAATGTGGTGTCATCCCAACTCAGTTGATCATAAGTGCTGGGCCAATCAGTCCAGGCCTGAGTTTCTGTTAGCCCAACCCAGTCTTCTTGCTTCTGGAAGATCACTGTGCGATTGTTGAGCTGGCGGCCATTGTCACCGTCAATGCCGCCCAAGGCAGCGATGCGATCCAGAGTCTGATTGTTGATCTGGCTGTAGGCCAACTGTGTGGCATAGTCCACTGTGCCCTTGAGTACGATGTTGCTGGGTCTGTCCACGCGATCAAATGTTGTGGCTTCAGCCGGACTTGGGATCCAGCTGTCTGTGACAGGATCCCAGTTCTTGCTGTACTGTCTATCTAAGATGTAGCGATCAGCGATGAAGTCTATTAGGTTCAAGCGTTCGCCCCAGCGTGTGCGGATGTTGTAGGCCAGCTGTTCGCCTTTGCCTGGCTCGCAGTAGGCCACTATGAATGCACGAGTAAATCCCAGCACACGACCATTGGCCTGCTTGGATGTCATCCATAATGGCAACACTTCGGCATACTGACCCACGGTGTCTATGACCTGATCACGCATTTCAATCAAGCTGTTGGGATATACTTCAGTGATGGTTTCGCCTTCGTATTCAAAGGGAAATGCCACAGGCACAGTCTGTGGTGGGCTTTCACCCTGTGAGTTTACTCCAGAATCCTGTACTTCGCTGTAGACAACTTCATACACAACGTTGCCTGTGTTGCCCAGTCGAGCCTGTGCCACTTTGATTTCTCCCAGCACCAACTGTTTGCGGAAATGGTTGAGATCCAGGGCCTGCACATATTCTTCCAGACTCGAGCTGGTCAAACCAAACGCATGCTGATATATTATGTTCTTGGCCACACCAAAGTAAGGATCATCGGGCCTGTAGATAAAGCTGGGCTGTATGATGTCTTGATCCTGTAACAAACTATTGACCAAGGCACGGTCAGCTTCGCCGGGCATGGCCTGGATGTAGAGACCTTCATAGGGCTCGTTGTATCGGCGATTTACACGTATCCTAAAAGTCTTAAACACTGAAATCAAACCGTCGACGCTGTAGGCATTGACTGTGAATACAAATGTTGAATCAAATGTGGTTTCATCAGTGCCCAGTCTAGTGGCTCGTTGTGCATCAAAGGTAGTGGTACCACCGTCGATGGCAAAGGTATTGAAACTCACTCGACCTGCGATATTGCCCGATGGTAATAGTTGTAGGCCTTGTGGTAGTTTGTTGTACACGCCAGGCACATAGTTTTCTGCAGGGCCAGCACCAGGTTTGAGTTGATACAACAGCTGGCGTCCTGATGTGTTCACTGCTTCAATCTGGAACAGACTCACAGCACCGTTGTCAATGATGCCCACGTTTTCAGGTGTGAGCCAGGTCACTGCTGTTTCTACATCACCAATGGTGGTGATCGAGTAAGAATAGGGCGGAGAGATCAGCTGTGGGTTATCACGTTTGTAAACGTAGATTGTAAAGTTGAACGCAGTTTCCGTGGCACCTTGATTGGGCAAATATCCGTACAACCAACCAGTGGTACTGTCCAGGCTCAGGCCAGGTGGAAGGTCAGCAGAGTCTCCGGTGGCTATTTCCCACTCCACTGCATCGCCATCGAGGTCAATGGCCTGGAACTGATAGGCAAAGAAGTTTGAGTGTCTATACAGGCCAATGTTGCCATTGGGTGGATAGTTGGCCACAAATGGTGTGCGCTGTGGCAACACATCTGCTGTGATCTGATTGTTGTCGGCTGTGAAGTCTGTGGTGTCGGCTGTGAGACTGTCTCTAGATACCACAAACATTGTGTAGGTTCGTTGATTGCGATCTTTGCCGTCAGATATCTGTAGGGTAAACTGATAGTTTTTACTGATACTGCGAGTAGAGAAATCAAAAGGAAACTGATCGTAGGTGGTCCCTGCACGATCAAAACCTGCTGTTGCTGTGTCTGGCAAGGGAGCGATGGGAGTGATGTATCCTGTGATCAATCCTGTTGTAGTAATGCTCACACCCGGAGGCAGCTCACCATCTTCCAGCGTGATCACCACACGATCTCCTGGATCTTGATCTGAGAACTCGATCTGATAGTCCACAGTGTCGCCATCATAAAATAGGCCGATGCTGCCAGCTGGGGTCACAAACTCGGGCAAGTCCTGACCAGTGACAGTGATTTGAAAAGTACGATCAGCGATGCGCATTTCACCGTTGAGCATCTCTGTGTAAGCTCGCACTGCGAATCTGCTGGTGACGTTTTCTGATACTTCGGTGGGCACACCACGCACAGTGGAAAACGCCTGCGGAACTCCTTCCACTACTCCGTTGGTCTTGACCTGTATACCTTCGGGCAAGGTACCTGCTATCAATCGATATTTGACTATGCCACCATCAGGATCCACTGCTATCACAGGAGTAGTGAAAAACAATCCTTCGGCCACTGTGCCTAGATTACCAGCAGGAGTTATCCATTGTGGTTGTGCCATAGTATTAGAAACTCGATAATGCTACACGACCCCAGACGTTGCTGGAACCGTCATAATCTGCATAGCATACATAGAAAAATCCAGAATCGTATGCAGTTTGCCCAGCGGTATCTCCCACGCTGCCAACACTGGTGACCGGTGGATTTCCACTGGTAAATGAGTTTAAATATGCAAAGTTATTGTTGCATTTGATATAGGCTGTTCGTAGCCCATCTCCGGTCCCGTCGTTGGGCACTGTACCTACGTTGATCACTTCTATCGCCATTTTCTACCTCGCTTTGAGATATTTATGGCGATTTGAAGTGTTTGATATTAGCCTATGTACCAGGCGCTGCCATCAGCCCATACAGGAACAGCATTGCCAGCACCGCCCACAGCAACGTTGCCCCAGACTCGGGTGTCGGCATCTGTGACAAAAGATCTAGCGCCAGAAAGAGGAGTTGGTAAGTTAGCCACTAAAACCTGCTGGGTACGAACATAGCCGTTGCCAACAGTGACGTTGCCAGCATACAATACAAAGTTAGCGCCAGCACCAAATCTTGCCATTTCTGCTGGTGTCGTGCTACCAAATCCTGTGGTCCAGATACTGACATGTGTACCTTGAGAAACGTCTGTCCAGTTTTCTGCGGCATCTATTGTTACACGGCCTCGAGCACTGTTTGAAAAATCCGTGGATCCGTACCCAAGTCCGCCAAACACAGCTAGTCTGTCGTCCTGCTGTACCGATGCATAACTGCTGGTGTTTCCACGTGCAAATCTTCCTATAAACGCACCACCTAATGTATTAGTTTCACCATAGGTATCAACTTCGATTTTGTTGCTGGTATTTGCGATGTCACTGCTGATTCTCAACAAAGTATTGGTGCTACCCTGCATGAATATACCGCCTGTACCATCAGGATGGATGAAGATGTTGCCATTGCTGCCAGGTGCGGTTTGTATGCTACCTTCCGAAGGTATAGTGATGTTGCCAACTGTGTCAAATGTCCACTGTGCTGTGTTACCAAAATCATCGTTGCTGTTGATTACAACATTGCCGGTGTTGGCCAACTTGACATAGAGATCGTCATTGCCCAAGAACAGTTCAGTGTTGTATAAGTTACCTGTGGTCAAGTGCAAGTGATTAAAATCCACACCGCCGGTAGGATACACCCACAGTTGCTGGGTTGGATCAATAATGGTGGTAGGTGTGAGCACTATGGCATGGCCAGGAAAACCGTCGGGATTGGCTTGCTCATTTATAATACCGCCTTGTGGCAACACCAAGTTACCATCTCGGTCAAAACGCCAAGTATTGCCAGTGTTGCCAGTATTGATGTTTACGTTGCCGTAAGATCCTGCTCCGAGACCCGAACTACCTCCAAAAATATTAACATTACCGCCAAGCCCGTTGTTACCATAGCCACCAGTAATATTAGCATCACCGCCTGATGTCTGACCTTGGCCGCCCCGTATATCTAGATGCCCGCCGGCAGCATTGCCACTTTGACCACCATAGATTTCAATGTAGCCACCATCACCGTTGTCAACAGCTTCGCCGCCTTCCATGGCGATGTAACCACCGTTGTTGTCTGGACCAGAGAGGCCGCCGCGGATCTTGATGTCACCGCCGGAGCCACCTGTCACAGCATTACCAGCATCGCCTGAACCACCGCGTCCTGCATACAAATAGATGTCACCACCTTCACCCGCGGTGTTGGCAGCACCCGCACCAGGATTGATGACTAGACGTTGTGAATTTTGATTTATGTTGGCATCACCGTTGGGTGTGCTGATCAAGGCTTCTTGTGAGGCGTCACCAAACAACAAGGTCTGCCCTGTGAGCGTGCCTGTGCGATCACCTCGCGTTATATTCAACGTGGGATAGATTGTAGTACCATCGGTGTTAAATTGCCATGTGTATGAGTTGTTGTTGTAGTCTGTCTGGATAAAAACATTGGTATTGGCATAGAGCTGTAGTTCATCGCCTTCGGCATACAGTCTCAGATCATCAGCCGCATAGATATCAAGGTCAGCATCTTCGCCGGGATTGGTTCTGGTAGTTTTGATAGAAAAATCCTGGTCCACTGCGCCCCATAGTTCGTTGTTTGGAAATGAAGTCATGCCATCTGTGCCAAATGTCCAGACATTGCCACCGGCCGTGGTTATCGTAGCATTGCCACCTGATGTAGCTATATTAAAGTTTGATGAGCCGTTGGCCAAAGGCAGTCCTGCTCCACCACCGCCACCTGCTATGGGTGTGAGTGCGCTCCAGGCCGATGTTCCATCGCCGATGCGCAGTTCGTTGTTGGTGGTGTCGTAGCCAGGCTCGCCCAAGGATAGCACTGGATCTGTGGCAGCCCAGTTGGCTGCTGTATCTCTTCGTAGTTTGATTAGTGTTGACATTTAGGCTGTGCCTCCGTTGAATATGTTGTCGAAGTCGGGATCATATACAAAATCCGCGAACTGATTGTCGGCAACATACTGTGCTGTGCCGCTTTCTATGGCTGTTTTTGAACTCCAGCGATCACCGGTCCAGGTGTAGATCACATCGTTAGTGGGTATATAAACCTGCCCCACAGTGGGGTTTGCTGGCATTTCTAGTATTCTCATTTTTTCTAGTTCCTATTTCATATTTACCGTTATAACCCGTAAGTTCCTCGGTCGGCGTTGAAATTCTGTAGCACTTCACTGGCAGAGAGTGCGGCGTTGTAGAGACGGACCACGCCAATACGGCCGTTCATCCATTGGCTATACTCACCATTGTTGTATGAACCTATATACAGATTTGATGATGTATTGAGTATGCTTGGTAAAGTGTGTGCAACACTACCTATGCTAACACCGTTGACGTAGGTTTCTAGCGAGTTAGTAGCTACATTTTTCCAGACATACACTATTTGTTTCCAAGTGTTCAATGGTAATGTATAACCAGTGCTATCTACATAAGCGCCTGATCCATCGCCCATTTGAGCATAGGCATTGGCTCCGTTGATTCGCATGCTATACGAAACATCTGCTGCCAGACCACCTGGATCAAACTTGCCTAATACCACTTTACTGCCAGTGTTGGTGCCCAGATATACCCAGGCCTCCATGGTCCAGTCGCCTGACCCAGGTTCCAGAGCCGCGGTGTCGGTCACAGAGATCTGGCTGCTGGTGCCATTGTAGGAAAAGTAAGGACTGGTATATGTGATGTTGCTCATGGTACCAGTCAAGTTTGGAATGGTCAAACTGTTTATGGTTGTTCCTGACCCTGAGTAACTGGTGCTGTCAGCAGGATTGTAATACAACACCAAGTTATCGGTCACTGGTGAATTAACATCGACTACCCTGACACCTTTGAGTGTTACTCCTTGGATCTTCATTATATGCTCCACTTGTCTGACAGATATGTCTCTATGGCCAGAATCTCAGACGTGTTTAGTGTTCGTGTCCAGATCAGTATTTCGCCAATGTATCCCGAGAATGGATTGGTAACAGGCTGTGAGTCGGCACCCACAAACAAACCTGTGGCCGACGGAGATGTTGTTGTGCCCACATTGGTGCTAAAAGTCAAACTCTGCTGAGCACCATTGATTCGCATTCTAAGTCGAGCATTGTTTTGTACAGTGATGTCACCGTTGACTTGTGTACCGTCTAGGATCTGACCCATGTAATAGTAGTTGCTGGTATCGCCAGCAAAGGTACTCTTGGCACGGCCTCCTGCTGTTTCTACACCCCAGGTTGAATCCCAGAAAAACTGGAATCCGTTGGTATTGGTCTGTGTCACACGAGGTGTGCCGGTGAGTGCGTTGGCTTTGAGCACAATATAGGTGGTTTGTCCTGGCAAGCTCAATGCCCAGCTACCTATGGGGTTCAAGGTCATGACATCGTTGACGCCGTCAAACAGGAGAGTGCCCAGACTGTTTTGTTGACTGGCCGACCACAGCGGTTGCCGAGTACCGGTGGACTGATTGGCGTCACGTCCTGCACCTTGTTTGTCGATCCAAGCAGCCACACCTTCACCGTTGACTGGAGCTGATCCTCCCGAATCCTGTATGTAGGCCGCGTTGCTCTCTGACGCATCGTACCACAGATTCAAGCTAGGAATCTGGCTGGGTAAAACTACGCCTTGCTGTCCGACTATGGACATGTAAGGCATGATGATGCCGCTCATTATACTAATCCTACTCCGGCAATGAACCAAGTATCAGAGGAGACCTTGGTCACGCTGGCCACACCATATGATGTCAAGGTGCGATCAGACGAGGTTGAGTTACCTGCGAGATACAAGGTAACACCCACTCCACGTAACACTGATACGTTACCTGCACCTTGGTTAATGATGTTTATGGTAGCACCTACCTGGAACGCTTGGCTGGCATTGTTGGCTATGGTCAAGGTCAGGGCTGATGCTGATGTGGAGTAGTAGTGCTTGCCAGCATCGGTGGTAGCGATAGTGGTATTAGCTGCCAAACTCAACTGTGGTATGTCTCTGTAGCCTATGGCAAATCCTTCTACATTGCCTACTACGTTACCTGTGGTGACTAGATTACTGCTTACCACATTGCCTGTGGCGTTGATGTTACCAGCCGTGATGTTACCTGTGGTGACCACAGTATTTGATCCAAACGCACTCATCAGGGTAACCACGTTCGAGTCACCGTATGAACTGCCGCCGCCCAGGCTAACTGCTGTACCGTTGGCATAGTTTACTGAGAATGTATTGCCCGGTAATACGAGATTGCCTGCGTTGTTGAATGTCCACTGATAAACACCAGCCACGATGTCAACGTTGGCACTGGTACCTGTGACGTTGCCTGTGATACTGATATTGCCTATGAAGTTGTTAGCTGTGACATTACCTGTGGTAACGATAGTGTTGGATCCATAGTTGGCCAGGAAGTTGGCCACATTGGCATTGCCATAACTCGTGGCCACACCTGTTAGGAAAGCACCATTGCCCAGGACATAGTTGCCTGATACGTTACCCGATGCTGAGATGTTGCCCACGCTCAAGGTATTAGTGTCTGTACGATAACTTAGATCTACATCTGCACGAACAATCTGTTCTGTGGTACGATTTTCAATAAATGTGGGATAGTATGTTGTGCCCAGTCCATTGGTATCAGTAACATCAACAGTGACGGCATTGACTGAGGTAAGTTCACTGCCGTTGCCGATAAAATAGTTGGCAGTAACATTACCAATAAATGAAGCATCCGAGAAACCGTTGATGCTGGGTGCAGGGCTGGCTCCAGAGCCAACGATACCTGTGGTAACAACAAGATATCCACTGTTAGGTAAAGTCAAGTTGCCCGTGGTGTCAAAGGTCCATTGATATTGTGTTACGCCATTGGGCGAAGTGTAGATCTCTACATTGGCATCGTCCACTCGCACCTGCGTGTTTTCATTGTTGCTGATCATCTGCACCAAAGCATTGGCCGCGGCATACACAGCACCCCCGGTGTTGACAGTGCCATCTGGGTAGGTCAGATTGCCGGTGGCATCAAATGTCCAGGTTGGAGTGGTATTGGCTGAATCAGCAACAATAGCAAAGTCAACTGCCGAAGTAATGCTGAAGAAATCGTTTAAGCTGGGCGACGCACTGGCATCCCCAGAGTAGTTGATGTTGCCTGGTATAGTCAGCACACCAGTGTTGTCAAAGTTCCAGTAGTTTACAACAGTGGCGTTGTTGCCCACAGCGATCAGCACATTGCTGGCACCGTTGGTATATGGAGTATTGAATCCTACTACCGCTATGCTATCAGGAGCATTGGTATTTGCGGCCCAGCCCATGACCATTATGGCATTGGCACCTTCGCCAACCACTTGGAGAGCAGAATCATATTGAAGAATGCTCGAACCGCCAGCAGGAGAAGGACCAATCACCAGATTGGCCGGGGTGACTAGATTGCCATCAGTGGCAAAGTTCCAAGTCGCGGAACCGTTGGCTGTGACATTGACATTGCCGTCGGCTGTGGCTATTTCCACATTGCTGGTGCCATTGAGTATTCGATTGGTATTGAGTCCGGTGAGTTGGCTACCATTGCCAAACAAGTAATCAGCTGTGATATTGCCTGTGGTAGTGATCGAGGTAGTGCTGTTGTTAGACAGTATAGGTTCGCCATTGACTGTGAGCACATTGGCTGATGTCAGGCCAATGGGCACAGAATTCATGTAGATAGTGGAGTTTGATACCCAGAGGTCTTTCCACTGGAAGCCGGCACTTCCCAAACTATAAACATTGGTCGTAGCAGGCAAGATGTTGCCCACGTTCTCTATGGTCAGGTCGTCGAACACCACGTTGCCCACGTAGGTTGTGGGATCAGGAACCAGACTGGGGCTGAGATCGATGAACTGGCTGTTGTATTTTACATAGGCTCGACCATCCACTGAGTTCCACCAGATAGCTCCATTGCCAATGGCTGGTGCTGTGTTAGAGATAGTGGCGCCAATGATATTTGTAAGTTGGCTACCATCACCAATGAAATAGTTGGCAGTGACATTGCCTGTGAAGTTGCCGTTGACAGCGGCGATGTTTCCGTAGATAGTGGCATCGCTGACTGCTAGGCTAGTGCCCGTGATGGGTCCGCCCACAGAAACACCTATATTCGTGGTCCAGACATTGTTGGCAGAATCGTAAAGGAAAGTGGCTATGTCATCGTTGGCACCCACAGTGATGCCTGATCCATTGGCTGCCGAGTCAGTCGTGGCTGTGTTGGCCAACTGTATGGTCTTGGTGTCTGTAGTGATATTGCCAATCTGGATGGTGTTGCCAACCACAGTGAGATTGCCACCGATGTAGGCATCTCCAGGAACAGTCAACCCATCATTTATGGTTATATTGCCAGCTGTGACATTGCCTACAAAAAGTCCGCGCCAGCGATTGGTTACACTACCCAAAAACCAAGTGTTATTTGCGCCAGGAATAGTGTTGTTGTTTAGACGTACATTCCCCACACCATTTGGGCTCAACGCCAGATCTTGATTGACCTGTAACGTAGAAATAACATTGCCTTGGATCCGTACGTTGGAGCCAACAGGGCCGGCTGCCCAGATTTGATCAAAGTTATTATCCGTCTTTATGAAGGCTGTACGTAAGGGATCACCGGTTCCACTGTTGGGAGCCGTGCCTACATCGATGATTTGTTCTGCCATTTGCCTATTCCTTTTTTATATTTACCGGAATAGGCTGTTTGAGAAAGTTGCTAGTAAGGTGAGAAACTGCTACCGCATCCGCAGGTTGTGGTAGCATTGGGGTTATTGATCACAAAGTTTGAGCCCATGACGTCGTCCTTGTAGTCTATTTCGGCGCCTTGCAAGTAGCCCCAACTCATTGAATCTACCAAGATTTTTACACCATCATATTCAAAATCAAAATCATCTTCATTTTGTGCTTCGTCCAAGGTAAATCCGTATTGCATACCCGAGCATCCGCCGCCCTGCACGAACACACGCAGTTTAAGATTGGGATTGTTTTCTTCGGCTAGAATGTCTTTTAGTTTAACGACAGCAGGGTCTTTGACTTGCATTATGCGATCACTCCGATACGCTCATTGATGACTTCCCAGTTGATGATACGCCAGATATTATCTAGGTACTTTTCTTTGTCTTGTTGATAATCCAATGCCCAGGCATGTTCCCACCAATCAATAAGTAGGGCTATATCTGTGCGCACAGCATGATTCCGGATCGTTTTAATCTCGCCCGAAGTGCTCAAATATACCCAACCTGAACCTTGTATTTTCATTGCTGTTTCTTTCACAGCATCTTTGAAAGCATCAAAGTCGTCGAACTTCATCTCAATGAGTTGTAGGCTGGGGCCCCTGGGCCTGTTTGCGGCTTTAGGAGCCCTAAACTGAGGGAAGAACATATTGTGTAAAAAACTGCCAGCACGATTAAAATCCGCATTGCCTTCTCCTGCGTTGTAGCGTTTAGCATAACCTCGCGCCAGGTGTTCAAAATGATAATCTAGGGTTTTTTCGCTCATCACAGGATCCAGGTCCTTGACTCCATAAGGCAGGGGAGTGGTTTCTAGCTTGGCTGGACGTGTGGTGGCTTCTAAAAGATTAATAAAATCTGCTAATGATGCGGCGGTATCCATACTACTATTTACCGGCGGCGGGTTATGCGCCCCTTGGTTAGATCGTACATGGAAAATTCTATTTCTACCCGATCCCCTAGCAGTATTTTGATATTGTTCATGCGCATTTTTCCCGAGATAATGCCCATGACTTCTTTTTCAATATTGTCCACTTTTACACGGAACATGGCATTTGGCAACACATCCGTGACAGTGCCCTCCATCCGGATACCTTCTTCTTTAGCCAATTTTGAACTCGATCCTTTGCAAACGATCCCAACGGAAACTGCGCCAGGCAGCCTGCTCGATATCCCAGATCTTGCAGACGTCGTTGTTTACTTTAGCGGGTAGGTGTGCTTTTTCTACGGGCACTTCGACATTTTCTTTCACGATATACTTAGCACCGTGTTCTTCGCTGAGAGTGCAATTCATCACACGGGTAGAACCGTCGGCCTTGGTAAACTCTATCAACACAGGACCATCTTGCAAGACTCCTTTGATAAAACTCCGGAACTCCTCTCTTTCGGATTCAGCGGATTCTGTGTAATAGTTGCCTGGTTTTCCGTTGAGTCGGTTCCAAACTGATTGCTGTTCAAATGTCAGTGCCATTGTCGTTACCCCATGCTAGTGTCATAATAAGTTGATCTTCGGATTCAGTAAAATACCAGATCATGTAATCTTTGTTTATTTCTGTGCGATATCGGTGTCCAGGTAACCCAAAATGCTCTATGGTCCAGGCGCAGACTTCATTCCAGTGTTCCATGTATGGATTATTTTCCCAGTCGAGTCGTACAGGATATTCAAAGGTTTTTGTAGAGTCGTGACCTGACCTTACCACAGCACTGGATGACCTAGTGCTGTGACGCCATTTGCCTGCGTGATAATCAGGTGGAACGATCAGGGTCATCTACTGCCTCTACGGACCGGGTTTCCCAATCTGCAACATCATCCACGTCTGGTCCAAACCTTGCTCCGTAGGAGAGTGTGACTTCCTGTTCAAGGAGAACTTTTTTATCCGTATTATCAGTGACTGTGAGGTGTCCGTGTGAGTCGTTGATTCGGGTCACTCGACAGTCGTAGCGGTTATCCAAGGTTGATTGCCAAATAGTATCCATATTATCTCCTCATGGTTGCAATGGCCACGGCTTCTTCGTCTGAGAAGATAGGCACAGCATTGGACTTGTGCATGGTACCAATGCCCTTGATCTTGGTACCTGTGTAGACTTTTTCAGCAGGCTTCACACAAGGACCACCAGTGAACGGCAAGCTATTGATATGCGGAGTTTCTCTGCGAAACACCGTGGGTGCTGGCTTCCAGGTTTCTGCAGTCATGGCTCGACGTTGTCGTTTCTTTTCTTGCTCAACTCCGTGACGTTTCAGCATTTCTTTCCAGGATTGATCCAGTTGCTCGGCCTGCCGCTTGTGTTCGGCGCTGGCCCATTTTTTCTTGCCTTTTTTCTTGCCAGTGGTCGACAGCCAAGGGCCTTCTAGATGCATGGTCATTGTAGACTCCGTAATCCTAACATTGTAGTATTATACGAGATATTGGATTATTGGTCAACCACGATCCAAATGCTGTCTTTTTGGTAAGATTTTTGCCCAGTCTTCAGCATCGGGCAGTTGATCGATTTTTCTTGTTAGGCTGGGCCAGATCTGACTGAGTTCCCGATTGATCTCGATAAACTCTCGTTGGTCCTCAGGAACATCCTGGTCGCAATAGATAGCGTTGACAGGGCATTCAGGAACACATACCGCACAGTCGATACACTCGTCAGGATCAATGACCAGAAAGTTAGGCCCAGCTTTGAAACAATCCACTGGACAAACGTCAACGCAATCTGTGTACTTGCATCGGATGCAAGATTCTGTCACTACATAGGTCATTGTTATTCCTTGGGCATGATGCAAACAGGAATGGCCTGCATCTTGTGAGAGTTACGAGCACGAAGCTCTTGATAGCGTTTCAGCTTCCAGCGATCATCTGCACTGAGTTTGTGGCTGCCTGGCATCTGTGAATCTACTATTGCGGCACGTTTCAATAGATCCAGACTCATCATGCGCTCTAGATCAGGATAGCTCATGCCCAGCTGATCCTCGTCGGTGCGACCATCTGCCCAGAGTCCATCTGTGGGTGCGGCATCAATGATTTCTGGCATGACACCAAGTTCACGACCCATATCCCAAACATCGGTCTTCATGCAATCCCCAATGGGGCTGATATCCACACCACCATCTCCATACTTGGTAAAGAAGCCCACCCCAAAATCCTCGACTTTATTTCCGGTACCTACAACAATACCCCCGGTGGTCTGCGCGATCTGATACAAGGTCATCATGCGCAAGCGACTGCGACTGTTGGCGAAGGCCAACTCATTGTCAAATAAATCACCTGTGGCTTTTTCAAACTGTTTAAATGTGGGTGTTAGGTCTACAGTGTAGTTTTCAGCATTGTCAAACTGTGTTGTTAACCAATAAGCGTGTTTTACGCTGAGTTCGTGGGTGTGCTTGCTCTGCCGGATAGGCATACTCACTGCCATGGTATGGATGCCAGTGCGAGCGCACAAGGTAGATACCACAGCGGAATCAATACCGCCCGATACCCCCACAACCAAGGTGCCTATTTTGTTCCGGGTGGCATAGCTCTTGATCCACTTTGTTATGTGATTGATTCTTTGTTTTGGTGTCATATAGAGTTGTTTCTTTTTAAAAAATCATATAAAATTTTATGTGCTTCTCGATTTGGATGTGTTCCGTCAGGATAAAACAAGTCTTTGCGTTCATCAAATATATCACTTCTTTGATGACCTCGGTCTATTTCGTCCAACAGTATTTCCATCGCCTGAACATCAGTGGTGTGTTGTTTGAGCAGTTTTAAAAAATCCATGGCCCTGGGGTCAGTTGAAAACACTGAAAACACAGGATTTTCTATGGTAGCACAGCCATTGATCAATAGATTGACCATGCTTTGACAGATTATTTCAAGACCTGGGTATGTTTTTTGAAAATCATCAAACAACAATGTATCACTACAGCCCCCAATGAGTTTGATTGTGACATCCCATTCTTGGGCCAATGCAGACAGATCGTAGTAGAATCTTGAGTTTATTCTGTCTCTCAGAATCATGGGCTGATTGTAAAAGTCTTTGTCTTCAGGATCCATGTAAGCAAAATCTCTAGTCCATTCTGATTTGAATACAATAACTTGTTTGTTAGGGTACGATCTTAGATGATGATTGTTAAAGAAAAAGTTTCTTATTCTCAAATAACTCTCTCGATTTGATGATCCACCCTGGCCAACATTGACAACCATCTGCCCTTCTTCGTGTAGATATTGCGATAAGCCGCCGTGAGTTATATCAGACGTAGGATGCTTGCAGGCATGCCATTCTCCCACACTCCAGCTATCACCGGAAATCAAAGATAGTTTTTGATTGTCAAAGGTCATGCAAATGTTTTTCCTTGATAAAGTCGTATAATATTTTATGACCTTGTCTGTTGGGATGTATGCCGTCAGGGTAAAAATATTGTGGATTTTCTCTCAGTAGACTTTCGCGTTGATATCCTTGGTCAATCAAATCAATCAGCTTTGTTATACTGTCACTGTCCAGTAACTTTGATTTGATTTTTTGTACTAGTTCTTCAGTTCGTTGTTCATAGAAACTCAACACTGGTTGTTCAACTCTGTGATTGTTTTGCAGTATGAGATTGGTCATGCTCTGACATATGATACGGCAACCGGGATAGTGTTGCTCCATGGTATCCAACCAAAGAGTATCGCTGTGCCCACCTATGATGTAAACAGGGCAATCAACTTTTTGGGAGATGCCACTGAGATTACGATAAAAACGAGACACCCATCTCATTGCAATATCTTGTGGCTCTTTTATTTCATCCCAATCATTGGATTCAAGATGTGTTTCCCAACCTTGGGCATGCTTATAGTCTCTGTTGTATTCAGTTTGAAATACAAAAATTAAGTCGATGTCGTGTTGCGGATGTCGACGAAAATATGTTTCAATACGTTGATAGATATCTTGATTTGATATTCCTTGATTGCTGATGTTGACTACTGTGTGTCCAGCTTCTGTAAGATATTGGTCAAAACCACGATGTGGGTTAAAGTTACAATCTTTGTCCCACTCTCCGCACCCCCAACTGTCGCCTGCTATTAAAAACTTCACTTGATCTCCGGCGGCGGCATTTTTTTAAGTGTGTCCCACATTTCGCTTTGTTCCTGCAGTTTTTTTTCCAAGGCAC
>Ga0315909_10001774_pt1 | contig 28501 bp, 37 predicted proteins | sample LakEriMetagenome_11_FD_203527 | JGI IMG/M metagenome (GOLD analysis project Ga0315909, IMG submission 203527) | Freshwater fungal communities from buoy surface, Lake Erie, Ohio, United States - Buoy 2 MA125 | ecosystem: Environmental > Aquatic > Freshwater > Lake | place: USA: Lake Erie, Ohio... | reverse complement strand
AATCTTTACCAATCAACGCAACAATTATTGATGTAATTGATGTCATAAAAATCACAAAATAATCATAGAATTCCATCCCCAATAAATTTTATTTATAAATATATCGGGATTTTATTAATTCTTGAAATTATGTAAATTTGTTTTAAAAGATAATGTATATGAACTTTGTTCGTCTGAATTTATATTCAATTCGTCTTATTTTTTATGACCAACATTCCACAACATATCAATTCCATAGGCATTACAGAAACCTTTTTCAGGTAGAATGTCTTCGTCCATATCACCACCATTTGCAAATGCAATTTTCATGGTTGGATAGAGTTGTTTGACTTTTGTTAATAGATCTACAGCAGTTCCGTCCATATCGTTAAAATGAATAACTTCATCTATGTACTTGACTGCACGGAGAATGTGGGACCTGTCAGCCCAACAATAATTTACTTTACCATTCTTTGAAACCAACCATTCGTCGGAATTCAATCCCAAGATGACTTTATATCCCATATGTTTTGCGGCTCTGAATAAATTGATATGTCCTCTATGGATGGGATCAAAACCGCCAGAAATAACTACTATATCGTATGTTTTCATTTTAAAATTAAGAGGTCGGTGGTGGACTTGAACCACCATGAAAGGATTTGCGATCCTTCACATAACCATTCTGACAACCGACCATTTTGCGGAGAGAGAGGGATTCGAACCCCCGTTACCTTTCAGTAAAGCGGTTTTCAAGACCGCCGCAATCGACCACTCTGCCATCTCTCCTGAAAAATCACAACTCTTCGATTCGTTTTGCTTTGTCGTCTATCACAAGATCGAAATGAGGTTTGTGTTCTCCACCACACTTAAGATAGTTGAACTTACATCCCCAGTCAACAAGTTGCTTCAATGTAAATTCAGTATAATCTAAACCTGAGGTAGACCCTCTCGCCGTCCAATAAACTACAATCCAACCCTCCTCGAAGAGTTTGTTGATTTTTTTTATGTTGTCAAAGTTGGGTTCAGCCAAATCATACCGACGAATACCTGAATAAAAACAAATGGTTTCATCGATATCAACAAACGCTGTTTTAGCATTTCCCTCCTCTGTGAATCTTTTTGACTCTTGAAATTCTATCATCTTTTCTGTGATTCTTATAGTTGTTTATGAGTGTTGAAATATTTAATCTTCCGACAGGGTTAGAACTCTGAATTCCGTAAGGTGGAGGATTGAGATTATTATCCAAACAATACTCCACCATCCAAATTGCGGCATCATACCCCGTCTTTTCATTTTTGGTCTCACCCAAGTCGTGGTCAAAACAAACCCCGTCGGGAAGACCATTTTTCTTAATCCATGAAATAAACTCTTTGTAATTCTTAACCCATGTAACTTCAACATCTGTTCCAATAGGTGAGAACGAGAGCCAGTTCATATTAGGATCTAAAGGATTTCTCAAATCATCGAGCCAAAGTAGTTTTTTCATTGGGGCAGTTGTTAGAGGACGTAAAGGTAAGTATTTAAATCCAAAAAAACAAAACCTTTAACAAAATAAAATAACCAAAAGTGTCAATGTGATTACTCCGATCATAGCATAATATGCTGTGTCTTCGGAAAATTTAATCTGTCTATCCCTCGTGCTTTTCGACATCAGAATTCTTGAAAATTAAAGTTAAGTTCAGAATCAAGAAAGACAAATTTACAATACCTACAATAACTTGTTGTTCTACGAATGCGGCTGTCAAATTACCGATAATTGCAAAGATCATAATTTCTGTCAAATGGGTTGGGAATAGTGCATTGACCCTTTTGAAGACACTAGCGAGATTAAAATAGATAGCCAAAGACATTAGAATTGCAAAAACTACTACAAGTCCATAATCTTCGAGTTTCATATAATAACCCAATCCATAACCCATAAGGTATGCTAGGATACTTGAAAGAAAATAACGACCGAGAAAAACTGAACCACTAATGGTTCCACTGAGTTGAAGAAACTTTTTCATATTATTACCAATGTACACTACAAGGAACTTCTTTATTTCCGAACAAGAAATTTTTGGGTGCGTGACCCGAATGGATTACTTGAACGTCTCGTTGACGAACCATTTTTCGTTTTCCGTTTTGATACACATACCCACCCGAAGCACAGGATTGTAATACCAACATCACGAAACCAAACAACCAAACTGTATATTTCATATTAGATTAAGGTTAGTACCCCCACCCGGAATCGAACCAGGAATGAGACTTTAGAAGAGTCCTGTTATATCCTTTTAACTATGGGGGCTTATTTTTTTCATTCTTTCAACACGACAAAGTTAAGTAATATTTCCCGAAAATCCAAATTTACTCTCTTTCAATTTGACTTTTTTCCAAAAGTTTGTCAATTCTGATCCTACCCTTCTCTCCGATCGGGATTGGATTTCCTTCTTCATCAATCCTTACGAATCTAATATTGGTTTTCAGAACAACGGTTTGGTGTCCTGTATATACGTTATGGGCTCTTGCTTCCATATATAGAGTTATAGATGTGGTTCCGAGTTTGCTTGGGTATCCATAGATTTTAAGTAATTGACCTTCTTTGGCGGGTCGTTCAAAAAAACATTTATCGATTGATACGGTCACCATTCTTGGTGTGTCACATAACTGCATTGCATAACCCGCCGCCGCTCCGTCAATCCATTTAAGTAATGAGCCACCAAATAAATTTCCGTGAAAACCCAAATCTGACTTTTTGATTGGGTGTGTTGAAATCAAGTCCATTAACAAAATCTTCTTGTAATAATTTTTATATTGTTCGGGATAATTGGAAATTTTGTATCACCAATTTGTTCATCATCAATAATCGATAGATAGAGGGTATCAATCAGATCAATTGTTTTGCGATAGATTTCACCCCCTCCTATTACAATATCGGGATTTAGTTTCAAAGCATCCTCCAACTGAAGTCCACTTTTACTTACCACAATAAGTTCCCTTCCTTTAAGAGGTGGTAGGGATTCGAAGGTCTTTCGTCCGACAAGACATTTTTTTCCCATCGTGACTTCTTTGAACCACTTTAAATCATCGGAACATTTCCACATAAGATTTCCATCTTTTCCGATATAACCCAACTTATTGACGGCAACAATCATTTCCATGTCACAAATATATTCAAAGAAAGTTATTAATCTATATTTATTGTAATAAACAACGATATATTAATACGATGTCAGATTTCAATATAACAAAACAAAATCTTCCTGAAGACGAGTATTTCAAAAACGAAACCAAAAAGACCATTTTGGTTCTTCACCATACCGCCGGTGGTCACAGACCCGATTGGACAATTTCGGGTTGGGACAAAGATAAGACATCAAAAAACGAATCCATCAGAATTGCAACTTCTTATGTGATCGGAGGAAAATCTTTAAGAGACGGAAACCAAGATTTTGACGGAAAGATATATGAAGCGTTTGAGGATAAGTATTGGGCTCACCATATCGGAATGAAAACCAGTAACAACGCCAACGTAAACAAACATTCTATCGGTATTGAAGTCTGTAACTACGGACCACTGACCTTAACTAAAGATGGGAAGTTTTTAACTTATGTAAATTCAGTTGTTCCCCAATCAGAAGTTTTGGATCTTGGAAAACCATTTAGAGGTTACAGATACTGGCACAACTATACCCCAAACCAACTTGAATCGTTGGAATTTTTGATCAAAGATATTGTCCAAAGACACGGGATCAACAAAGAGTTGGGTCTTAAAGAAGTGTTGGGAAAAAAGAAAAACCTCACATCTATGACCGTAAAACAAAAACAAGAATACCTTAATTCCAAAGGATATGTCGGAATGGATGGGAAGAAATTATCTACCGACGGGGTGATGGGTGGAAACACAAAATATGCTGAAAGGATGTATAACGACACAAAAAGAGGTGATATAAATGGTTTTGAATTTAACGATCTTGCTGTGTTGGGCGGTCACGGAATTTGGTCACATACCTCTTATAGAAAAGACAAGAGTGATATGTATCCTCACCCCAAATTAATTGAAATATTGAAAAACTTATAAGAGATGGGTCTTTTATCTGAAGCGGTCACCGACCAACCAGTTCGTCAAGTTGTTAAGGACATCATTAAGATGGTGAAAACTCAAGTGAGTGGTGAATATTATTTACCTGAAGAAGTTTCGGAAAATTATATTCCCGAATATAAATTCCCTCAATTACCATTTGGTTTTGATGTAATTCTTGATTTTACTATTGAAGACGATATCGAATATTTTACCAATGCTGATCTGTTGGGTGATGACACCATCGGTGTTTTAATCAAGATAAATAAGAAGGATTATCCATCGATAATATATACATTAATTTCAGATTTGAATGACCTTATTGCTCACGAGTTAGAACATATCTATCAGAACTATGGATATAGAGACGTGAGTTTGGAAAAATATCCTGAATATTCACAAACAACAGGAAAAGAATATTACAAACACCCCATTGAAGTTCCCGCTCAGATCAAAGGATTTCAAAGACAAGCTAGGGTCACAGGAAAACCTATTGAGGAGTTAATAAGAAATTATTTTGAAAAGAATAAAAAGAGATATGATTTATCTGACGAGGATGTGGAAGATATTACTTCTTATCTCCTTTCGAAGATTTAAGAATATTCGAAAAGAATTCTTTTACCAAATCTCCACCTTTTTCAAAAGAAAACCACAAAAGAATTGCTGCAAATATTTTGAAAACATCGTTGGTTGACATCTCTTGTTCTTGGATCATATTTGTCAACACGGACATCAACGGAACAAGAGCTGAAAACTTTATTATATTGGAATAGTTTTTAACCCCAATTCCAAATTTGGTAAAGAAAGATTCAATCTTTAAGTTTCTCTTTCCCACAAATTCTTCTCCCGCTTTTAGTTCATCTTCAAGACCTTTTTCTACAATTGAGTCGTAAATACCTTTTTTATGGTCTCTTCTTTCAAAGAAAACTGAACTCAAAAGAGAAATAACCAAGAGTGTAATATCTTTTGAATCAAGTTCAGGATATCTGAATTCATAAAATTCTGTAAAAACTTTACTAAGGGGTGGAATAGCGGCTCCGAATGTCAAAAGAAACTTCAAATCAACACCTAACTCCACTTCCTTTTCTTTGATAAAATCTTTTCCATCTTCATATAGATCCTCAAGATATTTTTTTACAGGGGTCACTTTGTTCTCTGACTCCAATATAATTTTTCTTACCTGAAGATTTTTACTCTCTAATATCATTTGACAATATATTTATAAAATAAATATTACCATGAGAGGATATTCAACAATGACCGACGAAGAAAGACAATCAATTCTTTCTCAACACAAAACATTTTATAACGGATACCAAGTTCAAAACGTTCCATCATCATATCAACCTATGGAGGAAAAAAGTTATGCCAACGATATGGGAGGAATCACCGTTAATAACAAAGGTGAGGTTTCTTTTTATAAGAATTATGGAATTAACGAAAATTATCAGTTAAATGAATATGATTTTGAAGATGAGGAACCAATCGTTGACCTAAACGACGATATGGAATATGCCGAACTTATGTCAAGCTTGGAAGAGATGCTTGATGAGGCGGGATATGAAGACGAAAATGAGTTTGATTATGTTGAATCTGAAGTCGCTGAAAAGTATAAAATAGAAGAAAGAGTTTGTCCTACTTGTGGTCTTACAGAAGAAAAATGTGAGTGTTCTTACGAAAGCAAAGTTGACGAAGAAATTAAAGAATCTTTCGAAAATCAGAAGTCAAAGATTCATGAAATGATGAAAAGGATGAAGATTGGATGAAAAAACTTTTGCGTAAAATATTGTTGGAGTTAGAAATACCAAATCCTGTTCATGGCGCAACTAATTCTACAAGAATTTCTTCAGGGTGGGGTGATCCGAGACCAAATGGTAGAGAACACGTTGGAATTGACATACCTGTAGATTGTGGTACCGTTTTAAAGTCACCCGCAAATGGTAAAGTTATTGATGCAAGTTTCAAAGATGATGCATGTGGTGGTAGAATTAAAATTGATCATGGTGGTTATAGTACCAGATATTGTCATTTACAAAAAATTAGTGTTTCAGTAGGTGAAAAAGTTTTTCAAGGAGAAAAGATTGGAGAAGTTGGTGGAAAACAGGGAACTACAGGTGCTGGTACATCAACTTCGGGATGTCATTTACATATGGAAGTTCAAAGTCCAATAGGTAAAAATGTGAATCCTGCAGACCATGTCAAATTAGGTTTATCACCAAAACCAATCTCAACTGAAACTATCGGTAAAGGTAGTACTGGAAATCCAATCAAGACTCTAAAATGTTTCTTGAAGAATACAAAATATCGTACTAAGTTAGATAATGAAAAAGATACTGATGAAATAGGACCTAATACTGTAGAAGCAATAAAAGAATTACAAAAAGACCTAAAAATTCAAGCAACTGGTAAAATTACGGCAGAGATGATACCTCTCATCAAGGATAAAATACAGGAATTAACTTCAGTGCAAAGACAATCAATTCAGAGTTGTTATTCTTCTTAATTGATCCTTCTATCCATAAATTTTGGTGATTCTAAATCTTTTTGAGATAAAATAAGATCAGTATTTTGTAAAAATAAATCAAACACTTCTTTAATAGTTGTTTTATTGTCTGATACGTGTCTAATAATTTCATCAAAGGGGGTAATTGAACCCTCATTTTCTTTTTTATAAAGATTCCCACACTTATAGTGAAAAATTGTGTCGTCCTCCAAAGATAAAAATCCGTGTGCGAAGTAAGGAGGTATAAATAATGAAAAACCATTTTTATCATCAAGGTCAAAATATTCGAACTTACCGAATGTATCCGAGTCTTCCCTTAGATCAACCACAAAATCAATTACTCGACCTTTTAAGACCCTAACTAGCTTCGCCTGTGACCAATCCCCAACTTGGTAGTGTAATCCCCTGAAAACCCCTTCTTTCGAGTAGGAAATATTGTCTTGAATGAAATACGTTTTAATTAAAGATTCATCGGTATTTTGTATGAATTTATTTATATTTTTTTTATCTGAATATGAAATTTCATCCCAAATTTGCAAAAATTTACCTCGTTCATCTTCATAAATGTTTTCTTTTATTAGAAAAACATTGGTCATAGTTGTTTCTTTTATTGTCATTTTTGAATATTTTACTACTAATTTAGTTTAAAATTTGGTTTTTCATAAAAACAAAGATATTTCTTTTATATAAAAATAAATAAGAATTTAATTAATCATATGGAAATTTTAGAAATATACCATTATGAAGTGAATGAACAACTAAAAACTGTTGAAATCACATTCAGGTTGACTTCAGATTCTGATGATGAAAGTAGAGTTGATACATTTGAATTTTCTATACTAAACGAATATGGTATAGAAATTGGTGATGAGATAGAAGATTTTGTGTTTGAATCTGAAGAATATGCCGATGAATTTGACGATGAAGAATCTGAAGATTGGATCATGTTGGACGAGGAAGAATTAATTTCATTTCTAAATGAATATTACACAATTAATCCAAAAAAACTACCTGAAAAAACATTTTTCTGATATTTATTGGTATGAAACCATACTCAGATCAACCCGAAAGAGAAGATTATTTGGATAAGTTGAAAAAACTTATCGGAAAGATTACCCTCACCAAAGAGAGGTTTTTGGGTTTGCAATTGGATAAAATAGAGATTTATATTACACCTTCTTTGAAAATTATTAGAATCAACACCAAACCTGAAAAACTAAGGGGTTCTGTTGGTCTATCCGAGAAGTCAACTTTGGATACACAAAAATTAAAAGAATGGGCGGATGAACATGGATATCAGGTTAGTTTTGTGGCTCAATTACCAAAACTAAAGAGACACTTGTTCAACATTTTTGGTGACGTTCTCCAAACGGACGACACGTTATCTGAGAGTTATGGCAAAAGAAGAATAGAAATAATAATAAAGGAGGAGGAATTACCTGACAGTATCAAAGAATGGGCTCAAAATAACCCAGAAAAATTCCTCCAAAACCTTCAAAGAATCAGAGATATCCTCAAGGATTAAGGTCCTTGTCTCTGAAATGTAAGGATGTAGTTATAAGTTGCCGATGAACTGAGTTCTTGAGTAAATCCCAAAATTAAATACTCAAGACCATCTTCCGTGATTCTGTAAGTTCTTGGTTCCTTACCGGGATAAAGAATACTCAAGTGTGACCAAGCACCTGTGATGAGATCTTGATTGATTCTCAATGGATAATTTTCAGACCACTCAACTTGACCATTGAAAAGGTAGTCCTTCATATAAATTTCATTACCTGAAATATGAATCTTTGTCTTGTTGATTTTCAGGGTATCCAAAGGTGTAGACGGCAGTTGTGTAAATACGGTTGTATTTTCACAATGTTCTTCAAAAATATCAAGTTCAGTGCATTCAATGGTCACACAGGTAACTACGTAAGTTCCATCCAATGAAGGATAGGAAGGTTGTTCATAAACCAAACAACCAGTGAGAACACTACTGAGGAGAAATAGAACTTTTTTCATAATCCACAAATATAAGTATTTATCTGGTAAGATGAAAATTTTAAGAGAAGAAATTTCAAGAATTAAAGAATTAATGGATCTTGAAGAAGTTGAATTCAGTGGTGATACCGAATCCACTGAAGAACTTGGTGAACAAGAAGATTCAGCTGCGTCCACACCGGCGGCAAGTTCAGGTGGTGGAGCACCATCAGTTCCTGTATGGGCAAGTGGAAGAAACTTCGGAAAAACATATATGAATGACCCCAATTATAAATGGGAGTCAGGATTAACGAGAGGAAAAGCAAATAGTCTTTACTGATGGCACTTATGGATGATTTAGATGAGGCAATCAAATCAGGTGCCGAATCTGCAGGTGAACTTGCCAACAATTTTGACAAAGTGAAGGATAAGGTTGGGGGTCTTATTCCCGATTTGGGAGAGATGGGTGATATGTTGGAAAAAATGGTTGGAGCTGTTGGGTTTCTGGGTTCGGGTTTTGCTGCTTTAGCAAAAGAAATTGGTCCAGGTAAATCTTTAGCTTTCCTTTTCAGTAAAACCATTATGGAGATTGATGATAATGTGACGGATATTGTGTCTGGTTTTGGTCAGGTACGAGGATTTTCCGATGCGATTCAATCAACATTAATAGATGCGAACGCTGAATTATTTGATCTTGATGTTTCAACCGAAGAGATATTAGCAACATTCGAAGGGTTCAATAGTGAAATGGGTAGGATGGTAATGTTGACAACGGAAGAGGTATCACGTATGAATGTCCTTGCCGAAGCAACAGGTCTGAGTAGTAGAGAAATAGGACAAATGATTGCGGGAATGTCTGACTTGGGGATGGGGACAACAACCGCACTTCAAAACATTGAAGCAATGACCGTTGAAGCTCAAAAGTTGGGATTGAACGTCAATACTTACATCAATTCAATAAGTCAAAACATTAAACTCTTAAATCAATATGGATTTGATAAGGGAATTAATGGTTTGTCACGAATGGTTGCCAAAGCTCAAGCGTTAAGATTCGATATTCAACAATCGGTTAATCTTGCGGACACTATTTTAGATGGTGGTCCAGAAAAAGCAGTTGAACTCGCTGCTGAACTTGCAACTTTGGGTGGTGATATCGGAGAGTTGGGTGATCCTTTCGCACTTATGTATAACAGTTTGAATGATGTTGGTGCGATCCAAGATTCTTTGGTTGATCTTGCTAGTGCTGCCGCAACCGTAAACGAACAAACAGGTCAAATCGAAATTCCGGCACAAGCAAGACAAAAATTAAGAGAACAAGCAAAACTTTTGGGTCTCGATTTCGGAGAATTAACAGATGCTGCCATCAATTCGAGAAAACAAATGATGGCGATGGAGGAGATTGAATTTAGTGGTTTGGCAGGAATGTCCGACGAGGACAAACAATTCATCGCTAATATGAGTGAGATCAATGAGAAGGGTGAAATGGTTGTTAAACTAAAAGAAGGTAACAAAGTAAGAGAAATACAACTAACTGATGAGGCGGGAATAACTCAGGCGATGGATAAGTTGAGAGAACAGCAGGAGATGGAGGAGATGGATCCACAAGATGTGTTACGGGAAAATACTGCAAGTATGGTATCTTTATCCACAGCAATTGAAAAATTAACAAGTAAAGAGGCGATAATTAAATTGGGTGCTGGTGCGTTTGATACTCAACCTGTTCAAGAAGTTATTCAAGGTCTTAGAAAGTCGGTTGTTGAAGCGAAAGAAACACTCTCAACTACCGCAATGGAAATCGGAAAGATATTTGAAGATGGTAAAGTAGATGATGAAGAAGTAAAAAAACTAATAACTGACACAAGTGAAGCATTGGCTGATGACGCAATAAAATTTGCAAAAAATGTAGGAATTTCATCAACCGCGGTTGATGCTTTTGTGGAGGCATTACGAAAAGCTGCTGAATCAATTTCGGGTATCAAGATAGGTGGTGATACATTAACCACAGGTAAAACTGAGGTCGGAGGGGATACATTAACAACAGGTAAATCTGAGGTTGGCGCTGATACTTTGACTACGGGTAAAGTTGAAGTTGCTCAAGACTTCACTATGAGACCCGGACAAGATATCGTCAAATTTGATAAAGATGATTTAGTTATCGGAGGTACCAAATTAATGGATCAAAGTTATGAACCCGTTAATAACTTACCATCTATATTTGAAAAACAATCCTCGGCTTTAGATAGTTTATACAACAACGTATCCACTTCTGTTCAGAAAATTGAACAGACGATGGCAGTCAAAGACATTAATGTTAATGTCAGTGGAACAATATCCGTTACAGATAGAAATGGTAATATGGTTGATCTTCTCAGAAATTCCGACGTTCAAAATCAAATAGTTATGATCGTAGAGGACGCATTTAAGAGGGGTAAGGATCAGTTTGTTTAAAACTTAAAAAATTTGTAATTTGTTGGTGGGTCATAACAAAAAATTTACTATATTTGGAGTATGAACACAGAAGCATTAATTGAAGATTTCTGTCGTCCAAATATCGGAGACAAAATTTTAATCAAATCAAACAACGATGAAAAAATTGTGTCAGAAATTGAATTTGTAGATGATACTTTTATTATATACACTGAAGATGGATTTTCATATGCGGAACATCAATTGATTAATCGACGTGTCGTAACTGTGATTTCAGATTTGTTATATATTCCAAAACCTGAAGAAATAAGTTCTAAGTATGGAATAAATTTCAAAGATAAAAAAAACTTAAAAGATAAAAAAACACAAAAATCTTACTATTTATTTGGTAAGGTACGTGAATTATGGATCAAATTGAAAAAATCAATTTTTTAATAAAATATAGAAGAGATTTTCCTCTCTCTGAACAATCGTTCAAAGACGGAACCGCACCTGAGCCTCAATCAAAACCCAAAGTAACTGTAGATCCTTGTAAAGATTTCAAACCAGCTCAAGGATGTAATACACGATATTCTGTTTGTCCTGGTCCAAAATCAGAGTTTAATTGGTCTCAGTATTGTTGGTATGTTGGACTCAAGGATGGTAGAACATCACTTGCTCCTACACCAAAAATAATAGGTGTTCCTGTTGGTTCTCGTGTTGATTTTATCGATGCTAAAAGATTCCAAGAATTAGAATATAAATTTTTTGGAGGTGACCAAAATTTTAGAAAAGATGTATTAAATAATTCGGAAAATAAAAATCCCAGTTTATTTAAACAATGGATATCATATTTTTCTACTAAATTAACAGACACTCAACGATCTGAATATATCTCAAAATATTTAATACCACCAGGAAGTATATATAGAATTAATACACCAAACGGAAAACTTTATACATTGAAGTTTGAATTATTTTATGATGTGAAACAAAAGTCCGGTGTAAGTGGTGCTATGGGGGCAACAGATTATACCGTTAAATTGAGAAGGAAGGGATACTTTACAAATCAGGGTGAGGAATATAAACCAAGTAGAGAATCGGATTTAAGGACAGATAGACAAAAATTTGTGGATGAGTGGGGTACTTTTATACAAGTTGTAGGTGCCATTGCCTTTGCGGTTGCAAGTGCGTATACCGGTGGTGCTGCTTGGGCGGTTGCAGGAGAATTGGCAGTGGAACTGGGTATGGGTTCTTTCCTGGCTCACAGACAACTCGAAAAAGGAAGTGTCGGAGGGGCTGCTTTCGAAATTGCTTTTGGACTTCTACCTTTCCTCAAACTGTCCCCCAAGTTTGCTGGTGTTTCAAGAGAAGTTCTACAATCTACCGCTCAAAAATACGCTAGATCTGGTTTGTCGGTAAATTCAACACAAGCGGAAATACTTAGTTTTTGGAGAACTCTATCACCGGAAGAAGCTAAAACATTAAGAATGTTAGAAGAATTTGATGAGGTAAATTTGGGTAAATTGGTAAGTGAGATAAAATCTTTAACCGGTGATCCAAAAAAATTAATCAAGAGACTTTTAACATCAGTTAATGATCTTGATGAAGCTAAATCTGTTTTAATAAGGTTTATTGATAGTTCTTCAGGAAAGGAACTTGGATTGACAGGTCTTCTACTTTGTATAAACGCAATATGGAGTTACAAATATGGAAATGACTTGGAAAAATCAGTTTATGATGGTTTAAAAAAACTATTAGAAAAAGAATCTGTAAGTACTCAAGAAGAAATTGTTAAAAATATGATAATGCAACCTGAAGTTATTAATAAAGTTGCTAATTCAATTCCCGAACTTTTAAATATACCCAAACCTGAAGATTTTGAAAATACAGTGGCTTGGTATACAGGTGAAGAAAATCATATTGATTTAGATAATGATCAAAATTTTTCTGATACAAAACCAGAAGGATCTGAAGTGTTGTATTACCCTGATCACCCAAATTATAAAGATGATGATCCATTATGGATAAGAATAGAAAATGGAAATGAATATGAGGAGTGGATACCACCAAAGGATTCCTCAGAATACTCAGGTTTATATACATGGGTTAGATTTAAATAAAATTTGAAATATTTATTATAAAAAAAATTTAGATGAAACAGACGTTAAATGAAGAAATCAAAAGGATCCATCAAATGATGGGCATAGAAAATAAACTTATAATTGAAGGAAATATAATAGATGACATTATATTATTAGTTTCTAGAAACGTTGATGATATAAGAGTTAGCGATAATCAACTTGCAAATGTATTACAAAGATTAAAAAGTACATCACCATCCCAACTAACTACTGCAGATAGAAGAATTTTGGTCGGGGCAATCCAAAATAATTTAGCATTTGACAAATATACTTTACAAGCTGTTTTTGATTCTTGGCAAACACAATTTACCGAAGCTAAAAATGTAAATGATGTGGTAGCCCTTATGCTAAACTCAACAGATAGTCAGGGGAAAAAATTTATTGAAAACATTCAATCTGGTAGTTTACAATTTAACGATTTTTTAAATTCATACTTTGGGGATGCAGCACCTGCGGTTAGAAGATCGGTAGCCAATGCAATGCCTGGTAAAAATTTTACTGACCCGATGAATCTTAAAAAATGGTCAGATAATCTATTGGCTAAAATGTCAGATTCTTTGGATTTTGATGTTGAGGATATTGTTTCACAAGGAAATGATTATTTAACTGAATTACGATCTTGGGTGAAATCACAAGGTATAGAAACACCAAAGCAATTTGGTCCGAAATTTGAGTGGTGGTGGGGTTGGTTCACAAAACGACTCATTGGTTTCCCCCAATTAAATGGAACTGCGGTTGGAAGAGCAATTATGCACCCTGATGTGCGAGATATGCTCGCAGGAAAGAACAAAAAAGAAATGTTGAACTATGTTCAAGAACAAGCCAAAATATTCAGAAAAGACCCCAAAAATTCAGAAATTAATGAATTTTTACTACAACCAGGTCTTTATGGTCTCTATAAAGGTTTGACAGGTAAACAAAAAATGGGATTTTGGTTAGCATTATATGGTTATAAAACAGTATGGGCTGCTGTTTTAATAGTGACAGGTTTATTGGCATTTGGTACTGATGCACTTAATCTACTGAATGAAGAAATTTTCAATACGAATCAAAAAGTTGCCGGAGGAGTATCAAAGTTATCAAGTGAAGATGAAGATAAAATAAAAGGAGCTATCATGATTATAAATCCAACATTTGAAACAAGTGAAGGTACTTGGGATGAAAATTATACCTTGGAATATACGGAGGATGGTCAAGAGGTTCATGTTTTTGATGCCGAATTTAACCCAAAAGGTAAATTCACAAAAGATGAAATAAACGATAAATTAATTCAATAAAATCATAGATGCCTATTTTAAAAACACAATCTTCCACAAAAGATGACACTGAATTAAGAAAATTAGGGTATAAAATACCTAAAAGTGCTGCGGAAAAAAATGATCAAAAATGCTATGAATGCCTGACTGCTAAAAATGGAAAAGGACTTACACTCTGTAAAGAAGTTCAATGTCCAAAAGATACAGAAGAAATTCCATCCGACGATGAGGAAACCACATCACCAAGCTCAGAACCAAGTGGTACAAAAGAACAAACTTTTGATGACGATAAACACCTGAGTACATTAGATGCGAGTACCATTTCAAAAATTGCAGAAGTGTGGGGCGTTAGACCCGATACTTTCTATAAGGAAATAGGTAATGTTAGATTTTATGCAACTTCAAAACCAAATGTTTATTTGGGTTCGTATGGTGACCATTTAGCCTTAATTAAGGATCGTAAATCAGGTGATGAAGGCACAAATCAGTCAACTTTCAAGGTAGATGAATTAAAAAATATGACTGAAACTAATATGCAAACTATGTTGAATAGAGTTTCATTAATACCTGAAAACAGAAAAGTTATGAACAACATTCTAAAAGAAGAATTCCAAAAAAGAGAAAATGATAAGAATATTATATCCAAAAGATTTAATATTCTTTCAGAATCCAAAAAGACTTGGACAGCATCAAATCTAATATCCGAAGTTAGTTATTTGAAAAAACAGAATTATAGTTCCGTTCTTATCAAAGAAGGATTGGTAGAATTGATGAAATCTTTATATGATGATGATCCGACTTTTATACCAAAAATCAAAGATTCTTACAAAGGGTGGTTAATGAAGAAGTTACCAAATGAAAGTGAACTATTCAAGAAGAGTTTGGAAACAAGTATTGAAGATTTAGAAAATGATTCTGTACCAGCTTTATTTACAGATTGTAATAAAGTTGTTGAGATGATGTATGAAGCCATGGTCAAAGGAATGGTAGATGAAAAATTTGATGTCGTTGGTGTTCCAAAAGATATTGAAGATCTATTAAGATCTGAAATAATTGACAACATAAAAAAGGATGAATTCAAATCAAAGGTCAAACAACAGTTAACCAATAAGATTTGTCCTCAATATGGTGATTTGTTAAGGAACACACAGAAGACATTTGACGATATCAAAAACAAGTTGGTATCTTAATCGTGTTGTGAGACTAACCACCTCACATCATAAACCAATCAATAAAAAGGAGATAAAATACCTTGGTTTAGAAGGAGTCAGAGATGACTCCTTTTTTAATCTTCATACTCTCCGTTCCACATATTCGTTTTCTTTTTGTACCGGTGATAGGACTCGAACCTACACGCTTTTGGCATATGCTCCTAAGGCATACGTGGCTACCATTACACCACACCGGCGAGTTAAAAGAGCCAGTAGAGGGATTCGAACCCCCGAGTCTTTTCAGATCCTGAGTACAAATCAGGTGCAATCGACCACTATGCGACACTGGCTTTTTTTGGAGGTTCGTCTCCTCCTATAATAACTCTCATCAGGTTCCTCGTCAGGTCTGATGTTGGTTCTACGATGACCGCTTACTTTCGTTCACAACATCAACAGATGTCTTACTAGATTTCGGTGATGGTTATCAACCAATCGATTTATTTCCTCATTCAAAGAACACCACAAAGATATATCATATTTTTCAATTTTCCAAATTTTGAGATCAAATTTTTATCTCAAATCTATCTCTCATCTTTTCCACAACATCGTCAGGTGGATTGTGAACCGAACTATTTCCGTGTCTATTTTCAACGATCACACTGAATACCTTATATCCGTACTTTTCTGCCAATTCATAGTATACATTCATTTCCCACTCTGTAGAGAAGGTGTTTGAAACGACAATCTTAGGTTCAGCCCACTTCATCATGTCTTCACATGTATCTTGACACCATTTGTGTGCATAGATCAGTTTTGATGCGTCAAAATTATATTCACCATTGATTGTGAAATACATATCCGCTTCAATGTGTTTAGATGTTAAAAAAGGTGCAAGGGTGCTTTTACCGGCACCGGGTACACCTCTCACTAAAAATAAAACTCTATCCATACTATAAAATGATTTACAAATATATATACGGAATCTTACTTTTCAAAGTACCATGTTCTACTGAATTCTTCCGTAAGACTAAATTCTATGTTATTCTCTCTACAGAACTCATCAACGGCAGGATTAACCCCGAATACACCGATGAAGTGTTGACCATCTCCCCACATATATTTGTTCTTGTCTTTTTCCGAATATTCATCATCATACCAATCAATGTCCAAATAGTCATGACCTGCGACAATTCCACCTTTTTTTACTTTGGGGTACCATAGTTTTATGTCTTCCACCACGTAAGAATATTCGTGATTGGCATCAATATAAACGAAATCTAACGACTCGTCAGGGAATAGATCTACGGCTTGTTTTGACAAACACCTTAACATATATGCTCTATCTCTGAACTCATTTATACTTCTCATCGCCTCAAGATAAGCATCTTGATTGAGACCTATATTGGACATATCGTTATAGTCCTCAAGTTCATACCAAGCATCCACCATATATAAAGTACCTTGCCATTTTTCCAATATGGTTCTTGCGAACTCACCCTTAAAAGATCCGACTTCGACTCCTTTATTTATTAAATTTTTGGAAGTTAAAAACTCACCAAATTCATTTCTGTCTTTCATTTTCTAAATACCAAATATCCATCTTGGTCTCCGAATTTAGAATTAGTTGTAACGTATTCACCATCCTTTTCTATTATATCAAATTCTTGAGGGACAATTTCCCACTCTTTTAATTTATCGATAAATATAAATTCATTTTTCATAAAAGAATCAAATGAATGTCTATTATTTCCCGTAGATTTATCATAGTTTAAATGATATGTTATGGATTGTGGTATGACTATCAGATCAAACCCTTTTCTAAAATATTCATAAGTAAAAATGGTCTCTTCACGATGACAACTTGGTGTTAATCTTAAATCGTGTTTTATATCTTCTTGTTTTTTGAAAAAATAATTGGAGTATACATGTTCCACTTTTTTAATATCAGGAGTTTGATTTGCAATCATTTGCACATTCCATCTTGTAAAAACTTCCGACATTTTATTATGAATATCTGAATCAATATACTCTAGCTCAAATGATTTTGGATCAATAATTAATCCGCCCATAACTCCAATATTCGTATCTATATTCTTGACATACAGATCAATTACATCAGGATTTAATACGTTATCATCATCAACCTTTAAAATCCATCCACTATTAATTTTACTCAAACCCAAATCCAAGGCAAAAGTACCACCTTTACTAGGTCCATGATAGTAATCAAACTTTATGTTTTTGTATTTACACAAAGTTAAAATATTTCTTAGTATTTCATACTCATAGAATTTCTTTTCCTTGTTATCGTCTACTAAAACAATCCTTGTTGGTTTATAGGTCTGATTGATAACAGACATCAAACAAAGTGGTAATGTTGTGTCATAACGATCACATGTTGCCAACAAAACAGTAACTTCAATCATGGTTGTCGTAAATATCAAACACTTCTTTTACCAACTCATCAACTTCGGGAATGTAGTCCAAAATATCACACCCTTCTGGAATTTGATCGATAGTATGGAATATTTTTTCTGTATATCTTGTTTCTAAATCGTCTAAGAGTAACTTTTTATTCAAGGTTTTTGTCTTATAATACTGAGTACCATTTCTAAAAGGTAAAATATGGTCTGCGTGTTTACAAGTAGGAACTGTTACAATCCAATTATCAAATGCACCTGCTATGTGAATCGGAGATGAGTCATTGGATAAAAGAACTTTGGACAAAGAAATTAACGAAAATAATTCACCCAAAGTGGTATTGTCACGCAAATCAATTCCGTCGGTTGGACAATCTATGGGTTGATATCCTTGTTTTTCGTCTATAGTCTTTCCAATCAATACGACAGTTAATTTCTCTGATAACTTATCCACAACCTCTTGCCACCAATCAACAGGGAATGTTTTGGATGGCCACCACTTACCCGCATGAACAACAACAATTTTTTTGTCAGGGTCTCTTCCTTCCAATAATTTCAAAACTGATTTTGTTTCTTCAGGTTTTAACTTTAATTGAATTGTCTTGTCATGGTTGGGTATTGTTTTTCTGATCATAGACATAGTTGCAAAATCCGTTGGATGAAAAAATACGTGAGACATATGGTGATCACTTTCAGAATCTTCGGGACAAGATCTTAACTTAATAAAACATTGATCAAAAGCCTTGAACTCGTCGTAAGTATAACAAGGAACATCTATGTGTTCAAACAAACGTGGAAAATGTGTTACAATATATAAATTATCGTCTGGATATAATTTTTGTGTGTATCTTATCGCCGGTTCAGCACACAATTGATCTCCCATACCAGCACTTATCGAAAGTAGTAAATTTCTCTTGTAATTATAATTTGGAAAATCCTTTTCCCATGTCTCTAAATCACTCTTAATACTGTTTTCTACTATATTCTCAGGTGCGTCCTGATAATGCAAGAAATATGAACCAAACCGAACAACTCCCACTTTATCATCCATGAAGTGCATTCGATTAAAGGTATGATCCAATTCGAAAATTTTAACTTCATTATTTGCAATCATAAGGTTCATATATGATGCAAATTCTGATCCGATTTTTTGAGGACCTTTGAATATTTTTTTGTGTAATCTCGAAGATAAAATAACACCGTCGTTGTAATATTTTCCATCCCATTTCGGAACTTCAAGACCATATTCAAAAGATGCCAACTTGATCTTATCAACTCTGACAAGATATTTTCCTTCATCTAAAACACCAAGCTCCGTTTCAGGAACTATATCGAATAAGTTGGGTGAATCTTTTCTGATTATAATATTTTCATTCAGGGATAAAATTCTATTGTAATTACTAAAAAGAGAAAATAATTTCAATTTATCCCATTGACTATTACAATTCATGACCTCATAATCACATCCTATTTTTTCTGCATAATATCTTGTACTTTCTTCCGTGATACGAAAAATTTTGTTGTCTCGATTAAAGACCAATAAAAGATTTTTTGATTTCATACTTTTTTATGTAAAAATACAAAATCAAAAAAACAAAGTAAAACTTTTTTTTAAATTGATTGAATCAAAGATGGTAGTGCTTGTCTAAATGGGACAACCCCTAATTGTCCTGAAGTATTTAGACCCCACCCCCATGCAACACCATTTACATCTATTGCTAAGGTAAATTCGTGACCACAAGATATATGACAAAATGTACGATTTCCACATACAGGAACAGGACTTGACCTATTTGTAACTGTATTATCACCAAGTTGACCTGTAGCGTTATAACCCCAACAATATGCTAAACCAGTGTCAGTCAAAGCACATGTATGTAGTATACCAAGAGAAATTTTACAAAAGTTATAACCACCACATACCGCTGTAGGAGTTTGAATATTACCTGCTAATGTTTGATTTTGTCCACACTGACCATCAGTTGATTTACCCCAACAATATGCTTGTCCGGTTGTCCTTATTGCACAAGTGTGATCATTAGCAGTTTGAATGACATTATAGCTAAAATTACAACAAACTGCAACTGGTGATGATTTATTTGCAACACCACTCGAATTTATACCCAAGTAGGTATCCTGACCCCACGCATAAGCTAAACCCAAATGATTTATCGCAAAGGTTCCTACCTGACCTGTCGTTATCTGACAAAATGTAAATGTACCGCAAACTGCAACAGGAGTACACCTACACACTACACTCAAATCCCCCACTTGACCGTAAGTGTTATCACCCCAACAATACGCTTGCCCTGTGTTGTTTATTCCACAAGCAGTCCGATAGAAACCTGAATCTATTTTACAAAAATTAATTGCACCACATATTGGTACTGGATTACAGTAAGATATGTTTGCGAGACCGGTTCCCAAATTACCATTCAACCCAAAACCCCACGAATAAGCGTTCCCCGATCCATCAATTGCAATTGTTGTATCACATCTGTTTGAGATTAATGTGAAAGTACAAGTGGAGGCACTCAGTAAACATGGTGAAAAATTAGAAGAACGAAGGGCGTCTATAGCGTGATAAAGAGAACCCCACTGATATGGTACATTGTTGAGTCCTATACCTGCGGAAGTAATTCTTCCTGCCGATATTTGAACAAAGGAATAATTTGTGAATCCGGAAACAGGTGTTCTGAATGAAGTTGTATAACCGGCACCTGAATTAGTGACATCACCCCAAGTATATACTTTACCTGTAGAATCGATTGCAAATGCCGTATTAGTTCCTATTTCTATTTCACAAAAAGTTTGAGCCGCCGATATTGATTTTGGTGTTAGCTGGTTTGATAAACTTTGCAAAATTAAGTTAGTGGAAGGACCCCATCCCCAGATAGTACCATCCGATTTCAATGCTAAAGTGTGAGACTGACCTGTTGCTATTTTACAAAAGGTATGTCCACCACAAACTGCAACGGGACTAGATTTTGAAACCGCTGAGTTGTCACCAAGAACTCCGTTAGTTGCGGCACCCCAACAATATGCAGCACCTAAATTAGTCAATCCACATGACCAGCTTCCTCCACAGGCAATCTCACAAAAAGTATATCCACCCACGACCAATGTCGGAGTAGAACGGTTTGTAATGGCATTAATTCCTAGTCTACCTTGTGTACCTGCCCCCCAAGCATATGCAGCACCCGTACTTGTCAGACCTATGACATGTGCAATATTCGCATCTATCTTACAAAAGTTGAGTCCACCACAAACCTGAACAGGAGTGCTTCTTGCGGTCACTGAGTTATTACCCAAAGTCCCGTTAGTATTAACACCCCAAGCGAAAGCTTGTCCCGATGTATCTAGAGCGACCGAAAAATTTGTTCCCGCTGCTACTTTATTGAAAGTTCCTCCTCCACAAATTGCAACTGGAGTTAACCTACTTGTAATTGTGTTGTCACCTACTTGACCGTTGCCGTTCAATCCCCAACCATAAAGAGATCCAGCAGTGTTTATTGCTATAGTATGTAATGAACCCGCAGCAACCTGTTTGAATGTTTGAGTTCCTGCGATTAAAGTAGGAATTGATTTTGCCACTACCGTACCGTCGCCTACACCTCCATTTGTATTAACACCCCATCCATAGTCGGCTCCATCATTTCTTAAAGCAAAAGTAGTACCAAAACGTGTATCTATCGCCGTCACTTTTACAGGTACAGGTCCCAATTTTGGTATGACTCCGAAAAATGTATTTGGCATTTTATTCGTACTGATTTGCTAACCTAAAAATTTCATCAATACCTGATTGATCAACCCCCAACACTTGTGCGAAATTAATTATCAAAGGGTTATTTTTTTCAATCAAAACCGCATATTCCCAAGTTATTGAAACTCTTTTTCTTTCGTTAATATCAGGTAATTGACTAATCATTGATGTTATGGTATCGGGATCAATTCCATAATCCAAGAGACCCAATCTGAATTGTCGAGGTGTACATTCGTTATATTGTGGTTTTCTATCTTCAATTTCTTGTTGAGTTAAATTTCTAACAGAATAATTAACAAAATATTTTTTTTGATTCAAATCCATATTTTCACTACGATCAACCGTTTGAGTGTCATTATCGAAATTAGGATAAGGATTTTCAACATATTCTATTTCCACAATATTATCAGGTAATATACCTGGTTTTCCATCTACCATATAAGGACCATCTCGAAAAGGACCCCATTCACCTGTGTCTAAATAGTAAAAAAAAGTTCTCATTGTGTTAAATCTCCAAATAAAGTCCAAACATTTTCACTAACCCTTTTTAAACCTATAACAGCGTATTGATCGGAGGTTGAAGGACTAGTTGAATTATAGTTTAGTGTGACACCCGTACCACCACTTATTGTGACTTTACCGGCTCCTGCCTGTTCTATTATAATTTCAGTATCTGCCGCCCATGTTACGGAGGATTGTGGTGGTATTGCGGCAGTAACCGCAGTGGCACTTGTTGATCTCAAATACTCACTAGCGTCACCAGTTCCAAGAGTAATGGTAGTTGAGGTATAACTTACTACAGGAAAGGCATTAATACCTGACGATCCTGATGTACCCGAAGTTCCACCTGGCGCTTGAAGATAAACAATCAATAGTTGATTGTTTGTGAATCCAGCACTACCAGTCCCTGCCGACGAAAATAAGGTTACAGGATAAGTGTAGTAATCGTTAGGTGTATTGATTGGAGTACCACTTACTGTCCAAATCTGATAATTATCAGAATTGGAAGAATCTTGAAATACTATTTTTGAATTTATCGCAACTAAACCTAAAATGATATCTATATCAACACCTAATGCATTTATATGATCGATACTTATACTTGTAGACCCCGTTTGTGTACTGTTATTCCAAAGAACGAATCCACTACCAGGACTTCCTGACTGTGAAGTAGTTTTTGCAGAATATTCGAATAAATTAGACGAACCTCCGTCAACACCTGAGGTTCCTGATGTTCCTGATGTTCCACTGGATCCAGATGTACCACTAGATCCCGAAGTTCCTGCTTGACCAGTAATTGTTACACCATTAATTTTCATTAATAAAGTTCTATTTTTATATAAATATAATGGATTATTGGAATCAAAGAATATTTATGTGAGTTCTCCCATCACCCCAATAACTATCATCACCATAATATACAAAAATTTCTTCATATTTAAATATTTTCCTATTTGAGATGAATTGAAACGCTTTGAGACTCGGATGATCTCTCCAATAAGCATTTGCTTTATTTGAGTGGTTATAGTAGGATGCATATCCCATCCCTAATACTTGTTCTGTCCATTCACCTTGTTGTGGATAATTAAAACGATAGTCCAAAAACAAAGAACTGACCTCACCCTTTTGAATAGGTAAGGTCAGGACTAAACATTCTTCAATTATTTCACCTTCTTCGATGTCTTCAGTTGCGAAGACACCCCACCCTTTACCGGGTGATTCTTTAATCTCAATCTTGGTTGGTGGTTTAATCATCTCCAATTTTTGTTGACTTTATTCCAATAAGTTTCCCTTTGACATTTCCACCAAAGAATTCTTATTTTTCTGATAAAATTTTTTATATCCATTCTTTTACATCATAAGCATTATAATCATAAAGCTTTGGTGAAAATTGTGGATACTGTTCACTAACAAAAAAATGAATTAATTTACCTGACTTTAAATTTTTACTTGTCCAAGTCCAATTTCCATTTTGATCTTGTGTTGGAACTTCGATTACTTGACATTTGATACCAATTGGGCCATCATATTCATAATGAATGTCACCAATTCTGATTTCCTCCACTACAATATTTCCGGCGGTCTTGGTCATGACGAAAGATATGTATACAGATTTATTGCTGATTGTTTTGCTTCAGACAATGTCTTGATCTTTTCTTTTCCTAACCTTGAATATGGTATGAAATTTTTGATTCCACCTTCTTCGATCTTTTTTCTTTCGTTGGAATCTTTTGCGTTTTTTATAGATTGAATAAATTCGGAATTGTATTTATTCCATTCATATTCATCATAATCTTGAATGTTTGGAATATAGTCGGATTCAAAGTATCTATCACCGATTTTGAATAATGATTCACCCCTATGTGTTGAAGTTACATATCCAACTATTTTTGGTGTTCCATATTTTAGAGATGCATGATGAGTTGTTTTTTCAACATCATCGTATTTGACTGCAACACCTTTTGGAAAATCATCACAAACTTTTAAATTGTTTTGATAATACGACCAACCTGTCCTTAGATCCCCAATCAAAGTTCCATCTTTAGAAACAAATGAATTTGGAATGTTAAAGGTTTCTCCCGAGTGAGACCAAGAATATTTTCTGATGTATCCGCCGGTGAATCTGTTAATCTTATAAATTTTGTTAATGTCCGGAATCCATCCATTCTTGTCTTTTTCGGGAAAAACCCTACTAACCAACTTAACAAATCCAAGATCCAAATGAACTTGGTTCAGGATACTCTTCCCGATATAATTCGGAGATTTTTGGAACCTGAATTTTACCTTTCCAAGATATGGTGTTTGATTCTCAATCATGGTTTTCATTCATTTGGTTATTAAAATATAATTCGATTTTGGAAAATGTCAAACTTCGATATTAAAGAATATCACCATTTACCATATACACAGAGGATCCCTTATGATCGTTGTCCAACGTGTATTGAGGTGCACAAATTTCACCCTTAAAGAAGATTTTGGAGATAAAATCAATCTCAAAATTTGGTGCAACAACTGATCCGCTTACAAATGAAAAATCTGATGAAACTGGAACTGTGTCGGATTCGATATTCAGTTCGAAAAGACCCCCCTTATATTCGTCAACAAACAACATAACATTTTCAAATTCTTCATCCATTATAATATCAAAAGATTCTGACAAATCTTCATCATCATAAAATTCTTCATGAATGTTAATCTCGGTTCCGTTAAATTCACTAACCACATTATTATCAGAATCTTCAATTTTAAACCAAAGATTTTCAAGATTGAAATGTGGTCTCGAAATATCCATAAGTTCCATACCGGCAAGACTGAGCATGGTTTCAATTTCTTCATAAACAGACACAATATCATCTGTGTCGTTTTTCATCAAAATATCTTTGATGGTCTCAATATCGGATTTATCCAATCCGAATGTACGAAAGTGGTTTTCCCAACCACTAACAAGGACTTTGTAACTTTGCATTTTTTTATAAAAATATATGTGGAAAAATTTTAAAAAACAAATTATTTTGAAAAAAGTGACCCCTATGGGATTCGAACCGTCGAACGGATTGGTGTAAACGAGGAACCCTAAACCAATTAGTTACGAGATCATTTTTCCTACCTTTCACATTGTTCCCTTGCTGTACTACGATTTTTTTATCTTTTTACTATGAATGATACCTTCGGATTCGGGTTGTTAACATCATACGGAGTAATACCCTTAAGACGTTCATTGGAAATATCAATATAATCTTGATTAATATCAAACCCTATAAAGTTTCTATTGTTCATTTTTGACATTTTAGATGTCGTCCCTGAACCAACCATTGGGTCTAAAACTATATCTCCTTCATTTGACCAAGTTAAAATATGGTCTTCAGCCAACTCCTCAGGGAATATTGCAGGATGTTGAAATGCTATACTATCTTTTGTTGAGTAATTTTTACCTGTAGAATATTTCCATACATTGTATCTATTTCCATATTCAGCAATTTCGAATCGGGGCATTTCTTTTAGGTTACCATCCTTATCTCTCATAACTCTTTTACCAAAATTAGTATGACCCGACCATTTATTTTTTTTATCTTTTATTATATTGACTGTATTTGGTTTTCCTTTACTAAAAATAAACATATATTCAAATACTTGTGAGTATCTTCTTTTTTCAGGAAACGGTGAACCATTTTTCATGTAAATCATTGTGTCGTATAAAAGAAATCCTTTATCGATAAATTCTAATGCTTGTCTGAATGAATTAGCTGTTTCCCCACCTTTTTTAACTTGATCACCTACGATCCACACAACTACTCCACCTTTTTTAATTATTCTAAATAATTCATCTACCATTGACGTAAAATTAAAACTATAAATCTCACCATCTTTAGTCGATATTTTTGAATTATAATTTCGTATATCGTCATAGGGAGGTGAAGTTACTACTAAATCTATAGATTCATTATCAATTTGTTTTGATAACTCAACAAATTCTCCACATATATTTTTATTCAAAAACTTCATAATTTACTGTTTCTTGTATTAAGTGTATTATTTTGGGTTTAGGTGAAAACCCGCCTTTAATTAAAGAATTTTCAGTTAGAGTATTAACATCCCATTGATTGATTCTAAAATCAAATTTAGTGCGGTGATTATTTTCTTTGGCAGTACCTTCCCATTTTTTATCTTTTAAGTTGACGAATGCTGCAAAAACTCCTTTGAATAATCCATTATTTTTAGGTCCTAATATTTTATCTCTATCAATAGTAAAATTAATTAATAAGAAAAGGTCTACTTTTCGTGTTGTTGAGGTTGAACCTTGCCATGAGTTAGTATTTTGACTTAATTTAATTTCTATTAGAAATCTTTCACCGTTTCTGATATCTTCCAATACTAAATCATAACTGTTCTTTGATTTATTTTCTCTCGTTGTTACGATACGAAGAAATGAGTCTTTCTTACTTAAAATTTCATTGGCTTTATATTTCAAAAAAGAATAAAAGGAATGTGAAATCTGTGCAGTAAGTTGAACACCTACCTGTGAAGGTTCTTCAAGTAAATAAAAATCTTCTAAAGATTCACCACATAAACAAGAATCGGAAAATTGATTTGGTATGTAATAATTTTCTATCGTCATAATACCATAATCTATTAGATTAGTCCTTTTTAGTTCTTTAGTTATTGTTTTGACAGGATTCATGATGTATATCTTATGGTTAAAAATACCACAAAGATAATAAAATCAAATCAATTACACAATACCTAAATATTCTTTTTTTAATTTATGACATCTATTATAGTTACCTCCCTTTGGGCTGAGACCGACATCTAACAATGATTGTCTCATATTCCATTTATTAATTAAGAGAGAATCAAGTAACTGTTTATCTGGTACTCGATGTCTACGTTCCCTTTTATTTCTACCTCTCCATGTTTGAGTTAAAGAGTGACAGTTAGGGCAAATCATTTCTAAATTATCACGAACATTGTTTTTATTATTACCATCCTTATGTTCTAATTCAAGAATAATATCTTTACCTAACCATTTATCTAAACCACAATGATTACACTTATTCTCTTGTTCATATAAAATTCTAAATCTCAATGATTCAAAAGATAAATCTTCATAGTTCGATTCTAATATTTGTTTTATGTGATTTTCTTTTCTTATCTCACCAATCTTAACCCAGTAATCATCAGGTCTGTTACTATTTGCAATTTTTACTTTATCCGAGTTTTTAGCGGAAATAGATTTCTTTATTCTATCTTCATAAGACCAAGACCTACTATTCCTACATTCTAAAGAACAATAGTTAATCAAACCTTTCATAGGTTCAAACTCTTTACCACATTTTTTACAGTTGTTCATTATGTAATGTCTTTTATTATAAATACCATATGGAACCCTAAAAGACACTAAAACTGAAATAATTAATTAAAAAATTTGTGACCCCTGCGCGACTCGAACGCGCGACTCGTATGTTAAAAGCATACTACTCTACCAGCTGAGTTAAGAGGTCATTTATGTCAATCCCGACAATGATATTTGATCAATACTCGGACATCTTCCATATTCCGATATTTGTTTGCTATCTCATCTGCCTTTGCGGATGCTTCTTCGGGTGAATAATTCATGATAGAAGAGAAACCTACATTATATGAGTATTCATATTTCGGAAAAACAGAGTTACTTTGAACTTTACGACTTTTGAGACCATCGGAATAACTCACTTTCTTACCCAACGCATTGTAGATAGATCGTTTGCGAGGAGAACAAATCTCAACAGAGTAGAAATCAAAAAGGTTTTCCATATCGGTTTTCTTCAGTGAAACAAATATACAACCAATTCACCGAATTACCAAATATTTTAAAGAAAAGGAAGAGTTCTTTTGTTTATTTATTTATTCACCCATTATGATTGACCCATAACGATTGATCAATCGGTTTTCTAGTTTATCTAATCTACTGTCCAAATCACGATTAAAGTTCATCTCAACTTCATCGATTCGTCTGTGAAGGTGATCTTTTGATAAGTCAAGCTCACGAGACAAATCATCAACAATTTCTGAAATACGTCTGTCTATCATTTCAAGATCACGAGCATAGTTGGAATGATCGTATGACATTTGTTCTCTTATGTCATCTATTTCTTGTTGTTTTTCTTGCAACAATTTGATTTTTTTGTTCACGGAAACTAAAAACACTATCAAACCAATAAAACCTGATAGTATCATACCCCCCACGAAATTTAATAATTCTATTGTCATTTTTTTAAATTTTTTTTAATGTCAAAGAACTCTTCCTTGTCGGGATACCAAGATTCGAACTTGGGACCTCCTGCTCCCAAAGCAGGCGCGATGACCGGACTACGCT
>Ga0315909_10001769_pt1 | contig 28554 bp, 27 predicted proteins | sample LakEriMetagenome_11_FD_203527 | JGI IMG/M metagenome (GOLD analysis project Ga0315909, IMG submission 203527) | Freshwater fungal communities from buoy surface, Lake Erie, Ohio, United States - Buoy 2 MA125 | ecosystem: Environmental > Aquatic > Freshwater > Lake | place: USA: Lake Erie, Ohio... | reverse complement strand
TCCTAACGGAAGTATTCCCGCCACGAGATGAGCCGTTCACAACCGCTCATTGCGGCTGCGATTATTGTTAAAAACGAAGCAGAGCATCTACAGCGGTGTTTGAACTCAATCAAAGATTTCTGCGACGAAATCATTGTCGTTGATACCGGCAGTGCCGACAACACCGTTGAAATTGCTACGGCTTTCGCCACCAAGGTTCTTCACAAAGAGTGGAAACAAGACTTCGCGGCTTCGCGGAACTTCGCTCTTGATGCAGTAACTGCTGAATGGGTTTTGTACATCGATGCCGACGAAGAGTTGGTGATGGATGATGTTGTCGCCCTACGGCAACAAGTAGCAGATGCTCAAGGTGTGATGGCTTTTGGCCTACACATGCATACGCAAGCCAATTGGACGCCTTATCTCGATTATCGAATGTGGCGCAATCGCGATGACATTCGCTTCATCGGTGAAATACATGAAACCACGATGGACGGAATCATGCGCGTTGGGCATGAAACCAATCGCTCGTTAGCACCCATTGATATCAGCATCATGCACCATGGCTATGAAGGCGATTTAACTGCGAAGCATCAGCGCAACTTGCCACTCCTCGAGGCGGAGTTGAAGGTTCATCCCGAGAAGATCAATTTATGGAATCATCTCGGACGCGTGCATTTAGCACTTGGAAGACCCGACCTCGCAGAAAGAACCTGGCGTACAGGGATTAATCGTGTTGAGCAGTACGGAATGCGATCTACATATGACGTACAAATTTACGCGTCGCTTGCCGACATGATGATTGCGCAAAGGCGTGATGCACTGCCGACTATTAATCGCGGGAAGGAATTAGATCCGAACTTCTTGACCTTTAAGTGGCTAACGGCCAGGCAGTACGCAACGTCTGGACGCTTCACTGAAGCTATAGAACTCTGCGATGAGTTGATGACTCTGGGTGAGTCAGCAATATCACCTGAAGGTGCCGCGTACAACCTTGATATGTTCGGCGACTGGCCTCGTCAATTGAAGATTGATTGTCTATACAGCTCGTTACGTTTCACAGAAGCACGTGAACAACTGCTACTGCTTGGTCAAGAATTTGAGATACGTAGTTATCGGGCTAAACAACTTGAAGTGTGTGAAGCCTTCGCCGAATACGAGCGTTCAAAGATTCCAGCGATTGAATCTCATGAACTAATCACTTTGGACGATGTCACTTTCATCATTCCCGTGCGTATTGAAACCGCAGATCGACTAGCGAACGTGAAGGCTTTGTGCCGACAACTGACGAACACTTACCGGGCAAAAGTATTGGTTGGTTGCGAGGCACCTGATTCACTGCGTGCGGTACTTTCCTCCGACATCGAAGTCATTCATATAGATGGAAATCCCGATCATCCTTTCCATATGACCCGTGTGGTGAACGAAATTGCGCGCCACGCTGCGACGCCGTTTCGTGTGCATCTTGATACCGACGCGTTAGTTCCGCCCGAGCAACTATTGGAAGCTCTCCGAATTTTGAGAGCAGGCGAAGCCGACATGGTTTTCCCGTTCAATTTCGCGGTAGGCGTCCCAAGTGATCAACGCAACACTTTCTCCACTGGACCTTTGAACATCTCGCGGGTTGAACATCCACACCCGATGGGCGGAATTCCTAACGGCTTATGCCAAATGTGGAATGCCGAATCATTTGTTCGAGCAGGAACCGAAAACGAATACATGATCGGGTGGGCACCAGAGGATACTGAAAGAGTGATTCGGTTAGAAATCTTGGGTCTTCGCATGAAACGAATACCCGGACCTATTTTTCACATGGATCACGAGACGGTTCCCGGTCGAGACGCGCAATCTGAGTATCACAAGATTTCTATGGCCGAAATGGAACGTATTCAGTCGATGACCAAAGTTGAACTACTCGCTGACATTGCATCTTGGCCTTGGGTCAACCAAAAGGATCCGATCATTGTTGAGAAGATCGATGCAGATGATTTGACGGTCTTGATACGAGTACGCATTGATTCCCCAGACCGGTTGCGAAATCTTGTCACCTGTACGAACACACTCTTATCGGTGATGAGCAGTCGGATTATTGTCGGTATCGGAGATCCACGACAGATAATTGGCGAACTTGACCCGAGAGTCGAGATTGTTAAAGTTCACGATCCACTTGAGCAGCCCTTTGAATCAATGCGTATCGTCAACGATCTTGCTCGACGGGTGACCACTCAATACATGACATTGGTTGACACCGATGCAGTCGTTCCTTATTTTCAATGGGTCGAGACGTTAAGGCTTCTGCGTGAAGAATCAGCCGATTTGGTATACCCATATGACGGGCGAACATTAGAGGTGTCATATGGCTGCCATTCTTGGTTAGAGAAGAGTGAGTATGACCGGCTTCCGCCATCAAGCGCGTTCCAAATACATGACTCGTCGGTAGGCGCATGTATGGCATGGAATGTTGCGGCGTTTATGGAGGCAGGTACCGAAAACGAAAATTTCAAATCGTGGGGGTTTGAAGACGACGAACGCTTTGAGCGCTTCACCAAACTAGGCATGAATGTCAAGAGAGCGCCGGGAGTTTTGTATCACATTGCTCATCGTCGCGGAATTCATAGTCGCCCCAACGCGTTGTACACACCATCCAATCAAGCCGAGTATGAACGCATCAGTGCGATGAGTCGTGACGAATTACGTGAAGAGATTCGCTCGTGGCCGTGGCGCACACCCGAGCGTGACGTGAGTGTCTTGCTTTGGAATGATCCTTGGCACAGTATTGACAAGTTGTTTGATCCGAGCGATCGTCGATTGGTGGTCTCGAATGATCGCAACCTTGTGAGCGAAGCCGATGTTGTCGTCATCGGACTCCCAGCCCTCATTCTCGGTGAAAAAGAAGTGGTCGAGAGATTGCCACTTGAGGCAAAAAGAGATCATCAAAAATGGGTACTGGTCACACGCGAAGCAGCATCACATTTCCCGATGTTGTTGAATGAAGATTTCCGTCATCAGTTTGATGTCGTTGGTAGCTACGAACGACGAAGCACCATTTGGATGCCCTATGTGTGGACAGGCATTCTTGATGATTTACCCGCGATCGTTCCTTTGAAAGATCGTTATCAATCTTTGGCCTCGGTGTGGATTTCAAGCGTGTGGGATGCTTCGGGCCGATTGCAATTTGTGTCAGAGCTCATGACCCACATGCAAGTTGAATCGTATGGTCGCAAACTCAATAGTCGCGGGGGATACTTCGTTGCAACCGACCAAGAACGCAAGTTGTTATCGGCTCATCATCGATTCATCTTTGCTTTTGAAAATGCGCGCGACATTGATTATGTCACCGAAAAATTCTTTGACCCTTTGCATTTTGGGTCAGTGCCGGTCTATTGGGGCGCGCCCAATATTGAAGACTTCGCCCCTGGGGATCATTGCTATATCAATGCAGCAGATTTTGCCTCGGCAAAAGATCTCGCGAATTTTCTAACGTCTATGACTGACGACGAATACATGCGATATCACGAATGGCGGAACAAGCCATTGCGAGAAAGTTTCGTGGCGATGTGTGAATCAGTTCCCGAGCACCTTTTGACGTCTGTTGTGCAGATGGTCAGGGCGCAGGTTGCACAAGTCCAAGGTTAAGTAGTTCTTGAATACCAGATGTCCACGAGTCATCAGGAAATATCAAGGTCATCGTGGCATTGATGTCATTGATGGTGTTGCTACCAGTGCATAGTTCAAACAACAAACTTGCTGATGCGTTGAGGTGGTGAATTTTTCGGGTTCGTGTATCAGTGACGATGAAACCGTCGTCTCCCTCTGAGACAAGCAACTGAGGTGTGCGCATCGGGCCAATGGGATCAATTGATCGTCGCTGCCAATGATTGGGCAGAAGTGTTTCTATTGGAATTTGAGTTGAAGCTAAGCCGTTGAGCCAACGTGATGGGCAGATGACATCGGTTGATTGTGATGAATACGCAGCCCACCATGAATAGGTTGAGTTGGAAATAATGAACGCATCGCAGGAGCGCATCAAGTTGAAGTCGGCCATGACAGATTGAATCGGTGTTGCCTTTGCAGGAGACATGACAACTTCTACGTCGTCGTGAAGAGCGAAGTGTTCAAGGCACCAATCGTTGTCATCAGAAAAAACCAGGAAATGAGTATCTGGAAATTTCTCACGCATTTCATCCATTGCCTGTGTGAAATAGTGAATGGGGCATACGGTGACAGTGGACTGTAGCCCCAGGTAGTCGCCGCGTCGAACGTGCACTGCGGTGGTGTGGGGAAGTTCAAAGTCGAAATAAGGATGCAGTGAGCGAGCTTCGGTGAGTGCAAACCCGGTGGGTTGAAAAAACTCTTGGATCACATCGACGCAACTTGAGAACTCGCGCAGATCTTGCATGTATGCGCGACCACCATCAATTGATTCGGTGATCTCGTTCGCTGCGACAAAGTAGTGATCGGGAACGTTGAAGTAAGGCTGGTATGCCCAGTTTGGAAACACCGCATTATTGATATCGCCGGCCCGGTGAGCCCGACCAAGAGTTCCGGCTATTTGGAAGAGTTGGTTACCTAAACGCCCATTGGCGCCAAGCGCCTTATAAGAAATCCGCACGAGATCATTGTACGGTGGCAGGTATTCACAGGAGATAGTGGATGGGGAAGTGCCACGACTTCGGTGCGTCAATTGCGATGATTCGCCGGTTGTCAAAGTTCATACGCTTGTGACCAAATTTGACTGCCAAAAGTGCGTTGGGTCCCCAAAGAAGTTCGACGAGAGTTTGGACCCCGTCGATGGTGCAACTGGGTACCTCGGTTTCGAGTGGTTTGCCGTCGTCGTCGATCAGTACTTCAACGTCGTAGACCGGGATTTCGGTGGGGAGGTCGAATGACATGTGGGTGCCGTCGTCGGTATCGATGGAATGCAGAACTTCACCGATGAAGTCTGCATAGAGGAATGCTTCGTCGATTGCTTCATGTTCGGTGGTCGCTTCTAAGACCTTGCGGGAGGATTCACGCCAGAAGAGGTCGAGAGTGGTGGCGGTGTAGGTGGGCATATTGGTTCTCCTGTGTTGTTGGACAAAAGGAGTAACGACAGGAGTGGGTGAAAATGTGCGTTAAGTGGGTTTGACTTAAATGAAGCTCGACAAGTCCCGTTTATAAACATAAGCTGCCGGCATGTTCGCTCTTCCTCGCACAACTCCTGAAGAGGAGCTGTTGTGGCGAGAAGCTGTATGGGCCGAATTACAGGCTCACCCAAACTGGCCGTTATTGCCAGCGAGTTTCATTCGCGACTTAGGTCTGTATGCCGGGCAAGCGGGGATCTATCGAAATTCAGAAGTTACTAGAAGTATTTGTGAAACAGGTGTTGCGGTATCAGTTTCACATTCTGGAAAGCATTATGACGACGACATTGATCAAGATGGAATTATCTACCACTACCCGACAACCAATCGACACCCTAGTCATGATGCGGGCGAAGTTGCGTCAGTAAAGAAGGCAGGCGAACTTCAAATCCCGCTATTTGTCATTTTGAATAAGGGTGATTACCGCGAAGTTCGTCGGGCTTGGGTCTCGGAATTCAACGATGACAATCGCCTTTTCCTGATTGAGTTTGGAGCCAAGCAGCCATCGTTTGTTCAAATTGAAGTTGACAAGCCGTTTGAAGCTAGAGCAAAACGGAATTTAACGGTCGACCAGATCATTCGCGTTGAACGAAATCCGAGGTTCAAATTTGAAGTCATTAAGCGGCATCGTGGCCGTTGTGCAGTGACGGGACTCAGCGTTGTTGAAATGCTTGACGGGGCTCACGTTGTGCCGGTGGCGCAAGGTGGAAGTGATGATCCGAGAAATGGATTACTTCTTTCGGCTTCGCATCACCGAGCATTTGATAAGCATTTGTGGGGTATCAATCCGAAGACTTTAGAAATCGTGACCGCTCCTAAAGGGCCTACGTTAAAGGCGATGAAGTTTGAACGAGACTCCGTCAAGCACCTAGTTGATACTCAGTCTCTGCCCCACCTAGAGGCCTTAGAAATTCGATACAAGATGTTTGAGAATGCAAACAAAGCAGCCTGAACATTTGTCAAAAGCGGCGCCGGCTGGTTGGGGTCGTGACCCCCCACTCAGCCGGCACACTCACCTGTAGTACTTGCCAATGTTGAGGGGATCGTGTTGGTCAAGTACTTTTTTGGGGATCGAAGTGAAAGTGTCGCCTCTCGCTTCGGTGTTCCTTCAAAGTACGCCTGGTATACAACTCGCTTATAGGGACCAAGGTCCCGACATATCTCGCAATAGTCAATTGCTAGAAGTCGTCGGTGCGCTTTGGGGCTTTGCCCGTCAGGCCTAAAGCCTTCATCGCTTCACGAACTGTGTTGACTCTCACCAACTTGATGTTGGCATCAACCTCGGGTGACTTCGCCGGCACAATCGCCGTCGAGAAACCAAGTCGTGCAGCTTCGGCGAGTCGGCGTGATGCATGCGGAACCTGTCGCACTTCTCCGCCAAGTCCAACTTCACCAAATGCAACAACATCGGGTCGAATGGGTTGATCGCTCAAAGCCGACAACACGGCTAAGCACAAACCAAGATCGCTGCCGGGTTCGGTGATCTTTACTCCACCAACAACTGATGCATACACATCGTTCTTGCCAACAGGTTGCATAAGTCGTTGCCCCAACACTGCCAACAACATGCTTAAGCGATTGTTGTCAAGACCTTGCGCGCTACGTCGTGGCGGAGTTTCACCCTTCACTTCATTAGTCAGCACTTGAAGTTCAACCATTAATGGTCGTTGACCTTCAAGTGTTGGAACGACAACACTTCCGGCAATTCCGGTTTGGCGATCGGCCAAGAACAATGCACTCGGGTCGGGCACGCCTTGCAAGCCTTTTTCAACCATTTCGAAAAGACCGAGTTCGGTGGTGGGCCCGAAACGATGCTTTGATGCCCGTAATAAACGCAATGCGTGATGACGATCACCCTCAAATTGCAGCACCGTGTCAACAACATGTTCAAGAACACGCGGACCAGCAAGCCCGCCTTCTTTGGTGACGTGCCCAACCAAGATGATCGGCACGTTGCGACGTTTGGCTTCCATCACCAACTTGTGCGCGCATCCGCGTACTTGCACAACACTGCCGGGTGATGAACCAAGTTCGGGGTCGATCATCGTTTGAATACTGTCGATGATCACTAGTTCGGGTTGTAGTTCGTCCATTGTGCGAATGACGTGTGGAAGAACTGTTTCGGCAAGCAACCACAAGTCGGGTCGCACAGCATCAAGTCGTTCGGCGCGCATACGAACTTGTTGCGCGCTTTCTTCGGCCGACACATACAACGTGCGGCCAGGCCATGCGGCGAGTGCCTGCAACAACAATGTGCTCTTGCCAATACCTGGTTCGCCACCGAGCAAAGTGACCGAGCCCGGCACTAAGCCTCCGCCTAACACGCGATCGAGTTCGCCGATACCGGTGCTGCGTGGTGAACCGTGTGTGGTGTCGACTTCACCAATTAATTGTGCTGTTCCGGCTGGCACCAACGACATGCCGGCCGCGAGCGACGCGATGCTGTTGGCATTGGGGTCTTCAACATCTTCAACCAAGCTGTTCCATGCACCACATGCAGTGCACTTGCCAGTCCACTTTGGATATGAAGCTCCGCAATCGGAACAGTTATAGACGAGTCGCAGGCGGGCCATGAGTGAAACCTAGGCGTCGGGTGTGGCGCGATTAGTGGCGCGTGTGGTTGAACGAGCGGTGCGACGTCGGCGGGCGATGATGACGAGCAAAATCAAGATACCGATGATGATGAGCCAGAGACCAAGTATGTAGCCAATGACTTTGGCGAGAATTTGCCAGAAGCCGCCATCAACTTTTGATTCGGCGGTACCGATGACGACTGCAACTGCGGTGCCGTCGTTGGGTGCAGTCCAGATGACGCCGCCTTCGGCTTCGGTGCCCGTGCTCTTTTTGATGTCACCGGGTAGGTGAGCAACGAGTGTTACCCCAACGGATTGCGTGGGATCAACACCAAGTTTTTCGGCGGTGGCTGCCCAGGGCGCGGCGCCGATGGTTGCACTGAGGGTCGGGTCGCTAAAAGCTTCGATGCCGCCGACGAATTGCAGAGTCGCATCAAGCGTTGTGCTCACGGTGCGACCGTCGATGGTGCGTTTGAGTTCGGGGTTCAGCAGTGGTCCGTTGGGTCCGTTGATTTGGCGCATGGCCGTGGTTGCTTCGGCGGGGGATTCAAACGCGTAACGCAGAATGACGCGCAGACCACCACTGTTGATTTGGGTGGGGCCTTCAATGACCCAACCACTTGCGATGAGGTCGTCGATACGCAGGTCTTCGGCAAAGCCAGGAACAAGGGTGACTGCTTCGGCATCGAGGTCGACAGTGACGGCGATATTGCCAGCGCCGGTGTCGTCGGCCGTGACATCGATGCGAACGTCGACGCGGCATGCCGAAACCAGAAGGATCAGTGCGCCGACGAGGGGAAGCAGGCGACGAAGAGGCACGAAGTAGAGGATAGTTGCTGGTGAGGCGGGGTGCGGGGTGGGGTTGGAGGTGAGTTGGGCGGAGGGCAGGTGGGAAAATCAGTGTGACTTTGAATTGATACATATATATACGTCACTGATAGACAAATGACAGCTCGTCGTGTCGGAGCAAATAGAAGGACGTCTCGTGAATATTCGCTTAGTGGTTTCGGTCCCCCTTGTTGTCGGACTTCTTGGTCTGGGTGCTTGCTCGTCAGAAGAAGCCATTCCGACGGACATCAAAGTGGACTCAATTGAGTGGTCAACTTGTGATGAATACCCAGAGGAGGAAAACCTTGAGTGCGGTGTTCTTGAGGTGCCGCTTGACTATTCAGACCTTGAAGGCGAAACAATTGAAATTTCGTTGATTCGTATTCCGGCGACAAGTAGCAAGCCCAAAGGTGTGGTGCTCAGCAACCCAGGAGGACCCGGAGAGTCGGGAGTCGATTTCGTAAGTAGCTGGTCAGTCGAATTTGTCGAGAATCTTGGGCTTGAGGATTTTGACATTGTGGGGTTTGACCCTCGAGGGGTCGGGCGGTCTGGTGGATTGAGTTGTTTGACTGATCAGCAAAATGACAAGTTTGTATATCTCGATTACACGCCTGATGACGATCGCGAGGAGGAGTTGTACGACGAGTGGGTGGCAATTGAAGAGCCTTGCACCGAGAAGTTTGGAAAGGATCTTCGTTTCTACTCAACCGAGAACACCGCTCGCGATATGGATTTGATTCGTGAGTCGATGGGTTTTGAAACAATTAACTACCTCGGTATTTCGTATGGCACCTATTTAGGCGGCGTGTATGCAACGTTGTTCCCAGATCGCGTTGAAGCGATGTTCTTAGATAGTGCTTATGACCCACAAGGCGACACTGCCGAGCAGGACTATATGACTCAGGCAGAAGGATTTGAAAATGCCTTCAACAATTGGGTTGATTGGTGTGAATCAACTCCTGATGAATGCTCATTCTCATCGGACGATGTGAAGGCCGATTGGCTCGAGCTTTATGACACATACGATTCGGAATCGTTGTTTACTGAGGATGATCGCGAAGTGAACGCAGAAGTTATTGACTACGCAACCGTGTCGGCCCTTTACTCCCGAGGGGAATGGTCAGTATTGGCTGACGCATTAGTGGCTTTGCGAGATGGCGATGCAAATCAGGCATTTGCTCTCGCAGACTGGTATGTCGGGCGTGACGAAAATGGTCAATATGGAGAAGGCTATGACTCTTCGGTCATCATCAATTGCGCCAGTGGAACTATTGAAGCAGCGCCAAAGGACTCCGAAGCGTTATTGAAGAAGATAAAAGAAATAGCGCCTTGGTACGCACGCGATTATGACGTTGATTCGTTTGGCGGAGGATATTGCGAGTCTGCATTTGATGATTCGGAAATGTTCGAAATTGATTATCAAGGTGATGCCCCGATAGTGGTACTAGGGGGAACCGGGGACCCTGCAACCCCGTTGAGGTGGGCGCAAGAAATGGTGACGCATATGGGAACAAACGCATCCCTGCTCACCTTTAAAGGAGAAGGACATTCACAGATTTTTGTATCACGATGTGTCGATGAGATTGCAAAGGAATTGTTCAATTCCGGCCGCAAACCGAAAAATGAAATTGAATGTGAAGCCGATGTGCCGATTGCGAAGCCAATATGGTGGGACGACGTTGTGACGCTTGATGGTGGTGGCATAAATCAAGACACGATGGGTTATTACTTTGGTTCTGACCCAGTTGATACTTATGCCGAGTTCTTCGAGATTGAGGGATCGGCAGAAGAAGTGTTTGATGAAGTGAGGGCCGTAATAGAGGCGAATGGTTGGGTGTACGAGCAAGGTGACAGCGCTGATCCGGTCGTCGACCCACAGTGGTTCAACAATCCGGACGACGAGAATGTCTATATCGGTGTGTGGTTGTCTTCGCCAGATGAGCTCAAAGATAACGAGATGGTGGTGCCGGACGGAATTGTTCAACCAGGGTCAAGCGTCGTCATGGTGTATTTCTGGCCGTGAGCTTCAATGCTTCTGCTTAATCGGATGAACTAGTCACAATCTCGAATTTGATCGTGACTTTGAATTCATCCGAATAGGTAGGCACATTGGTGTTCAGAACATCAAAGAGTGAAGAATCCGGAACGTAGCTTTCTTTTGAAAAAGCGTTTATTGAATTGAGAGAAAATCGGGGTTGGAAAAAGTCGCGACCCGACCAGAAATCTCGAAGATTTCTGGGCCTTTCAAGGACCAATGGGTTTGGGAAGTTGATCTCTAGAACCCGGCCCAAAGAACATCCAGAACCACGGGCGGCAGCTTCGGCCTTCGCACGAGCCTGCGCGGCAACCTCTTCGTAGTGTTCTGGTTCAAGATCGGTAATGGTTGGATACGTGAAACGCGGAGTCGTGAAAGTGAGATCGGCTTTGATCAGGGCGGCAATGACATCGCCTAAACCATCTGTGGTTGAAACGGTGATCGTTCCTCGTGCCGTGATTGTCGTTTCGTCCACCTTCTTAAAGGTCTTCTCAACTTCTGCAGTTGATTCAGTTGGTGCGCCAACTTTGAAGCTGAGAATCTTCCCAGCCAAAGAATCAACGACTGCTTTAAAGCATTGAATCTGGGATTCAAACTTTTCGTAGGCCCGGTTTCGATCATTAGCTTCGGCCTTAAGCGTTACATCAATTTCAACTTGTGTTGGAGTGCGGTCACGCTTGAGTGATGCGGATACTTCGATGGTGGGAACGTATTTGGGGAAGGTGTCTGTGTATGTCATACCTGTCAAACGACAGTTGAATTACTTTTTATGCGAAAGAAACTGAGAATCTTAAGAATCCACTAAATAAACCGGAACATGTTGGCCGTTCAGAATTGAATCTTCGAGGTCGACCAAGGCGCTAATGCCGTGTAGGCCTGGATTACTTCTCAGACCTACATGAGGTTGCGAAATGAGTTGATCAACAGCTGCCATGAAATCCTGTTTGGACCGATACTTCCCGAAGTCACGATAGCCATGGGGGGAAGTCTTCAAGATTCGGGTCAACTCAGGTCTGAAGGGGCGACGGGTTCTGTACAACGATCGTGCGTTAGCAAGCGCCTCCTCAAGATCATCCCAAGGTTTATTACTCTTCCTCGATTGCAAATATGGATCATCTCCTGATAGCGAATGTGCTGCCGCAAGTTCATCGAGTTTGAGGTAGGCACAATCCACTTGAAAATGGAATAACTCGTGCCTGTAGAGAACCTTGTAAGCGGCACGTAAACAATGCTGCGGAGGTTCCCCAGTTTTCGTAGCAAATTGATAAGTGAGGCCCTTTATCGCACTTCGACGAATGAAGATGCCCCAAATCTGGGCGCTTCGGAAGCTTGTATACCACGCGAGAGTTTCAACTCCGCCTTGCCGGATCCCGCTAAGTGTTTCATCGGCGGTCCAACGATTTTCATCCAACCATCGAGGGTTGGTGATCTCAAATTGTCGTAAAAGGAATTCGTCAATTGGTGGTTCAACTGGCACATAGTCACCGGAAGATGACGCCGCCTCTTGAACATTCCCCCGAACCTGGGAAAAGATCCGTGATTCCATATTTGCCCCTTTGGAGTGGTTGTCAGACTGAAGATTGAGCGATGCGCAACCTATTTGTCAGGATGTCAATGTTGCTGCGGGACGAATCACGACGACTGCTCCGAGTTGAGCTCATTCCAGTTACAGATCTGGACTGCCTTTCAACGTTCTCAACGCTCGAAAAAAGATTCAGCGCTAATGATTGAAGTCCCAAAGTATGTTGCGCAATTCGGCGAGCCGCTTGGTTGAGAGTCGTTCCAGTATCAACGTCAAAAGAGAAAGGTTGATTCGTGGACAAGAATTGAGTGACGTCTTCCTCCGAAGATGTAGTTCGCATAAAGACCCTATTGTCAAAATCTGCCCGTCTTATCCATTGACTCTCGAAACTCACTGACCGCAACGCATCCACCGGTCTAAAAGTAGATTCCCCAACTCTGACGTCCCATTCCAACTGGGCATTGAGAGTGTCAACGAGTTCTTTCGTCCTACGCAATTGACTCCATTGAGTTTGTTCGTTCAACTCTGGAATCTCAGGTAAATCGCTATCAATTCCAATAGATAGCAGTTTCCTGACAATTTCTATTGTCTGGCATCTTCCCCAAGATGAAAATAGAGACTCATTGTTGTGTGGATTTGCAAAGGACATGCGAATCTGCTGACATGCCAAAGCGAGATCTGGCCGTTTTGCGATTCCGCCGAAAATAAGCCTGCATCTATCTAGATCTACATCCAATGTCGGGTCAGCTTGAATGAGTTCCGCAAAGTCGCTAGTACGAGCAACGGTTTGTAAACGTGCAGTCACGTTGGCCATTAGTTGTTTCGCATAGACCTCGGCCCGATTGCTTCTCGGCGCTGATTCGCCAAAATTGCTTTGATGAATTTCAATTCTGCAGGAGTCCCCACTCCAGGGTGTCGAAGCTTGAAATAGAAATAAGTCGTCCTGAGTTTCTGAAGTTGGCTGCAACTGGAGTCGATGAGTTCCCGTGACATCAATGACCGACGCAAAGGTATCCATGTCGTCAAATTCACTGAGGGCGAATATTTCTAAGGATTTCTCATCAGTGCTGACCGTGTACCAGGCTCGATCAACAAAAAGGTGATCTAGGTCAAAGTCTTCGATAAGAATCGCATTTAGCGGCACGGTGGGTCGACGTAAAGCATTCGGAACCGGATATGCCGGAGTATGAGACCCGTCGGTTGACGAGGCGAAAGTTCGCTGATTATTAACAAAACCCAAATTAGGAATGTTGCCACTGAATATGTCAAGGACAGCCTCAGATATTAAGTCAACCGAAAATTCATGATTCGGAGACTCTGCTTTGAAGTAGATGTCTTCAATGATGGGAACGCCACGGTTGGCGGTTTGTCCGATAGCCGTTCGTATCGCCGGGTTGAATTCTCGAATGAACAAGGCCTCTAGCGCATAAAGGTCTGAAAGCTGCACGCTCAGATTTTCGGCCATCGCTAAACGTCCGAATGATTGATCGAGTCGAATGTTCGGTGACACGGTGGCGAATGATTTCAGGAACTGCTCAATGTTTTGTGCAGAAATTGAAGTGATCTCGGCGACGAGTTTGGTTTGCTGCGCACGCCAATTTTGATCGCCTTCTGGCACGATCACTAACAGTTCGTTTAACTGTCCCAGATTCCAGGTGTCAATTCCAAGAACAACATCATGGTCAAGTCGGAGACGGGTCGTTCCTGCAACACCCTCATCACAGAGGACAATTTTGGCGACGCCAGAAGTGTCAATCGCCATGTTTGGGAAATTGTGGTTACTCATGATGGGTCCTCTTCGTTTTCGTCATTTTGCCAACAATTGACATTCTTCTTCAGGAACTCTCGGAGGGAACCTTGAAGGTCGTTGTAGGTCTTCGGTGACAAGCCAGGAATCTTGAGGCAGATGTCCGCTGGTTTATGAACACCCTCTTCCCAAAGATTGATGATTTTAAGGTAGGTTGCGAGATGTTTTGAGTGACAAAGTTTTCTCAGACAATTTCGAATGCGATTTCCCTTGCCTGAGTCACTTATGAGAAATTCAAGCTCGTTATTTGGAGAAGCCTTCTCCAGCCTTTCTGTATCAGCCGTAATTTCTACCTTTGGAATGTATTTAGGCTCTCCTGCCTCAATATCTTCTTCGTTTGCATTTGGATTCAGCTCGGTGCCCGACTTAATTACATCGATGGTCTTATGTTTATAGATGGTCTTAAAAAATCTCAAAAGGTCTTGTTTGGCGGCTTGGTGGCTGGAACTTTGTGAATTCTCAAAAGCTTGCCACAGGCTTCGGATTTGATTGCTCTTGCCATACGCAGTGAAGCAGTACAAATAGACGCGACTGGAAACCTCATCAAAGAGATCATCTCTGTCAATGGGGACCCTCAATTTGAAAATGTTCCACTTTAAATACCTTTTGAGGTCCTCGTCGTTGAAGAGCCAAGTCAAGAAGCGATTTCGTTCAGCTATGAACTCTTCAGAAAGATTCTCAGTGACATCTTCTTCCGACGTTGGATCACGATCCTCTGGAACTTGAGCATCGCTGTTCTCGTCGTTGCCATATTCTTCGTCTTTGCCTGGCATCGAACGTGCTCCTTTTGGGTGCCGACAGTCTCGGACACCTGAGTCGTGTTGGTGGAAACCCCCATATGGAGAGGTTCCGACATGTCTCTTGGTTTTGGGCACGGTTTGATGCATCTGAATAATCACTTCCTGTTCATCTGTCAAACGACAGGAGTAAACAGAAATATGTGATTTCAGCAGAATTTTTCTGCGCCCAATTCCCCCAAGAATTAGTAAACAGTGTGATTTCTAAAATCCCACACTATTTAAGCTCAATTACGAAAATAGTTTAAGTTCCAAGAAAAATCGGCCAAAACGCATATTTTGACCGGACTCCATCGTTTATTGCACGATGACCGATGTTCTTGACGACAGTGATGACGCTTTTGACGATGACGGACTCGACTATGACGATCTGGGAGATATGTCCGACCTAGACGAGGTCCTGATGAAGTTCCTTGATGACGATCCTGATGAGGACCCTGACATGGATTTGTCAGATTTTGACGACGTCGATTTCGAACTGCTGACGGACTTATGGGGGACCCTGCGCCAATGTTTCCTTGACGCCCCAGACCGCCACGATGAACGTCCGCGATTCTTGAGCAATATGACCCTTGAATGTGACGCACTGGCATTTGAGTGCCTTCGCCAACTCATCCCTCATTATGTTGTGGACTTTGATGATGGCCACTTTGGGGCCGATGTCTTGCTCCAAACGCTCTTTTCATTGACGTACGGTGACTGGAGCCAGGCAGCCAAATTACTTCGCCAGGTGAAACTGGTTTCCAAGAGCGAGTTGTATGAGAATCTCGCAACCGGAATCCGCCAGTTGGCGAACCGGGTCGAAATGGACGAAGTTGTGATGAGTCCGCTGATGACGCAGTTGTTGGAGAAGTCCAAAGCAATCGTGAGTAGCAAAACCACGCCGCCGCCAATCATTGGTACTCGCGAGGCTCGAACGAGCGATCCCATTTTGGAAAACGAAAAGTCTCAAGTGATGACACTTCGATCGGTCGATGACATTTTGGCCGAGGTTAACCAATTGCCCGGTTTAGGTGATGTTCGTCTGCGTGTGGAAGCACTGGTTTCAAGTGTCGAAATGTCTCGTCGTCGAGCGAAATTTGGTTTACCTGAGAGTGAATCACCGCCGTTAAACCTTGCACTAGTTGGCCCACCAGGTACTGGAAAGACCACCGTGGCCCGACTGTTAGCCGAACTGTACGCAGCCCTTGGGCTCATTAAGGAACCAAAGATTGTTGAAGGCAGTCGTCAATCAATGGTGGGCATGTGGGTCGGAACTTCAGCGCCACGCACTGCCGACACTGTTCGTGAGGCCATGGGTGGTGTGCTGTTTATTGATGAGGCCTATTCGTTGGGCCACGATAAGTACGGCGAAGAAGCACTTGCTGAATTGGTTCGTCTGATGGAAATGCATCGTGGAAATTTCGCGGTCTTCTTTGCTGGCTACACCGAAGAGATGAAGCAATTCTTTGTCGTCAATCCAGGTTTGGCCTCTCGGGTATCGGAGCAACTTGAGTTCGTTGAGTACACCAATGACGAGTTGTGGTCAATTGTTGATCGCTTTGCCACGATGCGTCATTACTTGATTGATGAAGCGGTGCGACCTGGCGTAGAAGCTTGGTTTGATGAGCAACGTCAACACGCCGGCTTTGGTAATGCACGTGCTGCTCGCAATCTTGTGGATCAGATGATTACGACGCATGCCATTCGCTTGCGCAAAACAGAGTTAACAACAACGGATGAGTTGATTCTGCTCACTGTTGATGACTTGCCCCAAGTTTCTCACCGCGAACAGCGTCCTGCGCTCGGCTACCTCTAAGGAAGAGAACTGTCGTCCCGCTTCTCTCACAAATAAAGTGGCCCATGACCTTCACGAACCGACAAATAACTTGAATCTTTAGATTCTCTGAATTGTGCGACGCCTCCGAATTCACTAACAAGGCGATCACCAAACGTGTCGACTGCCATCGCAATATTTTGACAAAGCAGATTGAAGTCTTCAACGTCCATTGTGAGAGCCAGACAATTTCCCTCCATAAGGATTTGCCCATTCACCCAAAGTGCTCGAAGAAAAACTAGACGAGAGTTGATTGTGTTAAGGACATCAAGTAGTTCGGGGACTTTTGCGACCTGGTCACTGATAATCGCAAAGACGCGACAAATGGGTTGATCGTCTCCATCAATTCGCGCCCAAAAGGTTGCACCCTTGATATGTAGTGAATAGTCGCCTTCAGAATCAGGAGCCGCCTTAGTAACTCCAGTCAGATTCTCAATCAGTGTTTCAAGATGAGACATTGCAATGTCTGTTTGAAGACTCATACCTACATAATTGTTGATTGACAAAGTCCCACTACCATTGGAGGAATGGGCATGCTCTATGCGGGTCGACACGAGTCCATGTCAATGATGTTGATTCTGTTCTCATCAAGGGCCTTAACGACTGCCGGGTCTGCGGTTGTAGCGATGATTTGGCAAATTCGCGATGCCTTCTTCATGACTTTGGCCATCAAGTGCTGATAGTCATCACTCAAGCTTTGGGGAAGATCATCAATGATGATCGGTAGACGGTTTTGCTTCTGGCGATTCATAATGATGAGTTGGAGTAGGCGAAATGTAAAGTTGACCAACATCCGGTTGCTGTCTCCACACTTCCTTAATGCGTGATCTAGTTCCTGGGCATCCTTGACCGAGTGCACAATTTTGCCGAAGACGTTTGTCGGCGGGCATATTTCTCGAAGTAACTCCAATGTCTCCGCAACAACGAATTCATTTTGCGCTTCGCTTTGAGGATTTTCTGAAAGTTTCAATTCCTCAAGAATTGAAACTTCGTGTAGTTGCTCAACATTGAGGACGTTCTCGTGTTGAAAGAGTTCGTAATAGCGGCGGAGTTTGGTTTCATAACTATAAAGAGATATTCGTTTTCCTTCTTTGTTTTCAAAGAGGAGGCCGTCGGACAACTGCATGGGATCTCTTCGGAGGGGACTATCCAGCAGATGGCGTGAGTCGTACAGAGTCCCACCTTCGGTCATGTCCAACATTCCTACAATTGAAGGATGATTGAAAACTGTAAATGTCAAGGTGCACTCAAAGAGAGAGCACTCACGAAAGACAAAGTTGCTTGTGAGGCCACTCGGTGGACTTGTAATCATCCAAGAAATCACTTCCATCAAGGAAGTTTTCCCCGACTCATTCGGTCCATGGAAGACATCAATTGATCCTGACATCCCATGAACATCAAAATGTTCAAAGTGCTCAAAGACCAACGTGTTAATTGCAATAACTGACAGTCGCTTGAAGCGGTCTTCATTGCGAGTTTCGTCTGTAAAGATGTTCGACATATTTTCACGCTTTTTCGTTGTTCGTATCGGGACATCTGTTCTTTAAACATTGTGGGGTTGAAGTCTTTACTAGCAAATGATAAAACCACCAGAGTGCATCAGAAATTCAGCGAAGTGCTGCACGTTGTCCTCCGAAAAGTAGTAGTTAGCTTCCCACGGAACCATCTGACCGGTGGCTGAGCAGACGTCACACCATCCATGAGTGCGCCCAACAAATATCGCAACCTCCTCTTTGAGACTCATCCTGTGATAAGCGAGTCTTCTTCCTTTTTCATCCCTTCTGGTGCCGGTGCCCTGACAATATTCACAACTTCGAAGTGGAATTTGACTAACGCGTTCTCGAAACTCCACTTCGTATTTCTTTGCTTTACCTGTCACAACATCATGGATTAATCTAAGTCCAAGACGACGTGCACTGGCTTTGTCAAGTCCATCGCCGTTACTTGAGTGTCCGTAGTCAACAGCTCCAGCGATGTCCTCGTGGAGTTGCAGGCAGTAATCCCAAAGCGGATGCCACCACCATGGCGTGTTTTGGAAGATTTCACCAAGTTCACCAGTGGCCTCAATACCGAATACATCAAAAGTCGTTTGAGTCATAGGTTGTAGTCCTGTCCGTATTCAGTGTCGGCGTAGGTATATGACGTCCCGAGTATTTGCTGATGAATTGAGTTGAACTCCTTCCGATTTGAAATTTGTTGGCGATCATATTCAATCGCAGTATCGAGATGCGATAACTGAAGACGATCTGACGTGGGCCACAAGACATGTTTAAAGACCACAATCGATTCAATGTCTTCGTCTGAGAGATTGCGCGGATTGGCAAGGTGGCTCAAATCATCAACACTCAGGGCAGTGAGGTCAAGAGCGAAAACCTCACCAACTCGGTACATTTTCGCGGCGAGGGTTCCGCCAGGCTTTTGATTCCGGGTGTCGCTGCGGTCTCGGAAAACCAGCCCGTAACTTGGGTGGTAATCAACCGACCAAGGTGTGATGTATGTGAATTCCCCAGACGCCATGTGAATGGCGGTTGAGTGGTTGAAATACTCAGTGATTATGTGGGGGATCTGGTTTGGGGGTTGGGAGATGTCGCTTTTCATGTTCATGGATATGAAACGACAGGCAACTGAGAAAATATGTGTTTTTGATACAAAATTTCTCGTAACAGATCCTGACCTCGGCAGTTGTGCCCAGCCTGTTACGCCAAGAGGGCCGCAGCCATCACTATGAACACGATGGGGAAAGAGACCGCAAAGATTGCGACTCCAAACATGATCGCAATTGCAAAAAACGTCCAGGCCAGACAACTTTTCAAGGGATTAACCTGACTTCCGATAGTGAGAACCTCATTAGAACCAGTCCCTTTCGTTGTTTTCATGTTCAGTGGAATTCCATACCAAAGCGGGCGGCACCGACTCCCCGGGAATAAGTCGCAACTGTTCTTCGGTCGCTGTCGCTAGATCGAAATTCTTCAACACATACTCAGACTGATTCTTGACGATCTCATTCAGCAACTTTCGCATCTCGCGTCCGTTGGCAAAACTGTGCGGCCGCGGCATGGGCAAAGCCTTGATGTAATTACTTACCGCCACAAACGCCTCGGGGCTGAGTTCGTAATCGTTATTCGCGATCATCTCTAAGAAGATCTCTTCAAGTTCTTTGTCGTCGTAATCATCAAAGATGACTGTGTTATCAAAACGTGACCGCAACCCCGGGTTTGACCGCAGTAATTTGTTCATCTCGTCTGGGTAACCAGCCATCACCAAAGCCACTCGACCACGATTGTTTTCCATAAAGGTCAACAACGTGGCAACAGCTTCGGGGCCGTAGTCGGTATCCATACCTTCGCTGATTAATGTGTATGCCTCGTCAATAAACAGAACTCCATCAAGTGCGAGCTTGCAAATGCGGCGCGTCTTCACCGCCGATGAACCAACGAAGGCTCCCACTAGTCCGCTGCGTTCGGTTTCAACAACATGACCGCTCTTCAAGAGACCGATTGATTTATAGAGTTCGCCAAGTAGTCGGGCGACCGTTGTTTTGCCGGTTCCAGGGTTACCCACAAAAACCAGATGCGGTGATAACTGTTCACCACGCATAAACAATTCGCGTCGGCGCACAGCAACTTGTTGCGCTGCCACAATCTGTCGAATCTCTTTCTTCACGTCGGGTAGGCCAACGAGTTGGTCGAGTTCGGCCAAGATTTCTTCTGTTGAAAGATTGCGAACCTGATGAACGACGTCGTATTCGGCAGTCATGTGGTCGTATTCAAAGGCGTTGTCTGGTTTGTAGTGCTGAGCAGAACCTTGACCTGAATCGTTTCCAGATGTGGCCCGTGGTGCAACGAGACCGCTGTAGCGATCGTTGAAGCAATGGCGAAAATCGTGTGCAATCTGGCGCATGCTGTTCAAGATGCGACGAAGTTGCGATTTGTACATCGTGTCTGCCGATGTGGAAAACGAAAAGTAGAGGTCGTTGAATTCGGGGTTGTGCTCGTTGCGCTTGAGACTGTTGCTCATACGAGTCCTCTTATCGAGGTGGTACCTACGTGCCCAATCAAGTTCATTAGCCGCAGACTTTGTGGGCGCAACGAAAATATCGATGGTGAGCATGACCTCGGATTTGCCTTCGATCTCGCTGATGCGGATGCGATAGGTCTCGTTCATAAAGACGAACTTGAGGCGTTGACCCAGTTCGAGCGAGCCTCGTTGGGAATTACTGCTCAGATCAACGACGTAACCACGAATCTTGGCGGCGTTCTGGTCGACATTCACGAGTGATTCCCACCTTATGGTCAGGGCCTTGGGGGCCAATTGAGTTTGTTCATAGGGGTAACGAACAAACCACACCATTTTGTGCAGTGGGTGGGAGAATTTTCGAAAACACTCTGATCAGGGGTTTTGTCCTTTGGCGTCTCCAAAAGGCTCCATTTTTAAAATATGTATAGTGCGTCTCCCCAATACCAACTTAAGGAGACTCATTTGACCCTCGAAACCACGCTCATCAGCCATTTCGCCCACTTCGGCCAAGTGCTTGAAGTGAACTCACTTCGACGCCCTGACCCGATGCGATTTGTCCCTCAATCAACTCTTGATGGTGAGGACGAGACCCCGGTTCTTCTGAAGGTCTCGCTGATGTCCCGGGACTCACGCGCCCCGATGTTGCTGATCGAAACCGAAATGTGGCGGGCTTCGGGTCTGGTGAAGCCGGCTGACATTGCGAAGGTAGTTGCTCGTCGTGCGACTTTTCCGCAGATCGGCAAAATGAATGTGCGCACTGTTCCGCTTGGCCACAAGACCGAAATTCTGGCCAAGGTTGAACACATCATTCCGGCGCGTGGATTAGCTCGCGAGTCAATTGAGGTTGTTATTGAAGCCATGGCTCGCGCTCACCGTCGCATGGTTTCAGATATTTCGAAAGCGATTCGTGATCAACAGGAAGCAGTGGCCAAAGTTGAAAAGGCACGTCAAATAGGTCTTGAGGCTGTGATGGATGAGATGAAGATGTTGGTTGGGCTTCGTCCGGTGAAGACCATGATTCGTCAACTTGCCGTTCAACAACAAGTTGTTGCTCAACGTGCTGCCTTTGGATTGGAAAGTCCAATGGTGTCGCCACATTTGGTTTTCACGGGCAATCCAGGAACCGGCAAGACAACTGTCGCTCGTCACATTGGTCAGATGTATAAGTCTCTCGGTCTGTTATCGAGTGGCCATGTGGTTGAAGCTGATCGCAGTTCTTTAGTGGCCGCATATCTTGGGCAAACTGCAATGAAGACTGAAGAATTGTGCAAGAAAGCCTTGGGTGGAGTCTTGTTTATTGACGAGGCCTATTCGCTTGATGTTGTTGGACGAGACTACGGAAGCGAAGCGATTGAGACCATTTTGACATTTATGGAAAACAATCGTGGAAACATTGCGGTGATTGTCGCGGGATACCCAGTTGAGATGGAACGTTTCCTTTCGTCTAACCCCGGGTTGCGTAGTCGCTTTGATATGACGCTTCATTTTCCTGACTATTCGGACAATGAGTTGTTTGAAATCTTGTTCAACTTGTTTGCTGACAATTCGTACGGAATGTCTCCAGAGGTGATCGGTGCACTGCAAGATGTGGTGACTCGGTTGCCGCGTGGTGGCGCGTTCGGAAATGCGCGTGATGTCCGCAAGTTGTTTACGGCGATTCTGTTTGAACATGCAGCACGGGTGTCGCGTTTCAGCAGTCCGACCCGTGAGCAATTAGTGCAGATACATGTGCGAGATATCGAACGGGCCTTGCCACAGCCGAAGTTGGTGCCGGCCGTTAAGGACGACTTTGTCAGCCTTGGGTATTTGTAAAAGGGGCATTGTCTGCTGAAGCAAACAACGCCCCTTTTGTTGAACTACTTCACTTGAGTTGCTTTAGGTAATGCAAGAATCAGGATTCCGAGAATCGTAATGGCAAGGCCGGAAAGACATCCGAGCCAAAGTCCGATTCCCATAGAACCGATCTCGTCTTCGTAGATAAGTATGTTGTCCAGTGCTGAATACGTGGCCCCACCTGCACCAAGCACTGCAATTCCCGCGATTAAGGACAAAATACCAAGAGCAACTCGATTCGAGTTTGTTCCATTATTCATGTTGACGATTATGACTAAAGCACAAATCGCGGCGACAATTGACCCTAAGACAATCCAAGTGGGACCAGCGGAGAATTCGCCGTAGTCACGAAGAATTTCGGGAGCATCCCAGCCTTTAAGACTTTCTTCATAATAAGGAATAGTGAGAAACGGCAAGAAGGTACCGATAATCCCCAGTGCAGCAAACACCAACAAAGTGATGGCGACTCCAAGCGACTTTGAAGTAGGTGCGGAGTTTGGTTGAGCAGGGGCCTGCCATGGAGCCGAGCCGTACGCCGGTTGTGGGGTGCTTTGGTACAAGGGTTGTTGCCCAGAGTTCATCTCTGCAGCAGTCGGTCGAGGCGGAGCACTTGCCGTAGGGGCTCCACAACTTGGGCAGAATCGACCTTGCCCGACGTCTGTTCCGCACGATCCACAAAAACTCATATTGCCCCCATTTGTCCAATAATTAAAAGTCAAAGTAACCAATTAGAGTCCATAAGTAAAGAACTATTAGACCTAATTCTGATATTCACTTCGTTAAATCTCTGGGACAACCTATGGATCAATCACAAATAAGGGGATTTTCCCAGGTTGCCAGTCTCGGTAGGCGTGGCAAACGGTCGATATATCGAGCCCTTGACGAGCACGATGACGAAATCGTCTTGATGTTGTTTGATTCGGAGAACAACGAAGATTCTGAGAATCGGAAATTCCAATGGCTAGGAGAACAACTCGCTTCCAAGCCAATTCGGCACTTCGTTTCTCTGGTGAGATGGGAAAACTATGAGGGCCAAAGGCTTGTGGCATTCAAAGTGCCGCAGGGCACTGAATTGCCGCGAATCACATCCGATGCAAATGGAATATCTGCTGAATTTGGATTCCTCCTCATAAAGGCCTTGATCCAATATTGCTCCGATCACCACGAAATTGGTCTCAACCTCGGAGAACTCAACATTGATCAAATAGTGATCACGCGTCAAGGACCTATCGTTATACCTGACTTTGAGTTTTACCTCAATCAAATTTCGGAATCTCCTGATTATGACTCGGAACTTGATGTGTATTGGAGTAACCCAGGCTTGCGTCATCGTAATAACTACGAGGACATAGCAAACCTAGGAAGTGTGATTACGTTTTTAGTCAGCCAAATTCACGACAAAAATAGTTTGAATTCTCTGTTCAGCAACGGGTCAAATCAACTTGACTCTTTTCTTGAAACAGTCATTTCAAAAATGCTGAACGAGAATCCACTTTTGCGACCAAGTGCTTTGAGTCTTGTCGATGAGTTCAAAACCTATGTGCCGCAACGCAAAGACGTACCAATTTCTCAAATCAAAACGATTAGGGAAGAGGACGCCTTAGGCGCAGATGAATTCGAATCATTCCGAAAAATTGGAAGAAATCTTGCTATGAACTTTCAATCTCGTTGGGCTGATAAACGACAACGGTTCACATTTGTAGGAATCTCGTTGTCATTATGCGTGGTTGCAATAGTGATCGCTGCATTTTTGAATCATCGTGATCCAAACACCGAACGAAATGTTCCATCAACGGAGAACGCTGCAGAAGTATCCGTCACTATGCCTTTGGAAAATACCATCATCCCAGAAACATCAATTGTTGAAAGTCAATTAGAGCTGGCTAAGGCAAATTGGTATTTCCTGAAACAGGATTTCTTGTGGTCCTTTAGTCTGGAGCCAATTGCTGTTGGAAATGCCGTGTATGCAATAGCGAGTAACCAAGATCTTTTCCCAGAAACGGCGCCAGCCGATAAATACACGAATATGGTGCTCGCTCAATGGACTGGGCAAAGTTGGGTGGCAATTCAGAACACCGCGCTTAAGAATGACGCTCCGGGCCTTCTTAATATGATGAGTTCTCCAAGTGGCGAACCAATCTTCCTCTACACACGTTGCTGTGTAGGCCATCCAACAGAAGCTTTGCAGACCGTCCCCGTGAATCGTGTTCTTACGATACGAAAAGGGCAGCTTTACGATTTGCTGAACGATGAGAATCTTGTTGCGACAAATAGACCGGCTTATGACGTTTCATTTCGAGAAAATTCGTTGACAGGATCAATATGTGTGGATGCTTCGAGTAGTTCGTCAGATTTCGGGCCAGCTGGATCTTGTATGAGAACTCGTCAAATTACCGTCTATCTCAACAGTGACGGATCAGAAAGAATTGAACAACAGGATCTGACACATGAAGTAGCAACGCCAATACCCTCGGTTCCGGTAAATACAAATCTTGAAGAGTTCTCTTGCAACGGCTCATGGATAACGATCGTCGCTGCCGTGACCGAAGAAACGGCTCAAATCGGCGTCGATCAAAATCCTGGTTCACAATCGTTGGCTGCAACCACATGCCCTTCCTTAACTCAGAAGTTCTCTAGTGGACCTTTCACGGGCCAAGTCATATATCTCATTGTTTATGGCCCGTATTTTGATCACCAGTCAGGATCCGCGAAGTGCCGGGAGTTAGGTAAGGAAACAAAAAGCGAATGTTATGTAAAGTCCTTAAGTAATAACCCGGCTGACGGAAATGTTGGATACGGCCCAAACGATTAGGCGATGTATGACAAATTATGATCCACAGGCCCCGAGGCCTCGGCCAAGACTGACTACCGATGGTCGGCCGTATGTACCACCGATGAATGTTGCGGCTTCGCCCGAAGCATCTCAGGTACACCAAAATAGTCCGCTTCAGTCAACCACGATTATTCAGAGCTCAGAAAAACCAAACCAAAACCCCTGGATTCGAGCAGGGGTTATTTCGGCCCTAGTTTTAGGGGCGTTTGCAACCTTTATAGTTATCAACAATTCATCATCTCAACGAAAAATTGACGTGACGTTCAATCTGACATTTAGAGATGATTTAACGTGTGACGAGATCGCAAATTCGCTATACAGCGACTTTCTCACTCAACCTGCTGAGGTTTATGACAACAGTGAGAATCTCTTAGGTTCGGGAGTCATGGACGCGGGCGAAATCATTGGTGGTGAATGTGTCTTTTCCTCTAAATTTCAAATTAAGGGATCCGAAGATGGTGCATATCGAGCATCTGCCGGAAATTCGGAACGCGGACTAATCAATTTTCTAGAAGATGATGTGGTTGAAGATCGTCTACTCATTGACCTGTGGTGTTGCACCGAATACTCCGACGGGGGCGCGGATATTCCCGCATGCAGCGGTAAGGAAAACGGTGGTGACAGTTTGGGTGGGTCAGCCAATGGTTGTTAACAGAGAGTGAGAAACCGTTTCCATGGGAATAATTGAGACTTTTCGGCAAGGTTCCAGTCCGATGCAGCCAGTCCAGGCTGCTGATTACTTATGTGCAATGGCGTCTCAATGGCAAATGAGGGTTCAACGAATATCTGCGACGCAAGTAAGAGTTCTTCGAGGTTCGCAGGTTGCCCTTCGTTTGAAAGGTGCGATGTTTACCAGCATTGACGAAATGCCCGTTGAGGTTCAGGTCTTTTTTCAAGGGGCAGGTCACGGTTCAGTCATTCATATCCGAGGTGCCGATGACTTGCAGTTCGGCCTTCGAATCGGCATGCGTACCAAATACACAAATGCGGTTAATGATTTTGCTGATCGGATCATGTGGGGGATCACCTCAGCGATTCCAACGGGACAACAACCGTCGGCGGCTGCTCAATTGAGCGCAACTTGCGTCCGAGGACATGGAATGAACGGCCAAGGAAGTTTTTGTTCAGAATGCGGTTCACCACGATCATGACTCTCAAAGTTTGCGACTCAACTGGCGGTCTTGTTCGCAGTGGTGATCCTGTTCATCAAAGAACTCTGGGAATAGTTAGCGCTGCCACAGTTGGTGCTGGGACGCTTGGTTTCGCACTTTCAAAAACCGTCGACGCGTCGTGCCCTTTTCGGACTTTCGGATTTGCCTGCCCGGGTTGTGGATGTAGCAGAGCGGTTGAATCACTATTTAGGCATGGACCTATTGAGATGTTTCGTGACCAACCTACGGCAACTGCCTTTTTGGTTTTCGTAGGCTTTGCTCTCATCTGGTCCGTAGTTGGCTATTTATATAGGAGCCGGGCAATCTTGCTATTTGCTAAATATTCATACTTTGTTTTGGGGCTCCTACTTCTGTCGGCCTCTACTAATTGGATATATCAAATAGCAAAATCCTGATGAGCTGCACGAGAGGAAAGCCGTCTTCTTTTCAGCAAAAGTTATATAGTGCTCTCCAGGTGATTTGAGATGGGGAGTTATGGCTTTTTGTGCTTATTGCGGGGCTGACAAAAGAACTTTAAACGTCTGTCCTAGCTGTGGAGTCGGACCAGATGGTCCCCAAAATCAACCCCGGCCTGCAAGTCCCCCGCCTCCGCCGGCTTATCAGCAACCGGCTTATCAGCAACCCGTCTATCAACAGCCCGTATACCAGCAACCCATGTACCAGCAGCCGATGTATCAACCGGCGCCTCGAACAAATGGTTTTGCGATCGCCTCATTCGTCTGCTCGTTGCTATGTATCAATATTCTCGGAATCATTTTTGGACACGTGGCCATTTCTCAAATCAATAGAACTAACGAAGGCGGTAAGGGACTCGCCATTACTGGGTTAATTCTTGGCTATTTGAGTTTGGTTGGCTGGATAATTATTTACGCTTCAGCAGCAGGATCGAGTTACTGATATGGCCTTTTGTACGAACTGTGGAACCAATGTCGGAACGTCAATTCGTTTCTGTACGAATTGCGGAACGCCGCAAGATGCGAGTGCTCCCGCCAATGCACCGCTATTGGAATTTGGTGAACAGGCCAGAGTGCCACAACAGCAGTCAATGAATTTCAGCGCACCAGTAATGGCTCCAGCATCGTCAACCAACAAACAATTCATTTTGATGTTGTGCATCGCGCAGATAGCCGCGCCACTGATTTATGTATTGGCCGAGACAACCGACGGAATCAGTTTTGAAAAGGTCAAATACTTCTACATTCCATACTTATTGGCATCGGTTCTAGGATTTTCTCCATCTGTTGTTTTAGCTTTCATTCCAAAATTTCAAGATGATGTTCAAGCAAAATTGTTTGCCGCGATGGCTTCATTGGTTCTTGGAATCCAAGGATTGGTCTTCCTCACTGATGGGGTTGATTGGGTTTCTGGGTTCCCCAAGTTTCTCACCTACCTATCAATAATTGCCTCTGTTTCGGGCGTTGCCTTGGCGGTACTTTTAGTTCTAGATCTCAAGATCAATAAATCAATGCTGGCGGCAGTCTCTGAACGGTGGCGAGCCGTGCCTGCTTTCCTCGCCGTCCTTCTATTGTTCTTGGAATCTCCCGGCATGGTGATAGACGACAATAAGCCTTTTCTGTCACTGATCCTTTTCCCAGCGATGATTGGTGCTTGTCTACTGCAAGAGAAATATCGTCAAGGAGCAGCAGCTGGGCTGGGGATCGTCATTATCGGTTTGATAGTTGGACGAGTGGCTTTCAAGATTTTGAGTAGCTACAGCGATGGATCTTTTATCTCGATTCCTTCATTCCTTGCACTTGGATGCTGCTTGGCAGTGATCGCACCGAATTCGATGTTTCAGCAAAAACAAGCCTCAATACCTCGCTAAAGATCAATACAAACTCAACAAAGGAAAATCAAATGGCATTTTGCGCTTCATGTGGATCAGCTACGAACGGAACTGGATTTTGTGGCAACTGTGGTGCGGCAATCGGCGGTGCACCGGTGACGCAGATGCAGTATCAAAATCAGCCCATGGCTTATGGTGCACCAGTTGATAATAAGAAAGTGACGGCTGGTGTCTGTGCCCTGTTACTTGGCGGTTTAGGAATTCATAAGTTCATTCTTGGATACAAGAATGAGGGAATCATTCAGATCGTGATCACGATTTTCACGTGTGGAATCGGCGGCATCATCCCCTTTATTGAGGGCATCATCTATTTAACGAAAAGCGACCAAGAGTTCTACAACACCTATCAGGTGAATAGAAAACCTTGGTTCTA
>Ga0315909_10001768_pt1 | contig 28554 bp, 37 predicted proteins | sample LakEriMetagenome_11_FD_203527 | JGI IMG/M metagenome (GOLD analysis project Ga0315909, IMG submission 203527) | Freshwater fungal communities from buoy surface, Lake Erie, Ohio, United States - Buoy 2 MA125 | ecosystem: Environmental > Aquatic > Freshwater > Lake | place: USA: Lake Erie, Ohio... | reverse complement strand
GATGTAGCATATCCACCCCTGTCTAAAGCATTTATCCAATCTACCCAAGTTCCATCACTAATGTATCCTACATAATGACTTGGATTATTAGGTGTTCCCACCATAAATAAACTATGATATCTAAAAGAATGCCATATACTTTTAAACTTTACATATTTACAATGAGTAACTTCACAATCGGAGTAAAGCTTAATCCAATTTTTAGAAAATGCTAGATTGTGCCAATCGTCAATTCTACTTGGAACATTATCTCCAAAGTATCTTATTCCGAATGGATTTTTATTTTCGATAACTAAATTAGAACCTTCAGGATTCTGTATACTAAATCCTCCTTCTAATAAGAATTGAGCCATTTTAACCGAAGCAGGAAATCCATACTTAGTTTGCTCATTAACAGCTATATATGCATATTTTTCTATATACATAGCTTGTACAGAATCTATTTGATAGGCTAATGTCTTAATAACATACAGGTCATCATCTAAATCCATGTAATCTCCTACTAATGTAGAATCTACCGAGCTCTCAATATTACGTTGAGAACTCATGTTAAGCCTTTCGCTTACTTCATGTGTGTACAGCATATGTGTACCAATACCTAGTATATAGGTTATGGGTAACACTATGATATATCCATATATGTACTTACTCATAAATGATTTTATTGAATACTTATGCAAATATATGTACTAATATTTACAGTATCAAGTATTTTTTAATTTTTTTTCATAAAATTTTTCAAAAAACAGAATAAACACTTCTTAGCTTTGGGTTTTGGAACTTCTGCGGGGATTTCTTCACCTAAAATACTCTTTGTTGGATTGATTATTCCATATCCTGATTTAATATCAAAGTTGGGTCTTTCGATATCTATTACAGATTCTATAATGCTGCTGTAAGTTACTACAATTCCTGACTGTTTCATCAAAGCTATGCAACCGCTTACGAATGGTGCAGCCATTGAAGTTCCTGAGAGTACTGCGTATGAACCATCTAAGTATGTGCTAAGGATTTCTGCTCCCGGTGCGACTATATCTAATTCCTGACCATATGTCGTAAAATAAGCAACCTTCATATTCTCATCCGTTGCTCCCACCGATATACAAGAATCATATGCAGCAGGGAAATAATTCTCTTGTAAACCACTATTTCCACTTGCAACAACTACTATGATACCTTGTTGTTGAGCCTTCTTGCAAAGTTTTTCTAAACCGCTAACTTGAGATGGTGTGCCTAACGACATATTGATTATATCCATCTTATCATCTATGGCTGTTTTTAAAGCATCTATGACACCTTTTATACTTCCACTTGTACCATCTAATGCTTTATATATATGTATCTCTGCATCAGGTGCTATACCTAGTACGCCATAGCTGTTTCCTTGTGCTGCTATAATACCTGCCACGTGTGTTCCATGCCCTGAAGTATCTTCACAACTATTTGATTCCGTAAAGTTTTTAGAGCTTGAAATTTTCAAATCAGGATGGTTTAAATCGCATCCCGAATCTATGATACCAATCTTCACACCTTTTCCTGTGAATCCTTTTTTATGTAAACTCTCAATATTTAACTTTACCAATCCCCATCCTATATTTTGACTAAAAGTCATCATAGGATTTAAATCGTTAACTATATGTGGTGGTACGATTACATTTTTTGCCATTGTGTATTGTTTTTGTCTACCTATAAATATGCTATATATAAACAAAAAGTGAATCCCCTAAGAGATTCACTAAGCAACATCATGTAATGTAGGTACTATTTTTTGTAGGGAAATGCTTTATTTAATGCTTCTTTCCTCTTATTGCATCCGCAATCTTCTTTACCCATTACTTTTGCTACATTTTCAGCTACCTTATCGATACCTGTAGCTTTTGTAAGTTTCGCTATGGTATCTCCTAAACCTTTTGATTTTTCACTCATGATTTTATAGATTATAATTAATTAAATTTTCCATTTGGACGCATATCCTAAATCAACTAATTCAGTATTTACCTCCAAACCTGATTTTAATATAACAGTTGCTAAACATCTACCGAAAGAATCAATCTTTTTCGAATGTATATAGAATACTCCTTCAGGATTTTCATTTAATATAATATGTTTCAATGCCTCTGTAGATTCAACAGCATGTGCTTTCTCAAGTAAATCTTTAGTTTTTAATTCAGGAGCATCTATATCTTGTAATCTTAGTATAGATTTTTTCAAAATATTAAAACCCAAATCTATATTACATTCAAGAGTATCACCATCTATAATCCTTATTAAGTTACATTTATACATATATAAATAAAAATCCATATAATTTAAGTTTATTTTAACAACCTTTTATTTTCTATCTCTAAGTACTCTAGTCTTACTTTGTACTCAGCTAATTGAGTTTTCAACTCCGTTATCTGTCTCTGAAGTTCCTCCTTCTCCAACTCTTTTTCAGTTAACTTCTTTTCCAAGTTATTAACTCGCTCTCTTAAGTCTTCTCTAAATAAAACATTTTCTTTCGTATTATGTTCACTTAGTTTATATCTTAACTTCAACTTAGATTCGTAAAATTTCCAAGCACCCGCTGAACCTGCTACAGTAATCAATGTTATAATCACTGTTGATATACTATCATTAATCATTAGTTATTCTTTTTTAGTAGTCTCATTAATTTTGAAACTTCCTCTCTACTGCATCTCCATGTAATCCAAAACAATGCAATCAACTCTGAAACATATACAAAATGCAATTGTGTATTATATATGTTTTCTCTTAGAGATATGAACAGTATGGTTAATATTACTATAAATGATATGTTAGCACTCCATTTTCTAAGGGATATCATATTAAATAAATTTCCTATCAGCAAACCTATAGAAGATATCACACCTATATAATAATAATAACTATGAATATTGATATTAGGGACACAGAACATAGATTGTGTAGGATAGCATAGTTGAGCTAGTAGTATAAAACATAGTATGATTTCGAGAGGCTCACTATCACCATACATTATAATTTCTTTAAGTCTAATCATACTAATCGAATTCTTTTGATATTGATTGTTTATAAGCATTCCAAATACTCCTGCTTCTTTTCAGTTTCTTTTTCTTATCAGGGTCTTTAGTTCTAGTTAGAGTTCCATCTAATCTATTAATCATAAATTGTGCTGCTCTAATCTTATGAGCATTATTATCTAATTTATTTAATCTTTTAATGCTGTTATGAGACTCCGTAGAGTCCTTAAAACCTATATCGATACTTTCAGTATCAGACGGATTATTGTATAAGTCTATCTGTTTATCTGATAAACCTTTTTTCTTAAGTTCAGCCTCATCTTTGCCTTTGTCTTCCTCTGCTTCAGGTACTTCCAAAAATTGAAATACTCTATCCATATCAAAAGTTTTACCTAAGATATTTCCCATATCTTTTCTATTGGAATCCGATAGGTTTATGACTAGACAAGGGCCTATTAAACCATTATTCTGTACAATGTCTATTGCTGCTATGGTAACGTCTTCTAAATCAAAGGGGAAGTATTTATTCTTGTATTGAATCACATAGGCAGGTCTAAGATTTTTACTATTAGATAATGCATCTATCGCACTTTTTTTAACTACTTTTTTAGGAGGATACAAGTTAGATATTCGAATGTGTTTTTTCTCTCCTTTGGAAGTGAAATAGGGTTCTATTTTCTCTCTACGACCTTTTATATTATATTTATTTTTTAAATGTATTTTTAGGGCTAACCAAGAATCTACATGAATTTGTTTCCATTCATGCGGAATTGATTTAAAACCCTTGGGCATATTATCCAATCTGACAGTATCAGTTGGTATTTTACTAATATTCTTTTCGAATACGTCTTCATCATCTACATCCTCATGTATCTTATATCTCATACTATTACTATTACTATTATAAATATAATACAATATGTGATAAACTACTCAGCCTCGATATTTTTATCGTTAGGTATTTGACTATCTTGTATCTTAGCTAACAATTCCTGTTTACTATCTTCTAAATTTTGGAGAATCATCTTGTGCAATTCTAAATTATATGAAACAATTCCTAATTGTCTATATAACTCATCTAAATCTTCTTTCATATGTTATCAGGTATTATGACTCGTTTACCAACAACATTGTCCACTGTTAAATAATAACAATTGTAACAAAGTAATTGTAAATTATCTAATTTATGATTTGTTTTATCCCCATCTTTCCAATCCATTAGTAATGGGATACTATAATCTAAAACTCTTCGCTCACAGAATCCACATCTTTCGCACTGTTCTTCTAATATAGATTCTCTAACTAATCTATCTTTTAATTTCTTATATGGGTAATCAGGACAGTACCCTGCAATTACTTCTTTCAATCTTTTATAGGCAGTAGGTCTCATAGAACCTTTAGAAATACCAACGCCCTCTCTATTCATATGAATCTCAAATAGACTTTTCCCACTACTACTATCTATATAGTATGAAGAATACTTTTTATAGGTATTGTAAGCAACATTCAAAAAAGCAGCTGCTGCCTTATTTGATTTTGTATTAGCCATGGCATACCTAATCATTTTTTCGGGTATGTCTATCCTATGTCCAATTTTTGGTTTCATATATTATAATCTTATTTTCAATATTACATTTACTCAGTATTTTTGAAATGTATTTTAAATCATCCTCGCTTTTATTATTGTACATCGTTGTCTTACCCCCTATTCTCATAAGTATGTAAATCTGCTCTATTTGAGTTTCAGGTATACTGAAATTACTCATAATACAGTTAGAAAAATATTCATAAGATTGAGTTTTATCATAATATAATTCTATACATCCTTTAGCTATTTCCTCCATACTAATGTATTATATATAATTTCGTATATTTTTAAAGGTATATAATAAATGTGATTGTACATATTGGCATACAAGTAACTACCACTATCAAAATCAACATCGTATAATATACAATAAGGTTTTGCTTGTGCAGATACTTTAATATATTTTAATTTCTTAATAATTGTTACTTGACTCATATTGTTTTTGTATAGATAATTTTAAATCGTAGATATCATTGCACTTTCCGTATTCCTCCAACATTTCTAGTATTTTTATTACGTTATCTAAAAATAGTATCTTATCGGAATGGTTGAACGTTACGGGCCATTCAATATCCTTGGAATCTTTACACAATATATTATACATATCGTCTGAAACTATATGTCTTAAAACATTTATATTATCCATAATTATATATTTACTGTTATACCCATCTCATTAAATATTCTATGCTTTGCTTCAGATACCAATATGTTCTTTACTAATGAACTTTCACTTTTTGAATTTTCTAATAGTTCATTATAATGTTTTTCCATGGATTGTAATATAGCATCCCCATCGAAACCTGAATTAGATTCCATCCAATCTATAATTGTAGGTAAATATTCTAATTTTTTAAACTGCACTCCCTCATTTATATTTTTTTCAATGTAGTTACTTGCAATTAAAGAACCTCTAACTAATTTTTCTAAATTTTTTAAATTTTCAGAATTCATATTCTATCTTATTTTTTTTTGTTAAAGAATTTTTCGGAAGCAATTGAACCTAATCCTCCCAAAAGTAAAATTAGTAATCCATCGAATATAAATTCAGATACTTTATAATCTGTAAATATATCCAAAATGACTATTCCGTACATTAACATCATAGCCGAGAATGTAACAATTCTTCTCATAGACGTTTGACCATCGTCATTTTTAACAGCTTCGCTTAGTATGTTCAATCTCATAGGTTTATTATTCATATATGTGTGGATTATTTTTTCCGTAAACTCTTATCAATACACCTGCTATAGCATTAGCTTGATTTTCATGAGTAGACCCATCGTTACCTGACTTAGCGTGGAGCATTCCTGATAAGTTCTGTTTATGATGAACTAATTCATGTGCTACAGTTCTTAGTATGTCAGCCATGTTTCTGTTATGAGTGACAACTTCTATAGTTTCACTATGTGGTATGTATCCACCAAATGAAGTTGTCTCTACATTATCTCTTGGTTCTGTATGTAGTTTTATATTAGGAGAATTTATTGACATTGTGTCTGCACAAAAATCTACAAAATCTTTTATAGTATCCTCTCTGCTATCTGAGCATCCACATTCATTCATTTTTTTCTTTTTCCAAATTTTTCCCTTTCTACAAGCTGCAATCGCTAATGACCTATAGGCAGATGTTTTATTACCATATGATTTTACAGCTCTATAGTAACATCTATCTCTCTTAGGTTTATTTTTAGATTCATCTATTGAATAGTTCTTAACTATCAAATCTTTTTTAAGGTCTATTAATTTATCTAGGTATCCGCTTCTTCGCAAAAATTTGTACACTAAATTTTCATAAGAATATTCTCCACCCTTATCTAAGCCTGATTTTCTATAATTCTTTAATTTATCTTTTAATCTATTTATTTGCTCTATACGTACTCTATGGTTAGAATTAGAATTCACTAAATCATTTATAACCTTTACAAATTGTAAAGATTTATCATATATTTTATTGTAATCTATATCTATACTTACTTTCTTAGGTTCTACAATCCATTTATCATTTTTAATAGAATATTGTCCTGAAGATACTGATAGTTCATTTAAGTCTTCAACATATAATTCTACATCAAAATTCTTAACCTTTATTGGATAAGTGCTATTCCAAATTGATTTCTTTAAGTAGAAATATCTTTCTAAAAGTTCTTTATCTTTTTTTAGTTTATTAAAATCAACTATTAAATGTAAATCAATATCTGAATACTTAGACCAATTATAATTAGCTACTGAGCCTGTTAGTATTATATCTTCAGCATCTGTTTTAATTTCTAATGAATCTATAAATTGTTGTGCTATGCTTAGTAAATTATCCCTTATCTCAGGAATCATTTTTCCATCAGTAAATATATCTGCTGATAATTCATTTTTAAATTCAAATGATTTTAATACTTGCAATTCATTACCAATATATTCTTGAATAATTTTATCTACCGATTCATTGGTCACCTCTGCTGATTTTGTATTCTTAACAAATTGTTTTCCCGTTCTTCCTGCCTTTCTTTTCTTTATAGCAGTAGATTTCCTTTGTGCCTTTGTCAAACTTTTAGCTTTAGCTAATGGCAAACATCTATTTGGATTTGATTTTCTCTGTGAAGTACCACAAGACCCTTCTATGTTACCTGAAGTATTTATTCTAACCCATTTTTGATTCAACCATTTTCTTAAATCCTCTTCAAGCATATCATTATATTTTGATACATACGCTAAACATTAATTTACTGTTGAGCAGCACCTTCCTCCTCTTCAGGTTGTTGTTCCTCGTCTCCTTCAGGAGCACCTGCTTCAGGTTCTGCAAGTGGTGGTTCAGAACCTGTCTCTACTTCACCACCCGCACCTGTCTCGGCATCTCCTCCTTTGTCCTCTCCGCTCTTAATATTATTTAACTCATCTTTGGTAAATACATTACTTCCAATCATAACATGGTCTACATCCATGTATTCAAATTCTACAGGAGCTCCATCAAAATCATAACCTACTGCTTTGAAATCATTAAGTAAATCCCAAGGTTCATTTACAACTAAATATTCACCATTGACATATACCTTGAATTTTAAACCTAACTCAAGATAATCATCTAACATATTAATATTAAAGTACTGTGACATGTATTCTATTTTATATAAATATACAATAAAAATTATTATACCTTAATTAAAGTATGCTCATAAGTTGATAAATCATATATTTCAACTTTCATAGAACCTAAGTTAAAGTCTCCTAAAACATTACTATTTTTAATTATAGTTGAAAGTTCGTTCAAGGCATATCTTTCTGCGTCTGTAAAGCTATTAATGTCTATAGTTATTACTATATTCTCCTTTTCAAACTTATCCAAACTCATTACTCTCTCCCTCATATCATACAATGTATTATTCTGCTCTTCCTCAATGTATTTTTCGTAATCCGTAAAATCAGTATACACCACGTCACACCATGGTTCTATGTTAGCTAGTTCCTCATATCTTCTACAGTTCAACAGCTTAACAACAATGTTATATTTAGGAGGTATGATAGGTTTCATTAATGGAGTATGCTTAACGTAATGACCCCATTTCCTAATAAAATTTCTCCCACTCTTAAAGTTCTGCAACAACCATTCATTAGAATCAACTCCAACGTCAGTGATTGTTGTATTGTACCTAGAACCTCTACATGTAAGATGGTATACAAACCCTTCCCAAGTTTGCACAAACTTTACTCCATTGAGCATAAATCTATTAAAGATATCAGAATCTTCTTTAGATTGTGGTGCGTACAATATATCATGACCTCCAATCTTAGTAAAGTCTTTTTTATAGAATGCCCATGGAGCAAATATACCATCGGTATCGGGCACGTTGGTATTATTTTTAAAATAGTTATCAATCCAATCTAAGAAACTAGCCTCTTTAAACTCATCGGGTTCTTTACCAAAATCTTCTAATATCTTTTCAGGCCCGTCAGGGTGAAGTCCCGAAGGTTCTACTCTAGTCAATGATACTATCACACCTTGTTTAATATGTTTCTCAATAGCATCAAGAGCCTTTGGAGCTAAATACATATCTGAGTGATATATCATACAATAGTCATGCTTTGCTACCTTTGTTACTAACCTGTCATATAAAATGGTATGACCTAATCTATCAGGGCCTTCATTTCTAATGGCATTGAAATTAACATCCTCTTCCATTTTTTGTAAACACCACTCCCATGTCCCATCATTCGAGAAATCATCTGCTACACAAATCTGAACTGTATGATTTCCTTGATTCTTTCTAATAGAAGCATATGACCATTTCAAATACTTCAAATTATTTCTACTTGGTTGTATTAATGATATTTTCATGATATTGATTTTAATATGTCTCTCCAATTAAGTTTATATCTCTCCTCTGAGAAATATTTAATATAATTATAGTTTGATTCTTCAGCTACTTCGTTATAAAATTCCCTATCTGTTTTTAACATCTTCGCAACTTTTTTACAAGACTCTAAATCATCAGGTTCAAATGAAGTTTCAGGATAACACATTCTCTGAGTATCTGAATTAATATTTCCTATACAAGGTATGCCTAGATATGCACAATTCAAACTAAATGTACCTGCTATTGAGTTTGGATTTAGATGTACAGCATACTTAAATTCATTAAGCTTATAAATCCAATCTCTCCAAGTCTTATAGGGTAGATTGTTTATGACACTTACCATGAGCTCCTCTTGATGCATTCTACCCATAGATGGTGCATAGACCTCGTCTTCTATTTCCAATCCAACAATCAAAGAATTGAATCCTCCATAATATCTTACTAAGTTACCTCCTATGATAACATTAGACCTATCAACTTTGGGTAAATCCTTGATAGAATCTTCTATCATTAGCGTAGGATTTATAAACCCATCTTTATTTAGTAGTCCTCTGTAGTATGATTTATCTCGTTCATTATGACATAGGAAAAAATCAGCGTTAACCATTATGTTATAAATCCAAAAAGTTTGGGAAGGTTTGTAATCTTGAAATATCCAAGATGCACCTTCCTGCATAAATGCATATTTTTTACATACTCTTTTTAAGTCTTTTACTATGTCCCAATTTGAAGTATCATCTCCAACAGAGGTATTATAATATTTATGAATATCTTTAGGTATAATGATAATACCTACATCTATGGAATTGGATTCTAATTTTAGTAATTCAAATATATTATAGTGAGAAGCACCTTGAGCTACATACCAAGCATATTCAGTACGCATATTATTAAAATCCCTAGATAACTTATCAACATTTTGACTCCACTCCGAAAACCAAGCTATTTTCATAAATTGTATCATTTAGTATTCTGCAAAGATACGTAAAATATTTTAAATATTCGTAAAATTAATGTTGAATTTTAGCAAAAACATCATCCCAAGTATATGCTACATAATTCTCATTAAACAAATTATGGCAATTCATCTCGCAGTACTGATTTGCCAATGGATACCATTCATGACTTTTTCTTAAAGCTCCTAAATTAGTTTTATCGATTCCTTCCTCCCCTTGAATGTAAGACCTTTTCTTAGGATGCTTTCTATTATGCCCCATAAGTATATTTGCTATATGATATTGTTTCAACTTTGGGAATATCCTTTGGCACATTAGCATGAAAGCAGTATCCTCATGAACAAAGAATATGCTATTAGGTATGTTGACACCTGACTTTACTAATTCAGATGATATAACTAATCCGCATCCGTTAAATTTTAAAGGACTAATATTAAGTATTTCAAATTTACTTTCCTCATCATTAATGCTATTTAATTCATCTAATGTTATAGTATGCCTTACAGACCACCAATTCTCGGTGTCTCCCTCTATGAATGGTTTGTCTGCTACTTTACGGTGTTCCAAGGGTTTCCATGACTCATCCCACATTTTGGTTATTCCAAATGTGGCAACATATTTTGATTCAGTTTGCTCTGAACAATGTAGTCCATCTATAGCTATTAGATATTCTTTAGGAACTATCATATCAGTCTCTCCCCAAACTAATACATCAGTTATTGTAGAGAACATTGTATTAAAATCTCTCCTGTAATCTGCTACGGTTCTTACTGTATTTACAACATTTATATAAACATTTACACTAGGAGTATTCTCAGATATTTCTGATGATATCATGTCTTTAATTCTATTGACAATATCAGATATTTTGACATCATTAGTAGGTTTCTCTAGCATTGTTCCTGCGTATATCTCAAAATCTAGGTATATGGTTTCTGCACCATAATCTTTGTTATATGCACCTCTATACTTTGAATAATACTTTATAGCTTCTGCCAAACTTTTTAAGTATTCAGAAACTATTTCAACTTCATACCATTGTATTAAAGTTCCTATAGCTATCTTAGATTTTGATTTTGTTTTTAACTTCATTATATTATTTTTTATTTATAACCCAAAAATTATCTTCTAGTAATTGAACATCTAAATCATTTTCGTAAGAATATCTATCTACAGCTGCTTTGACACCTCCCCAACTTGTATAGTCATCTCCGAAAATTACTCCGTTAGTATTTAATATTCTCATATAATGTTTAATATCATTATATACATCAAATTCGTCATGAGATGCATCTATGTAAATCATATCTGCTTTTATATTTTGTGATTGGAAATATAAATATCCTATGTATGATGTATTTGGAAATGGTATTATTATATCTTCTACTTTTCTATGAACTACATTACTCAAAAATTGATAATATATATTCGGATACCCGTTCTTTAATAATAAATCTCTCTCAGGAGTGCTTTTGTGAGAACTCCAAAACTCAATAGCACCCAACCAAGTATCAACACAATATATCTTTGTGGATTTGTTAGTATGTTTTACGTGCTCTGCCATAGTGATTGCAGATAGTCCTTTCCAAGTTCCAACTTCTATAATTACTTTTGGATTAACAGCGTCTATAAGTTTTTGAAATACTTTGCTATTCCCATTCCAACCCTGTAAATCTTCAGGAAGTAATTCTAAATTGTTGTAAATACTTTTGTTAATTTCGTTCATTATTATATATTTAGTTCGTACTCTTCTTTAGGCTTCCAATTTGATTTCATCTTATAAAAATCTATATCAGGAAAATACTCTGTAATTCTTTTTACATTACTATCATATATGTTATTATAATCTAATATCTTTCTAGGGCTCTTATTAAAATTTCCTATGCTATCTGATTTTAATACTGAATCCTCTTCATCTATTAATCTTTTTTTTAATTTTTGTATATTATATTTAGTATCTGAACTACCTCTATAAGAAAGTATTTTATCTTTGATACCATATATATAACTTTGCTTATATGCTCCTATATTCATACTCCTGCTCTCAGAAGTTAATCTAATAGTATCTGTGTTAAACTTATGCTTTTGTATATTACTATAGAATTTTGTTCCTGCTTTACAAGTATCATGGCATAAAAACCAATAGTCTGATTTAATAGTCAAATCTATTACTGAAATTAAACCTGTAAAATCTATAGAATTATGTGATGCCTTATACAAGTTTATATCATAATCATTAGGCATACTTTCATACACATCGTATCCTCCTATAAAAAAATATATATCCTTACTAGGAATACCTGAGTCTAATAGACTTGGTACTATTATATTTAAAGTCTTATCATAAAAATTCTTATGTGAACTTATTGTAAATTTAAGATTAGTGTTCATAGTGTTTTCTTGCTTTTTTCCAACTTCGCAACTTTTTATGATGAATCCAACAATCTCCTATAATATCTGCATCTGTATTATATTTTGCATTCCAAAGCCATAGCATTAACTCTTGACCTGCCCAATCATCTATATAATTTCCGTCATCAAATATATGATTAGTAAATAATTTACCATCTACAGATTTTTGTTTCCAAAATCCTGATGTAAATGACATGAAAAAACCATTTATAGATTTTACAGTAAGTCTAAATCCTTCTTTAATACCATCTGATTTCTGCTCAATCCATGCGTCATGCATACCATCTGTTATAGGTACATATAGTTTGTTATCATCTATAGTATTTAAAGCTAATACCTCTAATGAATCATTAAGTATTATATCATCATTAAATCCCATTATGATTTCAGCACCTTTATCTACAGCATACTTACATACAGTATTCCAAGCTCCTGTGATACCTCCACTAGCTTCTTGATTATCTATTCTTATATAATCACATTCTGTTTTATCTACAAAATCAAAATCACAAGTAGATTCATTATCTAGTATGACTAAATTCATTTTAAATTTACAATCTTTCCAAGATTGATAAAATTCTTTAGCTATTTCGTATCCCTCAGTTCTTAGATGTGAGTGATGAAATACTACACAAATAGATGTGTTTGCCTGTCTTCCCATTCGTACCATTTTTTTGCAAATATGTTTCTTGATTCAGTGACTAATTTTCTAAAATTAGAATTATCAGTCTTAGACTTTTCTGAAAATGTTATTGAATTATGAACCCATCTATGATTTTCTGTACAAGATTCAACAAGTAGATTGCTATATCCTAAGTCATGAACTCTGTAACAAAAATCTTGACTTTCCTTGTCTCCGAAATAGATGGTATCGAATAATCCAACACTATCAAACATAGACATCTTAAAGAACATGATACCATCAGCCCATAGTACTTTATGAATATCCATTCCATAAAACATACCTAATCTTTTATTAAATCTATTAAAATTAGAATGTTTAGTTATACCTACAACGCCAACATTCAGAGTAACATCATCACAAAGATTCTTTATTGAATTTATACTGTCCTTTGTTATATGTACATCTGATTGTAAAAAACAAAAATACTTTTCTCCATTATTTAAACTATATCCTTTATTTATAGCTTCACTTATTGAATACTGTACTCCTGATACATGTTTTTCTATATTATCTAAAGTTGGTTGGTAGTTGCTAAAATTATCATCTTCTACATTAGATATGAATAGAAATCTTGATTCGGGAAAGTTACTAGCACAATTCTCTAAATTAAGTATTTCATATAAAGGTCTATTCATTATAGTAGGAACTACGAATAGTATATCTGAATTATTCATTATAATTATGTTTTACTAAATCCCATACATGTTTTACTCTCTCAGTTCTACTTTCTATATCAAATCCTGTAAAATGCCATATGTTTCCATACTTTATCATATGCAATTCATCTGAATGTAATTGCGTATTACTCTTAAACCAACCTTTGGAAAACATCCCTAGAATATTCCAACTTCCATCCAAAAATTTTATATTAACATTATTTTTTGCGAGATGAAAATTCAATATAGTTTGCTCTCTTCCTCCCCCCTTATCCCAATTATCTAACTCCGTTCTATTTTCTAAATAGAAATTAAATATTTCTTCAAATAAAGGTAAGTATAGTTTATGGAAAAACATAACACCCGTATTACCATAATTTGTAATATCTAGTGGAACTCCTTTAAAAAATTTACCATAATTCTTTATGCTGTCGTATACCCAAGCCCAATTAACTAAATCTCTAACCATACAGAAATCCTCTTCGAACATATCGAATACATTAGGTGCATCCCATTTTATCATGGTATCGGCATCTACAATTCCAATCTTATCGTAACCTACCCCATTTTCAAATATAAGTTCTTTATTCCAAACAACTCTGCCACATCTTTCGTCATTCTTTTGAATTACTTTAAGGTCACAGTTATTTTTCCTACACCAATACTCCCAACTTTTTATACAATATTTTGAGTATTCATTATGGTCAATCTTAGCAGAGTCAACTGTTATGCTGATTATATATATTAAATTCTTAGCCATAGTACATATTAAATAATTCATCCATAAGCATATTTCTATAATCTCTATCCATAGCATTAAAATGAGTTACATATGTATACTCACTTATAACATTCTTGTTTAATGCCTTTTTAGATATTAATCCTTGAACATTATATCGTATGTCCATTACTTTTAGAGATATGTGATTATACTTCTCTTTTATATATTTTCTTATCAGAAAATTCAAAACAGTTTGGTCTCTCCCTACCCCATATGAATTTTGAATATAATTCAAGTTTGTATAATTTGCCAAAACGTAGTTTCCTATATCTTTGTATAAATCTATTGAACTCTTATCTAATACTATAAATCCTGAATTAAAATATTCAAAAGGAGATACTATATCCAAATCACTGAATTGATTTTTATGGTATGCCTCAATACTTCTGATTATCCAATCGTAATCAGTATCATCTAATGTTACTCCAATTTCATTAGGTTCGATACTTTCAAAGAAGTTAGGACATTTTGGATTAACTATAGTATCATTATCTACTATAGCTATTTTATCGAATTCTATTTCAGATTCTAGTAATACCTGCATTGCAAATACTTTCATCCAATGAGGTTCTATACTTGGATTTACATCTAGGTTATACTCTATAACTTCGATGTTGTATCTTCTTCCCCAAATTTTCCAAGAGTCTATACAGTACTTTGAATACTTATTATTTCCTAGATTTACTATGTATATGTAATTCATAAACTATTGTATAATTCGTTTTGCTTTTCTTGTCTGCTAATATTCTTAGGATGGTATAAGCAATAAACTTTATCTAAAGGTAATCTAGATATCACAGATGCTCCTACAATGGTTTCGTGAACTTTTCCTTCCCATTTTATAGTATCTATATTTCTATACAATCTTGCTTGGTAGTCAGGAAAGTTTATGATAGGCTCTTTATACATTATACTTAGTTTATCATGTACCTCCTTTTCAGATACTATTAAATCAAAATGCTTGAGCATAAAGAAATTATCATCAAATTTCTCCAATTCTCTATGGTTCTGTATTAAGTCATCACTGCTAATGTTCCAATTCCATTTCTTAATATGCTCTATGGTAATTCCATCAACTGTATTTACTCTTGGAATATATATTAAATCCAATAACTCAGAATTGGATTGGATTATATCCGTAATATTTTCAGCTAAATCTTTAGAAGGGTATTCATCTGCATCTAACTGAAATATCCAATCCTTTTTACATAATGAATTTGCTATATTTTTGTACTTAGCAAAATCTCCATCAAAAGATTCTCCATGGACTATTGTATCAGAGTTTATTTCAACATATCTTTCTATAACTTCTAAAACTTCAGACGTTACTTTATTAGTATCATATTGGATAACTACCTCATCTTCATCTTTTGGAAATATAGACTTTAGTAATCTATCTAACTCCTCATACTCATTGCATACTGTAATTAAATAACTTACCATACCCTAATTATTTATACTTTCATAAGATATATTTACAAAATGTTTAAAAGCTTCAGTGAACTTGTCCTTGGGAAAATTTACAGAATTTTCAAAATCAATATAATTCTCTAAATACTTTCCGATATTGTTTGGGTCAGGATATTTCTTGGACTCATCTTCGGTTAATTTTTTTATAGGAGTTACCTGCCACATGAATGTTGTATTGTCAACGTCATCGGGAATAGGGTAAATGGATGATGTGTCAGTGGCCTGCATACATGGAATCCAAACATTTTTATTCCCATCAACCACTCTGAAATTAAATGCTGTTTTAGCAATACTGCTCTCTAACTTGCTTAATGTCTCAGAACCATCTATTAGGAATGAATTTGTTGTATAGCCCGAATCCATACATATTTTTGACGTAAGTCCCGTAGCATCATCTTGTTCTACCAATACACTCAAATTATGTGTTATTGGAGATATTTCATCATAATTACTCTTCATAATTTATATTTTTAATTTTGGAAGATTTAAAACAATCTCTTCGGCTACCTTAATACTATCTAGTATGCCGTATAGTTTCTCAGACATTTTATCAAATGTAAAATGTTTACTAGTATATTTTTTCTGATTTTCAGCCATTTTTTTATATTCTTTGTAATTATTTTCCAAAGACTGTAAAACTTTCATGGCATATACATAATTTACGGTAAACCATTTGGCTTCTTGCATAAACCATGCATTTTGTACAGATTTATGTACATCTGTTAAATCTCCGGGCAAGAGGACACACATCTCAGTATTCAAAAAATCAACTTGACCTGACCAATTAGATGCTACTACAGGCTTACCTGTTGTAGTAAATTCTAATAAAGGTCTTCCAAATCCCTCCCCCTTCGTAAATGAAATCATTGCTTTAATCTTAGAATAGTTATATAGCTCATTCATTTCAGATTCTGTCAAGTTACCATGAATTATATAAACCGATGGACAGTTCTTTATATCCTTTGTAATATAGTTAATCCTTGTCTTCATCTCCTGTAAATCATGTACACTATAATTAGCACCACTTGTTTTAAGTACTAATGCAGGTCTTGTAGTAGATGGTTTATTCTTAAAGGTTTCACAAAATATTTTGATGAGCATCCCAACATCTTTCCTATCTTGCCCCAAATCACCTTCCAACCAATGACCTACAAACAAATAACAATTAGGCTCTTTGATAGGATTTAGCATACTTCGCATCTTATCCGAAGTTACAGATACTGTTTTATATACTGAAGTATCGACTCCCTCAAACAATACTTCAAGTCTTAAAGAATCTTTTAACTTCACAGTATCTACTAGTACATCTGTATTTTTATCATGCTTATCAAATATTGAATTTTTAAATACGTTAATAGTATGATTACTTGTACCTATAACCATATCCATATTATTGCATCCCTCAATCCATTCAGGTTTACACAAATCTGTTTCGATACCCGCAGTAATTCCTATATTATATTTTCCTAATCTAATAAATTCATTTGGAATTGTTATCTGTATAAATATATCAGGGTTAGGTGTATCGCTATTCACTATATGTTTCTCAATAAGCTTACCCTTCTCAGTACTAACATCTAAACCATCCCATGCCGTAGCACCCCAATTTAAAGGATGTATCTCTAATCTATACTTAGGATTTTTTATAATTGAGTACGCAATATCTCTTGAGTGGTCTCCGTATCCTGACCTTGTCATAATCGGAGCATACATTAAAACTGTTTTTACCATATTACCAAGTTATTCCTATGTTATTAGATGAATTATCGTTATGACTTACTACTTTTTCTACTGTAAATGATTCTCTAGGTTTCCAATCAGATAATAACCTATCTATATGCTTTACAAATCTATTTGACATTTCAATAGAAGACATGCCACTCTCTTTACTTAGAGCCCATTCTCTACCCTTCTTCCCAAATTTTTTCCTATCATCCCTAGACATATTATACCAATAGGCTATAGCATCTGCAACATCTTCAAATCTACATCTATCATCAAAAATATATGGAGTTACTACAGAACCTTGCAGAGACCTATTAGACGGAAATACAGGTTTTACCCACTCACCGTGATTCTTGTATGTACCTGCATGATTAGAAGATACATCCATATCAAAATCTATCCAATTGCCATTATCATCTGAGAATCTACATTGGTCTTGTAAACCTCCTGTAACATTATTTATAATAGGAGTACCTGCCATAATAGATTCAGCACCGCTAAGTCCAAATCCTTCATTACTAGCAATATTTACAGTAACGTCAGCTAAGTTATAGATAAAGTTTAGTTCTTTAACTCCTAGTTTCTTATCAGAGAATATAACTTTGTAATCATTACATAAAGTACTTTTGACTGCAATCAAATCTGTACCATTCTCATCTACAGGTTCGGTGTGCATCAGTAAACATACTCGTGAAGATTTATCTTTAGGCAGACTGTCACAGAATTTTCGATATGCTAATATTAAGTCTCCTGATTGTTTTCTTCTAATATTTCTATTATTCCAAAATATCAAAAAATCTACATTGTTAGTTACCCTAAATTCATTCTCAAAATTTTTGAAATCTGTAAAATCTTTGTGTCCATCTTCAATGGGATGGTAATACTTTGAATTGATACCATGAGGTACGAATGCCGTATAAACTACTCTATTACTCATATTAATTCTATAATATTTACATTGTTATTAACTAATACATTTTTATGTATATTATGTGATTGCTTACTAATTCCTAATATCATATCACAAGAAGCATATGACATCCAATTATAATTCGGAAACGGAGTATTATCCCAAATAGCATAGTATATAATAGGACAGTGAGACCTAACTTCATGTTCCATCTGATACAACCATTGCCAAAATCTTGGGTCTGTAAAATGGATTATAGCATCAGGCTTTATAGTTTTTATCAAGTACCTCAATATATGAGGGTCTCCATAGCCATTCCAAGGCATTACTTTCACATCTGCATGGTCTATACCTAATTCGCTATTTACATCGTCAGATACGTCAATTATCTTCCCCACTTCAGGATGTTCAATTGCTGCCCCTAATTGAAACCAATTATAATGTTCAGCAGTTCCAACAACAATTTCTCTACTCATAGTACCGATTCCTGAATGGAGTCTTAGGTCATCCGAAAGAAGCAGTATTGTTTTCTTTTCAGGTCTACTTTTTTTTAATTTTAATAATTCCATATATTATATAACAGTTTAAATTACTAAGGTAGGTTTATCAGTAGTACAGTTTTGTACATACTTTAGCAAATTATCTATGAAAACATCTTTCTTATTTTTATTCTTTAATATTATAATCATATCACAATCAAAATACAAATATTTATATCTTAAATTCATGTTATCTACATCGTATCTTTTATTATGAAACATTCTTGGAAAATAACTATGTTCAGTATAATTAAAATGATTCGGAATATATTCTATAAATCCATAATTTAATTCTAAACTTAATGATTTTATATAACTGTCAGCACCTATTTGATTTCCTCCCCCCAATATAATAAAATTGTTTTTAGAACTTTTTAATCCTATAAAAACATCTCTTATGTTAATATGGTTTTGATAGTTAATACAACTGACAATCCCTACTTTTATTGGAGAATCATTTGATTCTACTTTTCTTAGGGCAAAGGTCTTCTCTATCTTTGAACTCACAATACTTGCAATTCTTGTTTCGGTCTCCTGATATAGCATGATAGGTTATGTTTTCTTTATATGAACCATCTTTTTCAAAAGAATTTTCGACAAAATCAGTCAAATTTTTTAAGGAGTTATCTACATCATTTGCTGTTTCAGGTATAGAACACATTGATATTCTGCTAGTACCGTACTCCAACTTCCTTGTCACTATCATAAACTTAACATTTATGCTTTCGTATGGAACTCCATATTGTTTTGAAAAATAATATTTATAAAACAAAAGTTGAGATTGTTTTAGTGTATCATTTCTCATGTATTTATTCCAACCTTTAAAACTTGTTTTGATGTCGACCAATACAATACTAGACATTACTTTGTCATATAATACTATATCTACATATGCTAACATATTTACATCAAAATCTAATTCAGTAGCTTTCATATATAATGGAACTTCTACTCCTAGCAAATCATATCTTTTCTTGTCAAAATATGTATATATGTTAGGTATAAGTTCGTCCATTATATTATTTCCATCTTCCCAAAAATCATTCAATTCTTCAGGAGTTGTGAAATGTTCAATGCCTGATACATCTTTAGTATAGTTCTCAACCATAAAGGTTTTCAATCTATTTTTATAATCGTATTCTATTGTAGTTGTTGAGGAATTGTCCATATACAATCCTAAATACTCTTGTAAAGTTTCATGAAATGAAGTACCAAACAAAGTATGAATAGATGGGTCTCTAGTCCTGAGATTTTCTTTATATGCTAATTCCCAACTTCTTGGACATTTAGCATACTTTGAATACTGTGAGTAAGATATTCTACCAACACTTCCACTATCAACAGACGTTTTGTAGGACTCAACAATTTTAGTTTTTATCTCCTCGATATTCATCACTTTGTATTACTTTCTCTAAATATACAGCTGCGTCCATAAGTTCTTCTTGGAGATGTGTTAACCATTGTAAAATGTTTAAATCATTCCTTTCCATAGTAACCCCGTATTTATTCTTACCTATATCTGCTCTTTCTCTAATCTTATTGATAACAGATTCTTCTATCTTACTCATTGCAAAATTTTTGGATTTGAAACTGATTCTTCTAATACTTCATAACAATCTGCACATCTTAATACTTGTATAGGTACTAATTGGTCATGAGTGCTTCCCGTAGCAATTTTACTTATCTTCTTTAATAATATTACATTAGTAAAGAATATACCTTCGCAAGACTTACACTTTATCGTAGGATGCTCAGTGATGTCTATGTTTACATTCATTTGTTTAGAATTTCCATCCAAACCTAAAATCTTTCCCATTTCATAATTTTTACAAATATACTAATAATTTTTGATAAATACCATTTTTATAAAAAAAATTAATGACCATCTAAAAAATTTGTAGCTATTTCAGGTGGAGCTTTTAATGTAACTCCATCTAGGGTAGTCGTATTTTCCATAATGTACTTCACTATGGGAATAAATTCTTCTATCCTATCTTGTTCAACTTCTACAATTAATTGGTCATGTATCTGAGCTATTACTTGTCCCTTAGAACCTCTCTTAATCAATTCTCTGTTTATGTGCAATGCTGCTCTGTTTACTATAGATGCAGCTAGTGATTGTATTTGAAAATTCAAACTTGAGTTGTAAGCATTCTTCAAATCTCTGTATAATGATATGGCACGTTCTTCTCCCAATTTTTTTACTAATTTATCCCTGTGGTCATAGTCCAATACTTTATCTCCATATTCATCGAACACTTTCTTCCCTCTCCATAGATGTCTTACTCTTCCTAACTTGTTACGTATCATTCCTGTGCTTTCGAATTCTTTTTTTGACGCTTGAATCCAATCAGCTACACCGGGGAATCCCTCCAAGTAAGCATCCCTAAGCTCCTCTCCCTCTGCTTTCTTAATATTCAAACTCTTAGCCAATGCAAATCCTGTCATACCATAGGCAATACCTAAAGCATATGCCTTAGCTTTTTGTCTCTTGTTGGCATCAATCTTTTTAAGAAAATTAGGAGCATTCTTATCAGCAGACACACCTTCTAACTTTTCAGTTCGTATAGCAACTGTACTGTAAAAATCATGACCTTTGTTAAATATCTCTTGCAAATTAACATCATTAGATATACTAGCAAATATATGTGGCTCTAATGATTCATAATCTGAATCTATAAACTTGTAACCATCCCTAACTTTGAAGAAAGCTCTTACTCTATTATTAAATTCTAACACGATGGGGTCATCATCTCCATCCTCTTTAGGTTTAGGTAACTGCTGTAAATCACTACCATATCTTCCCGATACTGTACCATGCTGTTTAAAGTATGGGTAGAATATACCATTCTTATTTTTTTCTAACAATCTTTCTACATATGTTGAATATATTTTAACTAACTTATTATAAACTCTAAGTTTGGTAGCCCATGTATATTTTGAACTTATACTCTCAATAAATATATCATTAAACTGTGACGTTCCTGAGTCAGTTTTGGATATAGGTTTTAAACCTAAATAATTAAAAGCTATTTCAGATAAATGCTTTTTAGATTGTATATTAATTAAATCTCCATTATTAGAATCTATCCATAATAATAAACTTATTTTAGATAGTTCTGATACAGGAACTCCGTGGTCACTATTGTGGTCTATTAAGAATCTTTTGTATGGAGAATCTTCCAACTTTTCTATTTCTTTTTTAAGCAATCTTACTTCTCCTTTAGCATCTAAAGATAAATTCAAATTAGCATTCTTAACTAACATTTTAGCAAAGACACCTCTATTTTTTGGTGGGAAGTTATTCACATAAGATTGCTCAAATATCCAATCTTTTACTGCTTTAATAATTCTTAATTCAGATATTACTTCATTTTTCTTTTCATTTATTACATTCAACATTTCATCCTTTGTCTTATGTAACAATTCTATATCTAATGTAATTCCACGTCTTTCCATTGGAATTGTTACTTCCTTGTATACAGGCATTACTTCATCTTCAAAGAAAAACTTATCTAGTTTCTCATCATGTAACTTACCGTAAAAAAGATTAGCTACTCTAAGAGTTAAATCAGTATCTGCTGCTGCATACTTAGATAGTATCTCTAAATCTGCTTTATATATTTGATATTTATTTTTGGTTGTTGAACCTCCGTTCTTATGGATACTATCTTTCAATTCAATCTGCTCCTTATTTGCTTCATCTTCTATATTCAATCCTAGTTCATGTTGATACATTTGAGCTATAGATTTCAATCCAAATGGAGTTCCGAAAGAGAATGCACCCTCTTCTTGGACTGTGTGAACTGCTAACATAGTGTCCATCCACAATTCAGGAAGCAAATCTATTCCGTATTGATTATTTATTATCGAAGTATCAAAAGAAGCATTGTGCATTACAACTTTCTTTTTGTCTCTCTTTATCTTTTCTAATATTAGTTTAAGTATATCCTTGGAAGATATACTATCTATAAAACATTCCTTTAAACTATCAGATTCCGAGTCATATACTTGAACAGGTATATAATATCCATTACCTATTTTAGTTGAAAATGATGCCCCTATTATAGAATCCGTATGAACATCTATACCTGTAGTTTCAGTATCTACAGCTACTATATTAGTTTCTTCTATAGAATTGAATAATTCTAAAAAATCACCTTTAGTAAATACAGTTTTATATACTTTGTCCATATTATTTTTTTATAACTAATCAAAACTCACCATATAAATCATATTTCTTTGGTTTTGGTTTCTCAATCACCACATAATTTTCATGAATTGCATATAATTTTCCTTTCAGTGGTGATAACTTGTAGTCTCCATTGAAGTTAGTAGCTCTCATGTACTCGCTAAGAGTCTCTACGAGACCTTCTATTACATCATCGTCTGTTGAGTTATGCTTAGGGTCGATGAGAGTCCACCTATCACCAGGTGGAACTCTATTGGCTATCAGCATATCCTCTTCCCTTAACTCCTCCTCTCTCTTACTCACAACTTTTACATTCTAATATGTTTCGGGAAAATTCTTGTGCTGAACTCTTACTATACTGATAATATAAAGTTTTCACACCCTCCTCATGTGCATACATATATAACATATTTATATCCTTAGCAGATACCGATGGGTCTATCGAGAGATTCAAACTCTGTGCTTGGTCAATGTATTTCTGTCTTTGAGCAGCTTGTAATACAATCTCTTTAGGACTTATCTCTGAGAATGTTTTAAAAACTTCTTTAGTTGGGAAATCTAAATGTTGAACCGAACCATCCTTTTTCATAATGCTATCCCAAATCTCATCTGTATCTAAACCATATTTTTGCAATTCTTTTTCTAAATATGGATTCTTGTATACTGTTTTTATTTTAGCTAAATCATTTACAAAATAATTTGATTTATAAGGTTGTATACTCATAGATACTTGACCTAATATAAAACTTGTTGACTTTGTAGGAGCTATGGCAATCAAAGTTGTATTAGCATAGTTATCTCTAATACATTTATATTTCTGAGGATTGCTCTCATATAACTCCATTGATGCATTATCACATTTTTCTTTCAATCTCTTAAATATAGCATGATTAATCTGTTTAGCTGCTAATGATTCAAATGCTACTAACTTAGATTGTAATAATGAATGGTATCCTAAAACACCTACCCCGATAGCTCTATGATTCTTAGCGAAATTATGAGCTCTTCTCATACCATCTAAATTCTCAGATTTTTGTATGAATTCATTTATAACAGCATTCAAGAATTGTACGTACACTTCTATAGCATCTGTCTTTACAATTTCCTCCCAATGTAGCAAATTTATAGAACCTATGCAACATACAAATGATTCTTCTGAATTAGATGGAAGTTGAATTTCGGAACACAAATTACTTGCTACTATCTCTGTAGAATACTTATGTTTAATGTTAGCATACGGACTGTTTCTATTGGAAGTATCTCTGAACATTATGTAAGGGTATCCTAGCTCTACTCTTCTTTGGATTATCTTCGCCCAAACTTTTCTCTTATCTGAATCTCCATTCTTCATATCCTCCATCCAAGAATCTCCGATAGTAACTCCATACTGTAAATTTTGAATAGGATTGCCCTCAGTTGCAATATCTAAGAAATCTAGTATGTCTTTATGTTCTACAGGTAGATATACTGCACATGCGCCTCTACGAGCCTCTGATTGTTTACAAACATCTACAGCAGTATCATATAGTTTTGAGTAATGGACAGGCCCATCAGCTCTCCCGCCTGTTCTTATGTCAGAACCTCTTGGTCTAATATTTCCTAGATATGCCGAAGTTCCTCCTCCATACTTAGACATCATGCCAATTTCCGTTGAACTCTCAAGCATACTATATAAACTGTCATCCACATAAGAACCATAACATGATATAGGTAATCCTTTGTCTTTTGCAAAATTAATCCATACAGGAGTTGATAAGCTATAGAAACCTTTAGACATGTAGTTTTCAAACTTATTAGCAAATCCTTCTATTTGAAGTATGCTTTCAGCTGCTTTAGAGATTTCTCGTACTCTATCTTCAGCAGATTCTGATATATAACCTCTTGATAGAAATGTTCTCGAATCTTCATTAAGCCAATAATAATCTTTGTAATCCATTTTCTTTAGTTGTTTGGTTTAGAATAAATCGTCTTCAGTTATAGATTTTGTTTTTTTGGAATAATCTATTTGTCTTTTGTAAAAGAAGTCACCTTCCTTTGTTGACGTAATCTCTAAATCAAACCAATGAACACTCTTCAATAAATCTTTATCAACCTCAAATATACTATCCATTTGAATTCTATTCAAAGAATTATTAAACCTATTCATTATAAAATGTTTAATAGTTTCTTTTGGTAAGAATTCTAATTCTCCATCTTCAAAAATCCAATCTAATATTTTACATTCAGATTTATATGCTTTTTGACATGCAGAATATATCAAACTATTGAATTCATCATCGAACCATTCAGGATTTTCTTCTTTAACTATATTTATAATTTCAGCACCAAAGTTTCCATGAATATCTTCTTCTTTAGACGTAGCTTCTACAACATTTGAAATTCCTTTAAATATATTCCTTTCTTTATTAAAAGACATCATTATCAGAAATTGTGAGAATAGTGATACATGCTCTATAAATAGTGAAAATAATAATACAGATTTAGTATACATTTTATCATCTCTACTACGAGTACCATCTAGGTATTTCGAAAGATATGCTATTCTATCTCTTATAGCAGGAATCTCAACAACAGTTCTAAATTCATCTTCTAATCCTAATATTCTAAGTAATCTTGCATATGCATCTTTATGACGAACTTCAGAATTTCCTGAAATTAAAACTTTATCATTATATCTAGTCACAATACATCCCGTAGGAACTGTAACACAATATATGTTGCCATCATAATCCTCAATAGTAGGTGCATATGTTATTGACGAATAATTTTCTACATTTACAAAACTTATGGTATAAACATCTTTATACGAATATTTTCTAGTATCTGTTGAAGTATTCAGATTAGTTCTGTAACCCGCTAAAACACCAATAGCCTGAACCTTATCTGCGCATGATTTATTGGTAGTGTAGTATTTAATAAGACAATTCTTGGCATTACCCTTCCCTTCCAACTTCGTACCATCCCATTCAATCAATTCCTCAATAAAATCCTCACACCACTTCTGAGACTTATCTGATAAATCAACCCAATCAAACTGTTTTAAATCATAATCAATAGGAAAATCTATCTCATATTTTACATATTCAGGTCTTGATACTTCAAACTCTCTGTATGTTAATCCTGATTCTAAAATGAGATTTTTAAGTCTAAGTTTCTTCCGCTCTTTCTTAACTGATATTTCATAAGTATGACTATCTGTACCCAATCCTCTTCTTACTCTCTCACCATTCTTATCCCAAAATCTAGCAGACCCATCAGCTTGGATGGCAATTCTCAATCTTTCGATAGTTGATAACTTATTAAATCCCCCATTAACAAGTTTACCTGAAAAAGGTAATTTCATATCACTACTAAATTTAGTGATGTCTTTTATAGGCTTTTTTATAATGTTACAACTCCTTGTCTTGTAGTAGATACTATGGTTAGGGGTTAATAGTGCATTATATGTTTGGTTCTTAATCCTGTGCATTTTACCTTTGTAAGGCTCATTTATAACATTACTTGGTAAAACAGATGTCATTGTATTGGTTTCTAAATCATATTGAATAACTTCTGTATTAATATCAATATCCTTAAAATTAACCCAACCTTTTAGTGTTAATATTTCTGTACCCTCACCATGGCATTCTGCAAATGTCATACCAACGTCACCTATCTCTGTTATAGGCATTCTCTTATACATGTCAGCCCAAAAAGTTTTTACATTAACTTCTATTTGAGAAATAGCTAACATAGTTTTCTTAATGATACTCCTCTCAACATCAGATATATTAACTTTGTAATCATTTATATCTGTAGTGAAATTGTATTCTGTATCAATCCAATACGAATGTCTAATAGCATCTTTATATTTTAATAAAGACGGGTATTCATATGGAAGAATATTTACTCTTCTCTCAAATATGTTTTTCTTTTTCATAATTATGTTTATTCTTGTTATGATTTCAAGCAACTATAAATATTATATATTCCCTAAGAATTTTTAAATTCTGCGAACATATTGTAAAAAGATTCTCTCTCTTCATTTCTTTTTGAACTTTCTAAAGATGATACGTCTTTTTTAATCTTCATAGCATCTCCCGAATTTTCTCTGAATATTTCTATGTTACCATTAGAAGCATCAAACTTTGTTGGGAAGGTTACACCATCTGCTCCAAATCTATTTTTGATAACGTGAAATCTTCCAATACCTAATACTTTATCTTCAGCTCTTCGTGATAATGACATTATGAAATCACCAATAGCTATCTTACTATAATCTTCAGATATCTTATCTGCTTCTATAATTTCTGAATCTAGGCTTGACCTATTTGTTTGAGAAGCTGTCCATATAGGACAGTTATATTCCGCTGATAAACTTCTAAGTCCCTCATAGATTTGCTTTAACTCAAATCTTAACTCTTTATTATGACCTTTTAATAAATCAGCATAATCGACTACTATCAAATCAGGTGTATTTGATTGTCCTATACATCTATCAATATGAGATTTCATAGTAAGTATCGAAGCAGTTTTTGCAGCAAACTGTTCTACTATTAAAGTGCCTTTTAAATTTTTTACTTTATCCTCAACTTTATCCTTATGTAATAATAAATTTGAATTGTTTAATCCTGTTATAATACTATCATATCTCCTTGCAGTATATATTTTATTTAATTCTAATGTATAATGTATTACAGTCTTTCCTGCAATTAATGCATTAGCACCTAAAGCTGATAGTACCCATGATTTTCCTGCTCCCGCAGGTGCTATTATTATTCCTAATTCTCCTGATGCTAAGCCACCTTGAAGTAAATCATCTATACATTCCCAACCTGTAGTAACTGTATTTCTAAAATTTTCACTGTATCTTTCTTCAAATTGGTCTTTGTATATATGACCTATATCTCTTGTATATCCTGACTTCAATGCCGTGTCTAGTGTAGATTTTACCCCATCATAATCCGAAGCATTGAGTAATTCTACACATTCTAATATTGCTCTTTTAATTTCTTGATTTCTACAAAAATCTACAGATTGTTCTTGAACATATTTTAAATCATTTGAATTAGCATACATCTCAGCTCTTCTAAAATACTCTTGTATCTCTTGCTTGAGTAAACTTTGAGTATCAGGCAACTTAGCTAATTCAGTACTGTATACGGTAATCGATGGTGATTGTCCATATTTAAAGTAATAATCTAATGTGCTTTTTATAATCCACTGAGATGCATTACTGAAAAAATAAGTTGGCTTTAATATATCGGAAATTTGCGTTAGGAATGAAGTATTGTCAATTAACGATACAATTAA
>Ga0315909_10001766_pt1 | contig 28585 bp, 85 predicted proteins | sample LakEriMetagenome_11_FD_203527 | JGI IMG/M metagenome (GOLD analysis project Ga0315909, IMG submission 203527) | Freshwater fungal communities from buoy surface, Lake Erie, Ohio, United States - Buoy 2 MA125 | ecosystem: Environmental > Aquatic > Freshwater > Lake | place: USA: Lake Erie, Ohio... | reverse complement strand
TCGGTCACTCATAAGCGCGTAGAGAACTCAACAGAGTTTTAAGATTACTCAGATGTTCTTGTTTCTCTTCATACTCATCATTTAATTGCTCCATATGAGTTTCATGCCAACCATCATCATCATTATCATCCAAACAATGAGCATCAACTTCATCATTCATTTGAATCTCAAGATCATTCAAATCTGCTTCCAGTTCTTCAATGAAATGTGAAAGAGTTTGCATTGTTGTGATTTTCATGTGTGTTTAACAATCCCAGTAGTGTTTCCAGTTATATTCTTCATAAAATCCACTCTTTACAATATCATCATAAACAGTGGGAAGATTATTGACTTTTGCCTTTTCGCGATTACTCAATTCAACTTCATCATCGTGCAACAAGGTTTCCAACTGTTTGCGCTCATTGAATGTTTTCGGTTTGCGATAGGGATAATGATTGCCGTAGTTGCGATGAGTTTTAGACATTTTTAGTGAGTGATAAAGATTTACAGTTGAACCAAAACTCTCATCATTGCAGAAACTTCTGCTTTTGTATTCCAACCAATTACATCTTCAGTCATATTTCCATTCGGGCGGAAGATTGCAACTTCATATGTATTATCAGTCACATTACCATATAATCCACTTCCAGGAAGTCCAGAAACAACAGAAATACTCCAATCATTGCTGAACTTATACCTTGCTTGAATTGCACCAGGAATAGGGTGTGCTTCAAAAATAAGTTGATCGAACATTGGAGTTGTTGTTATGTGGGACAGATGAATTAGAAACTAGGCAAGGCGCTTAGCACAAACAGGACCAATTCCCATCTGCACAGAGAGAGGATCATTCAGAGTGCGAGCACAAATCGAACAAGTGCCAGTCTGATGACCATAAATCTTCGCCAGTTGCAGGAGATTATCATTTGCATCCTCCAGCATATTCAGCACATCCTCACTCGCATCACCTTTCAGATCACCAGTGGAAGTAATCTTACCAACATATTTGCCATTCTCGAAGACATAAACACAACCAATGTTTGCACCTTTATTTACCGTGCTCAGAGTCATTCCAGGCAGGCGCACCTGAAACTTTTTAGCAGTCATTGTGTCATACATCTTATTCACCAGTTGCTTATAAGGACCAAACTCAACAGGAGTTTGAGAATCAATGACATCTTGAGTTGCAAGATAGTGCATCCAAGCAATTTGCTTTGCAGAGACTTTCTTTGCCTCAACAAGATTCATTGCGAAGTCATTGTAAGACATTTTCTGAAGCAAATAGGTTTTTGCTTCATTTACATCTGCGAAAGCAGAATCAAACTGAATCTCTTCGCCCTTTTTAACAACAGTGAAGGAAGTCATAAAGAATAAACAATGGGACTCGGGCGGGACAGTGCGACCTGCTCCCTCCACCCTTTAAGAATACCACATTTCGGACCCCGTGCTCTTTTAGTGTGCCACCAGTACAAGTGGCACAGCGTATCATTGGACTCAGGTGAGTTGGTGCGAGAGTGCATACTTCACCAGTTCCGTGCGATTATTCTTATACTCAAGAATCAGATGTACAATTTGATTGGTATTTGCTTCATCAACTTCATGTTCATTGTGCCTAGATGCAATTTCGCGGAAGATGCTTGCAACTTCAAAATCATTCGGGAAGAGCAAATTAACATCCCGATCAATTTCCATAAAAAGATCCACTGCTTCAGCACTAAGTCGCATCGGAATATCGGGAGAAAGTAGTCCCAGGGTTGCGAGTCGCTCAGCAGCACCAATAACCCACATCACTTGACACTCACCAATCGAAAGTTGCATTTCCATTTTTTAATCTCAGAAAAGAATGATTAAGAGTACAATTATATGCGTCCCACATAGTGGGGGTCTATACCCCACACAGTTGCTTTGCAACAGAACCAGATGCTTGACGGTTCAAAGAAACACCAGCACCAACATTAGAACCAGCATAAGCACCAGCACCGCTTGCACCATTCATTTTCTTTGCACGTCCGAATCGCATAGCAGAGAGTTTGTTTTTCACTGCATCAGCATCATCGTGAACTCGACCCTCTTCCTGTTTCATTTCTTGCAGTCGCAAAGATACTTTCTCAGCAAATGCCTTGCGGAAGTTAATCTTGAAACTGCGGGAAACAGTAATACCAGTCAGAGAAGAAAGAACTTTCTCTGCTTGATGTGCAACTTCTGCTTCTTTCTCCATCACTTGCACCAGGTAATCATAATAGAGTCGCACTTGGATTTGTTGTGCCTCAGAACCGATTACCTGAATGGATTTAGTATCACCATTCTTCAGATATGCTTTTGCATCATAGAAGTTTGCAACAGCATTAAGCAGAAGACTCAGTGCAGCATTAACACGCTTGAAAGTGAAAAACTCCTCATCAATAACTTGAGTTTCAGTTGCCTCATTGATTGTAATACCATACTGTTTGCACAGTTTATCAATCATTGCAGCGGCAGCGGATGCCTCACCATCAAAAGTGGTATTTTCTTGCAGTTTCAGAATGGACTGAATCTTTGCAATAACTTGAGTGCGATCCATAATAAAAATGAAGAATTGGACTCGGGCGGGACTCACTCCCTCCACCTTCTTAATCTACCACATTTTGGGCACCGTGCTCATTTACTGTGCCAGCGGTACAAGTGGCACACCACCATACTTTTCAATCAGGTGATTGACATAAGATTCGGGTGCTTCTGATAGGTCTTTTGCACCCTCAACAACTTCTACATAATCGCCACACTTTGCAAGTTTGCGTCCTGCATCATCATTGTCACAAACAACAACAATAGGTCGATTCAGAAGTTTGAGTTGATTGATTACATCTTTGGATGGACTATTTGTGAGAGTTGCAAGTGCAGTTTGACCTTTATTTGTGAGTCGCATTGCATCATAGATGCCTTCAGTTACATAAATCACACCATCAGATATATCCAGACTCTCAAGACCATAAAGAACAACAGAACTTTTATTCTTGCTCACATAAGTATAATACTTTGCTTGTGGTTTATTATTGATTTTCTTATCACCAAGTGGATTGTATTGCTGATAACCTACAATTTGACCAGAGAGATTATAAAGCAGATAAGTTGCAATACAATTCTCTTCATCAATGATTGGTCGATGAAGACTCATATTGACATTTCTTTCTTTGAGGTGAGAGTAAATGTCCATTAAAGAGTCCTTGCTAATCGTCATCAAACTCATCAAATCCACCAACACCAATATCCACAAAGGTAGAACCATTTACCTCCTCAAAGAGTTGGAATTCAAAATCACCTTGATAAAAGTTATACCTGTATTCATCAGTAATTCTTACTTCTTGATCAAGTGGAAACTCTTTGAGTTTTTCAATAAATTCAGCAACAGTCATTTGGTGGAAATGAGGTCAGCAACAGTGTAAAGAGTATTTGCAGTTGCATTTCGCACTCCAGGAGAGAATACAAATGCAACTGCAAAGATAAGAATTATAGTCCTCATCTTATCTGGTGCCTTGAATGTGAGAGTTTTGGTTCTCATCAAGCACAAATAGAACTTACAGGTTTGAAGTCATAACCATAATTACCTTCGATTGCTTCATAAACAATCACATTCTCACCAGAGAGTTCAACACTCCAATCAAGCGCATCTTCTTTTGCATCTTCAAGTTCATCAAACCACTCTCCATCTTCAAGAGTGAAAGTAACAGGGCAAGCAACAAACATTGGAGTTGAGAGTAAAGAACTTAACCACAGAGGGGAGAAAAATCTCCCCCCAAATTAAACTCAGACCGCCGCCATATAAGCAGCAATCTCATCATCATTCTCGGGACAATCAGCGATTCCCAGTTGATCACAAACATACTCACGGGTGAGTTCAGTTTGATCGGGAACCAGGGTATTCAGAATATCCAGGAGTTGAGTACCAGTAGCACCCTTGCGGAGCATACCGAGCATAACATCCTTGGAGAAATCAACAGTCATTGTAATTAAGTTAGTTGGACGTTTGTAGGTGGGTCTGACCCCTTCCACCCTCTTAATATAGCACCTTTTGGGGTCTGTGCTCTTTTAGTGTGTCAGTGGTACAAGTGGCACATCGCATAGTTGGACTCGGTGGGACTGGATTTTGCTAGGAAGCACCAACCCCCCTGAGTCCTATGCGGGACACATAATGAGACCGTTGAAGAACTTTGAGTTTTCTTCAATTCCACCTGCAATCCAGGCACCCCCCACCGCAGGATGCAGTCCCATTGCAGTCTCGTGTGAAACTGTTGATTTGGGATTTTCCTGCAATCTGGGGTCCAGGTGCCCTAGGTCATTGACCGCAATCTCATCGACGGTCCATCTGAAACTGTTGAGAATCAGGCAGATTCCAGCAGTTCAGGATAGTATTCTTCAACTTCAGTTAGAAGTTCATCATCACTGTAAGTAGAAAGATCCTCTTCCAGTTGGTCTCCAACAATCCGAATCAAATCTTTGGTGCTCATATTATCAAGCACACGGTCAATGTATGCTTCAACAAGTTCTTGACGGTTGATTTCAGTCATTTCAGTAGGATTCAGTAAGTTTCAGAATAGACAATAGATTTAATACACCAACCCGTTGCATCACTGATCTCATCTACAAGATCCTCTTCATCATCTACCTCCCAAATGGTGTCCATAGTTTCATCAATAATTGTTTGAAAGTATTCAGGTTCCTTATCATAGGAAGCAGAATCATCAAAATCAAACACAATTTTTTCAAGTTGAAATTTCATCACTTGCAGTAGTTAGAGTTTGCTTGACAGAACATTTCTGCTTGTTGTTCTTGATATTCATTGGTTGTTGCGTGTGCAACCAAACCAAAGCGAAGACCAAGAGCAAGAGTAGCAATCAGAAATGCAATTCTCATTTGTTTGATTTTTTGTGTCGATAAGATGCAGATGGATCGGGGTCATAAAGACCACCACCATCTTTATCTTCAAGGTAAAAAAGAATCAAAAAGGCAGAGACAATAACTCCACCAATCACAAGAGTAATCATCAAACCTCAGCAAAAGGATTAGCAAGTTGCGGAATCATATTGAAATCTACAACTTCATACGGAATAGTGTGATTGAGATACTCTTCAACCTCAAGATTCATCTCAATTCGATTGAGAAACTTCTTGGATTGACTTTGACCCATAAAGGTCAAAGTCTTCAGAAACCACTCTTCGGATACATTACCCATCGGAGTTTGAATGGGGTAGAAATCCACCACCATGTTGCCATCTTTAGATTGAAGTTTCATTGAGTGATTAAGTTGAAGTGAATTAAAATTGAGAAACTATTGGATCAGAATTGCGTATCGAACACAAATCCATCAACATACACACAATCCATATTGTCAAAAGTTGCTTCCCAATCAACCTCAACAAAACCAGGCAAATCAGTGGTATAACAGTCAGTTACAAACTGTTCTGCATAGTCTGCTTTAGAGGAATACTCACCGCGATAAGCATCATCAAAACCAGAAATGCTCTGAATACCAAACTCAGCAACAAAAGCATCTACAGCATCATAAGAATACGATTCGCCAAACTCACAATACTCTTCATAGAAATTTACAAGATTATCTTCACCTTGCTCTTCAATGAAATCATAGATGTCCTCTTCAGAGTAAGAGTTCTCAACAAGTTCAGCAATGAAATCTTGAGTTTCAGACTTGAGTTCCACTTGAGTTGCAGTCATTTGGTGTTTAACCTTGATTACTTCGTAATTGTAGCACCCCCAGCGGGGGTTTGGGGCGTGTAATGTGCCACAAGGATTAGTGGCACATCAGCGTCAAGATTTCACCTTGAGCATAGTAATTTGGTCGTCAATACACTCAAAGATTTGTTCGTAGATATAATCTAGAGAATCAATTTCATCTAGAACTTGCTCTGCTTTATCCAAAGGAAGATGATGTTGGTCTAGATTTTCATCCATCTCAAATACATCTTCCTGAGTGAAAATAAATGCAGCAACAGGAGCATCTGCACCTTGTTCAGAAATCAGTCTCTCAACAGATTCTTTGAGTAGTTGAAGTGTGCGTGCCATAATCAAGCGAAAGTGTATTGGAAGAAGAGGGAATCAACCAGGCGATTGCTATTCAGTTTCACCCAGCGATAAACTTTGGGAGTAGCAATCACAATCGCAGCAATGAAATCAATTACATTCACAACAAAGCGAATGAGATTAACTTGCGTTGCTTCACCATTATCATCCCACCACAGTTGAAATGCAGTCCAAAGATAAGAACTTACAGCAACTACAATAGCACAAGCAGTAATAGAATACTTAACTACATTATCTCCAAACTTCACATAATTAAACTCTTGGATTTTCTTTACCATTGCATCCGCAGGGGGGAAAGAATTAGTCAGTTCCATTGTTGTAGAGAATAGAGAACAGAGTGGATTGGGTCCATCCCTCACCACCCCTTTAATATACCAGGTTTTGGGGTCTGTGCTCTTTTAGTGTGCCAGTGGTACAAGTGGCACATCTCAACCTTGGTCTCACTCACATCTGTGCTTCAATTAGGTCCGCAATCGTAGAGAAACTATAACCTTCATCATTCAGCGTAGAGACCTCTTCATTAACTTCAAACATTTCATCATCATCCTCAATACGCAACATAGGATTGCGGAACAGTTTCGCCCAATTCATTACTGATTCAGGTAGAAACTCACTTTCCTTATCAAAATACCAATAGTCTTGAGGTTGAAGATTTGTTTCTTCATTACCTCTAAACTCCCATTCAGTATTGTGTTCTTGTGCGTAAAGGTCACACAGAACACCAAGGCAACAATAACCACTCACACTGCGGAGTTTCTCAGTGCCTTGTTCGTATTTACCAGAACGCAGAGCACCAATCCACTTCTGCTTCACTTCAGGGTTCATTTTAGTTTTCAACATCATTTACGTCCTCAAACCAAGTGTCGAGTGAGTTAAAGATTTCAGTTACGATGTTATCAATAACAGCATCATCGTGTGGTTCTGAAGTATGCTTAAAGGCACGGTGGTATCCATACCTTGCACCATCCTCGATTGCTCTTTCTAATACAACACGGAATCTAGGTTTCATCATCTTCTACAGGGAACAAGTTAGAATACTCTTCATCAGTTAGAGTAAGATACTGAACATCAGCATCACTGTGGTTTTCAGCATACACCAACTGATAGTGTGCGAAGTCAGAGAGACTGGTGCTCCCGTATTCTACCACACCATCAACCAAACAAAGGTAGTTCATAGAGATTCACCAATCATAATACTTGAACTCATCATTATTAGTATCTGCATCGGGGTCAAAAAGTACATATTTTACATTATACCTTTCTTGCACCAATTTCAACAGGTCGCACAAGCAAACCAATCCACCCTTATAATAGAAATCCCTCATCTCTGAAACAGTAGAAACAAGAGCACATTCTTTGTTTCCAACATAAGCATACTCATCAATCTTTGCTGCTTCCAATGGATGCAGGTGAGCAGTAGAAAGAATAATCAGATTGTGGATTTGCATAGTCATCAATTCACAGCAAGGACAAGGTTGGCAACTCGGTTCTCAGGAACAAAATCCTGCAACTTATCATAAATCCGTTGGAATTGATTTCCAAGATTCATATAATAAGCAGCAAGTCCTGGGTCATAATCCACAAGGTAAGCAAGATTTTCCTTTTCTTCAAGTGCAGAGATAATGTCTAGCAACTCACCAGAAGTAAAAGAGATTGAAGTCATTGTGCAGAATTGGGAAGGCAGTTGTCATCAACATTGACACTAGTTTCAATGATAACATCGAAATCTTCTGTCATCTTAACATAATTCCACTCCTTATCAGTCTCATCCTCCACATTTTCCTGATAACAGTGAATGAAACCTTCCGAGTCTTGTTTTACATAACAACCATCATAATTCTCATCATCAAATACATAACCAGATGCGATGAGTGCTTCAATGAAAGTCATTTGATGTCAAAAATGTCGAAGATTTCGAATTGAGTTTTAGTGAAGAGTGTATCTTCAGGAGGATAGTTATACAACTCATTCTCAAACTCCTTGTAGAAGTAGAGAATGTCACGGAGAGCATTAAGTTGCTTTTCGTTCAGCAATTCTTCAACCATAAGAACTTTATCGAGCATTGTGTTAGTGTTAGTCATCAATCAGTAATCACTCCCATCATTCTCACACTCTTGAATCCAATAAGCATAAGCAGGAAAGTTCATTGGATGATCTTGTTTCCTGGAATACCAATCAGAAACAAGATTCACACGATTCTCAGGAACTCGCAAATAAGGAATGTTATGTGGAATGTGTGGAACGTAAGTCATTGGAGGTCTTCCTCAACCATAGAACTACTATACCAGATTTTGGGGTCTGTGCTCTTTTAGTGTGCCACCCCTACAAGTGGCACAGTCCCAACTGAATCTCAACTGAGATTGCTTATGTATTTCTTCAGTAGATGTTTCCCCTTATCAGGTTCAAATCTAGATTCAAAGAGTTCCATAAGTTCTAATACTAGGTCAGCATAAACAACTGGAACTCTGATATGTTTTGTTTCACCTGATTTGGGAAACTTCTTTGAGAATGGCATTATATTCGATTGTAGTGTATAGAGATTTATGCAACAACCTCACCTTTGACAAATACAGTGTCAATGACACTCTGAAGTTGCCGAGCAATCCTATCTCCATAGTTGTTATTCACAGGAATAGTGATAGTTCCAAATGGTTTCTTGTAGAAAGCAAACTCCCCTGCTTTCATTTCACCAGATGCGATTGCTTTTCGATCATCCTTATGAACTCGAATAACCCTACCAATAGTCTGACACATTTCAATCATAGGAAGATTGCGAAGCATAATGCAATGCGTAAGACCTTGAATACTAATACCCTCACTCATAATCGAATAGTGAAACACAATGAACTTCTTGTCAGGGTCAGCACCAAACTCATTCATTGTGTCAAAGAATACCTCACGGGATACTTTCTTCTTATCAATATATGCACCGTGCTTAGATGTGATGTGCATAATGGTATAACCCATATCATTGAGTTGTTGCAGCAAATCACTCTCAGTGAACATTGCCCAAATTACTTTGGTGCTGGGAGCAGCAACAAGAACTTTGGGTGCATCACAATCAGAAATCTCTGAGAGAATACCTACAATGTTCTCTGCATCTACAAAAGGTGCATTCTCTTTGGTGCGGATAGTTTGTGCTTCATAAGGCACAACCCGAGGAGGAATGATACTACCTGCCTCAATCAGTTCTTGTGCAGGAATACTGATGATATTATTACCATACACATCAGTATTGTTCATCGACTCCTTGCTGTTATTGAACTTCGGAGTTGCAGTGAAGAAATAAGCATTATTTGCAACTGCTGAAGTGTGAGCAATACCCACAAAGTTAGATGGTTTCACACAGTGATGTGCTTCATCGAAATACACAACATCAATGTTAATATCTGCATCATTCACCCGTTGAATTGAATTGTAAGTGGTGAAGATGAACTGATGCTTACCACTTCCGATTGCAGTGTCATTATATTCTGCAATGACTGCTGAACGTGTAGAGGATTGATGATGAGTTTCTCCACTATGAACGTGCATATAAGCAACATTCTGGTCTTTGAGATATTCTTCGAACTCTGAACAGAGTTGATTTGCAAGCAGGATTCGAGGTGCAACAACAACAAACGTCATCGGTTCTAGTGCATTAAGAACACGTTGACGGGCATCTTCCATCATCACAACAGTCTTCCCACCACCAGTAGGAATATACACAGAACCCCTGATTGCTTTCTGCACAGCATCAAGGGCACGTTGTTGATAAGGAAGAAGAGTCAGCATCAATCAATTAACGTTTGTATTCATACAGTATAGCACCCCTCCCGTGGGTTTGGGAGAGATGCTGGACGGTTCCACAAGTGGCACTCAGAATAAGATAGGATCTAGAGTTGGTTCTTTGAATACCTTAGAAGTACCTAGATCATTCCTATCAACCTCGACAAAGGTATTGTACTTACTATCAGAGATCTTGTCAACTACCTTATCAAAGATGATTAGATTGATACAAGCATCCTTTGCATCTTTGAGGGTTTTAGAGACGTGTTGAGGAGTATCTACAACATCAGCAACAATCCATTTAGTAGCATTTGCTTTACGGATGAAACCAACTGTGTTAGAATTCTTTTGAATCTCGTAGATTCCAGCAGACAGACGGGGGAAGGTGATAGTCATAATCAGTTAGCGTAATCAATCAACAGTTGTTCAAGTGTGTGGAGAGTTTTTATATTCCAGTTCTCTTTATCACCAAAAGGAGGATACAGTTTGCTATACCAAACACCATAACGTTCTGGATTTAACTCTTGCAACTTCTCAAGAGTTTGTGCAATTAAAATGTTAATTTGTTGCGTGTAAGTCATAATCAATCAAACAGCAACAGAGAACTCAGGAAGGATGCAGAAAGAGTTGCACCAAATACGAACCCAGTTCAAGGTATCAGCATAGCAACGAGGTTCACTCATCACCATACTTGCATCCTTGCGAGGATTGTAAGCAACAGCAATATAACGGTAGCAATCAGGAGATTCTTCAATCTCTTCAATCCACATCTGATTCACATTACAATCGTGCCAATCCCAACGGGAAGTAGTGTAATGGAACACTTCAGAAACAATCATCAGGTCTCCTTTGCTTGTGTCCCTGTATTATAGGGCATCAGGGGGGTCTGTGCTCTTTTACTGTGCCAGTGCTACGACTGGCACCTTGGTAGTCATTCAAAAAAACTATCTAAAGGTTTCGCATTTGATGCAATTTTTATCCTATCTTCAGAAACTTTGAAATAATTGGGATCCATTTCTATTCCAATAAATTTGCGGTTAAGATTTATTGCAGCAACTCCACAACTTCCACTTCCCATACAATTATCTAATACAGTCTCATTTTCATTTGAATATGTTTTAATCAACCATTCAAGAAGAGGAACTGGTTTTTGTGTTGGATGAACCTGTTGTTGAGCACTAAAATCTCTAGAGATGTTTAAGATTGATTTTGGATATCTTGTCCCTTCATTTGTGAAAGATTTTCTTGGTTTTAGACCATAATTGTGATCATTCTTTTTTCCAACATATCCTTCTGGGTTTTTTGATGTTCTTGAATATGGTTCTCCCCTTTCCATTTGTGGATTATAAGTTCCACCAGGTTTTTTTGAAAAAATAAGGATATTTTCGTGCGTTTTCATAGGTCTGTGTTTTGCAAGACCAGGAGAACCACATTTGTTTTTGTTCCAAACTAATTCATATCTAAACCAATCAATTTTAGAACAAATAAGTTGTGCAGAAAATGGTTGAGAACCAAATAAACAAACTATTCCTTTTGGTTTGATAATTCTTTCATATTGTTCCCACATTTTATGGAAGTCAATTACCTCATCCCATTTGATGCTTGTAGTCCCATAAGGAGGATCGCAACAGATAAAATCAATAGAATTGTCTGGAATCTCTTTCATGAGTTCCAGACAATTACCTAGTTGCAACTCAAAGCGACTCAAATCCATCATGGGCGCTGATCTTTTTACGAACGGATTGTTTGTAGCATTCTACCAGAAACTCATATGCTTGTCGATGAGTACGATAAACAGGTTTGGTATTCCGACGCCACTCAATTTGAAAAAGCAGATTACTACCATTAGAAGTAATCTTAGCCAAAGTCTTCAAAGAAGCAAGATGTACCTCATTTGTAACTTTGTTAAGAGCTAGAATGTAATAATCTCTATTATTGTCAGCATTACTATGATTCTTCAATGCAGATTCAAATTGCTTCCAAGTATGTTTTTTAACCTCACTCTCATCGAGATCAGTCAGAGCATAAACAACAGATGCTTTAGAAGTGAAATTATCTGCAGCAGATCCAAACTTGGAAGATTTGATGTTTGTAACATAACCAAAAAGTTTTACATCCCACCAATCCCTTACTTTAGGTCTAATGACATTTTCTTTTCCATATTTTTCTTCAAGAATATCAATAACAGTTTTTTCATCATGAATACTATTCACACGCCCATCTTCATGATTTTCACTGATATCGACATTTATGCCATTCAAAAAAGAAACAACCTCGACAAGAATTGGGGGAAACATTTTGGTTTGCTTGTGTCTTTGTATTATAGGGAATCAGAGGGCACTGTGGGAGATTACAGTGCCACTAGAACAAGTGTCCTCAGGCGTATAGATGTCCGCCAGACCAATCTGCACGTTTATACATTTCTTCCTTTGATTTATCATCAAGGAGATTATAACGAATACCTTTTGCTGGACCTTTCCAAGATGCTGCTTTATATACATCAGCAGTATTCATATCTACAAATGCGTGAGCACTTCTTTGTCCTTCTGGCGTTTGCATTATGATCCGTGCGTACTTTCTTCCTTTTTCAAAGTAGTATCTGTATAGACCTTCACCTTCAGACAATTTATCAATCTGCTCTCGGTGATACTCTACATTTTCACCGACTTCAATTTTGTTCTGGTGTTGTTTAATTGAATAAGTTTGGAAATTGGTGCGAAGAATATCGCAGTATTGTTGAATCAAATCAAGAACTTGATCTTTCATTACTTAATGTTCAGTTTGCGTTTGAGTGATTGTAATGCCTGTTTCCTTGCTTTGAGTTTCCCCTTGCAAGTTCCTTTTGTAGTTTTATCCTTTCCTGAATTGTGTTGCCAATTTGGTGTAGTCATTGCCTTGATGTCTCATAGGACTATGATAGGGCATCAGAGGGCGCTGTGGGGGTCTGTAGGGACACTTGAAGAACTGTCCCTAGCATCACCCTCTTGATGTTGTTTTAGTAGTGCTTCGTTCGCTGCTTCTCTTTCTGCAGCAATCTCAAGCATTTCATCTAGCGTTAGATCCTTCATTGTTTTACTCAGTAATCGCTAGTATCTATGATAATCCAATCCAAATTAAGTTTCTCAAGGAATTGGATTAGATCCGATTCCTTATCAGGAAGAGTTTCATCTTCGTCAAGTTCAAATGATGCTTCGCACAATGCAGATCCATATTCTGCGGGATAGTTATAAGTTTGTGGAATAATCACAACCATATCTTCAATTATTGCATTAACATTCACAATACCAAATTCGTCTTGGAAAATGCTTTCGATATGAAGAATAGTCATTTTTGAATGAATAAAGAGTAGCAGGCACACCTGGAATCGAACCAGGGACATTCGCTTAGAAGGCGAAGGTTATATCCGCTTAACTATGTGCCCATAAAAAAGGGAGCAGTGCTCCCAATTATTCAAACATCAATGTGCTGAGAATTGATATCTTTCGGTTCCAGTTTGTTGAGTACAAACTGAAGAGGGTTCAGTTTCTTTTGAATTTCACTTTCTAGTTCTCGGAAAGTACCAACCAGTGCCTCAAGAAGTTCGGAACCAGTCATATCTCGGTAATCACAATCATCAAGGACATTTTCTTGAAAATACTCAACAAGTTGATCTTGAAGATTTTCAACCACTTGACGGGAAGCAGAGTTGCAACGACGTGCCATAATAAAAATTAGTTAGTTGATTTGAATTTGAATTAGAACTCAGACAGCAACAGCGTTTTCTACAGATTGAACACAGTTTTCAATCAATGCAGAATCATAACTATCAAGTGCTTCAAGGATTTCTGCACCAGTCTCTGCCTTGGTGAGATTGATAATCAGTTGAGCACCCTCAGGATTGGTATCAGCGATCTCAGCAGCGAATTCAATCAGTTCGACAGACATAGTAAAATGTGAGTGGGTAATTTGGGAATGTAATTCCCAATGGAGAATAGGAGAATCGAACTCCTAATAAGTGCTTGCAAAGCACCCGTTATACCGTTTAACTAATTCCCCGAACAGTTTATATTTATAGACCGAACTGCGGCGGTCTATGTATCAAACGCTCAAGGAGTAATCAAGTTCCTCATCTTTGACATCATAATCGCTAATGAGTTCAATATAATCCTCAAGATCAATTCCAAGATAATTCAAAGCAAACTCTCCATAAGTGTCCATAAGAATCTGATTTTTAATAACCATTGAGACCTCCTTGACTTGATGAATGTATCATAGCACGCTGACCGCGCCCCGTAAAGGTTATTGTGCCACTTCAAAAGGTGGCACAGTAGTATTAGTTATACACTCAAAAATTACTTATCAAACTTCTCTAGAAATTCATCAATATCTTTGATCTTTTTGGTATAATCTGCAACAAGATCGGCGTGAGGATAATTATAGTATTCTGGACGTTTCAAACAATCAAGCAAGTGTTGTTTCACTGCTCTGCGAATATCACACTCTGCCAGTATTCCAGTTCGTATTTCACTCATTACCATTCACCTCGTTGAACGTGGATTTTGCGGATTTCGGTGTAAATAAACTTCTTTAGTTTAGGATCTTCAGTTGCGTCAAATGCTTTGTAAAGACGAGTGAGATACTCATCTTGAGTAGCACATTTAACTACTTTAACATTGGTATTGCCAAGTTCTTTAAGAGAAGAACCTGATTTTACCTTTGCTTTCCCGAAATTGCCAGAAACAACTCCCTGAGTGCGAAGTTTGGGGCGAATCTTAGAAAGATTTGAATTGGCGAAGTCAGTAGTCATTGAACTCACTTGAAAGATACATTAACACCCACTACTTTTGCTGTGGGATTTCTTGCAAGAGCAGTTTCTCGCGCATCTTTTGGATTTACTGCCTGCACTTCTTCTTTGAAGACCTTTCCTCCAACATAAAGTTCAACAACGTACTTCATAAAGTTGGTTTGTTTTGTATGAATGTATTGTAGCAGGAAACCGGCAGCAGGTCAAGAGGTCCTGTGCCGGTTCAAAGACTGTCACACGTCATAAAGTTTATACTGTGCAATCTCTTCGCGGTAGTATTCACTCTCTACTTCATAATCATCAAGAGTTTCGTAGATTCCAAGGAAGAAGTTTGCAGTTTCAATGCGAGTGCTACAAATATCTTGTAGAAGATCAAAGTTATAGTTTTTTTGGAGACTATTGGTTTGATCAATAACCATTGGGTGGTTCGTTTCTCAGGAACATATGTAATATAGCAGGGTTTGGGGCACCCCGCAACCCCTCTTGTGCCAGTTCAGGGAGTGTCCGTCTTAGTGCGACCCTTTGAGACTAGACCATTATCATAAAAGTATTTTACTCGTTCTCGCCTTGCTTGAAGGAGCATTTCATATTGTTCTTTTTGAGATTGAGTCAGATTGAAATCTTGCCGCCTCCAAGTTTGTTGAAGTTCTTGAAGGTGCGGAAGAACATTTACAGTATCAGTCATTGGTTTCGGTATAAAGTTCGGGGGTTTCGTTGTTGGATTGAGTATTTACGCGAACATTGTAAGGACTATTGAAGAACCTACGGAAAGCAACATTAACAATAACAAGCGCCGAAACAACACCAACAAAACCAAGGATTGTGACAGCATCTCCAGTAAAATTGTATGTATCGGGTGTCATAGTTGCAAGGTTATTAAAATGATGACGAATAAGAATAGAAGCAAACATCAATAATCGTAATTGCTCTTCAAAAAAGTATTGAATGCTTGGTCTTCATCTTCATCGAAGAGTCCATCAAATGATGCCTCTGCAAAATCAAAACCAGAAATCTCTTCAATTTGAAAATCATCAAAATCGTCCATTGACCTGTCCTCATCTGAACTTAAGTATCATACACCATCCTGGGGGGTCTGGGAAGGGGTGAGGGACGGTTCTTAAAGTGTCCCAGTCTGCAATTCCTCTTTCTGCATTCTTTCTCTTTGTGCTCGCATCTTTTCTTTTTGTCTTCGTTGAAAATCTGATGCAAGAGTTCTACTTCTTTGTCTTGCTGCTGCTCTTCTTGCAGCAAGTCTTTCTCTTGGTGCAGATTGACGTTCAAGAGTTTCAAGACCTTTTCTAAGTTGTTCTATATTTTCTTGAAATTGCTGAAAAGTTTTCATTATCTCTTGACTTTTTGATTATTTATTGTATAATAAATGTTGAGTATTATACTCACACATCACACACATTAGGAGAATACCTATGACACCTTACGAACTTCGCTTCGAAGTCTTCAAGCAAGCATATGCTATGATGAACGATCAGTTTAGTATTGAATATGACACTGCTCGTGTTTGGAATGATAATTCAGAGAATACAGTAAAAATAGATTATCCAGAGTTTCCAACTTTAGATAAAGTCCTGGAACAAGCACAAATCATCAATGATTTCGTAAGTTCCAAATAATATTAAAGGAGGGTTTTACCCCTCCTTTTTTATTATTCGGGTTTTATTTTAAAATACTATCAACCCACTCTTCACTCATACACTCCATAATTGCTTCTGCTGCTTCTTGTGTTTCGGCATATCCTTCATCAAGTAGATGATTGAAAAGGACATCATAAAGATCTGCCAATTCCTCAGTACAGATTTCATACATATCATTCCAAGTGTATGACGAAAGATCATACCCTTCATTAACTAGAGTATCTACAATCCATTCAAGATTTTCTCTTTGAAGTGCTGCTGCTCTTTTTGCTGCTTTACTACCACGACCATGCTTCAGATCAGCGCCATACTTACTATAACCTGCTCTCAAATAACGGTCGTGTGCATCTGCAGATTGTTGAGCGACTTTTTTAGTATATACAGAATCACCATACTTTGCTTCGTCTCTATCCTTTCTTGCACGAGATCTATCTAAGATTTGTCTCTTTGCAGAAGTATCTGATCTTTCTGGCCCGACATTATATCTTCTACGAAGATATGCACCTCTACTTTCAGGTTCGGATGCTTTTACTTCTTTTTTCTTACCACCAAGAAGTCTCTTTACAGCAGAACGAAGACCCTCTTCTAGAGACTGTGATTCATAAACACTCAAATATGCTTCTTGCAAAGTGTGGAAATCTTTTGAATTCATTTGTATTTTGGGGGCACTATAAGAATATTTATATTTACTCGTATTCAAAAGAAGTATTCAATTCCTTTGGTTGTGGAGTCTGATATGCTGGAAGAACAGAAGATTCGATAATACACCTGACGGGTTTAGGTTCTGCCTGGATAATATGAGTTCTTATTGCATTGAAGACAATAAACCCGTTGGTAATAAAGATGGAAAGAAACATAAGGAAGCGGATAATTGCTACTTTATCTGCTTCCTTATCACATTTACTTGCTTTTTCACCTAGTGCTTTGGCAATGAGACGAAATAGAGTTTTCCTACTTTTCATAAATTGATTGTCTTGATCTAACATATTCTAATTTATTCCAATCCTCATTATAACAAAGAACAAGCAATCTTTCATTTGCGTGAATAGAGCAGCACCCATAATTCACCTCATCCTTTGGTCGGACAGAGTATTCGATCGTAATGTATTCTTTGCTTTTGAAATAAACCCAACCCTCAACACCTTTAGACCACTTTACATAGTCATTAACTTTTGGATCATAAGACATAAATTAGCAATCATATTCCCTATCAATAGTTAGAAGAGAAATCAATGTCTTAAGTTTAGCAATTTCTTGCTCTTGTTCATTGATTTTATCTTGGAGAGAGGAAATCCTTGTTTGATACATTTGCTTTAGGTCAAACAACATCTTGTTGGTATGAGCAATATTATGTGTCATAATCAGGTGGTAAAGTGTTCAACAATTTTAGATTCTTCTTCATTTGCAAGAGCAAAACGAGGAGCAGCAACTACACGCTCCATAATTTTACTTTCGTATCGGTCATCATAATCATCTGAGTCTCGTAGAATATCGTGGCACTCAATATCATTTTCGGCAATAACATTGATTAGTCCGCCATACTCAGAAGAAGGAAAAGGAACCCAGTAGTCAACAATGTACAGATACTTCATTTGTTTTTGTAAATTACCTCTTAAGTTTAGAATTAATTGTCGTCTTTGTCAATGTCGCTGGCGACTATGAGTGCAGTTCCTATAGTCAAAAGAATACCAACTCCCATACCAAGAATAAAAGTCATATTTTTAGACTATCTTTTGACGTTAGAATAATAATATTTGGAATAAAGTTTTTCATCACGTTGAGCAAGAAAGATATTCCACCCAGCAATGAGTGAAATACCAATCAATCCAGCAACAATGTGCTTATAGTTCATTTATTCATTTGAAGAGTAGGAACAGGCATACCACCCTCAGTGGGAACATAGATGGTCACATTACCTTTGTTTGCACCTTCCTCAAGACCAGTGATATACAGATACTGAAGATACTCACGGTTATCTTTGAGGGAGTTGCCGATGATCTGGTTTGCCTTGGCAACACCTTGAGCACGGATCACTTCAGCATCGGCAAGTTGTTGTGCAGAATCTTTCTTTGCTTGGGCTTCAAGAACTGCCACCTGTCGGGTATATTCTGCTTTCTGAAGTTCTGCTTTACCTTGTAGAGATTGAGCCCACACATTATAGAGTGGACCAACTACAGCATTGATGATAAACAGAGAGAGAATGAACGAAACACCAATAATAGTGGCGTTCCGCATAGTGTTGTCTTGTGTCATTTGTCATTCTCCAGAGTAGATTTCAGCAGTTCATTCATAGTGCGACGAGCACGATAGTTTTGGATAATATCCATTACACAATAACCAAAGGCAAATCCTGCCATAATCGTAGTAATCATTTAGAAGAAACTCCAGTGTTTTTGAAAATCATATTAGCGAGAACAATGATAGTAAAGTTTTGCCAGAATGTCAATGATACATCAAACCAAGGAAGAATGATGCCAAGCAACCACGCTTCAATTAAGAGACTTGCTGTTACAAGAACAACAACTCCAAATACAAGACCCAGAGCTTTCATAATCAGTTAATTCTCAAGTGTTCGCGGCAATAAACAAAACGACTCCATTCTTCATCTGTAAAATTATCAGATGCATATGGAATTCCTACAACATAAGCACAAAACTTATTGATTTTTTCTGATTGATTAGAAGATGCAATAAGTGCAGATGCAAGAAGTTCAATCATACCATCAATGCTGCGGTGGGAATTTCAATCAGGTTGGGGAGGTCATTATGCATATCATAACAAACCCATTCGCCAGATTGAGTGAAGAGATAATGATACTCTTCACTAGTTCTAATGCGTAGATACTCTGATAGATTCTCATCTAGACGAGGAGGGGAATCATCACCCCGCTGGGAATAGTATTGAGGACCATAAGAACCATCAGCACTATCATCCCAACGATTATCAGTCCAACAAGAACTCATATCTCCGCCATCAATAAGTTCTGAAACTTTCTGGCGGGTGTTGTAATGAGTTTTTAGAATCCGACCCAACCAAGATTCATATGAGTCCCAGTGATGATATACTGAAAGAATAGAACCATTCTTAAGTTCAATTCCAATTCTTCCGCGAGTAGAGATGGTAGGTTCCTCAAATCAACAAATGTAGTATAGGGCATCCGGTGCCCATATGGGAGATCTATGTGCCAGTCAAAAGACCGTCACAATGGAAGTTTTGCTACTGACTTACCCTTCTTGTGGTCGTTGATGTATTTTCTTGCAGTTTCTTCAGTTTTACAAAGACGTTCGAGTTGTTGTCCATTATGAATAATAATGAATCCCTTTGTACCAAAAGGGATGGCAGCATAACTACCATCCCCAACTATAAATCCTTCCATTAAATACTTTGCAATGTTCCTTCTTTTCTCATCTGGGCAATGAACTTACCCACACTCTCGACAGTTTTGATGTGAAGGCGAACATAATCAAGGTCTTCACAACCAAAAACATAAAAGTGTTCTGGTTTATAGGTATATGCTACACCAACTTGACTTTGCTCATCATCAAACTGAATCTTTGCAATAGCAGAAGAGTCAGTGAATTCAAGGACTTCCATCAATCTCTTTCGATTACCTAGTAATCATAGCACAGGATCGGTGCCCTTGGGGAGGTCAGTGGTCAGTTCGCCAACTGGTTCTTCAGTGTATTTAAGTAATCTTCACTGCATATTTTTGCAGTGAATCCTGGATAAAACTTATTCATAAGAGTGCTAATACCCATAGCAGTAATAGCACTCTCGCATCTTAACCAAACTTCTTTTTCTGGTACTTTTACTATGTGGTCAAAAGGAAATTTCATTCTTTAACTATAAAATTGTACCAAGTTTCACTCATACCAGCGATGATTTTATCTGCAGATTCTCTATCATCAGCATAACCTTCTGATGTTAAATGTTCTACAAGACTTTCGTAGGTTTGATATGTTTCTTGTAGTTCTCTTGGTGTTGGTTTCATTGTAATCTTTTCTAGTTATTTATCCAAAAACCCTTTCATACCAGTAGCAGCAACAAAAGACTCAAGACCTTTGTTAATTGGACGCACTTTGATGTAAATCTCCTCAGGAACTTCGCCAAAGAATCCTTGCAACCAAGGGCACAACCAAACAGGAATACACATTGTCGTATCAGTATAAGTTGTTCCTTCTTCATCAGATACTTCTTTCACAAGCAGAGTATCATAATCATCTGGTTCTTGAAGGAAGAGAGAAATCTCAACTTCATCACCTTCAATCGGATACTTTCCAGTCTTGAAGTAGAAATGCTCATCAATTGCTTCTTCAGTTCCATTCAGAAGAAGTTCTTCAACTGTATCATTATGAGGATGGTCAAAGTGATAAAGACCATCTTCACGTTTGATTGCAATAACAGTAAGTTCCATAGGTGTCTTATTGATGAGAGTATCATAGCACAAAAAAAGACCCCAAGGAGGGGTCTTGGGACAGTTTGGGAAGTGGTTTCAATCCATCTGTTTAGTCCATCCTTTATGTTGTTTTTGTTTTCCACATAAAACTTTACTAATACAATCATAATTTAAATTATTTTCAATGCAAAATTTAGTAAGATTAACTTCTTCCACTATATTTCCATCTGGACTAATAATTTTAAATTTTTTCCAAAAATGTGGTTTAGATTTTCCTTTATGCAAATCACTTAACTTTTTTCTAGTTTCTTCAGTAAAAACTTGATTTGCTCTCTTTTCTTTTATTTTTTGTTTTGCTTCTTCAGTATGCTTTATTCCAGTTCTTCCTTTTTTTATTTTTTCTATAACTTCTGGAGGTCTCTTTTTACCTGTTAATGCTTTACTTATTTTCAATTTTGTTTCATCAGTAAATTTTTGAAGTGCTCTTTTTTCTTTAATTTTTTGTTTAGTTTCTTCACTCATATCACAGACACCATCACCACCATTAGTTTTGTTTTGTAAAATTCCCGTTCCCAAATCTTTCCTTCCATAAACAGAAATCATATAAATCTCGTGCTTATATGCATTTTCTGCGGTAATATTCTTTTTAAGAAAAATTATTCTAGATTTATCTTTTGGGGGCTTAATATCTGTTGCTTTTCTTTTATGTATTCTATTTCCACTGCCTTTACCTATGTAGTAAGGTGTTCTATCTTCACGCAAATATGCATAAGTATAAAATCGGTTAGGATTTACCATTTCTACTCTTAAATTGGTTCGCAATAATATTTATACAAGAAAGGGAGCATTTCTGCTCCCTTTCCACCTTAAAGATGCGAACCAATTAAGGCATTATTATTTATCAACTGCACCTACCATTAGTCCCGTTTTGTTGCTCTTATCACTTGACCGACGACCAAACACTTTCTTATAAAGTTTTGCTCTCTTTGCTACTCCAGTCTTCTCGTTTTCACCATGCATAACTGCTGTTGGTTTTCCTACGACAGTTTCACCTTTCTTTGCTCCTGCTGCTTTTAGATGCTTTGGAGTATCTTTTAGTGCTTGAATAAAGTTTCTACCTCTTTCCATTTGTTGGTCCTTATCACCTTTTCCAATACCACTATCACGATGCATAATATCTACAGTATGAACTGGACCTCTCTTATTTGCACCTGCTTTTGTCATTTGCTTCCTAAAATCTCTCACTCTTCTCACACTTTCACTTGAAGGTGCAGTTTTAACTCTAGTGTTTCCTTGTGGGTCTTTTCTTCTCTCTTTATATTTCTTGATTAAACTCTCTCCCTTTGCTGCTTTTCTTGCAGAAGAGTGAGTGCGGATGTAATGGTCCTGTTCTGTACTGCCGTGGTCCCAATCATCATCGTCAGTATCATAAGTTGTATAATCTTTTGGTTTTGTCCTCAAATCTTTAGTGGAATACTTACCAGTTCCCTTGAGACCTGCTTTCTTTGCGATTGATGCTGTAGTCCTCTCTTGTCGAGTCATATCAGCACCACGACCACGGGCAAGAGTTACTTTGCCCCTAGTTCTTCTTCCACTTCTTTCACCTGTTGAACTTTCTTCAAGTTCATAACAGTCGTAGATAAATTCTTGGAAAGTTTTCATCTACCACCACCAGTTGAACGTGCTTGCTGTGCTCTTCTCAGGGCAACTTTTTGTGCTGGTGTTGGTCCTGCACTAAATGGTCTAATTCTTCCTCCCTCTGGGGTTTTCTCCATTTTCTGTTTTTCTAACTTACCAACACCTCTAAGTCTTCCAGGTGCTGCTGCTCCACTTCCACCACCACCTTGTGCGTGTCTAGCAGCACCAGGCATACGAGTAGCATAAGGTTGGGTTTCCCTATCAATCATTCCCTGCTTCATTCTACCAGTTGATGCTCTAGGTGTTAATGATTTTCTTGTTGATTTCTTAACTTCCGAACGACCAGTCTCAGGGTTCTTTACAACTCTACCTGAAGTTGTGGTTACGTGGAGAGGAGTTTTCGTTTCTCCTTTAACTTTATCCTCTTTACGCATCTCAACGAGATATGCTTCTTCTAGGAACTCTCTAAAAGTTTTCATCTTTTTATGACTTTTCTTTTATTTATCAATCTTCGCCTCTTCTAGTCTTTCTTCTTGCTTTATTCACAAGAGTAGTGAAAGCTCTCATAGGAGTAATAGCATTACTAATATCACTTAGTTTTTCACGATTACCTCTTTCGAATGCGTGAAACTTACCGTGATGAAATCCTGGTTGTTGTGGTTTAAATTTTGAAACTGGACCTTTATTTGCAACAACTAGATTCTTTGGGTCATTGCCGTGATACTTCTTCTCTTGTGCTTGCTTTTTCTTATGTCTCAACACATCACCAGGAGACATATTCTTCATTTCTTTACCAGAAGTTTCTATTTCAGTTGCGTGATGAAGTTCTGCTCCACGTCTTCTTGCTAATTTACGTTTACGTTCAACTTTTGCCTTTTCTCCTGGTGTTAGTTGTCCTGTTGCTTGTTTAATTCTTTTTTCTCTTCTTTCCTTCTCATTTTCTCTAGATTGAACTGAAGCAAGTCCATACTTGGGTGCTTCTTTAGTTCCTCTATTTTTAATGAAGGTTCCATCTGGGAGTTTTCCTCCGTGGTGCTTCATTAACTCATCTTTAGATGAAAAATGTCTTCCTTCGCGAATTATTGTTGATTCTTCTACAAACTCTTTAAAAGTCTTTTTCTTACGATTACGTGCTGGCTCTGATACTCTAGCACTATCTAGATTTCTATTTGCTTCCTTTCTCTTTCTCATCAATTCTCCCATTAGAGGAAGACTTGGTGCTGCAGTTTTACCAGAAGTTACTAATGACTCTGGAGATTGTGCAGCATTAGCAGCAAATGAAAGTGTCAAAACTGCATTTGCTGCTGCGTCTCTTTTTCTACCTTCAGAAAGCATTTATCTACAAAAATACCTTCTGTTATTTATCAACCTCCACGTTCTCTCAAACTTCTTACCAAGTATTCGGTAAAGAGTTCTAACTTCTCTGGGACCACAGCAGCAGGTCGTTGATTGATTACATTTTTCAATGCAGTCATTTCATTAAATTCTTCATCTGTAAGTCTTTTGTTTCCTTTTGATGGAAGAGTCATACTCTTTTGCTCCCGCGATTATCTTCAAATCCTAACATTATTTAATGTGGTTGTAAGATTTCTTAATATTCTCTTTGGGATTCATTAACATTTCTTAACTAAAGAAAGTTCCAAAAGATCCTTTATCGTCACCCAAACCTTTCATCCTATTTTCCAATTTATCAAGGAGTTGATCTGTTTTAATTAGACTGTCAATTCGACAAATCATTTCAGAAATCTCACGCGAAACAAAAGGTTTCTCTTGACGTGCAGAATATGCCAGAGCATTCCTTAGATTTGATTCTGCTTCTTTCAAACTTTGTTCTACCGATTCACTTAGAGCCATTTACTTTCCTCAATTCAAAACTACCATCACCACGGTCAGTCCAATTAACTTGATCTCCTTCCTTTAGATTTGCCGCTTCCAATAAATCATCAGGGAAAATTACATAATACTCTCCACTTGGACCATCAAGTTCTATAGGAAGTTGCCACTTTACAACTTTATCCTTTGCTGCTTCATCACACATAGCATTCAATTCTTCTTCAGTATAACGAAGTGCTTCCATATCACTATGTCCCCAAGGTGGCATAGTATTGTTTTCCCAAAAGTCATTCCAAGCACCTTTACATTCCAGTGAAGGGTCATCTTTATCACAACTCAAAATTTTATCTACACAATCATCATATGCTTTGATATGACCTTTACCATTACCATTCAACAGTGCAAGAAGTTCATATGCTTTAGACGTTTGATTCTTATATGTGTAATAGTTTTCTTTAACTACACCAACAATAACATCATAGATTTCCTGAGGTGTTGCTTCACCTGCAGACATTGCATCGTGCATCCAATTCTCAAGATTTTCAAGAGAATACTTTTTGTAGTCCATAATCAATCTTTTGGTTTAGGTTTAGAACAGTCGTGGCAGTAATAGGAGAAACCATCACGGAAGTATTTTACAACCTGATAGTGGCCCTTGTCAAGTGGTTTCTCCACTCCGCATTTATCACAAATCCTTGTCTTTCTTGATGGACTTTCGTACTCGTTTGAGTTCTTTGAGTTCCATTTTAATATTTTTGTAAGCAGCGTCAGCATCTAATTTGCCTCCAATCTCCATTGCTATAATAATATCTACTCGTGTGCCAAAGTGTGCAAGTGCCTTTTCAAAATCGTCTAGTTCATACATCTTTCTTGTTCCAATATTCAAGAGTCAGAATATCTATACGAGCATCAACTGCATCAATGGAATTAGATAGTTCATATAAACAATTTGATGTTTCTATATTTTCTTCCTCCAGTCTTTTTACATCCATTAGAAGACATAAATATCTTTCCTCTAATTCTGCCAACCTACAAGAAATACTGCTGACAGTAGTTGATAGTGGTTTTTCATTCGGAGAAATAAACCATTTAATAAATTTTCTAATCATTATCAAGAAGTCCAACAGATTTCAAATAACGCCTATATGACATAAAACGCCCCAGAGATGGTTGTCCTGGAGCATTTAGTTGATGGCATATTTCACAATAACATAACCACTCATACCAAGGAGTAGTTTTATCAAGAACGTGGTAAGGATACTCTACAGTAGTTCTTTCCAAAATTGTTCTCCTTTTGTTTAGAGTTTATAATTATCTTTTGTAGAATAACTTTTTTCTGTGGATTTGCCAAACTCACCTTCTTGTTTTGCTTTCAAATACCAACGAGTAGCAGTTACACATTGGTCTTCAGTTAGTGATGTGATAATACCACTACCATCAGGATAGTGTGATTGCCAAGTACCCCAACTTTTCTGCTCCACATAGAAAGCATTGTCGTCATAAAATTGTTTATCCATAATGACTCAATTGCCTCTGTAGTTCTACTTGTGTTGAAATCAATTTACTGTATAGAAACTCTTGGTACTCATTACCTTCCAAGAGTTTTGTAAGATTATCAATCTGCATAAGTGCAAGAATGAGTTTAGTCTTGTCGTTCATTGTTTTTCAATTCTTCAATACGTTCCATAATGACTTTGATGAAATCATCTTCAGTCCAGGTATTGAGAATACTTTCCGTAGGAGAAGTTTCATCCCAGGTGATGGTGAATGATTTGTCTTCATTTTCAGTTACTTGTATCATTTTTTAGACTTTGGAGTGCGAGTAGTGTTTCTAGTGGAATCCACGCTGGGTTTTCGTTTGCGAACTGGACTTTTACTTCCGTCACTTTTTGGTTTAGGTTTTTGCTCCACACTTCTCTTGTGTTTTTTATCGGGCTCAGGGGGTTTTTCATCGCGGCAATCAATCTTAAGAGTTTTCTTATCCAGTTTATATCTTTCTAAGTATTTGTCAAGATGTTCCTGACACTCGAACCAACAGACTGTAGTATTTTTCTTTTCGCCAAACTCAAGTCTGTATCCAAACTTTTCGTATGGAAATAGGTCAGTGGAAATCATCGTGTTATATGTTCGAAATCTTGTATTTTTCCGTGCTTAAAATGTATCATACATCGCGGCCAATCTTCCCACTTCCCTTCCCAAATTCCAGGATAAACCTCAACATAGTCAGTCACATCACAAGGTTCTACTTTACCGTGCTTTCCTGTTGGAATCCACTCAAAGTTTAAAAATCCTCTTTTTGGGTCATAACGCTCATCATCTTCACTAATCTCCTCAAAGTCGTGAGTTTCCCTATAAGTAAGTTCATATAAAGAACCATCAGGTGCAATCCAATATCGACACATTGCACAAGCAAGTCCCTTGGTTTGCAACTCTACATTAGTGAAGTGTTCTCCAAGGTTGTATGAAGAACGAACGTAATCAAATAGTCCCATTATTTTTCTCCAAGTTTAACAGGAAACTCTTCATCACTCAAGTCATTATACAGGAGTTTAGCAAAGATTTCATATGCAGGTTGTCTGGTTTCTATTGCGGAACTGGTTGCAACAGACCACATAATTCTCAACTGAAACTTATCAGGCAAAGTCTTCATCATCCAACTCCACATCTTTTAAAAGGTCTTTCATTCTATCAAAGAAATCCTCATCAAGTGGGACTACTTTCTCTTTACCAGTCTCAATGTCGTGGGACATTTGAAGCAAACTGTCTAAGAAGTGCTTTGGATAAATGTCGTCTTCTAAAGAGTCCCAGAAGTATAAGATACATTGCTCCAATGGATCATCAGAGACAAGAAGTGCATAGTCTTGATAGTTGTTACCCATCAAGTCCGCCCAGTTCTTAAAGGCATACCAACAATTATACCACCCTTGAACGAAACAAGAGTGCCAGTAGTATTCTATCCAAGACATTTTAACTTTCTTGGTATCAGTTCCTAATAGAGGTCTGGAGAATGTCATTGTAGGTATCGCGGTTTTTCTGTATCAAACTGATAGAACTTCACATCTTTCATATCTAAACACATACGCACAGTTTCGTGCTCTCTGTGTTCTCTATCAGTTCCTTTATATAGACTTCTGCGTTGATAAGCACAACACCAGACACTATAAAAGATTTTAGATTTTTCATTCATCCCAAAGTTCATCCCAAGGTGCTTTTTTATTCATAATTTGCCTAAATCTTTCTACTTTCTCAGGGTCTGGTGGTGCATTGATTGCTTCCACAAGAGTATCATATGCTTCTTGACTTACATACATCTTTGTGGGTTTTATACCAAGATGTTTGAGACACTTACGTTCCCATCTCCATTCTTTATACCTATACCACAATGACAGTAGAAAGTTCATTTGTTCCTCATCACATAAGAATAATAAGGGTCTCTGCCAGATAGATTGTAAGGGTCAAAGTTTGGTTGAGACATTAGATATTCATCTTTCATTTGTATGTATCCACTTGATAGTTCTTCAAAAAATGCAAGTCTATCAATAGTATTTTCCAAATTCAAACGAAAGTCAATACAATTTTTCCAAGACCACCAAGCATCTTCAATCCACTGTTTCATCTGAGTAATTAACATAGAGATTGTCTCCACCAATGTTTAGATGAAAAATTTGCCCATTATTAAGATAGATTCCCAACCATACTGCACGTCCTTGTTCCATTGTTTCGTAATGGACCATCTTCACATCTTCCAGAACAATCTCGTCTGGGTTTTTGATGAATCGTGTCATTTCAAAACATCATTCACATCAACAACATCATAGTCATCAATACCAAGTTTGAACCTTACAAAATCATTAAAGTCCATAGCATCACATTCATAAACACAGTACCCACCGTTATTATCACTTTCTGTGTAATTGGTGAAGTAATCATCAAAGACCGTAAATATTGCTAATGCTCTTGCTTCTGCTGAAGATGATTGTGCCACAATCTTGGTGATGCACTCAAACAACTCCTCACGGGTGTAAGAGAATGCTTTTGCTTCGGAATTCAAACCATAAGTCATTGGAATTTCATCTCCTTGATAAGAGCAGTGAAGAATGATACACGGTCTTTTGTGTATTCAATATCTACATCATAATCATTACAGAAGTTCTCAAGTTGTCTTTCAATAGGTGTGGGATAACTATTACCAAACCTAGCATATGTGATATGTTCAATGAACTCTTGTTTCATAATCTCAAAAAGACGCACTTGGTCGTCTTGTGTAAAATCTACCTCACGATCAGTGGGGGAATGTCCGTTAAATTTGATTTTCATTTCAACCAACTCCATATGCTTCCAGAATACCACGAGCAACAGAAATTGCCAAGTCCTTATGTGCGATACTCATATCCTCACGAGCACCACCTTCACAGGCAGTAATGAAGACACCACCATTATCTACAGTCAGTTCTACCCGATGAAAAA
>Ga0315909_10001763_pt1 | contig 28608 bp, 33 predicted proteins | sample LakEriMetagenome_11_FD_203527 | JGI IMG/M metagenome (GOLD analysis project Ga0315909, IMG submission 203527) | Freshwater fungal communities from buoy surface, Lake Erie, Ohio, United States - Buoy 2 MA125 | ecosystem: Environmental > Aquatic > Freshwater > Lake | place: USA: Lake Erie, Ohio... | reverse complement strand
CCGCGCACTTGCCCGGCCCCGGCACCGGACGGCTCTATGACGGCTCGGGCGGATTTGTCCGCCACTGGGACCGCTGGGCGACGCCGGGCATGCCGAACCGCGTGTTCGTCTTTCCGCTGGCCAATGGTCAGGCGCAAGGTGATGGCGTGCCGGTCGACGGCAGCGATCCGGCCACCGGGCTTGTCGCCGACACTCCGACGATGCCCTTCGGCGGGGGCGAGGAGATCGCCTTCTCGCCCGATGGCGCGCAGGCCTATTTCGCCGCTCGGCTGTCCGACGGGGTGGAACCCGGATCGACCAATCTCGATATCTACGTCTCCGACCTCACCGGCGCCGCGCCCAAGCTGCTGACCGGTAGCAACGCCGCCACCGACACCATGCCTGCCCCCTCGCCCGATGGCCGCTATCTCGCGTGGCTGGCGATGGACCGGCCGACCTACGAGGCCGACCGCCTACAGGTGCGGCTGCTCGATCTCGCCAAGGGGACAGTGCGCAATCTGACCGCGGACACCGATCTCAGTTTCGGCAGCCTCGCATGGAGCGCCGATGGCAAGCACCTGATCGCCGCAGCGGAAGCCGTGCTCGATACGCCCGCTTTCCGGATCGATCCGGTGAGCGGCAAGGTCGAGCGGCTCGATCTGATGGCCGGCAACGAAGCGCATATCGCCAATGTCACGCCGCTGCCCGGCGGGCGGATGCTGTTCACGCGGGATTCGCTCGGCAATCCTGCCGAACTCTACCTGTCGGACACGATGGGACAGGCGCGCCCGCTGACCGATATCGCCACCACGAAGATGGGCCAGATGGCGAGTATCGTCACCCGCCGCTTCAGCTTTACCGGTGCCAATGGCGATACGGTATGGGGCCAGATCACGCGGCTGGCCGACCAGACCGGCCCGATCCCCGCGCTGCTCTACATCCATGGCGGGCCGCAAGGGTCCTTCAACGACAGCTGGTCAAACCGCTGGAACCCGCGCGTCACGGCCTCGCAGGGCTATGCGGTGATCTCGGTCGATTTTCGCGGCAGCACCGGATACGGGCAGGCCTTCACCGATGCGATCCAGCGCGACTGGGGCGGCAAGCCCTTGGAAGACCTGCAGAAAGGCTTCGAGGCCGCACTCAAGCTCGACAGCCAGATCGACGGCACCCGCGCCTGCGCGATGGGGGCGAGCTATGGTGGCTACATGGTCAACTGGATCGCGGGCCAGTGGGCTGACCGGTTCGATTGCCTTGTCCAGCACGACGGGATCTTCGACACCCGCAGCTTCTACTATGCGACCGAGGAATTGTGGTTTCCGCGCTGGGATTTCGGCGGATCGTACACCCAGGCGCACGAGATCTACGAGAAGTGGAACCCCGCCAACCACGTCGATAAGTGGAAAACGCCGATGCTGGTGGTGACCGGCGAGCTCGATTACCGCGTGCCCTATACGCAAGGCCTGCAAAGCTTCACCGCCTTGCAGGAACGCGGCATCCCCTCGCAACTGCTGGTGTTCCCCGACGAGAATCACTGGGTGCTGGGTGCGAAGAATTCGCTGCAATGGCACGAGACGGTGTTCGCGTGGCTGGATCGCTGGCTGAAGAAGGACGGCGAGTGAGCAAGCAGGAACTCGCCTCGGCGCAGCATTCGCTCGCCAAGCATTACGGCGATCCGGCGGCGGGCACCGCGATCACGCGCCACATCATGATCTGCGCGGTCTCGGACAAGCAGAAGTGCTGCTCGCGCGATGAGGGCGAGGAGGCCTGGGGGTTTCTGAAGTCGCGCCTGAAGGAGCTCGGCCTGGTCGGCCCGCAGCGTGACGAGAGCAGCCCGCGCGGCCCGGGCGGCGGCCTCCAGCGGACCAAGGCCAGTTGTCTGCAGATCTGCGCGGCAGGCCCGGTCGCGGTCGTGTGGCCCGACGGGGTATGGTATCACTCGTGCAGCCCCGAGGTGCTCGAGCGGATCATTCAGGAGCATCTGATCGGCGGCGTGCCGGTGGCAGATTTCCGCCTCACCGTTGTTTAGGCGCAGACCACCCGCCCTTGTCTCGCGTCAGCGAGACCGAATAAAGCGCCTAATCATCCTTCGGCGACCAGAATTCGTCGCGGCCGGGCATCTGGTTATCGACCGATTCGTCGTGACCCGTCCCGTGGGACAGGAACACCAGCCCCATCAGCCCGCCGCCGAGCAGCATGGTCAGGCTGATGCCGAGCGCCACGGCGATGTAGAAATGCACGGAAATCATGCCATTATAGGCAAATAGCAGCCCCATCGCCACCGCCACCGTCAACACCGTTGCGGCCAGCAGCAACTTCATGATCTGGCGATAGCGCGCCCAGGCGTGGGCGGCGTTCACAGGATCATCGAGCGGGGATTTGCGGGTCATGCCAGCGACATGGCGCGCGCGTGTGCGCTTGGCAACGCGCAAAGGCTGCAAGGGTGCATTCATCCGATGCAACCCTTCGTGCTTCCGCGGATTCGCGTTTTATCCGCAAACATGGCATTTTGATCGGGAGAGAGAGGGAGTCGGCCATGACTATCGCCAGAATCATCGCTCAGCGCGGCACTGCAGACATCATCGCATGCGACGTCGCGACCCCGGTTTCGCAGGTTGTCGGCATCCTTGCCAGCAAACGCATCGGCGCGCTGCCGGTGCTGCGCGATGGCAGCGTGGTCGGCATCGTGTCCGAACGCGACATAATCTACTGCTTGGCCGATCATGGTGGGGCTTGCCTCGATCTGCCGGTCGAGCAGATCATGACCTCGCCTGCCGTCACGGTCGAGCCCGGTACCCATATCGATGATGCGCTGGCGCTGATGACCCGCCGCCGGTTCCGCCACTTTCCGGTGGTGGAAGACGGCAAGCTGGTCGCCTTCATCTCGATCGGCGATCTGGTGAAGCACAAGATCGACGATGTGCAGCACGAGGCCAATGCGCTGCGCGATTATATTCAGGCAGTCTGATCGCTTGAGGAACGCGCTTGCGCGCACTAGATTGAGCTGATGAGCCCCGCGCCCCTGATCCTCACCCCGTCTGCCGCCCGGCGGATCGCGGTGATCGCGTCCAAGCAGTCGCGCCCGGCGATCCTGCGCCTTGCGGTCGAAGGGGGCGGGTGCTCGGGCTTCCAATACAAGTTCGATCTCGCCGACGCGCCCGAGGGTGACGACATGGTCAGCGAGACCGACGGGGTGCGATTGGTGGTCGATCCCGTGAGCCTCGATCTGATCGCGGGCAGCACGGTCGATTTCGTCGAATCGCTGGGCGGCGCGGCGTTCAAGGTCGAAAACCCGCAGGCCGCCGCCGGCTGCGGCTGCGGGGCGAGCTTCGGGATTTGAGTTAGACCCGCGCGGCGCTTTGAGGCATCAGGGCGCGCATGAAAATCGCCACCTTCAACATCAACGGCATTAAGGCGCGCCTGCCGCGCCTGCTTGAATGGCTCGCCGAAACCCGGCCCACGGTCGCCTGTCTGCAGGAGATCAAATCGCAGGACGAGGGCTTCCCCGCCGCCGAGATCGAGGCGCTGGGATATTCTGCGATCTGGCATGGGCAGAAGAGCTTCAACGGAGTCGCGATCCTGGTCGATTCGGCCGCGGGCTACACCCTCACCGAAGTGCGGCGCGGGCTCGGCATCGACGGGCCCAATGAAGGCGAAGAGGAACAGGCGCGCTATCTCGAGGCGGATGTTTCGGGCATACGGATCGCCTGCCTCTACCTGCCCAACGGCAACCCGCATCCGGGGCCGAAATTCACCTACAAGCTGGCGTGGATGGAGCGGCTGCGTGCGCGCATGGCGGAGATCTGGGCCGAGGAAGTGCCTGCGGTAGTGCTCGGCGACTTCAACGTCATCCCCGAAGATGACGACGTGTGGTCGGTCAAGGCGATGGCGGACGACGCGCTGATGCAGCCTGAATCGCGCGCCGCCTATGCGCGGATGCTCGCTGACGGGTGGGGCGACGCTCTGCGCACCCTCAATCCTCGCGGCGGGGTGTGGACCTATTGGGACTATCAGGCCGGCGCCTGGCAGCGCGACCACGGCTTCCGCATCGATCACATCCTGCTCTCGCCCGAATGCGCCGACCGGCTCGAAGCCGTGGGCGTCGACAAGGCCCATCGCGGCCGCGAAAAGGCCAGCGATCACGCGCCTGTCTGGGCGAGGCTTTCTTGTTAATCCTCGCGGCTATTGTGGGGGCAAGCCCCCACAATAGCCGCGAGGATCACCTATAAAAAATATGCGTATCGATCTGGGCGAGGCGCGTCTTGGTGCGGCTCCAGCCGGGGCGAACATAGCGGGCGTGGAAAAACACCGCCTCGCCGGCTTCGGATTCCCACAGGTCGTGATGCGCGATCTGCGCGATCGCGACTGCGCGCTCCCAGGCGGCGGAGCGATCACGGATCTGCGGCATCTCCTGTCCGCGCATGAAGGAGAACTGCCCCTTCTGGCGCACCACGCCGCAATAGCTGCGCGGGAAGCGGCCATCCTCGGTGCGGTTGACGATCACTTGTGCCACAGCGAGCTGGCCAGCGAGCGGCTCACCGCGCGCTTCGAAATAGACCGCGCCGGCAAGGCAGCGCAGCTCGTCGCTCATCGGCGCGTCGCTATCAACCATGCCGACCAGTTCGGTGAGCGACCCGGCTTCGGTGAGAATTGGGGCTACGACAGGCGGCTCGGGCGCGGCGGGAAGTGGCTGCACCACGGGCTCGGAGACATATAGGGGGGTTTCGGGAACCAGCTCCGCTGCCGGGGCCGGATCGGCCGCTTGGGCCAGCACTGCGGCGCCACCGACGCCGGGGATCGTTACCGTTGCCATCGCCACTGCGGCGATCGCGGAAATCGAGAAAGTCTTGCGACTCATAAACACTACAAATCGGGCGGTGAGCGCGCTCCGACGCAGGCGGGAACCTTATCCAAATCATTGCCGATTATGGGGGGTTCACAAAGCCTGCCGGCGGCTCCCCGTCTGCGTGCTGATCAGACGACCGAAATGTCGTCCCGTCAGCCTGCGCTAGGAACTGGGCGGGCCATTAGACAGGGTAATGCGAGGGTCAAGTTAACGCGGCGATTTGCGCGACGAAGCGTTCAGGTTCCGCGATATCCACCTCGATCAGCCAGATATCGCTGTCCTGGCGCCGGCGGCGCGCCAGATATTCGGAAAATTCCTGCTTGTTTTCATTTTCTTCTGATTTCGTCGCAACAAAAGAACGCGATCCGTCGAGGACAGGCATTCTTTCGTAAAGCCGCGCACCCTCGCCGCGATACAGCGTTACCAGCAGGATCGTCCCGGAATCGCGCTCGCCCTTCCCGAGTACCGTGGCAAAGCCGCCCTGCGATTCGGCGAGGCGCAAAATCGCACTGACTTCGAGATGCGCAGGCAGGCGCTCGCTCATTTCAGGCGCTCAACTCAGGGAGCTGCCGCGTAGCCCGGCAGGCCCGAGAGCGCCATGCGCGAGCGCATGAAAGTGCCGGTGCCGCGGCCGATTTCCTCGCCGTCCTCGTCCACCAGCCGCGCCTCGGCGACAAACACGCGGCGGCGGCCACTGACCCAGCGCCCCTCGGCGGTGACAGTCCCGGCGCGCACCGGCTTGCTGAAGTGGAGGTTGAAGCTGGTGGTCAGCAGAAAACGGTCGGTCACCAGCGAATTGGCGGCATAGAAGGCCGCATCGTCGAGCATCTTGAAGTAGATCGTGCCATGCGCCGCGCCGGCCGCGTGGTAATCCTCGGGCGTGACCGTGAAGGTCAGGTGCGATGCGCCCTCGCCGAGGATTTGCAGGCGGGAGGCGAACTTGGCGTTGACCGGCGCGGAGGCATAGAGGCGCTCCAGTGCGCGGTAATGTCCCTCCGCCCCGGCGGCGGGGGCTGCATGATCGATTGCGTTCATGGACGTTGACCAGTGCCGTCAGGCGGCATCCTGCTCGAACTGGGTGGTAAGCAGCGTGTAAGCCGCCTCGGTCGTCGGTGCATCGGCAAGCATCTGCAGCTTCGCCTCGTCGCGCGTCAGGCGCGAAATCGCGGCGAGCGCGTGGAGGTGGGTCGCCCCGGCATTCTCGGGCGAGACCAACCCGCACACCAGCGTGACGGGGCGCGAATCCGCCGCAGCGAAGTCGATCGGCGCCTCGAGCCGGATCAGCGCCAGCGACGGGCGGCGGATATCCTTGCTGCGGCAATGCGGGATCGCCACGCCGCGCCCGAAGCCGGTGCTGCCCAGAGCCTCGCGGGCTTCGAGATTTTCGAGCAGTTCGATCCGGTCCAGCCCGTAGGCGCCCGCGAGCAGTTCCGCCAAGGCGGTCAGCACCTTCGCTTTGCTGTCGATACGATCGAACAGAATCGCCTGCGGGGAAAGTGCGAGGTTGACTTCCATCTTGTGCGAATCCCGAATGAAAATGCCCGTGCCCAGTGGAAGTCCGGCAAGCAAGGGCTGCAAGGAACCCTGCTGACCGAGGCGAAGTGCCCCCTTGCTGCTGCCGCGTGGGCCCCCTGCCTGCTGGTGGTGCCTTGCGAAACGGCAGACGCGGGCCCTATCTCGGCTCGACCCATCCGATCGAACCATCGGCACGCCGGTAAACCATATTATGCCTGCCGGTGCCAGCATTTTTGAAAAACAGCGCGGTGGTGTTCCGCAGATCCATCATCATCACCGCGTCGGCGACCGTGGCGGTGGGGATGTCGACGCGGGTCTCGGCGATCACCAGCGGGGCATCGGCGGTGACCTCTTCCTGCTCGTCCTCCTCGACCGCGAAGATAGTGTAGGCGGCGTCTTCCTCGCCGCGGGCATGATCGGCCTCCTGGTGGCGATCGGTCAGCCGGCGCTTGTAGCGGCGCAGCTGCTTGTCGATCTTGGCGGCCGCATCATCGAGCGCGACATGGGCATCCTGCGCGGAGCCCTGCGCCTTGAGAATAAGTCCCTGCATCACATGGGTGACGATATCGCAGGTGAAGGCCCCGGCAGGCGCCTTGCCAAAGGTCACGTGGCTGGACAGCGCCTGATCGAAATATTTGTCGACGATCGCGCCGAGCCGGTCAGCGGCGTGGGCCTGCAAGGCGCTGCCTGTATCGACCTGGTGCCCCGAAATCCGAATATCCATGTCATTACCCTCCGTCCGAGATGAGGATTCAATATTTATGTGGCGCGCTAACCCCTCAGCGCGTCCAGATCGCTTTTTCGATTCCGGCGATGAATTCGCGGTGGCGTTCCAACTCTTCAGGTGTCGCAGCGTGCGGGCGCGGCGGGCGCACCGGGCGTGCGGCGGCGGCGGGGCTGTTGAAATGCACCACACTGGTTTCAATCGTGACGCTTTCGCTCTCGGCCAGCCCCAACCCGATCTGCCGCCCGCCGGTCAGCTCGACATAGACCTGCGCGAGCAACTCGGCATCGAGCAGCGCGCCGTGCTTGACGCGGTGGCTCCGATCGATCCCGTAGCGAGTGCACAGCGCATCGAGGCTGAGTTTGGAGCCGGGATGTTTCTTGCGCGCGAGCGCGACGGTATCGACCATCCGCTCCATGCTGATCACCTCGCGCCCGATCAGTTGCAACTCGTTGTTGAGGAAGCTGAAATCGAACCCGGCATTGTGCGCCACCAGCGGCGCATCGCCGAGGAAGGCAAGCAATTCATCAACGCTTTGGGCAAAGCGCGGCTTGGTCAAAAGGAACGCGGCGCTGAGGCCGTGCACGCGCTCGGCCTCGGGCGGCATATCGCGTTCAGGGTTGTAATAGGCGTGGAAGCTGCGGCCAGTCTCGACCCTGCCGACCATTTCGATGCAGCCGATTTCCACCATGCGGTCCCCTGTCTTGGGATCGAGCCCGGTGGTTTCGGTGTCAAAGATGATCTCCCGCATTTGCAGGACTATCCTCCCAAGTCCCGGCACTTGCAAGGGTTGCTTGCAATCAAAATGACGCAATCAAAGTGAAGCAATCAGCGCCGCGACCTGCCTGGCGGTTTCTTCGAGGCTGGTGCTGGTGTCGATGATGTGATCGGCGCGCGCGCGTTTTTCCGTATCGTGCAGTTGCAGCCCGAAAATGTGGTCGAATTTCTGCTGTGTCATGCCTGGGCGGGCCAGCACGCGGGCGCGCTGGACAGCTTCGGGCGCGGAGACGACGACGATGGTGTCGACGCTTTCATGCCCGCCGCGCTCGAACAGCAGCGGGATGTCGAACACCACCGCGCGCTTGTCGTGATGCGCGGCGAGGAAGGCTGCGCGCCTTGCCGCGACCGCCGGGTGGACGATGGCTTCAAGGCGGTGAAGCGCCGGTTTGTCGGCAAACACCTGATGGCCGAGCCGGTCGCGGTCGACGCCCTCGGCGCCGGTCGAGCCGGGGAAGGCGGCCTCGATCGCGGGGACGAGTTCGCCGCCCGGCCCCTGCATCGCGCGCACTTCGGCATCAGCATCGAACACCGGGATTCCGGCCTCGGCGAACATTGCGGCAACGGTGGACTTGCCCATCCCGATCGAGCCGGTGAGGCCGATGATGGTCGGTTTCGTCATGCGGTGAGTATCCGGCGCAATTCGGCATCATGCTCGCGCGGGGCGGGTTGGCCGAAGAACCTCTCGAAGGCGACCGCGGCCTGGCCGATCAGCATCGACAGGCCGTCGATGGTGCGATGCCCCGCCGCGCGGGCGGTTTGCAGCAGCACTGTGTCGCGCGGGGTGGTGACGATGTCATAGGCGATGGAGCCGGGGGGCGCGTGGCTCCAGTCGAAGGCCAGCGGCGACTGGCCCTGCATCCCGAGGCTGGAGGCGTTGATGATCAAATCAAGGCAGCCCTCGCGGTCGTCAAAGGCGAAATCGGTGGGATCGGCAAAGTGGGCGAGGTCAATCGCGTGATGCTCGCCCTTAGGCGCGAGTTCATCGAGCAGCGCACGCGCCTTGGCAGGATCGCGCCCGGCCACCACCAGCGTGAAGCCCTTGTCGGCGAGCGCGGCAATGATTGCCCGCGCCGCGCCGCCGGTGCCGAGGATCCGCGCCATGCGGTGGTAATGGGTGCCGGCGAGGTCGTCGGCGAGAGGCTCAAGGAAGCCCGCCGCATCGGTGTTGGTCCCAGCGAGCAGCCGGTCAAACGCGGGATAGATCGTGTTGACCGCACCGATGCTGTCGGCGGGCGATTCGATGCTGTAGAGATGAGGCATCACCGCCTGCTTGTGCGGCATGGTGACATTGCACCCGCGCCACAAGGGATCGGTGCGGCGCTGGGCGATGTAATCAGCCAGATCCTCGGACCGCACGTGGGCCGCGCGGTATTCGGCGTCGATCCCCAGTTTCCCGAGCCAGAAGCCGTGGATTGCGGGCGACTTGGACTGCGCAATCGGATCGCCGATCACTTCGGCATAGGGACGCGTCATGCCAGCAAGACCCCTTCCTCACGCAGCGCGCCCAGCAAGGGCAGCAGCGGCATGCCGAGCACGGTGAACTGGTCGCCCTCGATGTGCTCGAACAATTGCACCCCGGGCCCCTCGATCCGGAACGCGCCGACGGTGTGGCTGATCTCGGGCCATTCGACGCCGAGATAGTGGGCGATGAAATCCTCGGAGAGATCGCGCACCTGCAGGCGGGCGATGCTGGCGTGGCTCCACTGGCACCCGCCGTCTTTGACCAGCGCGGCGGCGGAGTGGAGTTCCATCACCCGCTGCGAGAAGAACCGCAGGTGCTCACCCGCTTCCTCGGGGGTCTGGGGCTTGTCGAACCGGCGGCCGCCTGCGACCACCAGCGAATCCGAACCGAGCACGAGCGCGCCCGGATGGAGCCCCGCGACCGCCGCGGCCTTGGCCACCGCAAGCGCCTCGGCCACTTCGGACGGCTCTGCGCCCGCCAGGCCCGCTTCGACCGCACGCTCGTCAATATCGGCAGGGATGCTTTCATAGGCCACGCCCGCCGCATCGAGCATCGCGCGGCGCGAGGCCGATTTGCTGGCGAGGATCAGGCGTACGGACTGGCTCATACGGGCTGGCCCACCCCGCCTTCGCTGGCCGGTTTGCGCCCGCGTTCCTGCGCCAGCCGGATGATCGCCGCGGCGGTCTCCTCGATCGAGCGGCGGGTGACATCGATCACCGGCCAGCCATTATCGGCATACATCCGCCGCGCGAACTGGAGCTCGGCCTTGACCTTGTCGTTGTCGACATAGGCCGTCTCGGTCGCCTCGTTCAATGACAGCAGCCGGTTGCGGCGGATCTGCACCAGCCGTTCGGGCGAGGTCGTCAGGCCCACAATCAGCGGATGGCGCAGCCCGAAGAGCACCTGCGGCGGCGGGCTTTCCACCACCAGCGGAATATTGGCGACCTTGTAGCCGCGATTGGCGAGATAGATGCTGGTCGGCGTCTTGGACGAGCGCGACACGCCAACCAGGACGATGTCGGCCTCTTCCCATTCCTCGTAACCGATGCCGTCATCATGGGCGATGGTGTACTGGATCGCATCGACCCGCTTGAAGTAGTCGGCGTCCATCATGTGCTGGCGGCCCGGGCGGCCGTGGGCTTCCTGCCCGAGCTGCGCTTCCAAAGCGGCGGTCACCTGATCGAGCACCGGCACCGCCGGCAGGCCGAGATGGCGGCAATGTTCCTCTAGCCGCTTGCGGGTCTCGGGATTGACGAGGGTGTAGAGCACGAGGCCCGGGTGCGCGGCGAGATCGGGCACGATCCGGTCGAGATGCTGGAGCGAGCGCACCATTGGCCAGAAATGGCGGCTGACATCGGGATCGTCGAACTGCGCGAGCGCCGCCTTGGCGATCATTTCCAGCGTCTCGCCGGTCGAATCCGAGACAAGATGCAGGTTCAAACGATTCATGCTCAGCTTCGCTTACTGGGCTGCCCGCGGGCTGTGGACAGAAGCCTGCATAAACCACGGGAGCAATTGCCGGACAAGCTGGGGAGCAATTTTCATACCCCTTGGCAGGCTTTTCCTCGGGGTATTTGCCCACACCCTGGCAAGTCTTGTCGACAGGCTGGGAAGAGTGGGGATAAAGCCTGCTTGACGTCCAATTTATGCGGATTCGCTTGGGGTGATTGGCACGTGGCAAACTGGGGGTAACCGGAATCTGGCCGGTAATTCCCGCTTTCCACAGGGCCAACAGACTCCATCAATCCTTTTATAAATTGAATTATTTTGACTAAAGGAACCCTATGCCCGGAAAATTGCTCGATACGCTGAATGGTGCGCGTCAGGACATCGCCCCTGTTTGGCTCATGCGCCAGGCGGGACGTTATCTGCCGGAATACCGCGAATTGCGGTCCGAGAAGGGCGGATTCCTCGAGCTGGTTTACGATAGCGAGGCAGCGGCCGAGATCACCGTGCAACCGATCCGGCGGTTCGGATTCGATGGCGCGATCCTGTTTTCCGATATCCTGATCGTGCCGCATGCGATGGGGCAGGGTCTGCAGTTTCTGGCCGGTGAAGGCCCGCATCTGTCGCCAACGCTGCTTGAGGTGGGGCTCGACAGCTTTACCCCGGCGTTCGAGCGGTTCGAGCCGGTCTACGAGACCGTCCGCCGCACCCGCCAGCTGATCGGCCCCGAAGTGACCATGTTGGGCTTTGCGGGCAGTCCGTGGACCGTGGCGACCTACATGATCGCCGGCGAAGGCTCGAAGGACCAGGGCCCGGCGCGGCTGCTGGCTTACCGCGATCCGGCGCATATGCAGGCGATCATCGATGCGATCATCCAGGTTTCGGTCACGTATCTGCGCGGCCAGATCGATGCCGGCGCCGAAGCGGTGCAATTGTTCGATAGCTGGGCTGGAAGTCTTGCGCCCGACCAGTTTGAAAAGTGGGTGATTGCGCCCAACGCCGCGATCACTGCGAAGCTTAAGGCAAGCCATCCCGATACGCCGGTGATCGGCTTCCCCAAGGGCGCCGGCGCGAAACTCCCCGCCTATGCCCGCGAGACCGGTGTGGACGCGGTCGGCCTCGACGAGACGCTTGATCCGGCCTGGGCGCATGCCAGCCTGCCCGCAGACATGCCGGTGCAGGGCAATTTCGATCCGCTGCTGCTCGAAGCGGGCGGCCCGGCGATGGCGGCGCGGCTGCGCACCATCATCGCCGCCTTCGAGGATCGACCGCACGTCTTTAACCTCGGCCACGGGATCGGCCAGCACACGCCGATCGCCCATGTCGAGGAACTGCTTGCGGCCTTGCGGGGCTAGGGTAGAGGACAGGCCATGCAGTCCACACTCTTGCTCATCTACCCCTTCCTCAAGGTCGGCCATGTGATCTTCATGGTGTTCTGGCTCGCAGGGCTGTTCATGCTGCCGCGCCAGTGCATCTACATGCTTGATCACGCGCCGGGTTCGGCGGGCGAGGCCAAGTGGGCGACCCGGATGGGCAAATTGCGCAAGATCATCCTCACCCCCAGCCTGATCATCGTGTGGGTGCTGGGCCTGACGATGGCGATCGCCATGGGGTTCTTCACTGAGGGCTGGTTCCATGCCAAGCTGACGCTGGTGCTGGCGATGACCGGCTTTCACGGCTGGCTGGTGGCGCAGACCAAGAAGATGGCGCGGGGCGAACGTCAGCTCACCGAAGCGCGGCTGCGGATGATCGGCGAGCTGCCCGGCCTGCTGCTGGTGCTGATCGTCGCGCTGGTTTACCTCAAGCCCTTCTGAGCTGGCCACCAGGTTACCCGTCCGGAATTTTACAAGATTGACCGCAGGTCCCTGCGCTTCTATCTGAACGTCCTCCTATCCGGCGTCGGGAGCGGTTTCGCGCTCCGACAGGTCTGCTTTCTCCAAGCCCAGCCCCGACCGGCCTGCATGTCCAAATTCAGGCTGAAAACAACAACGGGGCGCCTCCTGCATCAGGGGGCACTGACCATCCGGCCACTCCTGCCTTTGGAATACACATAATGCACTTGAAAGACCTCAAACGACAAACCCCGGCCGAACTGGTCGCGATGGCCGAAGAGCTGGGCGTTGAAGGCGCCTCGACCATGCGCCGTCAGGATCTGCTGTTCAGCATCCTGCGCGAACTCGCCGAGGACGAGGAATACGAAGAAAAGATCATGGGCATCGGCACCATCGAGGTGCTGCAGGACGGCTTCGGCTTCCTGCGCTCTCCCGAAGCGAACTACCTCGCCGGGCCGGATGATATCTATGTCTCGCCCAACCAGGTCCGCCGCTGGGGCCTGCGCACCGGCGACACCGTCGAAGGTGAGATCCGCGCGCCGCGCGAAGGCGAGCGCTATTTCGCGCTGACCACGCTGGCCAAGGTCAATTTCGACGATCCCGATGCGGTCCGCCTGCGCACCAATTTCGACAACCTCACTCCGCTTTATCCGGATTCGAAGCTGACGCTCGACAGCCTCGATCCTACAGTGAAGGACAAGAGCGCGCGGGTGATCGATATCATCGCGCCGCAGGGCAAAGGCCAGCGCGCGCTGATCGTCGCCCCCCCGCGCACCGGTAAGACGGTGCTGCTCCAGAACATCGCCAAGGCGATCACCGACAATCACCCCGAGGTGTTCCTGATCGTCCTTTTGGTCGACGAACGCCCTGAGGAAGTCACCGACATGCAGCGCTCGGTGAAGGGCGAGGTTGTCTCCTCGACCTTCGATGAGCCTGCGCAGCGCCACGTGCAGGTTGCCGAAATGGTGATCGAGAAGGCCAAGCGCCTGGTCGAGCACAAGCATGACGTGGTGATCCTGCTCGATTCGATCACGCGCCTTGGCCGCGCCTACAACACCGTGGTGCCCAGCTCGGGCAAGGTGCTGACCGGCGGTGTCGATGCCAACGCGCTCCAGCGGCCCAAGCGCTTCTTCGGTGCGGCGCGCAATATCGAGGAAGGCGGATCGCTTTCGATCATCGCCACCGCGCTGATCGACACCGGCAGCCGCATGGACGAGGTTATCTTCGAAGAGTTCAAGGGCACCGGCAACAGCGAAATCGTGCTCGACCGCAAAGTTGCCGACAAGCGCATCTTCCCGGCGCTCGACGTGGGCAAGTCCGGCACCCGCAAGGAAGAATTGCTCGTCGAGAAGGACCGCCTGTCCAAGATGTGGGTGCTGCGCCGCATCCTGATGCAGATGGGCACCGTAGATGCGATGGAGTTCCTGCTCGACAAGATGAAGGATTCGAAGACCAACGACGATTTCTTCGACACGATGAACCAGTAGGATTGCACGCAAATGGGCCATGGGGTCGGCCCGTCAGACAGGCTATAAGGGACGGGAAGCTTGCTTAGTCAGTATCTCTATATCAGCACCGCGCCGACCCTGCCGCGCGAGGAAGTAGACGCGATTCTCGCCACCAGCGCGCACAATAATCCCGCGCACGGCATCACCGGTCTGCTCTTGTTCAACGGCCGCAACTTCCTCCAGCTGCTTGAAGGCGAGGAGGCCGAGGTTGCGGGCCTGATGGAGCGGATCACCGCCGATCCGCGCCACAGCGGCGTCTCGGTGCTGGATCGCCGGGTGATTGAGGCGCGCGCCTGCCCCGACTGGGCGATGAAGCGCGTGCTGATCGCCGAAAGCATCGCCTCGCGCCGCGTAATGCTCGAGCACGATCTGCCGGAGCATCTCGATCCCGAGGTGCGCAAGATGATCGTCAACTTCGCGGTGCTGAACTAGCCCTTGGCTGCTGAAAGCTGCGCGCCCATCATCTGCCAGACCGCGTTGATTGCCTTCAACGGCCGCACCATCACCTTGAAGTCGCTGATTTCTCCGTCCGCATTGAAGTGGATGATATCAACCCCGTTGACGCTGATCCCGTCCAGCTCGGTGACGAATTCGAGCATCGCCTCGTCGCCGTCGACCAGTTCGCGGACATAGCGGAAGGCGTCATTGCCCAGCACCTGCGCCGCGGCGAGGAGATAGGCCATCACCACCGGCTTGCCCACCTGCGGGGTATGCACCACCGGCGAATGGAACACGCAAGTCTCGGCAATCAGCGCAGACAGCAGCGCCGGATCGCCGCCGCTTTCCATATAGGCGTGCCAGCGCGCGAGGCCCGGATGCGCACTCATCCCAGGTGTTCTGCAAAGAAGGAGGCGGTGCGGCTGTCGGCGAGGCTGGCTGCCTCCTCGTGGCGGCGTAGCCCGGTCTCGGTCGCAAAGCCGTGGTCGAGCCCCTCGTAGTCGTAGAGCGTCACGCGCGGGTGATCATCGAGCGCAGTGTGCATAGCCGCCTGGGTCTCGGACGGAACGAAGCCGTCCGCTGTGGGAATATGCAGCATCAGCGGGTGGGCGATGGCGTGCTTTTCGCCCAGCAGGCCGTCGATCCCGACCCCGTAATAGCCGACGCTCGCATTGATGTCGGTGCGGGCCGCGGTCATGTAAGCGAGCCGCCCGCCGAGGCAGTAACCGACGCAGCCGACCTTGGCGACGCCGAGCGTGTGGCGGATGTGGTGGATCGTCGCCTCGATGTCGCGGATGCCCGCGTCCTGATCGAATTGCACCATCCAATCAAGCGCTTGGGTGAATTCGCTCTGAACATCGGGATCAAGGCTGATGCCTGGCTGAAGCCGCCAGAACAGATCGGGCGCGACCGCCAGCCAACCCTCGGCGGCCAGCTTGTCGCACTTCTGGCGGATGCCGGGGTTCACCCCGAAGATCTCCTGGATAACGATGATCGCCCCGCGCGGCGGGACTGCCGGGTTCGCGATATAGGCGCCGAAGGCAGCATCGCCTTCTAGCGTGGGGATCGTGGCGTTGAGGCTCATGGGATCTCACTCCGGTGGTTCGCAAGCTGGGACGTGGTCTATCGCTTGCCTTGCACGGCTGCCAAGCCCAAATGAGAGAGGCGCGAGCGCGAGAGGAGGCGAGCCCCATGAAAATTACCATCGAAATCGATTGCACACCCGAGGAGGCCCGCAACTTCATGGGCCTGCCCGACGTGAGCGCGGCCAACAACGCCTATGTCGACAACCTGACCAAGGCGATGCAGGGCGTCTCCAACCCCGATCAGCTGCAGCAATATGCCTCTGCGCTGGCCCCGATGGGGCAGGTGGGGCTGAAGCTGTTCCAGAACTTCGTCGAAGGCGGGATGAAGGCGGCGTCCGGTGCTTCCGGGGGCGGCGCCAAGCGGCCAAAGGGCTCGGAATAATCCGCCTTCGATGAGCGCGACTCCGACGATCTTCGCCTTGTCGAGCGGCGCGCCGCCGGCCGGGATCGGCGTGATCCGCCTCTCCGGCCCGGAGGCGGGTGCCGCGCTCGCAGCCTTGACGGGGCGGGTGCCGCAGCCGCGCCGGGCGTCGTTGGCGAAGCTGCGCGATAATGCCGGCGCACTGCTCGACGAGGCGCTGGTGCTGTGGTTTCCCGGGCCGGATACCGCCACCGGCGAGCATCTGGCCGAATTGCACTGCCACGGGGGCAGAGCGGTGATCGCGGCAGTGGAAGGAGCGCTGGCCGCGCTCCCGGGTCTGCGCCGCGCCGAACCGGGCGAATTCACCCGCCGCGCCTTTGCCAATGGCCGCATCGATCTGGCCGAGGCTGAGGGGCTCGCCGATTTGCTCTCCGCCGAAACCGAACTCGCCCGCGCCGCCGCGCTCGCCAATGCGGGGGGCGCGCTGTCGCGGCAGGTTGAGGTCTGGCGCGAACAGGTGCTGGTACTCTCGGCCGAGGTCGAGGGCGTGCTCGACTTCTCGGGCGAGGAGGATTCGGCCGACTTGCCGGAATGTTTCACGTGGAACATTACAGCGCTCGCTGACGAGATTGCCACATGGCTCGCCCGCCCGCGCTCCGAGCGCTTGGGAGAGGGCTTCCGCGTGGTGCTGGCCGGGCCGCCCAATGCCGGCAAGTCGACTTTGTTCAACGCGCTGATCGAAAGCGAGGCCGCGATCACCTCGCCGATCGCCGGGACGACCCGCGATGTGATCGAGCGCGCTGTGGCGATTGCTGGCGTGCCGTTCACCTTCGTCGATACGGCAGGCCTGCGCGAAGGCGGGCTCGCCGATGAAATCGAAGCCATCGGGATTGACCGCGCGCGCGGCGAGCTCGAGCGTGCCGACTGCGTGCTGTGGCTCGGCACAGAGGGCGAGGGGCCAGCGGGTGCGTGGGAGATTGCCGCGCAGGCAGACCGCGACGGGTTCACCCCCAAACGGGCGGCGCACTTTACCCTCTCGGCGACAACCGGGGAAGGGCTGGCCACGCTCAAACACGCGCTGGCTGAAACCGCGCGCGATGCCCTGCCAAAACCGGGACAAGCTGCGCTCAATGCCCGTCAACACGCACGTTTGGCCGAGGCGACCGAGGGGCTGGCGGCGGCGCAGGGCCTCTTTGATCCGCTGCTCGTGGCTGAAGAGCTGCGCCGCGTCCGTCTCGCGTTCGACCGGCTGATCGGGCGGGCCACCACCGAGGATATGCTCGACACGCTGTTCGGGCGCTTCTGCATCGGGAAGTGAGTTCGGCACGCCTCGAAATGTTTCACGTGAAACATTTTGCGTTGCGCTGATCCCTGATGTTTCACGTGGAAGCGAAGCTTAGCCAAAGGCACAAAGATTGGCGTCGCGCACCCTACCGAATCCGCTTTGACTGTCCGCTCCCCGCGCCCTATTTGCGGCGCCATGCATTCCTTTGATGTCCTCGTCATCGGCGGCGGTCACGCCGGGGTTGAGGCCGCCTGTGTTGCGGCCCGCATGGGTGCGCGCGCGGCGCTGGTGAGCTTTGACCTCACTGCGATCGGCGCGATGAGCTGCAATCCGGCGATCGGCGGGCTGGGCAAGGGCCATCTGGTGCGCGAGGTCGATGCGCTCGACGGCGTGATCGGGCGCGCGGCAGACGCGGGCGCGATCCACTACCGGATGCTCAACCGCTCCAAGGGCAGCGCCGTGTGGGGCCCGCGGGTGCAGGCCGACCGGGTGCGATTCAAGGCGGCGGTGCAGGCTATCGTGCGCGCGCAGGCCAATCTCACATTGGTCGAGGGTGAGGCCGCAGCGCTGGTGCTGGCGGGCGGCGCTGTCGCCGGGCTGGAGCTGGCTGACGGCACGATCCTCCATGCGCCCCGCGTGGTGCTGTGTACCGGCACTTTCCTCGGCGGCGTGCTGTTCCGCGGCGAGGAGCGGTTCGAGGGTGGCCGCATCGGCGAGAACGCCGCCAAGCGCCTCGCCCGGCAATTGCGCGGGGCAGATCTTCCCATGGCGCGCCTCAAAACCGGAACCCCGCCGCGGCTCGACGGGCGTACCATCGATTGGGCGGTGCTCGAGGAGCAGCCTTCGGACGGCGAGGCCTGGACCATGTCTGCGCTCACCCCGCGCCGGGTGAACCCGCAGGTGTTTTGCGCCATCACCCGCACCACGCAGGCAGGGCATGATGCGATCCGTGCCAATCTCCACCGCTCGCCGCTGTTCTCGGGCGCGATTGCGGCGGCCGGCCCGCGCTATTGCCCCTCGATCGAGGACAAGATCCACCGCTTCGGCGACCGCGAAGGCCATCAGGTGTTCCTCGAGCCCGAGGGGCTGGACACCCACATGATCTATCCCAACGGGATCAGCACCTCGCTCCCCACCGATGTGCAGGAGCATGTGGTGCGCACCATGCCTGGCTGCGCGGCGGCGGTGATCGTGCAGCCGGGTTACGCGGTGGAGTATGATCACATCGATCCGCGCGCACTGACGCCCGATTTGCAGCTGCGCGCAATCCCCGGGCTCTATTGCGCAGGCCAGATCAACGGCACCACCGGCTATGAGGAAGCCGCGGCGCAGGGGTTGGTCGCCGGGCTCGAGGCTGCCGCTGCCGCGCTCGGCAAGTCCGCGCCCGCGCTCGACCGCGCCAATGCCTATATCGCGGTGATGGTCGATGATCTGACGTTGCAGGGCGTGACCGAGCCCTACCGGATGCTCACCGCCCGCGCCGAATACCGCTTGCGCCTGCGCGCCAACAATGCTGCGACCCGCCTGACCGGGCTGGGTATTGAAGCTGGATGCATTGGTGAGGAACGCCGCGCCTGGTGGGAACGCCGCGAGGACTTGCGCAAAATGTTTCACGTGAAACATTCGCACAAGGTCCACGCCCGCGAACTGGCCGATCTCGGTTTGCCGCTGCGCCGCGATCATGGCGAGAAGCGGCTGAGTGAATGGCTGCGCTATGACGGCGTCACTCCGGAGGCGCTCGCGCCGTGGTTGGGGGAGGTCACCGCGCTCGATCCGCTGCTCGCCGAGGAAATGGCCGAGGATGCCGCCTATGCCCCTTACCTCGCGCGGCAGGACGCCGAATTGCGCGATCTGCGCGCGAGCGAGGCGCTGACGCTGGCGCGGGACTTTCCTTATGCAGCTGTGCCCGGTCTCTCGAACGAGATGGTCGAGCTTCTGACCTCGGCGGCGCCGGGTACGCTGGCGGCAGCCGGGCGGGTGGCTGGTGTGACCCCGGCGGCGCTATCGGCCTTGCTCGTCCACGCGCGTCGTCTGGCGAGCGGGCAGCACGCGGTATGATAAGCACCGAGGACGAAGCCCGCGCCTATGTTGCCGGGCTGACCGATGCTGAGGGCATGGCGCGGCTGGAGGCCTTCGCCGCGCTGGTGCTGGCCGAGAACCAGCGGCAGAACCTGATCGCCAAAGCGACCGAGCCGCATATCTGGCAGCGCCACATTGCCGACTCGGCCCAGCTGCTCGAAAATGTTTCACGTGAAACATTGGGCGCGAATGCCGGCGGACCCTGGCTTGATCTCGGCAGCGGGCCGGGCTTTCCCGGGCTGGTGATCGCGGTTCTGTGCCTGAACATGCCCATGGTGCTGGTCGAATCGCGTAGCCGACGGGCGGAATTCCTTGAATCCGCCATTGCTGCGCTGGATTTGCGCAAATGCCGGGTTGAAGGCCAGCGGCTCGAACGCATCACACCCTTCGCTGCCCGGGCCATTTCGGCACGCGCTTTTGCGCCTTTGCCCAAACTTCTGAGCTTGTCCGCACCCTTCTCCACAAGCACCACCCGCTACGTCTTGCCCAAGGGGCGCTCAGCGGCGCAGGAATTGGAGGCGCTCAAGCCTTCGATTCGGGCAATGTTTCACGTGAAACATTCCTTGACCGATCCCGACGCGGGAATCATTGTAAAAGCCTGACGCGCGAAAGGCGCTGCGGATTCAAGCGGAATCCGCGCGCAGGAGGACAGGATAGCATGCTGACCATCGCGATCGCCAACCAGAAGGGCGGGGTAGGCAAGACCACCACCGCGATCAACATCGCCACCGCGATGGCGGCGACCGGCTGGCGCACGTTGCTGATCGACCTCGATCCGCAGGGCAATGCCTCGACCGGGCTGGGCGTCCACGCCGCCGCGCGCGAGGTTTCGAGCTATGATCTGCTGGTCGATGAAGTCGCGCTTGATAGCGCGATCGTCCCGACCAGCATTCCGCGGCTCGATATCGTCCCGGCGACGGTCGATCTGTCGGGTGCCGAGGTCGAGCTGGTCTCCGTCGACGAGCGCACCGCCCGGCTGCGGCACGCACTCGAGAACCACACGGGGCACGATATTGCCTTCATCGACTGCCCGCCCTCGCTCGGCTTGCTAACATTGAACGCGCTGTGCGCCGCCGATACGCTGCTGGTGCCGCTACAATGCGAGTTTTTCGCGCTCGAGGGCCTCAGCCAGCTGCTCCAGACGGTTGATCAGGTGCAGCAGCGCTTCAATCCGCGGCTCGGCATCATCGGCGTGGCGCTGACGATGTTCGATCGCCGCAACCGTCTCACCGATCAGGTCTCGGATGATGTGCGCGATTGCCTTGGCAAGCTCGTGTTCGAGACCGTAATCCCACGCAATGTGCGCCTGTCCGAAGCGCCGAGCCACGGGCTGCCCGCGCTGGTCTATGATCAGCATTGCAACGGAAGCCGCGCCTATATGGCGTTGGCGCGTGAATTGATCGGGCGCTTTCCCGCCGAAAGACAGGCCGCATGAGCGACGATATTAGACAACCGCTTGAATTGAAAACACCTTTTCGTGATTCTGCGGAGAAGCCGCGGCGGCTGGGCAAGGGTCTTGGCGCGCTTATGGGCGAGAGCCGGCGCGAGGAGCCGCTGGTGCGCCGCGAGGAACCGGCGACCGAGGCACCGGCGCCGAGCGGAACCGCATTGCGGATGCTGGCGCTCGCCACGATCAAGCCGCTGCCGGGCAACCCGCGCAAGCATTTTGACGAGGCCACGCTCGAAGAGCTCGCCGCCTCGATTGCCACCCGCGGTGTGATCCAGCCGATCATCGTCCGCCCACACCCCAATGGCGAGGGCTATCAGCTGGTCGCGGGCGAACGCCGCTGGCGCGCGGCGCAGAAGGCGCGGCTGCACGAGATTCCCGCGCTGGTGCGCCAGCTGTCCGAACGCGAGGTGATGGCGCTGGCGCTGATCGAGAACCTCCAGCGCGAGGATCTCAATCCGGTCGAGGAGGCACGCGCCTATCACCGCCTTTCCGAAGAGGAAGGGATGATCCAGGTCGACATCGCCAAGATGGTCGAGAAATCGCGCAGCCATGTCGCGAACATGATGCGGCTGATCACGCTGCCCGACGCGGTGCTCGACTATGTGGAGCAGGGCAAGCTCAGCGTCGGCCATGTGCGCGCGCTGATCGGGCGCAGCGATGCCGCCCAGCTGGCTGAGATAGCTGTGTCCGAAGGCCTGTCGGTGCGCAATATGGAGACGCTGACCCGCAAGGCCAATGATGCGGCCGCCCCGCCGATTACCCGCCAGGCGCGGCACGCGACGGGCGAAAACGCTGATATCCTCGCTGTGCAGCAACATCTTGAGGAATTTCTTGGGCTTGGCGTCCGCATCAAGCCCGAGGTCGATCCGCGCAAGGGGACGATCACGATCCGCTACACCACGCTCGATCAGCTCGATCTGGTGTGCCAGCGGCTGACCGGCGGCGAGTTCTGATCGCCGTCCACGCACGCTTCACACACTAAAAAGCCCGTCCGGAACCGAAGAGCGTCGCGCGCCTTAGTAGCCACCCTTGATCATCTTGGGCGAGGGCGCCGGAATGATCTGGGCCGCGCCGGGGACGGTGTAGGTCTCGTAACGCTCGGTCTCGCGCACCACCACCTGCTGCTGCACCTCGCTTCGCACCGGTACCATCACCATCACGAACTGCGGCGGCGGAGCATAGGCGTAGCCATAGGTCGCCGGATAGCCGTAGCCATAGGCCGGCGCGGGCTGATAGGCGGGGTAGGGGATCATGCGGCTGGCAACGTGAGTGGTGGGCGTGCCATATTGCGAGACGTAGGTGTCGAGCGCGGCTTCACAGTCGTAGAGGTCCGCTTCGTCATCGCCGTCGAACAGACCGCCAAGCAAGCCGCCGATCAGCCCGCCGCCGCCCACGCCGAGCACGGTGCCGAGCACGCGGTCACCCGCGCCGGCGATCTCGTAGCCGATCAGCCCGCCCGCAATCGCGCCGAGCAAGCCACCGATGATCAGGCCGGTATCGTCCTTGTTCTGGCCGGCCGTGCGGCGGCGGCATTCCTCGAGCCATTGCTCGCGTTCGAACACCACCGGGGCGGGGGTGTAGGCTTGCGGCGCATAGGTAGGCGCGTAGCCCTGCGGAGCCGGGGTTGCGGGCAGGTCGATCCGGCGGGTGCGGGTGATGGTTTCCACCCCGTCCGGTCCGATCGTGGACTCGGTGGTTTCGGTCACCACCGGAGCGGTGCGATATTCCGGAGGAAGCGACTGCACCTCGGCCTCGCTCATCGGGGCGAGCGGCGGCAAATCGCTGTAATTCTGGGCATTTGCCAGCGCGGGCAGGGCGAGCGCGAGCGCGGCAAGCGAAAGGGTTGTCGGCAGCTTGGGCGTCTTGAACACGGGCATGTTTCCCCCTGGATCGGCCGGGCACGGCTGATGGTTAGCGAAACCTTACCATCGCGCCGCACGCGCACCCAAGCAATGCTGAGGGACTGTCCCGTTTCGGGCCGGTCAGCGGCGGGACCCTGTCATATCCGGTGCGCGAGCAGCGTCGCCAGCGCGGTGATTCCCTCGGCATCGGCGTGGCTGAAGCGTGCAGGCGTGGGGCTGTCGAGATCGATCACCGCGATCACGGCCCCGTCGCGTAGCACCGGAACCACCAGCTCGCTCGCGCTCGCCGCGTCGCAGGCGATATGGCCGGGGAAGGCGTGGACATCCTCGACAAGTTGCGCGGCGCGACTTGTCGCCGCGGTGCCGCATACGCCCACGCCAAAGGGGATGCGGATGCAGGCCGGGCGGCCCACAAACGGCCCGAGCACCAGCTCGCTTGCCGCGCCGTCCCTGGTCGGGGCGACGCGGTAGAACCCGGCCCAGTTCAGATCGGGCAGGAATTCCCACAGGAGCGCGGCAACATTGGCCATGTTGGCGACCGCATCGGGTTCGCCGGCAGTCAATGCATCGGCGGCTCCGAGCAATTCGCGGTAGAGTTCCTCTGCGGCGAGCGGCGCATCGGGCTTGAAATCATACATCGGGAGGCGGGCCTTCCAAGCTTGTGTGTTGCCGCGCGGGCAAGGCGGCTCTATCTCCCCCCACATGGCTCTTTTCCGCAAAATCGCAATCGCCCTTGGTGTCATTCTTGTTCTTGCCGGAGGAGCCTTCTGGTTCCTCGCGCGCGGAGACACCGCCGATCTCTCGGTCGAGGAGGTCGCGGGCACCGAACCCGTGCTGCAGGAGGGCGATCCGCAGTCCTTCCCGACGGTGCAGATCGCCGAGCCGGTGGGCTGGAAGGCGGGCGAGGCCCCGACCCCTGCCGAGGGGCTGGAGGTGGTGCGCTTTGCCGAAGGGCTGGAGCATCCGCGCATCCTCTATGCGCTGCCCAATGGCGATGTGCTGGCGACGCTCACCCGCGCGCCGAAGCAGGAAGGCGGCGGCGGGATCCTGGCCACGATCGAGGGCTGGATCGCCGCGATGCTGTTCGAAAAGGCGGGATCAGCGGGCGAATCGCCCAACCAGATCGTGCTCCTGCGCGACGAGGACGGCAATGGCTCGGCCGAAACCACCAAGGTGATCCTCGCAGAAGGCCTCGATTCGCCCTCGGGCATCAGCTGGTTGGACGACACGCTCTATGTCGCCAATCACAATGCCGTGCTGGCCTTCGCCTATACGCTCGGCAGCGATGCGGTGACGGGAACGCCGCGTAAGCTGATGGACCTGCCGGCCGGCGGCAACCACTGGATGCGCAACATCGAAATTTCGCCCGACGGCACCAGCCTGTTCGTCGCCGTCGGTTCGGCCAGCAATATCGGCGAGCGCGGGATGGAAGCCGAGGAAGGCCGCGCGATGATCTGGGAGTACAATCTCGTAACCAAGCGCCAGCGCCAATATGCCGTTGGCCTGCGCAATCCCAACGGCCTCGATTTCAGCCCCTGGACGGGCGAGTTGTGGACCACGGTGAACGAGCGCGACATGCTCGGTTCGGATCTGGTGCCCGACTACCTCACCAATGTGCCGGTGGGCGCGCAATATGGCTGGCCGTGGATCTACTACAAGACCAACTTCGATCGCCGGGTCGAGGCACCGATGCCCAAGTTCATGCAGGAATACACCCGCAAGCCGGTCTACGCGATGGGGCCGCACGTAGCCGCGCTCGGGCTGGTGTTCGCCAGGGAAGGCCACATGATGGGCGAGACATTCGCCAGCGGGGCCTTTGTCGCGCGGCACGGCTCGTGGAACCGCAAGCCGTCTTCGGGTTATGACGTGGTCTATGTCGCTTTCGACAAGCTCGGCAATCCGGCGGGCAAGCCGGTGCCGGTGCTGACCGAATTCCTGCAGGCGGACGGCACCACACGTGGCCGGCCGACCTGGGTCGAATGGGCCAAGGATGGCGCGCTGCTGGTGTCGGACGATACGGCGGGGATCATCTGGCGGGTGCGCTCGCCCTCGGCCTCGCCCGCGCCGGGAATTGCCCGGTTGGTGAGCGAGAAGCTGCCCCCGCTGCGCGAGCTGAAAGATCCGCGCAAGACCTTCGAGGAAGACTATCTGCGCCAGCAGGCGGGGCAGAAGGTCAACTAAAGCCGTTTTGCGGCGCGACCGGCGAGTTCGGTCGCGAATTGCAGCGCGGTGCGGCCTGACCGGTTGCCGCGCTGGATGGCGAAAGCCATTGCTTCCTCCGGATCGAAGGTGAGCCCCAGCGATACGGTGTAGCCGCTGAGGATCGCGAGATAGGTGTCCTTGTCCGCCGGGTGGAAGCCCAGCGTCAGCCCGAAGCGGTCCGCCAGCGCCAGTGCATCGTCGCGCTCGTCGCGTTCGTTGAGCGCCGCCGACGTATCCTCGCGCTCGACGATGGCGCGGCGGTTGGCGGTCACGGCGAGGCGGATATGTGCGGGGCGCGGAGCGACACCGCCGTCGAGCAGGCTCCTGAGCGCGAGCATCTCCGCCCTCCCATCCGCGCCGAAGCCGAGATCGTCGATGAACAGCAGGAAGGCGCGGGGCTGGCTCGCAAGCTGCGCAATCAGCGCGGGGAAGCTGGGGAGCGTGCCGGGGGCGAGCTGCACCAGCGCGAGCGCGCCGGGCTTGTCCGCCTGCACAGCGGCGACAGCGGCACGCACCAGCGCCGATTTGCCCATCCCACGCGCGCCCCACAGCAGCGCATCATGCGTGGCAGCCCCTGACGCGAGGCGGGTGCAATTGCCCAGAAGCGCGGCCTTATGCGCGTCGATCCCGCGAAGCGCCTCCAAAGGCAATGCGTCGATTACCGGCACAGCGCGCGCCCGCTCGCCTTCCCATACATAGGCCGGATGGGCGAGCCAGTCGGTCGGCGGGAAGGGCGCGGGCGCGAGCCGCTCGAGCGCGGCGGCGATGCGCGCCAACTCATCCCTCTCGACCATGTTAGCCGACCAATGCTTCGGCAGGCAGGGTATAGAGGCCATCCGCGCCCGCGGTCGCTCCGGCGCGCAGGCCGGCGGCTTCGGGCACGATCCGGTCGAGGAAGAAGCGCACCGTTACCGGCTTGGTCGCGGCGAGCGACGGCGCAGCGCCAGCGGCCACCGCCTGCGCCTGCTTCATCAGCTGCCACCCGGCGACCGTCACGGCGGCCATGGTGCAGAACGGCACGCTGCCCGCGAGGCGATCATCGAGGCTCGCTTCGTCGCGCATCCAGCGGGCGATGGCAGCGCAATCCTGCGCGAGGCTGGCGAGGGCGGGTTCGCCTGCCGCATCGCGTGCGATGCCTGCAAACAGCGCCAGCATCGCTTCGCCGCCGTCCAGCCCGAGCTTGCGGGTGACGAGGTCAGCGGCCTGAATCCCGTTGGTGCCTTCATAGATCGGCGCGATGCGCGAATCGCGCCAGTGCTGGGCGGCGCCGGTTTCCTCGACAAAGCCCATCCCGCCGTGGATCTGGATACCGAGCCCGGCGACTTCGACGCCGATATCGGTGCCCCAGGCCTTGAGCAGCGGGACGATAATCTCAGCGCGGTTCTTCGCGGCTTCGTCGCCGAGATTGCCGCGATCGACCTGGCCCGCGCAGAAATAGAGCAGCGCGCGGCAGCCTTCGGTGAGCGCCTTCATGCGCAGAATCATGCGCCGCACATCGGGGTGCTCGATGATCGCCACCGGAGACTTGTCGGGCGAACCCGCGCGTGCCGACTGAATCCGGTCGCGCGCATAGGCGAGCGCCTGCTGGGTCGCGCGTTCGGCGATCTGGTTGCCCTGGTTGCCGACATTGATGCGCGCATTGTTCATCATCGTGAACATCGCGGCGAGCCCCTTGTTGGGGTGGCCGACGAGTTCGCCGATGCATTCGCCATTGTCGCCGTAGCTCATCACGCAGGTGGGCGAGGCGTTGATGCCGAGCTTGTGTTCGAGGCTCACGCAGCGAAGGTCATTCTTCGGCCCGAGCGAGCCATCGTCGTTGACGTGATACTTGGGCACCACGAACAGCGAGATACCGCGCGAGCCTTCGGGCGCATCGGGCAGGCGTGCGAGCACCAGATGGATGATGTTGTCAGCCAGATCATGCTCGCCCCAGGTGATGTAGATCTTCTGGCCGGTGATGAGATATTTGCCCGCGTGCGGACCGCCCTCGATAGGAACAGCGGTCGAGCGCAGCGCGCCGACATCGCTGCCCGCGCCCGGCTCGGTCAGGTTCATCGTGCCCGACCACTGCCCGCTCACCAGCTTGGGCAGATACATCGCCTGCTGATCCTTGCTGCCGTGATGCTCGAGCGCCTCGATCGCGCCGACCGAGAGCATCGGGAGCAGCGTGAAGGCCATGTTGGCCGCGCCGAGGTTCTCCAGCACATTGCATGAGAGCGTGAAGGGCAGGCTCTGCCCGCCATGTTCCACCGGCGAGGCAATCGCGTTCCAGCCCTGCTCGACATAGGCACGGTAGGCCGCGTCGAACCCGTCGGGCAGGCGGACCACGCCGTTCTCCAGCTTTGCGCCTTCGAGATCGCCGATCCGGTTCAAGGGCGCGAATTCGCCAGCCGCGAACTGGCCCACGCCTTCGACAATCGCTTCGATGAGATCGGGCTCGGCATGGGCGAAGCGTTCGCTTTGCGCGAGCTCGTCGATCCCCGCGTTCACACGGATGGCAAGCAGCTGGTCGGCGGTCGGCGGGGTATAGGGGGTCACGTGGGAGGCGTCCTTCGGATGGGCATTGGCGCTGCGCACTTGGCAGGGCGGGAGTTTGAATATAGCGCCGGAGCATGAGCGGCAAGAACGTTACGGAAGTGCGGCTGGCGGACGCCGAAGGGATTGCGCGTGCGGCGCAGATCCTCGAATCGGGCGGGCTGGTCGCCGTGCCGACCGAGACGGTCTATGGTCTCGCCGCGCGGGCTGACAGTGCCGAATCGGTAGCGAAGATCTATGCCGCGAAAGGCCGTCCGGATTTCAACCCGCTGATCGTCCATGTGGCCGGGTTGGAGCAGGCTGCGCGCTATGCTGACCTTGCGCCCGCTGCGCTGGCGCTGGCCGCAGCGCATTGGCCCGGGCCTTTGACATTGGTGTTGCCGCGCCGCGCCGACGCGCCGCTGGCCGAGGCGGTGAATGCGGGCCTGCCGACCATCGCCTTGCGCGCGCCGGCCCATCGGGTGATGCGCGAACTGCTTGCGGCGGTGGACTTCCCGCTCGCCGCGCCGTCTGCCAACCGCAGCGGTTTCATAAGCCCGACCACCGCGGCGCACGTGCTTGCCTCGCTCGACGGGCAGATCGATCTGGTGCTTGATGGCGGGGCGTGCCTTGCGGGGGTGGAATCGACCATCGTCGCGGTGCGTGCCGACGGGAGCCTTGAGGAATTGCGCCCCGGCCCGCTGTCGCTGGGGACGCAGGCGGCGGGCGGAAAGAGCATCGAGGCACCGGGCCAGCTCGCCAGCCACTATGCGCCGGGCAAGCCGGTGCGGCTGAATGCCGAACGGGCCGAGGCTGGCGAGTTCTGGATCGGGTTCGGCGCGCTTGCAGGTGACTGCACGCTGTCAGCGAGCGGAGACGTCACCGAGGCAGCGACGCGGCTCTATGCCTGCCTTCACGAAGCCGCTCGCGCCGGTCAGCCGCGCATCGCGGTCGCTCCGGTGCCCGAGGAGGGCGTGGGCCGCGCGATCAATGACAGGTTGCGGCGGGCGGCGGCTTGATCTGTTTCAGACCTCCCACCCCGCCTCCCCACCCGGCCACCTACGATACCATCAGGCTATGGTGGCCGGGTGGGGAGGGAGGTTTGTGGTTCGCGTTAGCGAACCCGCAAATCAATTGTCCTCCGGCTCGACCGGCACGCGCTCCATCAGCGCTTTCTGTTCGGCCCGCAGCGTTTGGGCAGCATCGCAGGCGGCATCATCGCCGTTGCCGCAGCGCTCCATCG
>Ga0315909_10001761_pt1 | contig 28631 bp, 22 predicted proteins | sample LakEriMetagenome_11_FD_203527 | JGI IMG/M metagenome (GOLD analysis project Ga0315909, IMG submission 203527) | Freshwater fungal communities from buoy surface, Lake Erie, Ohio, United States - Buoy 2 MA125 | ecosystem: Environmental > Aquatic > Freshwater > Lake | place: USA: Lake Erie, Ohio... | reverse complement strand
AGTAATAGGATAAATTTAAAAGCAGATGCTGTAGAATTAACAAGTGGATTAGCATTAAAACTCAACAAGTCAGATACTTCTTCAATAAGTAATAGGATAAATTTAAAAGCAGATGCTGTAGAATTAATAAGTGGATTAGCATTAAAACTCAACAAGTCAGATACTATCAGTTTTTCAAACAGAATAGACTTAAAAGAAATTAGTGCAAATAAATCTCGTGATAACACTTTGGGAGGTATTAATGCTAATGATATTTTGTTCCCTACTCAAAAAGCAGTTAAAGAATATGTTGCTGCAAATTCAGCATCAGGTGGTGTAGCAGATGGAGGAATTACTACCATTAAGTTAGCAGACCAGGCGGTAACAGATGTAAAAATTTTAAGTATTTCTGCCACAAAAATAAATGGGACATTAGCGATTGCCAATGGAGGAACGGGAGCTACAACAGCAAGTGCAGCAAGAACAAATTTAGGATTAGGTAATGTAGATAATACAACTGATGCATCAAAACCTATCAGTACTGCCACTCAAACTGCGTTAGATTTAAAATTAAATACAAATGGTAATGCTGCTACGGCAACAAAATTAGTTACCCCTAGAAATATCAATGGAGCATTATTTGATGGCAGCGCTGATATTTCAATACCTGCTAAATTTACAAGCAATGTTACAATAAATTTATCTGGTTCTAAATCTTTGGGGAAATATGCAAATGGGGCAACTATTCCAAGTGCAGGTAAAACACTGGATGAATTTTTATTAGATTTAGTTACGGAATCTATTCATCCATCCTATCAAGCGCCATATGTTTCAATAAGTTCTAATAAAAGCGCCTCTTATGAAATTGGGACTAGTATTGGTTTAGTTACATTAAATAGTGGTTATGGTCAAAGAAATGGTGGGGCAATGACTTCAACCACTTATTATAAAAATGGAGTATCCCTAGGTGCTGGTGTAAATAGTAATATACATGGAAATTTAACAACTAGTATCAGTTATTCAGTTACTATGACTTATGGTGCAGGTCCAGTACTCAATGATAATTTAGGTAACCCAGATCCTTATGGTCAGATTGCAGCTGGAAGTACAAGTAGTAGTTTAACTATTTCTCCTTTCGCATATAAATATTTTGGGGCTAGTGCATCAAACACAATTAATGATGCTATTTTATTATTAGCAGGTACATCAAAGGAGGTTGCATCTAGTAAAGCTAAATCTAATTTTAATGTTCCAATTTCGGGTGGGGCGAAATATATTTTTTATGCTTATCCTGCTTCACTCGGAACGCTTACTTCAATAACTGTAGAAGGTTTTGGAAGCTTTGATGCATTTTCAGTATTTACACAAGACGTTACCAATGCTAGTGGGCATGTTCAATCTTATAAAATTTATATATCAAATAATAGTTTTGAAAGTGATGTAAATAATATTATTATAAATTAATTAAAATGAATTCAAGAAAAATAATTTTATTGTCGATTGTATTCCAGTTATTCTATTCTTTAGCTGATGCGCAAGTGAAATTAGTTGGTAATATTACCACCAATGGTGTTGCAAATTACCCTACTCATATAGATAGTTTAGGTAAGGGTGGTTATATGAGTATGCCAACAATAGCAGCAAGAAATGCAATCCCAACTTTAAGAAGAAAATATGGTATGTTGGTATTTGTTGAGGCAGATGGCGTTATTTATAAATTAAATGCAGCTACATTAGCTAATGTAGACTGGGTAACTTTTTCATTAGGTGCAACAACTGATGTTGATGCTGGGACTTTAACAGGTAGTACTTTAAAGTCAACAGTAACAAATTCAAGTTTAACAAGTCTAGGCACTATTACTAGTGGCGTATGGAACGCAACAACAATAGATGTGGCACATGGAGGAACTGGATTATCTGCAATAGGATCCGCTAATCAAGTATTAACTTCAACAGGTAGTGGAACTTTAACATGGACAAGTGCATCAGTGCCTACTGAAGCATCAACATCAGCAAAAGGTATTGTGCAATTAGCGGGTGATTTAGGTGGAACAGCAAGTTTACCAACAGTGAATACTGTAGGCGGTGTAAATTCTTCTACTATAAGTACAAATAATGCATTAGTTACAGCAGCGACAAATAACAACACAAATAGTGCAATAGTAAAAAGAGATGAATCTGGTAATTTTTCTGCAGGAACAATAACAGGAAATCTTACTGGTAATGCAACAACAGCAGGAAATATAACTGCAACAAGTAATACAACATTAACTTCTTTATCAAATTTAAATACGGTAGGAACCATTACTAGTGGTGTATGGAGTGGAACAACGATAGATGCAGCACATGGAGGAACTGGAGCAACAACTAAATCAGCAGGTTTTGATGCACTTTCGCCAATGACAACATCAGGAGATATTATTTATGGTGGAACGAGTGGAAATGGGACTAGATTAGGAAAAGGTTCCGATGGTCAATTATTAACATTAACTAGTGGGGTACCATCATGGGCAAATAGTTCAAGTATTCCTTACACAGGAGCAACAGGAGCTGTTAATTTAGGCGCATATGACTTAAAAGTAAATCAATTAACAGTAGGGAAAGGCGGAGGAGGCGTAGGCTCAAGCACAGCAATTGGATATTATGCATTGTTTAACAACACCTCAGGAACTGATAACACAGCAATTGGATATTATGCACTTCTTAACAACACCTTTGGAAGATATAACACAGCAATTGGGAATGGCGCACTGTCATACAATACCTCAGGAACTGATAACACAGCAATTGGATATCGTGCACTTTATCAAAACACCACAGGTAATTATAACATAGCAATTGGAAATGCTGCACTGTCTTGGAACATCACAGGTACTTATAACACAGCAATTGGAAATGGTGCACTTAGATTAAACACAGGAGCTAATAACACAGCAAGTGGGAATGGTGCACTTTCAGTCAACACCACAGGAAATTATAATACAGCAATTGGTGTTCGTGCACTGTCGTACAACGCCACAGGAAATTATAACACAGCAATTGGGGTTGGTGCAGATGTTTATTCTGATAATTTAACAAATGCAACAGCGATTGGTAATGGCGCAATAGTTTTAGAAAGTAATGCTATTCAGTTGGGAAATACCAGTGTAACTAGTGTTAAAACCAGCGGTAAAATAACAGCAGGAGCGGTTACTTATCCTAATACTCATGGAACAAATGGACAAGTTTTAAGTACTACAGGAAGTGGAACTTTAACCTGGACAACAACATCTGCGCCTACTGATGCATCTACATCAGCAAAAGGTATTATTCAATTAGCAGGTGATTTAGGCGGAACAGCAAGTTTGCCAACAGTAAATAGTATAGGTGGTGTAAATTCTTCTACTATTTCAAATTTTGATACAAGAATTACTGGTAATACAAATAGTATAACCAGTAACACAGCTGACATTATAACTTTAAACAGTAATTTAAATAATAAGCAAAATATTTTAACAGCTGGGTCGGGAATTATAATAAGTCAAGGTAATGGTGAGGTGGTCGGGGATATTATCTCAATTTCAACAATTGAGTCTTCTAAATTAATTGGTACAGATATTGAAACTGTTGGAACCATCACTAGTGGCGTATGGAGCGCAACAACAATAGATGTGGCACATGGAGGAACTGGAGCAACTTCGCAGCAAACTGCAATTAATGCGTTAACTGGTTCACAAATATCTGGAAGATATTTAAGGAGTGATGGAACAAATACAGCATTGTCAACTATACAAGCAACTGATGTACCTACTTTAAATCAAAATACTTCTGGCAATGCTGCAACAGCAACAACAGCAGGAAATATAACTGCAACAAGTAATACAACATTAACGTCCTTATCAAATTTAAATACGGTAGGAACCATTACTAGTGGTGTATGGAGTGGAACAATAATTGATATTCTACATGGAGGGACTGGCACATCTACACAAAACTTTGTGGATTTATCAACTAATCAAAGTATTGCAGGGAATAAAATATTTAATAGTAATGATGGTTTTGTTGCTTTGGGAAATTTTGGGCTAGGTAATCCAACTTCTATAGGAGCAGGAGTAAGAATGATGTGGACTCCAACTAAAGGCGCTTTTAGAGCAGGCAAGATGGATGATGCGCAATGGGATGATTTTACAAAGATTGGAAATTATTCGACTTCTTTTGGGTATAATAACTTAGCAAGTGGTGTTGCGTCAACAGCGATAGGGCAAAGCACAACATCAAGTGGATTGGGATCAACAGCTTTGGGGTTGATTACAACGGCTAGTGGATTTGCATCATCAGCTATGGGAAATAGTACAACCGCTAGTGGAAGTGGATCAACAGCGATGGGGAATAGTACAACCGCTAGTGGAAGTGGATCAACAGCAATGGGGAATAGTACAACCGCTAGCCAAAGTTCTTCAACAGCGATGGGTCAAAGCACAACTGCTAGTGGTTATCAGTCAATAGCAATGGGTTTAAGTACAATTGCAAGTGGAGATATTTCAACAGCGATGGGACAAAATACAAGGGCTAGTCAAAGTGTATCAACAGCGATGGGGCAAGGTACAACGGCTAGTGGATTTGCATCAACAGCGATGGGCCAAGGTACAACGGCTAGTCAAAGTGTATCAACAGCGATGGGGCAAAGTACAACGGCTAGTGGAATTGCATCAACAGCGATGGGCCAAAATACAATAGCCAGTGGTTATCGTTCAACAACTATGGGCCAATACACAACAGCAAGCGGTCCTCAATCAACAGCGATGGGTCAAGGTTCAACTGCAGATGGAAATAATTCAACAGCGATGGGTCAATCAACAAAATCAAGTGGTTATGAATCTATAGCAATGGGAATGTATTCATATGCAAGTGGTTCTCAATCAGTAGCGATGGGCCAAAGCACAATAGCAAGCGGTGATCAATCAACGGCAATGGGGGTAAGTTCAAAAGCGATAGGAAATGCATCGACTGCAATGGGTCAAAGTACAACAGCGAGTGGAAATCAATCAACATCATTGGGATCAAGTACAATCGCTGGGGGTAGTGCATCAACAGCGATGGGTCAATATACAACAGCTGGGGGTAGTGCATCTACGTCGATGGGTCAAAACACAACAGCTAATGGAGAAGTATCAACTGCAATGGGGCAAAGCACAACAGCCAGTGCATTCGCATCAACTGCGATGGGATTAAGTACAACAGCAGGAGGTATGGCATCAACAGCAATCGGTTATAATGCTTCAGCAAGTGGATTAGCATCAACGGCAATAGGTCAAGATGTAATCGCGCCTTCCTATGGTGAAACTGTATTAGGTTTGTTTAATACTAGATACACGCCAATTGCAGCGACAAGTTTTAATTCAGATGATAGATTATTTGTAATTGGAAATGGATTGAATGATGGAACAAGAAGCAATGCAGTAACTGTTTTGAAAAATGGCAATATTTCAATTAAAGGTATAGTAACAGCTGGTGATGTTACTTATCCTAATACTCACGGAACAGATGGACAAGTTTTAAGTACTACAGGTAGTGGAACTTTAACCTGGACAACAACATCTGCGCCTACTGATGCATCTACATCAGCAAAAGGTATTGTGCAATTAGCAGGTGATTTAGGCGGAACAGCAAGTTTGCCAACAGTAAATACTGTAGGCGGTGTAAATTCTTCTACTATAAGTACAAATAATGCATTAGTTACAGCAGCGACAAATAACAATACAAATAGTACAATCGTAAAAAGAGATGGTACTGGTAGTTTTTCTGCAGGAACTATAACTGCAGCATTGACAGGAAATGTAACAGGTAACGTAACTGGAAATCTTACTGGTAATGCAACAACGGCAACACTATCAACTAACGCAATAACGGCAGGAAATATAACTGCAACAAGTAATACAACATTAACCTCCTTATCAAATTTAAATACGGTTGGAACTATTACAAGTGGCGTATGGAGTGGAACGGCTGTTGCAATAGCAAATGGTGGGACAGGATCTGCGACAAAAAATTTCGTTGATTTAACTAATGCTCAAACAGTTGCTGGCGTTAAAACATTTAATGATGCAATTTCTGGTAGTAATACATCTAACCCAACAATTGCTGGATTTTCAGTAAATATAAATACACAAACAACTAATTACACATTATTAGCTAGTGACAATGGTAAAATAATTAATTTCACAAATAGCGGCGCTATCACACTTACACTTCCTGTATTAACTGCTGGGTTTAATTGTATGATTATACAATCTGGGGTGGGGGTAATTACATTAACTGGATCATCGACTACGGTTAAAAATAAAAATTCATTTACAAAAACGGCTGGAGCTAATTCCATTGTTACTATTATTTATCTCGCAACAAATTCTGCCATTACTATTGGTGATATGTCAAATTAATAAAAAATAAATCTTGAAATCATTTTTATATATATTATTTTTTTTCTCCTTTGCTTTTAAAGGGCTAGCGCAAATAAATTTTGCACCATTAAGAGGGTACAATCAATATCCACCAATTTTAGCTCAAACTACAGATGCAAGTTCTATTTCATATAATTCAGCTACTAGTGGTGGAAGTGTAACTTCAAATGAAGGATTTATAATTACTGCTAAAGGTATTGTATGGAGTACTACTCAAAATCCAACTATTGCATTAGCTACAAAAACTTCAGAATCAAATCCTACTATTTTAGGTGATTTTACAAGTAATATTACAGGATTAAATCCTGGAACTACTTATTATGTTAGATCATATGCGACTAGTAGTTCAGGGACTGGGTATGGTACTCAAATAAGTTTCAAAACTTTAACAACTGTTCCAACATTAGCCGCCACTTATCCATTTGCAAACATCACTAATACTACAGCATATGGTAAAATTAATGTTACTTCAGATGGTGGGGCAGCTTTAACTGCTGTAGGTTTATGTTGGAGTACAACCTTCACTCCAACAACTAATGACAATAAAGTAACAGGATCTGGTCTTGGGATTTCAGACTTTACGTTATCAGGATTAACAGCTGGGCAAACCTATTATGTAAGATCATATGCAACAAATATTAACGGAACGAGCTACGGAACTCAGGTCCCTTTACTATTAGTGCCACTTGGTAGTCGCTACTTAGGAGGTATCCTCTATTATACTTTAGAAGCTGGAGACCTTGGATATGATCAAAACCAAGTTCATGGATTAATTGCATCTGAGTATAACATAGATCCTTTAGGCAATGAAATTTATACTTGGCATAATACTAACGCTGCAAATAAAGATATTTATACTGGGGCTAATGCTACTGCAATTGGAACTGGGTTGACGAATACTGATATTATTATTGCTTCTCAAGGAACTGGCAATTATGCAGCCTATTTAGCTAGAGCTCATAATGGCGGTGGTTATACCGATTGGTTTTTGCCAAGCCAGAATGAAATGTTGAAAATGGTTGTTAATAAGAACAGTTTTTCTGCTCCCTATAACACACTGTTAGCTAATTTCTTTTGGACTTCTTCCGATTATAACAATACTGTGGCTTATAGGATCACTTTTACGGATCTACTTCTGCGCACCTATGAAAAATATAATGAACAAAGAATTCGCGCCGTTAGGTCTTTTTAACTATTTTTTCCGACAGAACACTGCGTGAGGAAAACACCCCCTGAATTCGGTTAAAATCGGTTGTTTTCGGTTTTCTTAAAACATAACTCACTATAAATCAACGCCTTCATTTTCTCAAAAAATCTTCATAACCCTGAGGTCCCGGGTTCAAATCCCGGTCTCGCTACAAAGCCTGTCACAAACGTGACAGGCTTTTTTAATGCGACACAACGTCGGATGCTTGCATACGTAAGTTGGGGAGCGTTAAAAAAGACAAACGCAAATCGAAGATTTGTGTTTGAAAGGCTTTGGGTAAGGCGACCTTCGAGGATGACAGCGAACGAAGTGAAGCTGGCAATCCCGTTAAATCGTGGGTCCTTTGCTACGTGAGGTTTGCGTGAGGTTTTGCGTGAGGTTTCTAAAATTTAAGCTAATTATTTTTCTATAAATGCTAGAACTTTATTTATTAATGATGCTCTTTTATTTGTAAATGAATGGTCAGTCTGCCATACTGAGTAGTCAAAATATGATTTATTAGATTCTTTAATTTTTTCTGCTAATTGACTATTTTTTTCATGCTCGTCAATCATTATAATTTGTTTATCACTTAATGATTTTGCATCATATAACAAATTGAAATAAGTTTTATCTTGTAAAACAGGTGTATATAAATCTTTAAGGGACGTATTTAAAACAAAATACTTGCCAGCGATATTTGGGTCGTTGGCTATACTGAGCATTTCTTTTTCATTTGAAACATTTTTAAAATCCTTAGCAATATCCCAAGTTGATAATACAAACCCTTTTTTGATTGTAGGTAACTCTTGTAATGCTTTAAGGCAAACCCATCCACCCATACTGTGTCCAAAGAGAACAATGTTTGAAGTGTCAATTTTTAAAGAGTCCTGATACTTATTGCAAAATGAAACAACATTGACTACATCTTCCACGCAGTTTTTGAAACTAAATTTTCCTTGGCTTCCCCATGAACCACGATAATCAAAATAAATAACATTCCATCCACGACTTCTTACAACCTGCGCAATATCTAGATTACGTTCATTTCCTGGGTATCCATGTAAAAGTAATAAGGTGGGATGTTTTTGTAAACCATTTGCATTATAAATTAGACCAGCAATTTGAGAATTTCCTGAAGGTATAAAAAGCTCAGTCGAACTGGCAGGTGAAGTCATATCCCATTTTAAATCATTCAAAATAATACTTTCAGATTGTGTAAAAGCATTAGTTGAAACAAATAGAAGGATTGTGAGAAGAAACTTTGCTGAAAAGTTAATCATATTGATTGTTTTAAAAGTAAGCTGCAATTTGTTTGCAATATCCTTGTTATACCGCATCTGTTTTCAAGGTCAGAATATGGTTGAAGCTAATCAATAAATACCTTATACCACTGCGTGAGTAAAACACTCCCTGAAATCGGTTAAACTCTGTTGATTTCGGTTTTGTCAAAACATAACTAACTACAAATCTACGCTTTCATTTTCTCAAGGACTTACGTTAAATCGTGGGTCCTTTTCTGTTTCTGCGTGAGGTTTGCGTGAGGTTTTGCGTGAGGTTTTTGTCATTTTACTTATTTCAGTCGGAGAGGTGTAAAAAATGAATAGATTGCATTAAATGAAACACCGTCAAAGCAATTTGACGGTGCATCTGTTTTTCAAAAGCTATCCCGAATCTATGCATTAATAAAATTTACAAAATTTCATAAACTTTATAGGAAACCGTTTCTCCCATTTTTACAAGTGTTCCTACACCCACACTTAAGGTATGATTTAGATAAGCTAATTTTTTAGAGCTTGTTTCAAAATAGGGAGTAGTTCTAAAATAATACGTGCCGTCAGCGTTTAACTTCAAATATCCCTGATAAGTCATATAGATATTTTCGCCTTCATTCGTTTGTAAAGTAACCCTTACATCTAATTTATTGGTAGTTTCATTTAACTGAAGAAGCCAATCAGCACCAACTGTCAATACTTTTCCTTTTAAATTGGGACCATCAAAAAATCCGTCCAATACTGGATAAATGGTTCTTTTTCCGGCTAAAGTTTGACCGATTTCTACACCGGGTTTTAGATTAAATGTTACTTCAAAAAGCAATTTACTTTTTAGTTCTTGCGCATCCGAAGGGAAGCTAAAACACAATACACATAAAACGCCAAATATTAATTTTTTCATGAGTTTTTGATTTAATTGACTATAAACATAATTAATTTTTAAAAAATATAATTTAATAATTCATCATTTTTGGAAATAATAATTGTTGAGTAGAATGCGCATCAAAAAGACGCATTGGTTAAAAATACCTTCACTTATGCTCATAGCATCCTGAGGTCCCGGGTTCAAATCCCGGTCTCGCTACATGTAAATCAAGGACTTACGTTAAATCGTGGGTCCTTTGTTGTTTCTGCGTGAGGTTAGCGTGAGGTTTTTGTCATTTCTTTTATTGATAAACAATAGGACACAAAATAGAAATAGATTTATATTTCTCATAATTCACCTCTTGTAATCAATTTTTTGCAAAAACCTGTCCGGTAACATTGTCGGTATTTGTATAGTTGAAAAATGCTAAATTTAATTAAAGATTGATATTTTATGTTTGAATATTTAGACAATAAATTATTTGAACTTATTAATCAAAAATGGATAAATCCAATTTTTGATTTAATAATGATTTGGTTTAGTCAAGTTAAAAATTGGTATCTATTTTATTTTATATTAGTTGCATTTATTTATTTTAAAAGACGTAATGAAATATGGAGATGGATTATAGTTTCTTATTTGAATATTTTTTTAATCTATGAAATTAATAACCAAATTATAAAAAAAGTATTTCAACAAATACGTCCATGTAATGATACAAATCTAATTTATAAAATACGCCTTCTTGTTGATGATTGTCCAGATAACTTTGGGTTCACTTCTATGCAATCTTCTATTAATTTTGGTTTTATATTTTTTTTATATTTTACCAATTCAAAAATTCTATCAAAGTATATTCTCTTTTTTATTTTTATGTATGTTATTGCAATAAGTTATTCGCAAATTTATATTGGAGTACATTTTCCAAAAGATGTTCTTGGTGGTGCACTCTTAGGTTCATTTGTAAGTTTTATCACAGCTCGGTTGTATTTATTAAATTTCAATACAAAATAATGCATCAAATTATTTAAGTCTATCAAAACGTTATATGAGGAAAATACCCCCTGAATTCGGTTAAAATCGGTCGTTTTCGGTTTTGTGAAAACATAACTAACTAAAAATTAAGCTGCAACTGTAGCCTTAATAAACTGCCCTTTTGTTGGTTATTTTGATTTTTAAATGACTCAAATCGTCTATCAGAAAAGGTATACATAGTTACTAATTCAATATTTTTATTAGGCTGCCATTCTACCCCTACTTCAAACTCTTTTACATCATAAGCCATCGCGTCCATTTCGTGTTTTTTACCCCCTTGGTAATATTGATAACGCGAAAATGGAATAATGACATGCTTTCCTTTTTGAGTCTTATAAGAAGCTGTAATATAACCACCCTTTAACGATGACACTTCTACAGAATCTGATACTTTATTAAATCTAGGTCCTCTTCCAATATTATACTCCGCTTGAATACCAAATGGCTTTGGATACAACACAAAGGAACTAGCAACACGTTGGTCTAAAAAAGAACGGGTTGCAGGTAACTTAACACCTGCATTAATCAAATCAGGTGTTAAAATATATTGACCAGTATACGCTTGAACCCCCATTTCAACAATCTGCTTATTTACAGCAAATGGATATGAAAACCTTGAAACAATATGAGGGCTGTTGTTTGCTTCAGCTCTATTTGCTGTTTGCCCATTATAAGCACCAAAACTAAAAACACCATAATCACCAGAACCTTTTAATCCATCATTTACCAAACTAGCAAAAAGAGTTCTTATATTTTTGGGTGCCCAGTAAAAGAATACCCCCAAATCACGTTCATTTGCAACAGCACTATTTAAAGCATCGTTTCTATCTAAAGGAATCCTATTTTGAGAAGACTGCATATTCTCAAAACCAAACGGAACCTTACTTTGACCAACACGCAATCTAAATTCGTTTTTTGCATCCAACCCAACATCTACATATGCATCTCTAATCTGAGCATATTGTGTAGCTGTGGATGAAGGATTAGAAACTAAATCTGGTTGAATATAAAAGTATACACGTTCACTTATTTGGCCACTAAAAATCAAACGCATACGTCGAATAAAAAAGCCTCCATTATCCCCCCAACTTCTATCGCATTGTGCACACTGCAATAACGGATTGGTTTCTAATAACCTATTGTAACGTACTTGCATGTAGCCCCTTAATTGAATAGACTCAAACCATTGTTTTTTGGGAGGTACTGTTTGACCTAATACCGATTGACTTAGGAATAAATAAAATGAAAATAGTACAAGTAGTTGCCTCATGAATTATTTTAAGTCGGCAAATGTACTAAATCATTGTATTTTATATCTATTTTATAGATATTTACCATCGACTTACTTTTGCACCCATTAGAACAGCTGGTTAATCATTATATGGCTTAAAACATTCAATATCAATAATATACAAAAATTAACAATTTGATAATATTGGAATTAATACAATCTTCAACCTAAGTAAGAATTTCGAACTGCATAATAAAAAACAACAATAAATCAAAACATATGGACTTGAATTCAATCTTTAAAATCTTCCTTCCTAAGGATCGTGTATTTTTTCAATTATTTGAAGAAGTTGCTGAGCATGTATATGAAATGGGTATTAAATTGAAGGAGATGGTAACTGAACCTGATGCTGATAAGAGAGCCAATATTTTAGCTCAAATAGAAAACTTAGAACATACCAATGATGATTTAACTCATAACATATTTACCGAATTAGGTAGAAATTTTATTACACCCTTTGACAGAGAAGACATTCACTATTTAGCTACTTCACTAGATGATATTGCAGACTATATTTATGCTTCTGCTAAAAAGATTAATTTTTATAAAATTAACCCCAACGATACAGGTATCCACAAATTAGCGGAACTCATTTTACAAGGAACTATCGAAACCAAAAAGGCAGTGTTAGGTTTACGTGATATGAAAAATATAAAAGAAATGACTGAGGCTATGATTAAAGTTAATAGTATTGAAAATCAAGCTGATGACGTATTTGATATGAGTATTGAAAGATTATTTGAACAAGAAAGTGATTTCAAAGAAGTAATTAAAAAGAGGGAGATTTATCAAGTACTTGAAATAGCTACCGATAAAATCGAAGATGTTTCTAATGTAATAGAATCTATTATTATCAAGTACGCTTAATTTATTCAAGATGACTTTATTAATTATCATTATAGCGCTTGCGCTTATATTTGACTATATCAATGGATTTCATGATGCAGCCAATTCTATTGCTACAGTTGTATCAACAAAAGTATTAACACCATTTCAAGCGGTTTTGTGGGCTGCCCTTTTCAATATGGTGGCTTACTGGATTTTTAAAGATCATGCAGTAGCTAACTCCATTAGCAAAACTGTTTATAAGGATTTTATCACTTTGCCAGTTATATTTTCTGGTTTATTGGCTGCTATTTTTTGGAATTTACTTACATGGTGGTATGGAATTCCATCTTCCTCGTCACATACATTAATTGGAGGTTTTGCAGGTGCTGCTATTGCACATGCGCTCATGACAAAGGGGATCCATTTTCCTTGGTCTAAAATAGTTGATGCAGATACCATTATGAAGACAGTATTGTTTATTTTTTTAGCTCCCATAATTGGTATTGTAATTTCAATATTTATTACGATAGTAACCATAATGCGTAATGTGTGGCTTCGTCTGCTTATTATTTCCGCCGTTACATTTGGAACTGTTTTAATTTTCGACAATTTCGAAAAAAGTAAAATGAACGAAAACGCTCAAAAGTTTTACGGAATAGATAAATACAAAAAAGAAGTCTCTAATTTAAAAGGGGAGTTAGCCAAGAATGCAACGGATACTGTTTTACTTGCAAAACTTGCATTAAATGAAGAAAAATTAGCCAAAGCAACTGAAACCTACAATCATGTAAAGCCGTTAATTGCAGATTTTGATGTATTGGGTGCCAATAAAATCGCTAAAACTGCACAAGATAGCGGGTGGTTAAAAAATGCGGCCTTAAGTAAATTAAAAGACGCGGTAAGAAATGCTAATGATTTTTTAGTCTTAGAAGCTAAAGCTCCAGCAAATAAAGAAGCAAAAGAAGAATATAAAAGTGCTTCTGAAAAAACGGAAGGATATAAAGCCCCTCTAAAACTATATTTAGAAGGAAATATTAACTTGGATTCAGCATTGGTTTTAGTGAATGCTATCTATCCAATTCAAGAAAAAAACATTGAAAAAGTTAAAGCTAAAATTAAGAAATTCAATATTGAGAAAACATTTTCTGGTGAGATTGATAAAGCAGACAACTCCATCATCGTTTACGGTATTATTGGCTCTGCGATTTTATTTATGTTAGTGTATTTGTATGTAGAGAAAATTAAAACACCTACAGCTAACAGCGTGGCTTACATGTTTAAAAAATTGCAATTATTCAGCTCCGCTGCTTTTAGTATTGGACATGGGGGTAACGATGCTCAAAAAGTAATGGGTATTATTGGCGCAGCTTTAATTGCTAGTGGAAGTATTCAGGACTTTAGTCAACTACCAAGTTGGGTGCCTATTGCCTGTTATTTGGCTATTGGCTTAGGTACTATGAGTGGTGGTTGGAAAATTGTAAAAACAATGGGTTCTAGAATTACTAAAGTAACTCCATTAGAAGGGGTAGCCGCAGAAACCGCAGGAGCCTTTACACTATTTTTCACAGGTCAAATGGGAATACCAGTATCAACGACTCATACAATTACTGGATCAATTATAGGAGTAGGTGCTACTAAACGTTTAAGTGCCGTAAGATGGGGTGTAACTACTAATTTACTATGGGCGTGGATATTAACGATTCCTGTAAGTGGTGTATTAGCAGCAATTACATTTTACATTATAAATTACTTTGTTAAATAAAAAATTAGATTTTAAAAACGAAATATCCCTTGTGTGAGGAAAACACCCCCTGAATTCGTCTGAAATAGGTCGTTTTCGGTTTTGTCAAAACATAACGCATTACAAATCAACGCCTTCATTTTCTCAAAAAATCTTCATAACCCTGAGGTCCCGGGTTCAAATCCCGGTCTCGCTACATGAAAATCAAGGACTTACGTTAAATCGTGGGTCCTTTGTTGTTTCTGCGTGAGGTTTGCGTGAGGTTTTGCGTGAGGTTTATTTGAAAATCAGCCATAATAATTTTTTTAAAAAATCTTAAATTTGAATAGTGAAAATGTTCATTTTATATAAATACATAGAGAATGCGTATTTTAATTTTTCTTAGTTTCTTAATTTGTTTAACTGGGTGTGTAAAATCAAATCCAGATATAATTCAAATAATAAAAGGAGATCCGGCTTCGCAATTGGCATTATGGAAAAAGAAGGGTATTTCTAATTATGAAATGACCATGAAAATATCCTGTTATTGTCTTCAAGGAAGAGTTGGTCCGCATCTTATTGTTGTAGAGAATGATAAAATCAAGACAGTGAATAATCTGCCATATGATTCAACTAAAACTGGGCCAATTTTAACCATCAATGAATTATTTGATTTCATAATTATCAGTTTAGCTAAAAATCCCTATCAGCATTCTTTAGATTATAATACAATCTTTTATTATCCAAAATATATTTATTTTGATTTCAGTAAGCAGATTGCAGATGAAGAAATTGGTTATGAGATTACTTCTTTTAAAGCATTATAATAAAAATATATTCATACCAACAAAGATGATAAAATACTTAGTCGGTTTTTTTATTCTTTTAAACATCTCTTGCAATAAGTCAAATAATACTTCAGTAGCTTGCTTTAAAGGCAAGTTAGTATTGAAAGGCATTTGCATGAATTATGTAATTCAAATAACCGAAGGTGATGTAGATAAGTCGTTATTTGAAAGTGTTTGGCAAAATCCATTAAGCAATACTACCTATCAAAATGTATTTGGATTAGCAAGCATATGTAATTTCCCATCCTCTATTAATGAAGGAGATGAATTTTATTTTACTATCCCTAAGAATCCGATACCACAAACTTGTGCTCAATGCCAAGCCTATAGTCCAATACCAAATAAAAAAATTAGTATAGCAATCTGTAGTAAGTAAAAAATCTAATGCAGAAACATAGTAACTTATGCTAATTTGTGTTCCCTTGTTCTGCGTGAGGAAAACACCCCCTGAATTCGACTGAAATCGGTCAGTTTCGGTTTAGTGAAATCATAACTAACTACAAATCAACGCCTTCATTTTCTCAAAAAATCTTCATAACCCTGAGGTCCCGGGTTCAAATCCCGGTCTCGCTACATGAAAATCAAGGACTTACGTTAAATCGTGGGTCCTTTGTTGTTTCTGCGTGAGGTTTGCGTTAGGTTTTGCGTGAGGAAAACCTGTTTTTTGATAAAAAATGGATGATAACTAGCAAGGAATTTTAGAGTCCAAAAACGCCTTATTTTAAGTAACTTTATAGTCAATTCTGATTATGAATATTGCACCAGTTTTACATAAAGCGCCACTAAAATCATTTGACGAAAAAATGAATGATTTGAACTATTGGTTAGCTCAACCTTTGATAAAAAGGCTTGAAGCGGTGACATTTTTAATATCTCAAACTGTAGATTTAAAAACTACTAGGATGGATAAGTCACATGTTGTAAGAAGAAAACTGAAAGCATGACATTAGCCCAAGATTTTGAAGATTTTGTAAAGCTCCTTAATAAACACCAGGTTGATTATATGGTGGTTGGTGGCTACGCATTAGCATTTCATGGCAAACCAAGACATACTGGAGATTTAGATATTTGGATTAATAGTTCAGAAGCTAATGCAGAAAAATTAGTAATTGCAATTAAAGAATTTGGTTTATCAAGTTTAGGTCTAACTAAGTCTGATTTTATGCAAGAGGGGTATGTTACACAAATAGGATATCCGCCTTTGAGAATTGATATTTTGAATACGATTGATGGTGTAAAATTTGAAGATGCTTTTCCAAACAAATTACTCGTGGATGTGAATGGGATTGAAGTAAAGTATATAGGTTTAAAAGAATTTATAGAGAACAAAACTGCGTCAGGCAGAAGTCAGGACATTGCTGATTTGAAAGAGATAAAGAAAATAAATTAAAGATTTACTTGTTAATTAGACAACTCATTATTAAGTGTTGGTATCATTTCATGATAATCCGTCACTACTTTTCTTATAATACCTATTTTATCAATAATGAAATGTGTTGGATAACCTGAAACTTTTAAAGAATCTTCCATAAATGATTGAGGTACTGGTAAAACGGCATAACTAAATTTATGCGTCAATAAAAATGAGTCAAGTTTTTCTTTTGAATCAAATGCTAGACTTATAAAAAGAATATCATTTTTGCTTTTATACTTTTCAACAATTTCATTTAGCTCTGGCATTTCTTGAACACAAGACAGACAATTAATGAACCAACACTTTAGAACAACAACTTTCCCCTTAACAGATTCATTATTATATAAGTTTCCTTTAAGGTCCTTGAATTCAAAAACTGGCATTTTAGTACCTTCCATTTTGTATTTAATATATCCTTCATCTCCTATTCTTTTAACTTGCGTTTTTATTTCAGGATCAGTTGAGAGGTTTAATTTAAACAGTTTATATTTTAATTCAGCCCCTTCAATCTTTAATGGAATAAATTCTCCTTTTGAAAGTTGGTTTAAAAAACTTTCTTTTGAAATAATATTAGATGAAACGTCTAATGGGATGAAATCCGTGGAAAGTTTAATATTCTTAAAATTATAATCCCACCAGGTGTTAAAATCTTGTTGAACTTGATTTACATCAACATTAGGACTATCGGTATTGGAGATTTGGGAACAAGAGAAATTTGAGAAAATGATGAACGTAACTAAAACGATGAAACTGAATATCTGTTTTCTCATGTTTATATTTGTCTAAATATATTACTATTTGTTATTTAAAGTGAATTAATGCGCTGTGTGAGGAAAACACCCCCTGAATTCGGTTAAAATCGGTTGATTTCGGTTTTGTCAAAACATAACTAATTAAAAATCAACGCCTTCATTTTCTCAAAAATCTTCATAACCCTGAGGTCCCGGGTTCAAATCCCGGTCACACTAGACGAAAATCAAGGACTTACGTTAAATCGTGGGTCCTTTTTATATTCTTATAAATTGATTAACTTCAATAGAGTATTAATTTTTATTTGATTAAATCTTTATATGTATGAACAAAATGAAATCTTGCCAATTTTTTTTTAGATGCATAATAGGATTGTCTTTCTTTTTTCTTGCTATAATACAATCAGAAGCACAAATAAATTCTTTTAACAATAATGATTCTAGTTCATTTAAATATTTTAAAGGAACCATTTTGGATAGTAAATCAAAGAATGAATTAACTTTTGCAAGCATTACAGTTTCTGGATCAAATATTTCTACTATCAGTAATAGTGAAGGAGATTTTTTAATCAAAATTCCTATAGATAGACAAGACGCAAGTCTTATTATTTCATTTTTAGGTTATAAAGACAAAGTTATTTCAATCAAAGATTTGAAGCAAGAAAAAAATTTATTGTATTTAGAACCTGTCAATATTATACTCAAAGATGTAGTTGTAAATGTGATGGATGCCAATAAATTATTTTCAAATGTACTCCATAATCGTTCAATTAATTATGGAGATAGCTCTATTCAAATGATTGGTTTTTACAGAGAATCAATAAAAAAAAGACGTACTTATGTCTCAGTTTTAGAATCTATTGTTGATATTGAAAAAATGCCATTTTCGTCAAGTGTGCAAGATCAAGTCAATATTTTAAAGGGTAGAAAAAATGTTGATTATACTAAATTAGATACTGTAAATTTTAAATTAGAAGGAGGTCTTTTTACAGCATTATTTATTGATTTAATAAAAGATCCAAGTAATATATTCTCAGAAAATGTGTTTGATTTGTATAATTTTCGCTTTGAGGATATTACCCAAATTAATGATAAGCAGGTCTTGATTATCTCTTTTAAACAAAAATCATCTCTTAAAGACCCTGATCCACTCTATAGTGGAAAATTATTTATTGATGCAAAAAGTCTTGCTATCATAAGTGCAACCTTTCAACTTAATGTTGAAAATAGAATCAAAGCAGGACTAATTTTTACACGTAAAAAGCCAAAAGGACTTGTTCTTTACCCAACAGAAGTTAACTATCAGGTTGATTATAGACAACAAAATAATAAATGGATTTTTTCTTATTCTCGTGGAGATATTACTTTTAAATTAAATTGGGATACATGGATATTTAATACTAGCTATAATACTACTTTTGAATTGGTTAATACTAATTGGAAAAATCAAGATAGTCTGGCTCAAATAAACACTCAAAAATTGAGCCCTTACGTAATTATGTCTGATAGAATTCCCAACTCTCCAGACGTTAATTTTTGGGGTGAATATAATATCATAGAACCTGAAAAATCTATTGAGTCAGCTATCAAAAAAATTAAAAGCAAAAATTTGAAAGAGATGTTAATTAAATAAAATATTTTACGATAAGTGGAAGAATAAAACAATAAATGTAAAAAACCCAAGTAAAATTTTAACCATACCTCTGCGTGAGGAAATCACCCCCTCAAATCGGTCAAAATCGGTCGATTTCGGTTTTATGAAAACATTCAACTATGTCTAAATACGGTTTCTCCTACTCTTGGAAGATAGCTTTAGATATATCAAGTAGGTTGGCAAATCATTTTAGATAATTTTAAGAAATATATAGAATTAATTTCTTAAAATAACTGTACCCAAATCATTCACAACTCCATTAGTTACAATAACATTAGGATTTGTAGAGTCTTTTTTTGATCCATTTGTTACGTGCATATTTATACGATAAGTGCCGGCGGCCAGACCATTTAACAAGAATGAACCAGTAGTAGTATCAATTTGTGTTGTGCCAATTGTATCATTTAAACTATTTATAGCAAATACTACAGCTTTAGAAGATGCTGGCGACAGGATACCTTTTACCGCACCAGAACTTGCTTGAGTAAACACTTTTATAACTGGCTTTAAAATAAAGTTATTAGAACCTGTATGTACTATAGATTTTGCTGCGTCAAAATCAATCCAATAAACATAATTTATACCTTCAAGCAATGTGGCATTAATTAATAACTTAAGCCCTGACTGTTGAGCAGATGGGGTAGTCATGTTTGATAAAATCCCTTGATATTGCACTTTATTATTTGTACCTAAAACCAATCTGAGTTGGCTTATTCTGCCTGCGGGTAAACTTAATGTACCTAAGACAGTATCTAATCCATTTTTAAAATCTAAAATATTATAAATTCCTTTTCTAGAAATTGTAAGAGATTTCCAACCCGTGTCTGAATTATCTGCTGATGATTTTATTTGAACATCTTGGATATCAATGAATACTTTGTCATAAGCAACTGGCGCATCAATTAACTTTATAGTAAATGTAGCAGGTTTATTTACTGTATTAGTAGTGCTTTCATTTTTTTGGCAAGAAAAAATTAAGCATATTGTAACAAAAAAGAAAACTGTAGTATAGGTAAAAAGTTTATTCATAAATGGGGGCAATATTTATAATAGTTGTATTACTATTCAAAGTTAAATAGATTAAAGTACAAAATAGCTGAGATTTTATATGTTGAGATTCAGTCAATAATATCACCAATATAATTTAACTAGGTTCGTCCGATTCTACCCTTTTATTTTTATGCGCTGCGTGAGGAAAACACCTCCTGAATTCGGTTAAATTCGGTTGATTTCCGTTTTATCAAAACATAACTAATTATAAATCAACGCTTTCATTTTCTCAAAAAATCTTCATAACCCTGAGGTCCCGGGTTCAAATCCCGGTCTCGCTACATGAAAATCAAGGACTTACGTTAAATCGTGGGTCCTTTGTTGTTTCTGCGTGAGGTTTCCTTATTAAATAGTCAACAAAACTAATTTATCAGTTCAATACATTATTTTTAATCAAGCAATCATTAAAATTAAAAATTTCAATTAAAGTTGTGTAGTATGATCAATAAAAAAGTTGAGAATGCAGAAGAAGCTATTTCGGATATCAAAGACGGAGATATACTTATGTTGGGTGGTTTCGGATTATGTGGCATTCCAGAAAATTGTATTGCTGCACTTGTAAAAAAAGGCGTGACAAATCTTACTTGTATTTCTAATAACGCAGGGGTAGATGATTTTGGGATTGGTTTAATGTTGCATCAAAGACAAGTCAAAAAAATGATTGCTTCCTATGTAGGAGAAAATGCAGAATTCGAAAGACAATTATTATCTGGAGAACTCGATGTGGAATTGATACCTCAAGGTACATTGGCTTTTAGATGCATGGCTGCTGGTTATGGCATGCCTGCCATTTTTACACCTGCTGGTATCGGAACAGAAGTCGCGATTGGGAAAGAAGTAAGAAATTTTAAAGGGAAAGATTATTTATTAGAAACTGCTTTCAATGCAGATTTTGCAATTGTAAAAGCTTGGAAGGGAGATACAGCTGGTAACTTGATCTTTAAAGCCACTTCTAGAAATTTTAATACAGTGATGGCGATGGCTGGTAAAATAACCATTGCCGAAGTAGAGGAATTAGTAGCACCAGGCCAACTAGATCCCAATCAAATCCATGTACCCGGAGTATATATACACAGAATTTTTCAGGGTAGTCATTATGAAAAGCGCATTGAAAAGAAAACAGTTTCCAAATAATTGATTACACAAATTTTATACCATGTTAGATAAAGAAGCTATAGCAAAAAGAATTGCAAAAGAGATACAACATAATTCTTATGTTAATTTAGGTATCGGTATCCCAACGCTTGTAGCCAATTATATTCCAAAAAATATTGCTGTATGCTTTCAATCAGAAAATGGACTCTTGGGCATGGGACCCTTCCCAAAAGAAGCAGATGTAGATGCTGACTTAATCAATGCAGGTAAACAAACCATCACGATGTTACCTGGTGCTGCTTTATTTGATTCTGCGATGAGCTTTGGTATGATTCATGCACAAAAAATTGATTTAACTATTTTAGGTGCAATGGAAGTGTCAGAAAATGGCGATATCGCAAATTGGAAGATTCCAGGCAAGATGGTGAAAGGAATGGGTGGTGCAATGGACCTTGTAGCTTCTGCAAAAAATATTATTGTTGCCATGCAGCATGTCAATAAGAATGGTGAGAGTAAATTATTACCCAATTGTACTTTGCCCCTCACAGGCATTCGTTGCGTTAAAAAAATTGTGACAGAATTAGCTGTCCTTGCAGTTTTACCAGAAGGTGGATTTAAATTATTAGAAAGAGCACCTGGCGTTTCTGTTGAAGATATTAAAAAAGCCACGCTGGGAAAACTCATCATTGAAGGTGAGATCTCAGAAATGGCTTTTGATTAATCCGAACTTACTATAAATTTCCTCTTAGGTCTTGTTCTCTTTCAAGTGCTTCAAATAAAGCTTTGAAATTTCCAGCACCAAAAGATTTTGCACCTTTTCTTTGTATGATTTCAAAAAATAATGTTGGCCTATCTTCCACTGGCTTAGTAAAAATTTGCAATAAATACCCTTCATCATCTCTGTCTACTAAAATTCCTAATTGCTTTAGTGGCGCTACATCTTCGTCAATAGGTCCTATGCGATCTAATAAATCATCATAATAAGTGGAGGGTATATTTAAAAACTCTACACCACGACTACTTAATTGCGTCACCGTATCCACAATATTATCTGTAGCAATGGCGATATGTTGTACGCCTGCGTCCTTATAAAAATCTAAATATTCCTCTACCTGTGATTTCTTTTTCCCTTCTGCAGGTTCGTTGATAGGGAACTTCACAAATCCATTACCATTACTCATTACCTTACTCATGAGTGCTGAATATTCTGTTGAAATTTGTTTATCGTCAAATGTCAAAATATTTTTAAAACCCATAACGTCTTCATAAAAACTTACCCAAGTATTCATTTGATTCCAACCCACATTGCCCACACAATGATCTATATACTTAAGACCAACGGCAGAAGGCTTATAATTGCTTTCATGTTTTCTAAATCCAGGCATAAAAACACCTTTGTAATTTTTTCGCTCAATAAATAAATGTACTGTGTCCCCATAAATATGAATACCACTCATTTTTATTTCACCTTCTTCGTCCTGCATGGTTTTGGGCTGCATATAAGACTTTGCACCTCTTTTTACGGTTTGTTCAAAAGCATCATAAGCATCGTTCACAGCTAATGCAATGGCTTTTACGCCATCTCCATGTGTATGCACATGATCTGCAATCATGGAACTTGGATGTAAAGGCGTCGTTAAAATAAGTCTTACTTTGTTTTGCATTAAAACATAAGATACTTTTTCCTTATCGCCAGTCTCTGGGCCGCTGTATGCAAAATCCTGATAGCCGAATGCTGTTTTATAATAATGTGCTGCTTGCTTTGCATTACCCACATAAAACTCTACATAATCTGTACCTAGTAATGGTAAAAAATCTTGATCATTGGGGTTGCTTTCCATTTTTTATTTTTAAAATTTATTTTACTCAATATTATGTTGCCAACTCTTATGATAATTTTCATCTTCAATTAACAATGCCTCTTCGGTGATCATTAATGGTCTAAATGGATCTATCATGACTGCTAACTCATCTGTCTTTTCTTTGCCTATTGATTTTTCAACACTGCCCGGATGTGGGCCATGTGGAATTCCGCCAGGATGCAATGTGATTTGGCCTTGCACCACGGACTTTCTACTCATAAAATCGCCATCCACATAGTATAAAACTTCATCACTGTCTACATTGCTGTGATTATAGGGCGCAGGTATCGCTTGTGGATGGTAATCATATTTACGAGGCACGAAGGAACAGATTACAAAATTACGCGCTTCAAAAGTTTGATGCACTGGTGGTGGCTGATGCACCCTTCCAGTGATGGGTTCAAAATCATGAATTGAAAATACCCATGGATAATGATAACCATCCCATCCTATAAAATCAAAAGGGTGTGTGCCATAAATATATGGATATATTAGGCCTTGTTTTTTTATCAATACTTTAAAATCTCCTTCTTGATCAAAAGTTTCTAAATCACTTGGTCGTCTGATATCTCTTTCACAATAGGGTGCGTGCTCCATCAATTGTCCAAATTGATTTTGGTATCTCTTTGGAAATCGAATAGGGCTGAAGCTTTCAGTGATAAACAGTCGATTGTTTTCGTCATCAAATTTTATTTGATATATAGTGCCTCTAGGTACTACAAGATAGTCGCCATATGAAAATTTAATTTTACCAAATCCAGTTTGTAAGGTACCCGACCCTTTATGAATAAAAATAACTTCATCTGCTTGACTATTTTTATAGAAATAATCTGTCATAGAATGTCTTGGTGCTGCTAAAGAAATTTGCAAATCGGCATTCACTAAAACTGGTTTTCTACTTTTCAAATAATCGTCTTCTGGTTTAATATTAAAACCTAATAAACTTGTATGACGTAAATGTTTTTCTCTTGCAATTTTTGGTTCCACTGAATAAGGTTCGCCCAAAGCTTTTACAAAAGTGGGCGGATGTGTATGGTACACTAAAGAATACATACCTGAGAAACCTTCTGTAGACACAAGCTCTTCTGCATAAAGTTTTCCATTGGGTTGTCTAAATGCGGTATGTCTTTTATGGGGAATCTCTCCCAAACTGTGGTATATTGGCATAATCTAGATTTTGAAGCAATACAATACTAACAATTATTAGGAAATTATAAAAGATTTATTTTTAACTTTGTATTACTTAGATAAATCCGGCTAAAAAAGTCGTTTTTTTATTTTTTTATGTTATAATCAATTGATAATCAATGAAATTAGTTAGTTATTTAAAAGCGGGTGAAATCCAATTAGGTGCTATTGTGAATGAAAGCCTCTACAATCTCCAATCTGTGAATGAAAACTTGCCGAAAAATATCATTGATTTTTTTCAATTAAGCAATGACCTCCTAGTTCAAACAGAAAAGCAACTTTCAAAAATTGAGGATAAAAGTTTAATTATTGAGCCTATTAAGGACTTCAGTTTATTAGCACCAGTGCCTCGACCAATTTCATGCAGGGATGGATATGCATTTCGTCAGCATGTGGAGTCGGCTAGAAGAAACAGAGGCGTAGAGATGATTAAAGAATTTGATCAATATCCAATTTTTTATTTTACCAATCACAATGCAGTGCAAGGTCCGGGGGATGTTTATTGTATGCCAGATCATTTTCAACAACTTGACTTTGAATTAGAAGTAGCTATCGTCATTGGAAAAGAAGGTAGAAATATAAAAGCAAAAAACGCAGACGCTTATATTGCTGGCTTTACCATCATGAATGATTTAAGTGCTAGAAAATTACAAATGGAAGAAATGCTCTTAAACTTAGGACCAGCAAAAGGAAAAGATTTCTCAACGGTGATTGGTCCATGGTTGGTGACACCCGATGAATTAAGTGCTTATTTAGTGCCTGCAAAACAAGGGCATGTAGGTAATAATTATAATTTATCTATGAAGTGTTGGGTGAACGACAAATTAGTTTCAGAAGGAAATGTAAAAGATATGGACTGGACATTTGCAGAGATTATTGAAAGATGTTCTTATGGGGTAACCATTTTTCCTGGTGATGTGATTGGATCTGGAACAGTTGGCACAGGCTGTTTTTTGGAATTAAATGGAACTGGCAAATTGAATAATCCAAATTATGAACCACAATGGCTGCAAGCGAATGACACAGTAAAAATGACCATTGACGGATTGGGTACTTTAGTGAACACCATTAAAGCTGAAGCTACAGATTGGTCTATCTTGGCATTAAAAAAATAATTGGATTAAATTCATCTACATGCTAACATTAGACATGGATCAACTAAGTACTCAAGAAATACAACAGTATTTACAATATGCAATTGCACCAAGGCCCATCTGCTTTGCATCCACCATTGACTTAGAGGGGAATGTGAATTTAAGTCCTTTCAGTTTTTTTAATTTGTTTAGCATGAACCCGCCCATTTGTATTTTCTCTCCATCCCGAAGAGTAAGAGACAATACCACAAAGCATACCCTTGAGAATATTAAAGTCGTTCCAGAATGTGTAATTAATATTGTGAACTATAATATGGTGCAACAAATGTCTTTGTCAAGTTGTGATTATCCTAAAGGAACCAATGAATTTACAAAAGCAGGTTTTACTGAATTGGCATCTGAATTTGTAAAACCGCCAAGAGTAGCGGAAGCACCCATTCAATTGGAATGTATTGTCCAAGAAGTTATTACATTAGGAGAGAATGCAGGTGCAGGTAACTTGGTATTAGCACTCATTAAAAAAATACATATCAAAGAAGAAGTACTTGATGGCAATAAACATATTGATCAAACCAAACTAGACTTGGTAGCCCGCTTAGGAGGTGATTGGTATGCTAGAATTACAGAAGCTAATTTATTTAAAGTAGAAAAGCCAAATACAAAATTAGGTATTGGATTTGATCAGCTACCTGTAGCTATAATAGCAAGTAATTTATTAACAAACAATGAAAAAGCACAGTTAGCCAATTTTGATATTTTACCAGAAAGTAATTTACAACAAATATCAAGTTTAACGGAGGCTACTATCGTTAAAATAAAATTGGCATTAGCCAATCAAGAAACAGCGGTTGCTTGGGAAATTATTCGAACTTCAATTTAGTATCAATTATTTTTAAGCCATCCTTGATTAATTTTGAAAAGGCTGGATATTTTTCGGACTGGATTTTTAATTGAGCTCTTAATGCATCTGCTAATACTTTTTGTGTTGGCATAGTATCGGCTAATTCCAATAACTCCATAGTGCCAAGCCAATCTTTTTCAAAATCTTTTTTAATTTGCTGCCAAATTTCATTCAAGGAATCATCTGATTTACCTTGTTCTCTATACACTCTTATTTGTTTAAATAAAGATTGGTATTGTAAGTCCTTAGCAGTATATTTTTGTTGGTGGGTAGGTTGTTCAGAAATATGCAATTGGTCTTCGAATGTTTTTTTATCTGCCGATCCATTAAATACAGAAATAATGGTATCGCCAATGGCCATATCAAACATGCCCCAAGCTGGTTCAAAAAATACATTCCCTTCTAAATCTGTCACCTTACAATCTGCAAAACTGAGTAAGACAAGTTTATTTTCCATATAAGTCTGACCTACTAATTTCCCTTCTACTACGATGCCATTATTAAATGCCAATGCAATCACATGATCTACAATAATACCAGCCGATAAAAGATCTGATGGTGTATAGTCTTCTAATGACTTAGTAGCATCCTTTAGTTTACCAACTGGAGATCCAAATCCATGTGCATGATAGTTGACATCATGGCCCTCTATCAGTTGATCCTTAAAAGCAAGTGAACTTAGTCCCTGTGTATTAATATATTTAATTGCATGATTGTTATCTGCGTATACTTTACTAAACACCCCAGACAATTGCAATCCTGAACTAAATACTGCAGTACAAATATTTTTACATTCAATAGCTTTTAATACACTTTCTAATCCACCCACTCTATATGCCATAGTACTTTCAAATTGCGTTAATACATCAATTAAATTCTGAAAAGTAGGTGTTACAAATAATTGAGGCTGCTCTTTTGTAATATCGTATCCAACTTTTAAAGCATCAATGGTATAGTTTATTTTTTTTACTTCTGCTTGCATACAAGAAGCACTTTCTCCAATAGAGGAAAGCAAACCTGCTCCATAAATCTTAGGATGATTGATATCACCAATTAATCCATATTCTACAGACCACCATTGCAATCTACTTAAAAGCGCCATTTCAGAAGGAGTTCCTAAATTTTGTTGATTATATAAAACCAATGCTTCTGCTTTTGCTAAATCTTCTTTATTAACATTAGGCATTTCTTTTAAAATAGAAAGTGCACGGATGGATTCATATAGTTCATAATCTTTTGAAGAAAATAATGCCTTGGTCCCAATTTTTCCTAAATAACTTAAGTATTGGTTGTATTTGGTATCACTAATAATAGGAGCATGTCCAGCGGATTCATGTATGATATCTGGGGCTGAAGTATATTCAATATGTTCAAGCTGTCTTATATCAGCTGCAATAACCAAAACGCGATAAGCTTGAAATTCCATAAAGGCTGCTGGTGGAATAAAACCGTCTACTGTAACGGCACCCCAATTAATTGCTACAAGTGCATTATTTATTTCTTGCAAGCTTGGAATTTTTTCAATCGTTAATCCAGCCTTTTTTAATCCAGGTATATAAGGGTAATAAGCAACATTTTTTAAGTAGCTATAATTCTGGCGCATCACATATCGCCAAACAGCATGATCTACTGGTGTATATTTATCATATTCTTGTTCGACAATATATTTTCTTAAATGTAAAGGAAGGTTTGCAACTTGCTCATTTTGGTAATCAAAAAATGTTTTCATTTTATTTTATGACTTATTATAATTCTAATAGTTTAAATAAAACCAATTAAGTTGAATCAGGTACAATTATACTAACAATTGGTAGTATAAAAAATTAAAAATATATTACCCGTAAAGTTTATTAATTCTTTAATCCTTTCACCGAGTTCTATGACTAAAAACTCAAATTTTGGTAAAAGTCTAGACATATTCTAGCTTTATAAACTTGCTATATATCAAATATTTTAGTTTTGTGAAAACATAACTAACTACAAATCAACGCCTTTATTTTCTCAAAAAATCTTCATAACCCTGAGGTCCCGGGTTCAAATCCCGGTCTCGCTACATGAAAATCAAGGACTTACGTTAAATCGTGGGTCCTTTGTTGTTTCTGCGTGAGGTTTGCGTGAGGTTTTGCGTGAGGTTTTTGTCATTTCTTACCGAAAACAC
>Ga0315909_10001760_pt1 | contig 28653 bp, 31 predicted proteins | sample LakEriMetagenome_11_FD_203527 | JGI IMG/M metagenome (GOLD analysis project Ga0315909, IMG submission 203527) | Freshwater fungal communities from buoy surface, Lake Erie, Ohio, United States - Buoy 2 MA125 | ecosystem: Environmental > Aquatic > Freshwater > Lake | place: USA: Lake Erie, Ohio... | reverse complement strand
CAACAGCCAGCCCTGGAGCATTTGGGAAAATTGTAGATAAATATGGTTTGAATGCTTCTGGTAAATAAGAACCAATAATATCTCCAATATTTCTACCTTCAGCAAATAATTCACCAAGAACTTGAACTTGTGCTCTACGCTCAGCTTCATTAGTAGGTCTAGCGGTACCAACTACAAACCTAGCTGCTCTGGCTACTAGTCCTCTAATTTCTGCATCGCTTACTCCTCTAGCTTTTAAGAATCTTGTACCTTCGGTTCTAAATAATCTAGCTTGTGCAGCATCTGTGAATCTATTAGTTTGTGCCGCATTAATAGACTCTATGGTTTGTTGTAATTTAATAAATTGTTCTGGATTTTCTGCCGCATCTAAAAATTCAAATAATAATTCTGTACTAGTATCAAATTTATTTTGTGCCTCTGCTATCTTATCAAGAGCGTTTTTGGTTTTTTCTCCACTAGTAGCAATAGTATTTAATGCTTGATTCAATCTTGCTATAGCAGATATTTCTTTTTCATATAAATTTTTGAGTGGCGCTTTGGCTTTTATATCTGCTTGATTCTTTTTTATATTTTCATCTAAACTTTGAGCTATTTGTCTACGCTTATTTAATTCTGCTACTATTACTCTAGGATCTGTGGTACCAGCTTGTGGAATACCTCCTCCAATATTCTTAGTTAATTGTTGAATAGCAATATCGAAAGGCTTATTAAGATCAGATAAAGAAGCTGTAACTCCTAGTAATCTATTTAATTCATTAGCCTCTTGAGCCTCTAATTGTAATCTTTGTGTTGTAGATTCAATTAATTTACTTTCTAGATCCAATCTAAATTTTATTTGTTCATTTAATTTATCTTCAATTTTAGCAGTAGCTTCTATTATTTCTGAATATGCCTTTTGTGATTTTTCGGATGTTTTTAATAATGCGGATAATGCTGCATTATTTTGAATTAATTCATTAACACTATTAATTGATTCTTTATTTCCATCCAAAGTACTATTAACACTAGCTGCTAGTTCATTGAATATTTTTTTAAGTACTCCACCTTCATTAGTAATTCTACTTAATGATGGTCCTAATTTTTCTTCTAGTTGATCTCTTAAAGCATCTCCAGCTCTACCTTGTGGAGAAGATTGTATTTCTTTTAATACGGCTGGCAATTCTTGTTGTATAACACGAGCAGCTTCTACTTGACTTCTTAATTCTTCAAATAGTTTTTGTTGTTCTGGCGAAGATCCTTGAATATTTAACAAGCCAGAAACTGTACTAGATACAGCGCTTAAATCTTCTGCACTAGCGCCGCTCAAATTATTGAGTACACCTATTTGTCTTCTTAAGACTTCTCCACCCTGAATTCTTGGTTCTCCACCAAGAATAGATAACCTTCTTTCTAAGTCATCAAACTGATCCATAGTTTTACCAAGAGACATTTCTACACGACCAGCTAATGTTACTAAAACATTATCCAGAGTTACTAAACTTAATTTAAATTTATTATTAGCATTAGTTAATTCTCTTAATGCTGCTATCTCTACGTTTTTAGCACCAACATAATTCTCAACAACTCTTTTTACAGCATCACTGTTTGCTCCCCCAAGAGCAAAGAATTGTCTTTCTGCTTCTGCTGTAGTAATATCTCCAGTTTCAGTTTTTGCTCTTACAAATTGACGCTGTATAAAATCTTTGGTAGTTTCATCAAATATTCTATTGAAGTTACCCAAATTATTACGTTGACTATCTACAAGTTCTTGCATAGTGGACATGTCGCTAAATGGAATACCTTCAGCCACTAGTCTACTCTTTAATAATGTTCTAAATGTGAAGTTTAATTCATTGATAGCTCCTATTTGTGGAGTACGACCAACTTCTGTTCTTAAAGACTCTCCAGTGAATCCTCTATTTTTAAGTTGAGTAAACTGTGGTAAAATTTTATCCACAAAAGTAGCGTTAGCTAAACTAAAAGCTTGAGAATTTTTAGTAGCTTCATCTAAATTCTTATATAATCTATCTAATTGTTCACTACTCTTTTTTAATCCACTATTAAAAGCTCCAAATAATTGAACTCCTACTTCTATAACAGTAATTGCAGCTCCAACCCACGGAATAAGATTCTTGAATGCTCCCAATAACTGTGCCGCAACACCAGGAGCTGCAACTTGTACTGGACCTGCTACATTTGCTGGTAGACGCACAGCATTATATGCTGCGGTAACTGATGCTGCTTTATTAGCAGCATTACTTAATGCTGTAATAGCTGTAACGCTAGTTAATATAGTTAAAGTAATATCATTAATAGCTGAACCAAAATTATTCGCTATTTCTAAACTATCAATCTCTCCCTTAGTGCTTTGTACAGAAGCATCTAATTCCGTAAATGTTTTTTGTAAATCTTGCGCGGCCTGCAATCTTAATTCTTCTGTTGGAGCACTACTAATAGCTTGTACTGTTTTATCAAACTTACCAAAAATATCTACATTCTTTAATAATGCTTTTTCTAAAGCTTTACCAGTAGTATCAGTTAAAGCTCCACTAACTAATCCACTAATAGCCGTACCAGCTTGTCCAGCAGCAACAACTCCTTTACTTGCTCCGACAGTATTTAAAGCTATGCCAGCACTTAATGTTAAACTACTAGCTTCTCTAATAGCCCCACCCAATGCTGTACCAAACATACCTATAGTGCCATCTAATTTACCAAAACTAGATGATAATTTTTCAATTTGTGGTAAAATAACCGCTGTAATAGCAGCTATCACACCAGGAGCACCTCCTATCATATCTACAGCACCACCTTGGGCATATCCTACAACTCCACCCTTATTAAAACCTTGTACTTTATCAGCTTTATTTAGTCTATTTAAATTACCATAACCAATTCTTTTTGCTGCTTTTTTATTAAATACAAATTCACCAGGAGTTAAGAGAGCTGGAACAGTATCTTCTTCGGAAACTGAACCACCCATAGCAAATCTACTTAATGCTAAATTTGCCTTACCCATAGGAGTTTTAAAATATCTTTCAATTTGAGCTATAAATTTAGTAGCATCTTTACCTCCTGGACCAATAGTTCTAGTAATATCTGTTGGTATATTTGTAAAAGCAGATCCAAATATTTTAGATGCTGACTTTAATCCTGTGGGAAAATCAATAGATTTCGTATCCTCATCCTTTGAGGTTAATGGAGCACCAAGTATATTTAAAGCAGACTCTAGACCCGCGCCAACAACATTATAAAAACCAGCATTTTCAATAGATTTTTGGATAAGGCTAGAATTATCACTAACAGAAGCACCAAGACCAGACTCAGAAGACAAGCTTTTAGCTATATTTACTACAGAAGATTCAAATCCTGTGTATAGCATGTTTTGTAATTTTTCAGCATAGTCCTTGCCTAATTGACTACTAATAGTGCTAGTAATAATTTTAATAAATTTTTGTTGGGGCTCATCTGCTGTACCAACATTTATTCCTCTAATATTTTGATAATCTTTTGATGAAAATGCGGGTGGAACTTCAACAGGAAAAGTACCTAAAGACGATTCTCCTTTAGCTCCAGAACCATATCTTAATCCAACTAAACCAAATGTCATAATTTTATTAGCCAGACCTTGTTGACCTCTAGTAATATCTTCAGTAACAGCTTGCTGTTTACCTAATAATGCTTGGGTTTGTAAAGCTTGTTTAGCTTCTGATACCGCTACACTTTTTTGGGTTAGTTTATCTTGCGCTTGTTTTATTTTTGTTATATCCAAACCACTATTTAATGCATTTTTATTATTTTTTCTAATATCATTTGGCGTTACTATTCTTGGTATTGATTGACCCTTGTTTGAGCCTTGTTTAAGAACAATAGGATTAGGAGCAGTTATATTGCCATTATCGTCCACAATATCATTTCCAAATATGCTCTTAAGTATATCGCTATCTTTTAGTGGCGCTAGTACTCCCTTACTTGTGGAGCCTTCCTTAAATTTTTGTACATATCCACCTCTGGCGAATTCTTGTACTAGTCCACTTTTTAAAAGTTGATTGATTGTTTCTGTAAATGCAGTAGCGTGTCCTGGCTTAGCTGCTACGCCTCCACTAATAAAACTATCAAAATATTGTAAAGCCGTATTTGCTTTTGCTACTTTTTGTGGTTCACTATCTCCTAATGATGCTATATATTTTGGTATAGCTAATTTAATTTTTTCAGCTGAATTTCCTGGAAATACTCCAGCTAAACTAGTTTTACCACCGCTTTGTCTAAAAGAAGATAACGGATTTTTAATAGTATCTAATAGTGTAGAAGTAGCACTAGCCGTTTCTGCTTTCATACGAGGAATAGCAGCTAGTGATAAGCCGTAGTCACTAATAACTTGTTCTAATTCTGGAGCATATTCAGCTTTCTTTTCTTTAGATAGTGCGCTAGCGGGAGACATAATTCCCTGAGCAGCAGCCATCAATAATTCTCGTCCTCTATCAAAAAATCTTTCTCTTCTTTTTTGTGTATCTGATTTTGGTGCTTTGGTTGCTATTTGTGATCCAAATGGAGCAATTTTTTCTCTAAAAAATCCTTTCTTTCCATCTGGACCAATGGTTAAATCTTTCTCAAGATCAGCAGTAATTTTAGATTCTGGTACTTCAATAAATTCTCTACCAATAGCGATACCGCTACCTCCAGTAGTCATTATATCATATGCTTGTGCTTTAGCATATTTAATAAAATCTTCGGTAGAAAGACGATCAACTTCTTCGGGAGATAATTCAATAAATTTACTACGAGCGCCTCTGCGTCTTTTAACTCCTCTTCCTTTAGTACCATCTTTAAATTTTTGAACTTCTCCACCACTATTCATTCTAGCTAAATTTTCAATACCAATAGCTTGCACTGCACTTTTACGAATAACAAATTCACCAGGAGTTAAATTTGCTCTAAATGTATCGCTATTACCACTACCAGGAACTAAGCCTCCACTAGCAAAACCTCTGACTGGTCTATTTAATAATAAGCTATTAGTATTAACTATGTTTTGATTTAAAGCTAATATAGATTGATTTAATAATGTTAATGTTTGCCCAAGAGTATTTAAAGATGAAGTATTAGCTGATAATGCTGCTGCGCCAGTACCTCCACCGCCTCTAGTTCCACCGCCGCCACCTCCGCCTCCTGATGGAGTAATACCACCACCTCCGGCTGGACCTCCGCCTCCGAATAAACCTGTTTTAAATCCTGAAAAATATTCAGTTAAAGCTCCTCCAACCTTAATGCTTGCAAATGTTAATAAAAGAGGTAATATTGGTTTTAATGCTCTAGCTAAATTAATAAAAGAATCAGCTAATGTTAAAGATACCGTCACGAAAGCTTTAAATGATGTACTATCTCCAATCTCTCTTACTAATGCAAGGAAATTCTCTCTAGTGCGAGCAAACTGCACAGCTAAAGATTGTTGGGCCACTAATGCGTCCTTTGCTGTTGATGTAGAACCCTTTTGGGCTACTGCTAAGGCTTGTTCAGTAACGGCAAATTGTTGAATTAATGGAATAACCTTACCAATTTGTCTAAATCCACCAAGTTCTTCTGTAATTGTAGCAAATTCTGCTGTTCTTGGATCTATCTTGCTTAAGCCTTCGCTTAATCTTCTAGTAGCCTCAAATAATCCAATAAATTTACCTTCTGTGTCCTGAAGCTCGATACCAAATTCTCTTAATTGTTCAATTGTTTTGGTTCTTTGAATTCTAGTAAAAATAGTTCTTAAACCAGTTGCAATTGTTTCTGCACTTTCACGAGTAGTAGCACGAACACTAGTAAAGATAGCAATAAATTCATTTAATGCATCTGTTCCCTGACTGACACCCCTACTAGCAGAAGCAAACACACCACCAGTACGCTGAATCGCAGCAATAATATCGCTAGCTTCAACAGCAAATGCAGCAGCAACAGCATTGATACTACCTAATGCTGAATCTAGTTCTTTAGACTGCAAACCAAACTGTCTTAATGCTGCAATAGCTCCTTCTGTAGTATCTGTTAAACTATCAAATGATGGAGCGAGTGCAGATTTAGCCAATGCTTCCAAAGCTATTTTAGTATCCTCTGCTGATAAACCAGCCTGTGCTAAAGTTGTAGCAACGGTTAATAAGTCAGAAGACGCTACACCAAGACTAGTAGACAATCTAGTGATCTCTTTACTAACATCACCCAATTCGGACACTGATTTTCCGGTAACTTGTGATAATCTTACAATTTCTTGATTAAATTTAAAAAATTCCTTAAATGCACTATCAAAAGCATTGACTAATCCATAAACTATAGTTGTAACAGTACTAAATGCTGCAAATCTTTTAATAGCCAAACCTGATTGCTTGCCGAATTCTTCTACTTGAGTACGAGTTTGAGAAATAGATTTACCAGCAGACGATACTGCTCTACTAGTTTTAGCTATACTATTTACATTGGCTGTTGCTGCTGAATTAATATTATTAAGTGACGCAACCATTGCGCCAAGTGATATATTTAAATTACTAATATTTGTATTAGCACTAATTGCGGCTTTAGATAGATTGTTTAGTCGAGTAGTAATTGATGTTATGCTTTTAGCTGCATTTTGATTAACATCTAGATTTAGTTTAATTTTAGCATTATTAATATCCTTTTGTATTTTAGATACAATAGGTTTAATATTGGCTGGGCCTCTTAAATTAATTTGAGCTGTTAGATTAAATGCTGCTGCCATTATTTAACTCCAAATAAAACAAATATCCCCAATAGAAATACTCTATGGGGATATAAGTTATGAAATATATGATATAATTTATTTTTAGTCTTTTGTTGATTCTGATGTTGGATTTGAATCATTATTATTATCCACCAGTACTGGTTTACCTTCATCGTCTAAAAATGGCTGAAAATCAACAATATATTCTCCACTATCATCCACTAAATTACCATCTTTATCAACAAATTTACCATCTTCATTAATAAATCTTCCATTTTTATCTAATAATCTACCCTCTTCATCTACCAATCTGCCTTTTTCGTCAACCAATTCTAAGTTTTCATTAACAAATTTATATTTAATTAAAAACTTATTTTCTGGTAATTTTTTCTCAAAATCACTATCCAATCCATACATTAATGAGGCTAATTTTTGAGCACCTAATAAGGCAACAGGATCGGTTGACCTATTAATGTAGTCATCATATCCTTTAAAATATGGTTTCTTAGTATCTTTATACACCACACAGGCCGAAACAAGATAATTGAATCGTGCATTATCAGCTTGACCTTCAGCGGTATGAGTGTCTAAACTAGTTTTAACCGAGATTAATTCTCGTAGTTCTTCTCTTAATTTTTTAATTTCCAATGCTAAACTTTTAGCCTTTTTAAGAGATATGCCGCCCTTAGATAATAATTTATCATTATTAGCTATTTGTTTTTGTACAGTGACAAATTGTAACTCTTTTTTATCATCCCATAAACCTTGCTCTTTAAGCAAATCGTCGAGTCTTGCTCTAACTATAGAACCAGATTTAACAGCATCGGAGAATGCTTGATTATATATTTTTTGAGCTTCTCTTTGCTCATTAACATTAGTGGCCTTAATTTCAAAAACAGTATCTATGCCATCAATATTTACAGTAAAATTGTTATCAAACATTGCGATCTCCATTCTTAGGTTTTAATAGAAAATTATAATTATATTTATATTTTGAATCATGATTAATAAAATCATCTAATTCGTTTATAGCTGATCTTATTTGATGATTACCATGATTTAACAATTCGTATCTCAAATCCTCCCATTTATCTCTAAAGAATTCTTCTTTTTCGTTGGTTGGTTCGTGTCCATGATTCCATAAATATCCAAACGCTTGTTCAAATCTAGAAATACTACCTATCATTAAAGTTTTGAATCTTTTTTCAATATTTTGTATAATTTTATTTTGATCGTTCATAATTATCCTTTCAGTCTATCTTTTTGCATTGTCATTGCTTGTTGTTGTAATTCTCTTTTCACATGAGGCACCTCTGACCATGGAATTGATTTATCAATATTGTTTAGAGCTAATTTTTGCATATTTTTAATATCTTTATTAGTTTGATTATCATTTAAGCTATATATTTCTTTCATCTCTTCCTTATTATTAGTCATAACGAAAACTTCTCCAACATCTTTTTTATCTAATCCATATTTTTCTGTAATTATCTTTTGTTTTTTCTCTTTAATAGATTTATCATTTTGATATAATAACCAACCGTCTAAAGCATCATTATCATTAATTATTTCTTCTGTTGGGGCTTCGAGATGTTCTCTAATAGCATCCAGAGTCCTGGAAAAATTAATTAAAGATCGTTGTTCGTCCGTTAAATTTCTAATATTAGTACCAAAAACATTGTCTTTATTAGATGTCCAATATGACTTCCACAAATCGTGTCTAGCTACTGCTTTAATGTCCTCATTTCCTAATGTATTATTATGAATTTCTGCAATAATTTGATGTAAATAATTTGCATCTATAGATTCAAAATCATCATTAAAAACTCTTACACTATCTTTATACACCATGGTGTAGATCAGATATTGATTTTTCATATTTTGAGCATAATACTCAAGTGTTAGATGATCAAAGTGATGTTTTTCTATATAAGCTTTATTTATACTATCATTAAGATTATTAATTATTAATTTAATTTGATTTTTTTTAGTAATCGTATTAAAATTAAGATAATATTCTATTTTAGTCTTATCTAAAGCTTCTAGTAATTTTTTAAAGTCTTGTTCTTTATTATCATTCCAAATATTATATTTAACGAGCAATCTTTTAATAGATTCTTCGGATATCCAGCTATCGCTATATTTATTACTAGATAAGATATTCTTATAAAAACAATGAGCCTGGTATTTTTCTTCAATACCAGGCATCACTATTTTATAATTTATATTATTAACTTCTATATAAAAATATCCATTAATAATTCTATATAGAGTATCTTCAATATCAAGTTCCACACCGCATCCTTATTAAAAATTATCAATTAGCCAGTGATAGTCAATTCATTATAGGTAATATAAGTATATGTTTCAGTAACATTACCACCACCAGTATCGCCACCACTATAACTTACGCTCTGTAATGAACAACCGCTGCCTAAATCGAAAGTATAAGCAATTATTCCATCGCTATCGCACAATTTAATTACAATGGGTTCTTTCTGAATATCAATACCTACGCATTCACCTGAAGTTTCATCAAATGATGGACCAGCAAGAACATTTGCGTTTTCACCATCTGAAATAACATCAAAAGATACTGTAATTTCAAGAGGGAAATTAACAAAACGATGAAATGGAGCTAATTGACCTAGAGCAAACATTTTTTCTCTACCAAGATCAGCACTAATACTAATTTGACTTAGTCTTCTACCGCTTACCATGGTTGGTAATGTACTATCTCCAATCTTGACATTTTGTCTACGTAATACTCTTTCATTTGGATTAGCTGGTGGAGTTATAACCGTGCCTCCAACAGCTTTGTGACTGCCAACAAATACGAGTTCTTCTGTTAAATTACCATCAACAGGAAATGTATAGGTTAATGAACTAACATAACAACCAGTCATAGTGACAGCTGCTGTATGTGGAGCTGCGACAAAATCTTGTGTTTCGTCATCAACAGCTAATACTATTTCGCTTTGATCATTAGCATTTTCTACTAATGAACCACCACCAGTAGCCAACTCCCAGATAGTTGGATATCCATCCAAAGCCTTACTAATTGTGATTTCCACATCTGGATCAGTAGCTATATTGTCATAAATTGCTAATCTGCCTAATTGGAATACTTGTTCTAGATTAAAATTAGTATTTAATCCAACACTTTGCGCACCTACGACAACAGTGCCGTTTACGCCTACAGCATGACTAGCATAAAAAATTCTTTTGTTTGGCATTTGGAATTCTCCATTATAAAGTGTGTTGCTAGCTAATAATACACCAATTAATTATTAATTTCAGAAATTGTCTCAACGGTTAGTTTTACATTCGCTTCTGATAAAAATGGACTAAAAGATTGAACCTCAGAAGCAAAAATATCGGTCAATCTAGCATTTAACCATATATAATCATTATCAAAAATTAAATCCCCATAATTTAATCTATCAGGATTTAAAGTACCATCAATATTAAATGGCTGAACTCCATCTAATATTACTAGATTGGTGTCATACATTCTAATAAATTTATCTTGTTGTAATCGAAGAATATCTATTAAATTATTTCTATCAGCCATATTTTCAGCAACAATGTGTAACATAATTTCTTGTTTCATCACAAGAGATTTATCTCCTAATTGAAATGGTTTAGATAATCCTCTAGCAATAGATTCTATAATAATTGCTGGTAATTGTACACGATTGTTACTTAGTATACTAAAATCTCCTTTATTTAATTGATTAAAATGAGCTAGATTATCATCTGTTTTATATTGTAATTGTTGCCACCATTTAGCATTATCATAACTATATACCTGAACCCATCTATATGAATATTCCATTTCTACTATAGAATTTAAATTAATTGGATTATTGAATATAACTCTACTATTAATATAATCTATCTTATAAGCATATTGACCTATTGTATTTAATGGATAAAATACGTTATTAACGTATATACCATTAATTAATACTGGCGATGAGGTTTGCACATATGGTGACGGACATGGATCACTAGTGGTTTCTCCAACAGGAGTAATACATCTTGTGTATGTAATATCATTTTCCCAAATCCAATCTTTTCTAATGGTTTGCCATACTTGTCCATTTTGATAATTAGGATCCTCTGTGGGTTTTAATTTTGATAATGGATTATTATAGATATTTGTTTGATTTCTTTGAACATTAATAAAGCCACCGATATTTAAAAATCCCCACTCAAGAAAAGACTTAATATTATTTTCTATTTGAGCAAGTATTAGTTTCTCGCCTATGCTAGAAACTCCGCTAAATTTTTCATTACCATATGTAAACGCCATATCATGTGTCCTTTAATGCTTTAGATAATATGCTATTTATAGTAGAATCAACAGAATCGATAGATCTGGTAATCCAATTATTATTTATTGTTCCAGAATAAGTACTGGGTACCGACCACTTTCCAGCTACAGCACCTTTCATAATAGCCATACCTGTTCTTGATCTGGGGTTAGGACCTAGTTCAATATTATATTCTTTAATAATAGTCTTATTGCCAAATAATAATAACCACTCCAACCAATTAAGAGTATCTCCTTTTTCAGTAATAAATGTAGCATCAGAGGATCCTAGAACATCACTAAAATCTCTCTTAATCATACTAATTTTAAAGCCTCCACTTAAAGTATTTCTACTAATTTTAGTATTTTTGTATTCTACTGATATATCTTGCCAAAAATTAACAATTGAATTAACTCTAGTATCACTATCTGGTAAACCAAACTCAGCTTTTAATTGACCATATAATAATGATGAATATTCTGGTGCTTTTTTAATTGCTTCAATAATAGTATCCTTAATTTGTACAGATACTTTATTAAATAATTTATTGAGATATTTGTCAACTTCCGGAAGTAATGCTTCTAGTATTTTTTTATTTATTTGACTTTCAGTTTCTTCTAATTTTAAAAATCCTGATAAATTTACCATTATTGCACATTTTGCCAGGTGGTAATAATAAAAGAATTATCTCCAAAACCAACAGGTATTGGATCTCTGTGTCTAATAAATTTAGTATTAGTTAAATTTGTAATATTAGTATCAACAATAATATATGATGCATTTTTAAGTTTAGCATAAATATCTATTGATGATAAAGACTGTATCATGCCGTCCACAAAGTTTACATTATTTAATTCTAATTGATCCATACCAAAAAATACAGGTTTAATAATACCTAAATATACAGTTTCTTCAGAAGAGAATGTTAGACTACCAGCACCTATACAGTATGGACAAACTTGACCATTAACAAATGGTATTGGTCCGCCTGTTTGGTATTGATTACTAGATCTTTGATTAATTGGATCGTAAACACAATTGGGACAGTCGCTTAATTTTGTATTATCAAAATATAGTTTACACGGTACAGTTAATGCAGTATCTTCTAAGAGAGCTAATATAGCATCTTTAAATATTTGTTTAAATTGAGGTGTGATAATACCTGTAAAATTACTCATATATTTATTTCTAATAATGGATTAATGATTAATAGTTCTGACGGGCTTATAGCATTTTCAATTCTAGAATCAGACGGAGCATCTCTTAATTTTTGTTTAAGAATAGCTATATTATGTTGCTCTACACTATTATTGTTTTCGATAGCTCGTAAATATAAAATATCTAATTTTTCAAATATGGTTTTTCTATTGATTCTAATTTTATTTTTCCATATCTGCCTAGCTATATCCATATTAATTGTGATCATATATCACCACCATTTCCTATTCCATCATAATTGGTAAAATCATATGTCCAAGCATCTCTAAATACTCTATCTTCTGGAAGATCATTAATAGTTATAATTTTAAATACTACATCTTTTGGCACTTGATTATGAGCTAGTTGTGTGACATGATCCAAATTTTGATCATCTACTGGAATGATAATATTTATAGAACTATTGTTATTTGGATATATTATTCTATACATTTAAAACTCCAAAAAATACCAGATTGCATTCTGAGCTATCATAATTTAATCCATTTAATATATCGTTAAATATAATTTCTACACTACTAGTAGTTTTAACAGAGTTAGCCTTTGCTCCTAATGTATTAATAATATATGTATCAGTATTAAAATCCCTAGCCCATGCTGTAAAAGTATAATTAGTATTAATAAATGGATAAGTAAAATTAACAGTATAGCGACCAACTCCCTGATCAATAATACTACTTATATTAAAACTATCTCTAATATTAACTATACCAACAGCGTTAAAATTAATCCATGCTGATGCTGTTCTTTTAGAAACATTAAGTTGAACACTACTATTAGTAGATAATTGTGGATATGTAATAATTAAATCATCAATATTAGTAATATCAGATAATTCGTGATTATGTGGAATAATTCCCTGATTACTCTGACTAATTATAATATTATTAGTATATTTTATAACTTCTATATTATTGCTAGTAGTATTTATCAATATATTAGTATCATAAGTAGACATTATAATTCTCTTTAATAATATTGATTATCTTCATATCTACTATGGTTGTAGTTAGGATTATTTAGATTTTGTGGATCAAAATTATTGCCAATAAATGGACTAAATATAGCTCTAACAGCACTAGCATTGGAAACATCCCAACGAAGAGTTAATTGTTCATACATTGAACATGGTCCCTCTGCTAATAATGTTTTATATCCAGCTAAGTTACCACCAACACTTAAACTAGCAGGTCCTAATGCCGCCCTAATACCTTCTAAAGCTGTTTTAGTTCTAAATGTACTTTGGTCAACTAAGCATGAAGCCTTTAATGATACTAAACTTATAAAAATATCATCTTTAGGATCTAGAGTAGGATCTGGAGTAATGCTTGGATAAGCTATATTAATTACATATTTATTATCTAAATTTACATCAAACTGTACATATTGAGCCGCTACTACCGCTAACTGCTGTAGTCTAGCATCACTATATTGTGGAGTAGAACTTAAATCATTAATAAGCACTCTAATAATTGTTACTATTTCATTTTGCCATGCCATAATATTACCTTTATATTAACATTGTAATAGTGTATTTGTTTGACTATACCTTTTAATTAGCGTAATGGTTCCATATAGTAGTCTTATTACTTCTTTTCCTCCACCAGTATATAAATCAATATTAGATTGAATTTCTAAATCATATTGAGCAATATCGAAATTTAATGTGTTTGTTTTTGACGCTGGTAACATTAAAACCAATGTGCCATTTGGTCCATCTATAGTAAAACTATATAATGATAAATCCATATTTTCTGTAGTAAAAATAGAAGTTTCACCACTATTAGTAGTCCATGTTAGTCTAGCGCAATAATCAGTTAAATCTATAGGATTATTATTTTGATCCTTATATATCAATTGTAGTTTAAAGGAACTACCTTGCTCAATTGGAAAATCGTGTTTAGTAGCAGACATAATATCCTCTTGGCTAGATATTGTGATTTAAGTATATAGATATACACCTTTTATAAAAAAAGAAAGGCTGGCACTAGGCCAGCCATTCTTCTTATGATAATTGATAAATTATATCTAATTATTATAGTGAGCCAAGTAGTACTCTACGGTTATCGAGAACAGCAAAACCCTGTTCTGCCCAACCATAGAAACCAGCTCTCTTCTGACGATGAAGAGTATCGTCTTCGAAGATCTGAACTTCTTGACGAACTGGCATTATGAAGCTATCTCTCTTGCGAAGATCTAAACCAACTACTAATTCAACGTCACCTTCTGGTAGTGTGCCAGATAGTACATTGTCATAGAATAGTTGATATTCTTGACCTTCTCCTAGTTCATCACGATCATGAAGATTGACGCCGAATATACGGTTAAGCGTACCATCAGCAGCAACATAAATTTCACGACGAGTAACTTCATCAACTTGATCAACTCCCCAGTTGCGAATATCTTCCATTGCTTCTGGAGAAACATAAAGATCAGTTAATAAACCACGATTATTACTAGCACTATTACCACCACCATTTCTTCTCATTACTGTTTTCATGAGAGATACTAGTCTCTTGGTAAATTGGCCACTATCAGCATCGCTGTCGAATACAACGATATTGCGATCTGTACCAGCAGCAAGAAGTGTATGCCAGCCATCGTCATTCATCTTTTTGACGAATTGAGCTTCCATAACTTCCATAGCACGACCAACAACATCCCAACGAGCATCACGAGCATACTTTAAGAGATAATCAATGCTAGCGCCAATATCATAGGTTGGAACCATAACATAATCGCCTTCAACATGACGCTCTGGAATATATCCGTGATTTGGGATAGTGTAAGCGACGAAATCTTTTTCTGTACCAGGAGCAAGAAAATCTAATGGAAATTCTGGAGTAGCACTTTGAGCCAATACGATTGGTTCAAAGATATTATCTAGAATATTACCATTTAGAATACCCTGACGAAGTGGTAATTCTAAGGCTTTTGCAAATTCAGAATTTGCGGCTAAAGCCTCCTCTTTATTCAGTGAACCAGATCGAACTAAGAGGTCAGTTAGTTCTGGATTTGGTTGAAATGACTTAGTATGAGCTGACATTTTTATTTCTCCGTTTCTTAATTACTGAATGTTTACTGAGACTTTAGCGTAACCATCGGCATCCTTACCGCTAAGGAATGTACCGATTTTGACAGCGTTTGTTGATGTGGTGGAAATTGTTCCACTTGGACCAACATAAGCACCATCACCAGCTTCTGGATTACCATCAACAAGATCTGTAGTAACTTGACCTACTCTTAATAGTGTCACCTTACCACCAACTTGTACTTCATCCTTATGCCAGTTAATATGCTGTCTTGTTAGGTCAAGATTAACTACATCGTTAAGCAAAACGCCTGCTGGCACACTGCCTGAAGCAGCTGTTGCGTATGCTACTACAGCATCGGCATCATCCATCGATACGCCAACACCACTAGTAACAAAAGAAACTACGCCGCCTCTTTCAGCAACTGTGTTCATGAAAAATGAAATATCTGTTAAGTGTTCAATACGATCTGGTTTAAGAGCCATGTTATTCTCCCTTATTTAGTTTTTTACCTAGTCTAGCATAAACAAAATCTACTAATGCTGCGCGAGTATTTTCGACAGTATTATCTTCGCCACCAACAGTTACAGTCGCATCTGTTGGTTCTTCTACATTCTCAAGAGCTTCAGTTAAATCTGGTGTTTCAGCAACAGATTCTTCAGCTTTTGTATTTTTTTTCTTTTTCATTGTTAACATTTCTGTCATAGCAGCGAATGTTTCATCATTAACATTCTCAAATCTGTCTAGAATACTATCAAGCTCATTAGCATCAAAACCATGCTCAACTAGAGAGGCTTTGCGCATCATTTTCTTTTCTTTCTTCATATAAGCCGCTATTGATGTATTGGCTTCTTCTAATTTGAGTTCTAGATCACTAATTGAAGCCATCATTTTTTTCTTTTCTTCTTCCATATCTTTCATTTTTTTAGCAGCTTCTTCGTGTTCTAATGCCAACGCATTTTTCTCGGTACTTAAAACAGAAAGTTCTTCTGCATGTGAAGTACTGAGAGTTTCGAGTTGGGATTTTAGTTCAGCAATTGTAGTCTCAGCGGCTTGAGTTGCCTCGGCACAATCTGATACTACTACTTTGTTGTCTTCACTCATAATTTGATTCTCCGAATTAATATTAGACTGAGTTGTTATTACACCTGATTTTGAAATATCTTCATTTTTTGGTAAATTTATATTATTTTCCATAAACTTAAACGATTCTTTACTAAATATTATACTATCTGGATTTGCGGGTTTGTCTACATAACCTTTACCACTAAATGTAATATTTCTTAAAACCCTACCAATTTTATAGTTATCGTGTTCTCCCAATCCACCATAAGCTCTAAGATGTTTGCTTAAATAAGCAGTACTGTTATTTCTTGTTAATATTTTGTACTCACCAGTACTCTTATTAATTAAACCATAATCAAAGCCTTTAAAAAAGCATTCCATACTAACGTATTTGGTGCCATTTTCAATTTCTTTAATTAATGCCTGTGTTCTTTCTTGCAGTTCTGGTTTTGTATAAGATTTATAAATTACAGCGCCTGTAAGAATATGATATTTTTCTGGTAAATTTTCTATTGGAGTATTTTCATCAATTAGAATACCATCTTCTGTTATTGGATAATTAGAAACTATATGACCAATAATAGTTTCTTCATCATGCTCAAGATTAGTTGGTTTATGTTCTGGACTATGTCTTGCCGCCCATACTTCATTTTTATCAAAAATATCATCATTTTTATTCCAACTACTACTCACTAAAATAGATTGAGTATAATATAAATCGCTATCTTGAATAGAAGCCAAAGCCTTAAATGCTTTAGATTTAATCTCTGAATTACAAGGCTCAATTGCAGCAGCATATGATATGCTAGCCGAGGCTTGTATTTTATCTGCTATGTCATCGTCATATTCTTGTTGAAATAATTGCATATTTATACCTCTTTAATAATTATTCATACACCGATGCATAAAATGATGATTTAATTAATTTGATTTCTTCATTTGTTAGTTGTTTATTTAATTCATTACTAATATTTTTAATCCAATAATTTAAACCATTAAGTTTATGGGTTATAATATCTGTATCAATACTAGAAATAGTTTTATTAATATAATTTTCGTCAATATTAATATTAGGTTGAGTATTTAATAAAATTTTAGTTTTAAGATTATCTAACTCAAATGATTCCTTAGCCGATAATTTTCTTAAGTTATCTTTATTATAAAATTCTAACATTATAGGATTTAATATTTGACTAATTTTTTCTTGAGCATCATTTGCCCATACGGCTAAAGAAGCACCAGTTCTTGGAGCAAAATCTCTTTCTTTTCTTTGTTTACTATCTCGACTATTTTTGGGTCTTCCTTGACCAGAAACTCCAATTGGGCCAGAACTTGTTCCAATTTTAGATGCTGGTGGAAATTCTGATTTCATTTGAATAGCGTTTTTTTCTCCTCGTTTATTAGGTTCTAGATCCAAACCAACTTGACTTGGCGTGGCAATACCAAGTTGTAGTGCTATCTTTTTAAGATTATTCTCAAAATTAGCATCATAATATGGCCCGGCCTTTTGTACCATTCTTTCTGAATTCCTGTCTCTACTTTCTCTATTAAGTCTAAATTTTTCCATATTTGGATCTATACCAAATTTCATTTGAATTAATTCATCACTAATAATATTTCGATCAGCGAGTTGTATTAACAATGCCTTCTCAGCATCTTCATTACTTAGATCCATTCTATCAAACTCTATTTTAGCAGGATATTTGAATCCCATAGATTTTTGTACTAGTTCTATTTCTTTTTCCCAAAAATTAACTAATACATCTCTACCATACTGAAGTCTCTGGGTTAGTGTTTTTAGACTAATGAAATTATTGGTAGTACCAGAAGCTCCAAATGTACCAGTAAGCGTTGGAGGAATACCTAATCCAGCATATACACTATTTAAATGCGGTATATATTTACCTTCTCCAAGAAATTGATGTACATTAGTATTACTTTCTAATAATTCGATATCTGGACCCCAAACCAAATCCATTGTACCACCACCAACATTATTACTTAATATTGCGGATAGTTTTGAAGCGGCTGCTTTTGTTGGAGCAATTTTATGTTCAAGGCTGCCAAGTTTAAAGATTCTAATATTAGATACAGCACCATCTAAAGCGCACATATCAGCTAATTTTAGCTTTTCAATAATAGTAATATCATCCATGATTGCATAAATCATAGGAAATGCCCAAATTTGCCAATCGTCTTTTTTATAATGATAAACAATTGTTTTATCTGGATTTAATAGATATGGTTTTCTGGTTTTAGCTGCTTCAATTATATCAGTAGGTAATTGTTGAATAATTTCTTTTTCCGTATCATTTTTTGGATTATTAATAACTTTTCTTATATGTGACGGCAATATTACTCCGTAAAATTTCTTATTCGAAAATGCCGATAAAGATCCACCTATTACTTCCACATAAACTGGATCTATAAATGTATATCTCCATGGTATTTCTTTTTTAGCTAATTCAATATCTCCAGTTTCTGGATCCATAATATCAGCAGAAGCTGTTGCTCTATACATCTTATCTATAATTTTATTATTTAATTTAGCTGTCTGCCTATTAATTACAACATTACCAGTACGATAAATATTATTTAAAAATCTTTCACTTCTATCCTTTGCATTAATTTTTTTAAACCAAGCCTTAAAAAATCTTTCAATTCTTTTGTTTGGATGTACAATTCTAATGCCTTGGCTAGCAAAATCTCCCATAAGATCGATAACATTTTTAACCAAACCCACTCTTTGATAAATATCATCAGCGGATCTAATGATTTCTTTAACCTTATTTGGTATAGCCTCTTCTGGCCTAAAAGCGTAATAGTCTTTTTTGGTTAATCCTGGTCTTCCGCTAACATTGGTATCTAAATTAGAAAAATCTAATCTGGTTCTTCTTGCAGAAGATCTCTCTATACCATTAAATTCTGATAATGATAATGAAGATTCTTGTAGAGCTTTTTCTTTGCTGCTTAGGTCTTCTCCCCACGTGACATAAGCATTTTCATTTGAAATTTGAGCATCATGAATTGCGTCACTTTTTGGATATTTTTTAGCCATATTTTTTTTAATATATTTGTAATTGTATTGTAATTCTATTAACTGATAATACACCAATATTATCTATATATGCCACCATATATACCTTCTTCATTAGCAGCAGACGTAAACCATTCTGGCCCTTTATAAAGTTGACCAGTTATTTTACCAACATCTTTGGTAGTTCCACCAATTAAATTATATTCTGGACCAGATAAAGTCCTATTCATTTGTCTAGCTAACATATTGGCTATAACTAAAGCACTATATCGGTCTTTTCTTAATCTACCCTTTTTGCCATTTGCGGTTTTAACTTCTGGAGTGTCCCATCTGTCTCTAGAACCAGAAGCTCCGCTTGTATGAGTCATTACTATGGTAGTTAATTCGTTTTTTAGTTCTTCGATTTCTAAAATACATTCGCTTAAACTATCGTATAAAGGATTAGTTAAATCTGTATTTAAAATATCTTTACCTTCCATTTCCAATGTTAGTCCGAGTGTAAGATTATCAAATCTTGGAAAAAGTAATGCTTTATCCTCTAAGTCTTTGCGTAATCCATGATTCGCTTGAGCTGTCCATTCCGCTCTAGCAAATTGAATCAGTTCTAATATGTGTAGTCCTGGCTGTATATCAGTATCTTTAGATTTATCAAAATTAATAATAGGCCAAATTAATTTTTCTCCATCAGACAGATTTTGTGGATCGTGTAATGCTTCCTCAATAGCAACTCCGCCGCCTTGTGCATCCATACCTATTCTTATTGGAGGAAAATAATTCATTAAACTTCTAATTTTTCTTGCACAGAAACTATAGAAATCATGTTCTTGTACTAATCCTGTTTTTTGTCTTTCTTTAAAATTAGATCGATTAGTAGTCCAACAATAAACAACCCTGCTATGGTCTTTATGTAGTTCTAAAATGACAATACTAAAATTATCTTGTTCTGATGCTGGGTCTACACCATATACATACTGCTTAGTACTATCTCCTTTAATTACTGGATCAAAAACAATTTTACCACTACTGGGCAGTATAATATTTTTATCTTCATCTGTTACACAACTTTCTATTAGGCTTCTTTTAAAAAAACCATCACTATCAGCAGTAAAACATGCTGCATATTCCATATTATATATACCAGTATGAATAGTAGCTTTAGCTCTACTAACTTGTTTATCATCCATGAATCCTAGTGGAATAAGCTCATATGGAATACGAATAATGCTATAATCTTTCCAATTAAAACTACTTGGTATTTCTCCTTTAAATATTTCTTCTAATTTTCTAGTATCTCCACGACTTTCTATAATAGCCTTATATCTTCTCCAATAACTTGCAAAATGTTTAAAGGCATAATCTGCTGTGCCGCTAATAATAGCCTGATTGCCCATTTTATATTCTAATGTTTCTAATTCATCATTCCATAGACCAGCATCTCTCATCGCTTTTTTCTTAGCTTCTTCTTTTACATTTTGAATAGGGCTTGCACTTACAGCGGCGAAACCCGACACAACCGTTTCATAAATATCTGGACTAATAGAGGCAAATTCGTCTGCAATAATAATATGTGCTCTTAAACCTCTAATTTTACTACCATCGCCCATTGGAATCGCTATTGCCCAGCTTTCTCCTAATCTCATTGTACATCTGTCTACGTCTCGTCTTGGTCCATCATCATTACCATTAAAAATACTTCTTAATATAGAACTAGATCTCCAAATGTTTTCCATATATTCAAAAACTAATTTACTCTGTCTAAATGCAGCACCGACAATAACAATTTTTGTACCTGGAAAAAATATACATTTTAATACTGAATATAAGGCTAAAAGAAAACTTTTACCCCAGCCACGGCTGGCTATATACATTGGAAATGGTCTAACCCAAAATTCTTGCAAAATAGCAATCTGTATTGGATGTAATTCTATACCAAATAATAATTTAACAGTCATACCAAAATATTTTGGATTCCTCATTAGTCTTAATAAATGAAGGTCTGGATTTTCAATATCGCTTTTAACCCTATTAATCATAAGATTTTTAGGTATAATAATTTTTGACAAGTCGCCAAGATTTAACCAGGCGTCTTCAAAAGCGTGTTTATTTTGAATTTTTTGGCTCATATAACTTATATACTCTCTTCATTATAGATAATGCTGTTTTTTCAGCCCATTCAGGATTACTACAAAAAATAACATGTATATTATGATGCACAGAAAGTTCCGTAAGAAATTTTAGTATAAATGCTGGACTAATTCTAATTTTTGACCAAGCTTTTTTAGGAACGTCTGATCCTACTGGATAGTTCATCATTTGTTCATAGTTACATTCTATAAGAATATATGCATGTTTATATGTTTTCATCCTCTCAATAACATCTTTAAATCTGGGCTCTGTCATATTATTTGCAATTTCTGCTATACCATTTTTTCTTTCAATACATAATATATTTTCTAAGCCGTCTATACTATAATCACCAGTATCTAATTTACGATTAGCTTTAGAGTGATATGGAAAATGCCATGGGTGCTGTTCTCTAGTATCTATTATAATGGTAAAATTATCTTCTGTATTCATTTTTTGCTCGCTATAATTCTCATAAATGTAGAAGCATAAGTTTCTTCTAATCCTTTAATCATATCATGATGATATTTACATAAAGTAATTCCATTATCTATTACAAATCTTAAACCAGGAAAATTAGCCCAATTTTTTATATGGTGTGCATTAAGTTTTTGTTTTTGATTGCAATTTGGCCATTGGCATTTAAAATTATCTCTTTGATAGACACTTTTACGCCATTGAGTATATTGAGGATCTTTAAAGTTTCGGAACATAATATTATGCAGATGTAGGAATAATAGTAGTAATGGCAAGTCAAATTACTGCAATTTGATCTGTGGCCTAATTATTTATACTAATAAAATAATATTCATATTTAATTTTTCTAATTGCTAATAGTCTTAAAAATAAATTTTATGCTGAATCTAAGAATCTAAAATCACACTTTCTGGTGTCAAGAATGGTCTATCTACAGTTTTGTCTGCAAACTCATGATATTGCTCCAATCCTTGAACTGATTTTTCAGTTGCCATCCTGATAATTTCCATTTCTCGACCCTCTTTTTCCCTAATTTCTTCATCTTCTAACATGCGTATTAATCCAACCCAACTACTTTTGCCGTCTTCTATTCGTTTAATACGCTGTTCTCTGGTGGCCTTAAGATCTTTACTAATTTTTTGTTGTTCGTTTAATAATTTAGTATATTCATTAGTATAATTAGCGATACTATTACGAGCAAAACTTAATTGTGTTTCTAAATTAGTTAGTCTTGGTATATCTCTTTGATCTTCTGGTAATGCATAAATTTTATCTACTTCTTTTTGTAATTTTTCCGTTTCTGAAATGTGTCTTTTGCGTTCTTTCATGCTACGATTAATAAGAATATCAATAGTAATAAATTGTTTGATTTGAAGTTCCTCCGCTGGTAATACGTCTTCTCTAAATTGACGAATAAGATTAATCCATATGCTTTCAAAATATTCTAATTCTCCACTATCATTATCAAATTGTTTTTTAATTTCTTGCCAAAATGTTTTACTATGTAATTTATGCTTAAGATATGTTTCATCATTTAAAACTTCACTATCTTCTAGAAGTCTATTTTCTGTAATATATCTTTGTACCGGAGCTAAATTACGATTAATTTTATCGGCTATTTGCTGTATAGATAAAGTATTAATATTATCTCTAATAAATTTTTCTTCATCTAAACTAAGTTGGCCACGTTTTTTACTACTCATAAATTATCCATATTTATATTAAAATTGTGCAGAATATGTGATATATGATCTCTTAGTTTGAGTAAATCTTGTTTGTTTACTTTACCACCGCCCTTTAGTCTTAAGTATGTTTCTCTATATTGAATTGATAGATTATTTTCTATTAAGGATAAAATTTCTACGTTAGATAATAAATTGGTGAAGTCTGTGGATGTGTGTGAGGTAGAGTTATCATTTTCAATATGCACGGGTTGCATGAGATTTTTTTTAATTTGATTACGGGTTTGCCATTGTGAATAAATATCACAATCATTTTTATTTTTAAATTTGGCGCACTGATTATCTGATTTCAGATTTTTAGGATCATAAAAGGGACAGGTAACACAAACATTATCTGGGCGAAAATATTTGTCTCTTTTAAAATTAAATAAACGATTATGTACGTGGGTCCACAAGAAATTCTCTAGTGGGCGACTATTATCGTAATTTTCTAAACCTTCTAGAGCAAAAATAGCAGCTTGTTGCTTCATATCCTCTATATCATGATATCCAAATTTAAATTTATATATTAATTTTTTGCTAATAGTGTCTAGAACTTTTAAAAAATCTTCTTCTTTGATTTTTTTTCTTTTAAAAATGTCATTCTTTTTTCGCATGTTCTTGATTATGTAATAATTCTTCTATTGGTAAATTTACTTGTTCATTCTCTAGATCTTGATGAATATTTAGATCCTCACTAGCAACTATCTTAAGTGTAGAATCTATAAAAATTGGACAATTATTGGAATTAGTCATTTTTCACCTTGCCTTATTTAAATTATGGCTTACAATATATTATAGTTACTTTTTACACTAAGCAAAGGATAATGGTGAAATTATGACCAAAACATATAAAAAATGGAACCAAACAGATATTCAGTTTATTCTAGATCATCAAGAAATGCTAGATAAAGATATTGCGGCTAAATTAACAGAAATAACTGGTCAAATTGTTAGTCAAAGCATGGTACGCAGACAAAGACGAAAGAGTGGCATAGCTAAAAAACGAGGTCGCCCACGTAAAAATACTGAGGCCACAACTAATAACTAAACAATATTTTGGTCAAAGCTATCATTAGTGGTAGCTTTGGCCACTTTATTTTATGAGTAGCATATTTATACAAATAGCTAGTTATAGAGATAGAGAATTATTACCCACACTAAGAGATATAGTTGATAAAAGTAGCAAAAATCATCAACTAACTTTTGGAATAGTGTGGCAAAAAGATGAAACAGAATCTATAGACGAATTTGCTCACCAATCAAATGTTAGAATTATTGATTGTGATTGGCAAAATAGTAAAGGTCTAGGATGGGCCAGAAGCTTAACTCAAAGTTTATATGAGAATGAAGATTTTACTCTTCAGTTAGATAGTCATCATAGATTTGCTCAAAATTGGGATGAAGAATTAATTAAGATGTATAGTTCTCTATTACCAATATCTCAAAAACCACTACTAACATCATATGCTGCTTCGTATGATGCTAATACAAACGAGATTCTAAACTATCAACCATGCAAAATATTACCAATAGACTTTAAAAGTAGTGGTACTATATGGTTTAATCCTATGCAAATAACAAATGATGAAGAACTTAAGAGACCAATTAGAGCACGATTTGTTAGCGGTCATTATTTTTTTACTACTGGTTTACATTGTAAAGAATATATCTATGATCCAAACTTATATTTTGCAGGAGATGAGATAGCTTTAAGTGCGCGTTCTTTTACTATGGGTTATGATTTATATCATCCTAATATTAATTTGGTGTGGCATTATTATGGACGAAATAATAGTATTAAGCATTGGGGCGATCATAACAGTGCTCATAAAGAACAAGGAATAATAGAAAAAACATGGAATGAAAGAGATATTGAAAGTAAAAAAAGAATACGACAATTGCTAGGCGAAGAAGACTATGGTATAGATCTTGGTATATATGGATTGGGGAATCAAAGAACCATACAGGACTATGAAAAATATGGGGGATTTGATTTTAAAAATCGTAGAATACAGCAAAGTGCTATTCATGGAGTAGAGCCACCAGTGAGTTATGATTCTGAAATAGAGTGGAACAATGGTTTTAGAAAAATAATACCAATCAAAATTAATGAATTTGATAAAGAAGTTTTTATAAAAAAAATAGATGCAATTAGTTTGGTGAAGCTAGATTTAATTAGTTTACATAGAAAAATTATTTATTCTCAAATGTGTGGATCTCATATTTTTAATAATGATAGTATTAATATACTATGTAATAGCGACAACACACCAATGAAATATATAATCTATGGAATAGATAGCAATTTAAATTTAGTACATAAGTATGAAAAAGATTTGAGACATTATATTCATTGGAACTAAATATCTAGATACAACATAATTATTTCAAACATAAAAGAAAACGGCCAATTGTTATAGAGGGTGCTTATTTTTTTTTCACCACCGCCGGTTTTTGGGGGTATCATCCCCCATTAGAGGGAAACGAAAAAACCCCCTAACGTGGGGAAACAGCCTAGAATCGTTCAAGCAAAAATCATGCCAAAAATCGAGCGGTGAACTTTTCACCACACTATTTTTTCCGTTTGACAATGCCGATATAGAATGTATCCTTGGGGAAACGGAGAAAAATCATGACAACGAAAATCATCGAAAATCTCGTGGCGATTTTGGTACACTCCACAATCGTTCGGAACGAAGCCCAACGGAGAATCATTTTGGAAACAATCGAGAACGTCTAATTTTTTCCGTTTGACAATGCCGATATAGAATGTATCATAGGGTAAAGAAAGAAACGGAGAATACAAATGAACGTGAATACTTTTATCGGTAGCCTGCCCCGTATCGTTCAAAAGAAAGTATGGAAAGTTATCGACGAAAATGGAAACGTGATTCAAGGTGTCGGTGCCACCGATAATCTCAAGTCTACTGCTCAAAAGTATATCAACGATAAGTATGTCGGTCGAAACCTTACCTTAGTTTTTTCCCACTACAACGGATTCATCACAATTCGTTGATTTTTTTTCGTTTGACAATGCCGATATAAAATGTAGGATAGTGGAAACGGAACGATAACCTTAGAATAGGAATATGAAAATGAAAATGCTCCCCTCCGCCGGAATGTATATCTTTGTCATTCGGAACGATGGCCGGAAGTTTCAGGGCATGATCGAAAAAGTCCGCGAAACCGCAAAGGGTACCATGGTGGTGATTTTTGAAGGGTGGAGCAACGGAGGGAAGGACTACGCTACAGTATACCTTGAAAATTGTGCCACTGTGGAACTGGACGATTTTCGGCCGGTTGAAGTTTGACCATAGACCGGCAATTAGAGGGGTACTTTGAAACCTCCCCCTTATGGGGGGATAGAAAGAAAAATCATGCAAGTTTTTGACCATAGACTTTTGGTAGCGGTTCCCGCGAATAAGTGGATCGGGGAGTGGATTCAACGCGATCCTTCCCCCATTTATAGGGGCACGCTCGCGGCACAACTCCGTCTCATTCGCAAGAAGCACGGAACCCCCCACGCGAGGGAGTGGAGGGACCATATGGTATGGCTGGGGAGTTATCCCCCCAAATATAGGGGGTAAACAAAACGCCACCCCCACTACGGTAGGGGAACTGCCAAAATGGCAGGCGGCGCGCCCGGACTGCCAAAATGGCAGGCAGAGCAAATCTTGTGCCAAACGATCTGCCAATATGGCATCAGCAAATATCGTGCCAAACAAAATAATTTTTCCTCTAATTTTTTCCGCTTGCAATTGCCGATAGGTAATGTATAACCAAGGAAAAGAAAGGAAGTGAAAGATGGAAACGATGATTCGTCCTGTGGCTGGAATGTATTTCTCCGCGATTCGGAACCGTGACGATAAGGTGTTCGTGGGTCAAATCGAGTCGGTGAAGAATATCCCGGTCAAGGGTAAAATGGTAGTGGTCAAGTTGGATGGTAGTAAGTACGCTAGCGTATACCTTGACGAATGTTACGATTACGCTTGGAGCGATTTTCCACTTCCGGCACTCCAGGGTCGATAGTCTATTTTTTATAGTTGCAAAAGCCGATATAGAATATATAAAAGGGATAAGAAATGAAAATTACTGATTACGTTGGATATGGTTTCCGTGGCACCCGGAAGGATGGTAGAATCTTTAAGGGTGTGGTGGAAAGTGTGAAGTCTATCGGGGATCGTATGTTGGTAATTATTAAGCAGTCTGACAATGCTTACAAAAGTTTTTATATGGATGATATTACGGGCGGATGGTCCTGCTCGATTTGTAATGGTCAACCCGTTTAAGTAGAAAGGTAATATTACAATGTATCATTCTTTTGAGCGTATTATTAACGATACAATGCTGGCTTGTGAGGCTTATAATCATATGCCCGATGATAATAATTTAGAGTTAGATTATATGCCAGAATATGAAGATATATGGATCGACGCCGACGATAGTTATCCCGAAGATATGCAAGGCGAGGAGGATTTTGCATGAAGGTTGTAAATCATCCTAATAAACCGGGATTTTGGACGATTAAAATCGGTAATAGTATATACGGATGTTATGATCGTAAATCGTTGGCCGTTGCTGTTATGTTAACAATGTAAAGGTTATATTAAATGAAGAATTGGATTTGTTATAATTTATTGGGTGAACACCCCGACGATATTGGTACTTTTGAAGTTATTAGTGGTTTAGGTATCTTATCATTTCAAATCTTTTGGGCCTTTTACCTTTTTATTTACATTCCGTTCTTTTTCTTTGCATAAGGAAATATAACATGGGTACGCTTTCTGGTATGGTTGTTAATAGTAAAGTTCCTGTTTATAGTTATGAGTGGCTTTGTAAGAAAATGCAGGATAGGGGCCGAGTTGCTATTATCTTGCATCATCCCGAAGGATCTTATATTCGTGGTGTTATAAATGGTATTAGGCCAGAAGATGGTAGCGGTAATAACTGGCTTGTTACTATTAATGATAACCTTGTTAATACTGAAGTTTATGTAAGAACAAGTTAATATTACATTAACAATCCCGCAAGGAGACTGCCAAAATGGCAGGCGGGGCGGGCGAACTGCCAAAATGGCAGAACCCCCAGTTTGGGGGATAACCCCTCTTTTGTACTAGCCGATCCTATCGGCTGGCGAAAATGGCGACAGCCAGCCAAAATGGCAGATCGCGGGCGAAAACTGCCAAAATGGCAGGCTCAGCAAATCTTGTGCCAAACTCTCTGCCAAATTGGCATAGCAAATCTTGTGCCACAAAAATATTTTTTTGCTCTAATTTTTTTCGCTTGCAATTGTCGATATGAAATGTATGATGATGGAAAAGAAAGAAAGGAAGTTGACAATGATTAGCGATTGCTGTGGTGCTGTGGTTAGGTTTCAGGATATTTGCCCCCGTTGTGGAGAGCATTGTGAAGTCGGGTCGGATGATGGATATGATGCGGCCCGTGATGCTTACAATATGGG